>WNFJ01688737.1_pt1 | contig 11102 bp, 14 predicted proteins | sample 5400461 | NCBI WGS metagenome assembly WNFJ01 (sample SAMN13153349, study PRJNA577476) | soil metagenome | isolation source: 115 cm saprolite on Douglas fir-dominated hillslope | place: USA:California | collected 2013-09-17 | reverse complement strand
GGCAATGGCAACGTCGACGCGGCCCATTGCCAGGACGCAGACGGGGCAACCCGGTCCATGGATGAGGTCAATGTTACGCGGCAGTACATCCTCAACCCCGTGCTTGTATATTGTATGGGTATGACCGCCGCAGACCTCCATCAGCTTGAGAGGTTGGTTTGCACTCAGTTTCGCAATCTCTTTAGAAATGCGCTTCGCCAGGTCGGGATCGCGATACTCATCAACATATTTCATCTGGGTTCTCCTTCTTGAGAAGTGTATGGATGACTTCGAGAAGCGCGTGATAAACCGTGGCCTGTGCCTCCTGGATGCGCGGGATATGATCACTGGGTGAATTGATGCAGAAATCCAGGACCTTGGAATGCATCATCTTTCCGCCATCGTAACCAGCCAGTCCAACAGTCAGTAGCTCCTGCTTCTTTGCCTGCTCAAGGGCCACCAGTACATTGATCGAATTGCCACTTGTCGAGATGCCCAGGGCAATATCACCTTGTCGTCCAAAGGCAATGACCTGGCGAGAATACACATTGTCAAATCCGACGTCATTGGCGACTGCCGTTACCACTGCAATATCATTGGTCAGCGCAATTGCTGGCAGAGGTCGCCAGCCAGAAAATGGAGGGTTGAGTAATTCTGCTACCAGGTCTTGCGCATCGGTGGTGCTGCCGCCATTGCCGAAAGCCAGCAGGGTAGCCCCGTTCGCGAAGGCTCGCGCCATCGCCCGACCTGCCGCAATCACCTGTTCACCAGAAATTTCGAGCGTTGCACGACGCAGCGCTATTACCTCGCGGCACTTCTCGAGTGTAGAGTGACGAACCTGCGCCAGCACATCCTCTATATTGGCCTTACCTCCTTCAAAAAGGAAAGGGTAAAATAGCCTATCGTACTCAGACCCCTCGGAATCATTCATCGCTTGCCTCATCTGCCTGGGCAATTGCCACGCCGCCATGAACGAGCAACAAGTCACCTGGAGCCACACTATCTACAAGGGTAATGTCAATCTCTTCCGTAGCATCCTTTAAAGTCACCAGCGCTAACCCGGCCTCCGAATCGACACGTAGCACTCTTGCAGGCAACGCCTCATCAGAACATGTTACGCAATGTCCCTCTGCATCAAGTCCGCAACTCGAATTGCTAGCCAATATCAATTCATGCTTCAGATTATCCGGTAGGAGTGCCTCTACAGGTTCTTGTTTCTCGTTGCTCATTACAATAATCCCTCATGCTCAAAGAAAATGTGCACCAACTCCCACAAGACGTGGTAGAGCGTCTCATGCGTCTCCTGTATCGCCAGGGGATCGGATGACTGGACTACGAAGCAGAAATCAAGCTCTGCCTGTCTAAACAGACCACCATCGCCTCCTGCCAGGCCGAGCGTGAGTAATCCCATCTGCCTTGCTGTAGCCAGCGCTGCGATGACATTCTCGCAGCGCCCATACGGAGAGAATCCCAGCGCGATATCCTGGGGTCGAGCGAGAACTTGCAGCTGGCGCACGAAAGGCATATGGACTTCTCCCCCGGCCATCAGTCCGGTGAGTGTAGCGCTATCGTTCGTTAGCGCCAGGGCAGGCAATGCTCGCTTTCCCACAATTACCGGGTGCACAAACTCGACTGAAACATGCTGAGCGTCGGTTGCCCAGGCCCCGTTGCCAAAGGCGAACAGACGTCCTCCACGATGGAAGCGACGTGCCATGGCCCAACAAGCCTCGGCAATCCGCCCAGCCTCTGTCGAGAAGAATGCTTCCGGTACAGCCATGCTCTTCTCAAAGCGCGCCGTAACCAGCGCCACCAGATCGGGCTCTCCCTTGTCCACTGTCAACGATTCTCCTCGTCATTCAATCTGGCTTGAATGAAGCATGTTAAGCTCATCAGCATAAGCCTGACCCATCAGTTGCAGCGCTTTCTGTGTCTCTCGCGCCTCTTCCTCGTCGATCTTGCTCATGGCAAAGCCGACGTGGATCAAGACCCAATCGCCAGGCGCGATGCCCTCTGGACGCACAAGCGCGACACTTACGTTGCGTTTCACGCCAGAGACATCTACTTTGGCAATGGAATTTGCATCGTCCACGATGTCTACGATCTGACCCGGAATACCGAGACACATATGATCCTCCTTTGTAGGGGCTGTGGCGGACGCGATGAATCGCGTCCCTACGAGCCGGTCCCTATCAATTGGCCTCCCATAAGGGCGCGAATTCGCGCCCTTACATTTTTCGCAGCCGAGCAGAAGCTACTGCTAGCTGGCCAAGACTTATGCCGCCGTCATTGGGTGGCACTCGTCGATTGATATACACCTGAAAATTCATCTCCTCTAATCGTGCTATCAGTGTTTCAAGCAACAGGAGGTTCTGAAATACGCCGCCGCTGAGAGCGACACTATTCAATCCAGTCCGTTTGCGCGCTTCAGAAGAGGCCTCTGCCAGCAACTCGGCGATTGTGCGATGGAAGCAGCTTGCGATGTGTGAGGGTGATAAACCTCGTTGTATATCGCTCACGATGGCACGGATCATCAAGGCCACGTCCAATATAGCTGGCCTTTGATCTTCAATTACAAATGGATATATTTTCCTATCATGGCGACCCTTGCGGTCGTCAGGCTCAGTCTGTGCCAGCATCTCTAGCTCAATGGCCGCCTGACCTTCGTAGAGCGCTTCACCGCGCAGACCAACCAGTGCCGCGACGGCATCAAACAATCTTCCCAGGCTGGAAGTCGATGGGCTATTGACGCTTCGTGCGATCATCTGCGATAGCGTGCGCCACTTAGCACGATCTAGCTGGCGCACAAATGGAATATCTAACTTCAGGAAAGCCTCGCTGTAGGTCTGAGCAAGGTAGGTTGCGGCCATGCGCCAGGGTTGACGTACCGCCTGTTCGCCCCCTGGTAGTGGCACGTAAGTCAGATGCGCCAGTCGTTCAAAACCTGTGAGGTCAGCCGCCATGATTTCGCAGCCCCATACTGCGCCGTCTGTTCCAAATCCCGTGCCATCGGCAGCGACTCCGATGACCGGCCCACTCAACCCATGCTCGGCCAGTACACTAGCAATATGGGCGTGGTGATGCTGGACTCCAATTTTCTGTGGAATGACTGTGTCGAGGGCGTATTTCGTCGCCAGGTATTCGGGATGTAGATCATAAGCGATAGCTTGCGGATAGATATCGAAGAGGCGCTGATAGTGCTCAATCCCCTCTCGAAACGAGGTCAGGGTCTCCAGATTCTCTAAATCACCAACGTGATGACTGACAAACGCCTGCCGTCCCTTGCCCAGGCAAAAGGTGTTCTTGAGATGGCCTCCGCAGGCAAGCAGCGGCGCTGGAAGATCTGAAGAGAGCGGAATGGGTTCTGGCACGTGACCGCGCGAACGGCGGAAAAACTGTTCGCCGCCGGCAGCGATGCGCATCACAGAGTCATCGCAGCGCATGTGGATGTCGCGATTATGTGTGAGCATACCCCCAGCGATAGATGCCAGCCGTTGCTGCGCATCATCGTCCCGGTAAGCGATTGGTTCGTCGCTCAGGTTGCCACTGGTCATTACCAGCGCCGCCGGTTGACCTGGTTCGATAGCTTCAGCGAAGGCACGTAACAGTAAATGATGCAGTGGGGTATAGGGCAGCATAACGCCGAGTGTGTTATAGTGCGGTGCGACTCCAGGTGCTACAGAGCAATCAGAACGGCGGGTTAGCAGCACGATAGGCCGTCGACGCGATTGGAGCAGTGCCGCCTCGGCATCGCTCACCTGGCAGAGCCTCCGAACTGTGTCAAGATCGGGGACCATGAGTGCAAAAGGTTTGGCCTCGCGGTGCTTGCGTTGTCGCATTCGCTGTACTGCCTCTATATTCATAGCATCACATGCCAGGTGGTACCCTCCTAGTCCCTTGATGGCAAGAATGGCCCCCGCAGCGAGCCGTTGCGCGGCTGCGATGAGGGGATCCACATTCGACGACAAAAGAGGAGTCTGATTGGTCGCTCGCGCTGCCCAATCGAGCAGGCGTACTTGTGGCCCACAGATTGGGCAAGCATTCGGCTGGGCATGAAAGCGCCGATTCAGCGGATCGTCATATTCCGACTGGCAAGCCGGGCACATCGGGAAGACACGCATAGTCGTCTTATCGCGATCATAGGGGACATCCTGTACAATCGTGAAGCGCGGGCCGCAGTTGGTGCAGTTGATAAATGCGTAACGATAGCGCCGGTCTGTGGGGTCGAAGAGTTCATGCAGGCAGTCGTCACATGTGGCAGTATCGGGCGAGATCAGTGCGTAACGCTCAGCACCGCTTTGGCTGTGGGCGATAGTGAAGCTGGTCTCGTGGCAGGGAGGTATAGGTTCGACACTTACAGAATCGATACGTGCCAGGGGTGGAGTTTCCTTGTGCAATGCACGCAGGAAATCATCGAGAGCCTCTGAAGTGCCCTCGACCTCGATAGTTACGCCGAGGCTATCGTTCAGCACGAAGCCAGCCAGGCCCAGGCGCAGCGCCTGTCCATAAACGAAAGGCCTGAAGCCCACGCCCTGGACAATGCCCTGGACGACGATCCGCCGTCGCTGAATTGTCGAGCCCATTACGGATGCCATACCTTATGCCTCTTGGGAGATTCGCACGGTCGCCCCAGGTTCATTATGGGCGAAGGTTACAAGCCACTCACACCATGCGTCAAGTCCCTCGCCCGTCCGGCAACTCACTTCGAAGATACGCAGGTAAGGGTTGATGGCTAATGCCTGCCGTTTGACCTTCTCCAGGTCGTAGTCGACGTAAGGGAGCAGGTCCAGTTTATTCACGATCATTACCTGTGAGACCGCAAACATTTGTGGATACTTCGCCGGTTTTTCGTCTCCTTCGGCAGTGCTCACAACGACAACGCGCATATCTTCGCCCAGGTTCCAGCCGGCTGGGCAGACCAGGTTCCCAATGTTCTCAATGAAGAGCAGGTCGACCAGCGCCAATTCGAGCTCCTCGAGTGCGTCGCGGATCATGTGAGCCTCAAGGTGGCATGCTCCCCGCGTATTGATCTGAACTGTCTCTGCACCCGCAGCCTCGATTCGCTCCGCGTCAGCGCTTGTCTCGATGTCACCCTCAATCACTCCAATGCGAATTCGCCCACGGAGTTGTTCAAGAGTGCGTTCCAGCAAGGTGGTCTTACCAGCGCCAGGCGAACTCATCAAGTTGATCGTGCGAATACCGCGTGCTGCCAGTATCTGCTGAATCTCCTGGGCAATAGTATCGTTGGCTGCCAGGATGTTTTGCGCAATAGTAACTTTGGGCACAGTTGCCACTCCTTATTATATTGTAGACGCGATCCTTGTTTCGATGCACGACGCGAAGCGTAGAGATATCAGCGTCTCTTGCATTGATTTCAAGACTGGCCGGTCTCCATTGGCCCATCGATCTCCATTTCAAGGATCTGGAGTTCGGTGCCAGAAATTATCTCGTTGGACCACTCTGCACATGTTGGACACTGCGTGATAAAGTTCATGATGGTAAACTCTTTGGCACAATGACGGCATATTGCACGATGTGGCACGACATCAATCAATAACTGTGCACCCACTAAAACCGGGTTGAAACTGGCAAGCATATCGAAGCTGAAGGTCAACGAATCAGCCACGACGCCGCTTGCCTCACCAATCTTTAGTCGTACGCCTTTCACGTGTGTCGCATTGCACTCGGTTGCCTTAGCCTCAACAACGTCGACGATACTTTGAGCTATAGCGAGCTCGTGCATAGATACTACCTACCTGGTTCCTCTGGCCTCTTACGTCTTACATCGACCGCATACGCCAATAGCGACGGATATCGGGTAGTATTGATAGGAAGGCGATCAGGCCGAGCACAATCAGCACAAGCACCACGACGAGTACTACAATCAAAGCAGCCATAGTCCTGTTCCTTTCCCTGCACCTGGTGCAGCACGCGGTTGTGGTTATGGGCAAATGCTCCCTACATTGATCGCATCTTCATGTAGCGCTCGATATCTGGAAGCTGCTGTTGGAAAATCCACAGACCTAATGCAACCACAGCAACGACTATAAGAAATTTGAACATGGTGTTCTTCCTTTCTCTAGACTGGTAATTGGTTAACAGATCAACCGTTTCTATTCGCTCGTGAGCAACTGCTCGACAAGCGAGTCGATCATCTTCAACGCATCATCGACGGCGGCCTGCACCGGTTCGCTCAAGCCCATCTGCAGGTCCATGTAATCCACGTTCCCACTGATCACGGAAGGCTCGCAGCCGACAAGCAGGGTACGGATGGGTCGAGCGCCAAGCGTTCTGGCGTAAGCGAGTACTTTCACAGGGTCCATGCTATGGGCATCCAGCCCTACCCGCGCGGATTCCACTCCATTCTCAGGGGTCGTCCCCGCCAGATCAGGTTCAATCAGATACAGTGTCCCGGGTGTGCCGCCGCGCGGAACGGCATCGACCAGTACAAGTATGTCATACTCGTCAAGCAAGGTATAAGCTAGATCGAAGCCGCGTATGCCGAAATCCACGACCTGTATACCCTCTGGGAACGGCCTGGCTTTCCGATTCATTAGCCGTTGGGCCGCTTCAACGCCGAAGCCGTCGTCCCCCATGAAGACATTCCCAATACAGGCGATCAGTATTCGCCTGACCCTCCCTTGCGTAGGCGATGACAGGTTCACGTTTCCTCCAGCGCTGTATCTTCAAGTGGTTCCACCTCTTCTGGAAAGAAGAAGAAACGATGGCCGGGCAACATACGTTCATCCCACTGCTCCCGCCCGGGATCGTCGTCCAGCGTGACAACGAGATATATACGGTTCTCGAAATCCTGCTGGATGGTCTCGACTCTGGCAGTCTTCCCTTCGAGCATGATATCCATAGCGTCGGTCAGCGATCCCTGTCGTCCTGCTCCCCGGCGGCCAGGGCGCAGGCAGACACGATCTCCGGCCTTCACTTCTCTGCCAGCAATCAGCACCGACTCCGGCGGCGGGTAATCCTCGCCGGGAAAGCTCCAATTTGCGCTGCTCATACCTCTCTTCCTTATCCTTCGATGATTTACTGCACGTTGAACACAGTGCGGGCGACCACAAGGGTCCAATACCATTTAGATAAGAAGAGGAGGTCCAGATATAGCATACTGTGCTCAGAATAGATTGCCTCTGCCACAGGAAAGGAGCCTCCTGATGCCCTTTAGCGTACGTCACTTTGCTGAAGATGACAAGTTGTGTCATCACATGACTCTCGATGTGGTGCAAGACGTCTTTCCGCTGGCAGTCGTCGAGCAGGTGCTGACCGACTGCCATGCCTGGGAGAAGCGCGAGAAAGCCTTGAACATGGTGACCATCCTGTACCTGGTGATCGCCTTGACGCTCTTTCCGCGCTTGACGGTGGGAGGAGTCTTGCGCCGCCTGGCCAGCGGAGCCCGCTTCTTGTGGCCTGATCCCCGCGAAGCGGTTCCCACCGATGGAGCCATCTGTCAACGACGCCAGCAATTGGGGGTGACCCCGGTGCGCCAGTTGTTTCGCCGCTGTTGTCGTCCGCAGGCGACGCCGCAGACCAAGGGCGCCTTCCGCTGGGGACGGCGTGTGGTAGCCATCGATGGCACCTGTGAGGATGTGGCCGAGACGCCTGCCAATGCGAACTACTTTGGACGCATCACCGATGGGCCGAGCAAGAGTCCTTTTCCGCAGTTGCGCGGCCTCTATCTCCAGGAGTGCGCCACCCATGCCATCTTCGATGCGGTGGCCGCTCCGTGTCGGGTAGCCGAAGCCCGCCTGGCCCCCGTGTTGCTGCGCTCGATCAGTGCCGACATGCTGGTGCTGCTGGACCACGGCCTCTTTGCCGGTCCCTTGATCGAACGCATCCGCGACAAGCAGGCTCAGGTCATCGCCGGCTTGGAGAGCCATGTCTTGACCAAGCCGGTCACTCGGCTGCGTGATGGCAGCTATCTGGCGTACTTGTCGCCCCAGTCCTCGCACGGCTTGCGCAAGCCGCTGTTGCTGCGGGTGATCACCTACCGCATCGCTGCCCCGGGCTTGCCCTGCCATGGAGAGGTGCGCCGCTTGGCCACCACGTTGCTCGATCCCAAACAGGCTCCAGCCACAGAGGTGATGGCCCTCTATCACGAGCGCTGGGAAATTGAACTGACGATTGATGAGCACAAAACCCATCTGCGCCAGGCGCAGCAGCCCTTGCGCAGTCGCTGTCCGCAGACCGTGTTGCAGGAGTTCTACGGCATGCTGCTCTTGCACCATGGCTTGCGCTTCTTGATGCACCAAGCCGCCATGGAAGATGACCTCGACCCCGATCGCTTGAGTTTGTGTCATGCGGTCGAAGTCGTCCAGCAAGCGGTCCATGAGTTCGCCCTGGTCGCTCTGGATGAGCGTCCCGCCTTGCTGGAGCGTTTGCGGGCAGACCTGCGCTCGTGTCGGTTGCCTGCACGACGCTTGCGTTTCAATGCACGCGTGGTCAAGCGTCCCTTGTCGCGCTTTCGTCGCAAGCGCTACTGGCATCTGGATGGACCTCATCTCAAAGGCGTCTCCTTTCCAGAGATTCTTCTTATCTAAATGGTATTGGCCCCAAGCGCCTGCTGGAGCAGACCAGCAACTGCTGAGTGCAGATGGAGCCTTTGTGCCTCTCGTGGGAGGCGAGTGGGCCGAAGTCAAGACGCTGCTGATGGGGGAGGTCACCCGCAACAAGCGGGGAGAGGTGTGCACGCAGCGGATTTCCTGCTTTTCGCGCCTCGCTGAGGCCGAGCGCTTTGTGGAAGCAGCGCTGGTCGAAACGCATCGACGAGGGCTGGAACGGGCGGCAGCAGTGTGCGCGGTGCAAGATGGAGCGGAGTGGCTGCAGGGGTTGGTGGACTATCATCGTGCGGACGCGGTGCGCATCTTAGACTTTGCCCATGCCGCCGAATACCTCAATGAGATCGGGCAAGCGGTGCAGGCAGCAGGAGGGAGACTCCCCGCTCTCTGGCTGGACGGAGTGCTGCACCGGCTCAAGCACCAGGGACCGCACAGGGTGCTCACCCACCTGGCCTGGTTGGCTGCTCGCTATCCCAGTCCCCTCATGCAGGAGAAATTGACCTACTTACAGAAGCGAGAAGCGCAGATGCAGTACCCGATCTATCAGGCAGCAGGCTGGCCCATTGGCTCGGGGAGCGTTGGGGAGTGGGGAAAGCGCCAACAAGCTGGTCGTCGAAGCACGCCTCAAAGGCGCTGGCATGCGTTGGTGTCGACAGAACGTCAATCCCATGCTCGTGCTGCGCAATGCGGTGTGCAATCGAGAGTGGAAGCAGACCTGGGCGACGTCGGTGGCTCAGCGACAAGCGCTGCGCACCCAGCGTCGGCAAGCAAAGAGCCAGCAACGGCTAGACAATGCCTTGTGGTTCCTCGTCATCTGGGGCGTACGGGTGTCTCGGCTGGCTCATCCCCCTGCTGCTGCTGCCACCGCTATGACGGCTGAGGCCCTCCAGAAGCAACCAACGGCCCGTCCTGGCTCTGGCTACTCCTGGCGCAAACCGTTTCTCCGACGTCCTCCTTCTACCCCTATTGCTACGGCAGAGCTTTGTGCAAAATAATGAAACGCACCCAGGGAGTGGAAGGTTTGACCTCTCACCCTCTCGCTCCTCGATAAATCAGGCGTCGCAGATAACGGCCGTTTCTTGAGACATATTGATTAGTATTTCTGAAGCGATACTTCCCGCACGCAAGCCCTTCTTGACGAATCTCAAAACCTCACCGCGCTAACGGGAAACGTGAGACAAAAGGAAGAGTTTATGAAGATTGGCTATATTCGTGTCTCGAAGCAGGAGCAACATGAGGCATTACAAATTGATGCCTTGAAAGAAGCGGGCTGTGAGAAATGGTTTCTGGATAAAATGACTGGCTCGAAAGCTGAGCGCAAAGGATTGGATGAAGCGTTGGCGTATTTGCGGCCAGGAGATACGCTGGTGGTATGGAAGTTGGATCGGGCAGGACGCTCATTGACCCATTTGATTGATTTGCTCAAAAGTCTCACCGAGCGCGGCATCGAGTTCATCAGCCTCACAGAGCAGATCGATACCACGACCCCAGGGGCAAGCTTATTTTTCATCTGATGGGTGCCCTTGCTGAATTTTAGCGCGATCTGATTCGAGTGCGTACGAATGCAGGATTAGCGGCGGCAAGAGCCAGAGGACGTGTAGACGGGCGACCAAGAAAGCTTAAGACTAGTGGAAAAGTCGCACTGGCTCGACAGATGTTTGCTGATCAGAGTCATTCCATCCCAGAGATTTGTGCTACGCTGGGCATCTCCCGCGCTACGCTGTATCGGTATGTGAAACCGACCAATACAGCCACGTAATTATCAAATTTCTGCTCACGTAATGGCTCATGGCCACTTCGGGGGCTTACTGCTTGTTTGTCTGGAATACTATTGGTAAACAGTGATAGAGTCCTTTCCAGAAGCGTCTTTCCTCACCAAGAATGAGGTCATGATGGAAGGGACATCCTTGTTTTCCCTGCCGGAAGGGATGCAGGTTTCGCACATCCAGATCACTGAAAACCGTATTGTCGTCGAGGTCGTTGCCACCTCCCCCACGTCGCCTTGCCCGCTTTGTTCTGAAGCATCGGAATCGATCCATTGCCACTATCGCCGGGTCCTGCGTGATGTTCCCTGCGCAGGCCGTCGCGTTCAACTATTTCTGACCGTGCGCAAATTTTCCTGCCGTAATCCCCTGTGTCAGCGCAAAGTCACAGCTGAGCGCATCCCTACTTTTATGGAACCATGGGCCAGGATGACGATCCGCTCCTGCCAGCAGATCACTTCCATTGGACTGGCCACCTGTGGCAAAGGGGGAGCCAGGCTCGCCGCCCGTTTGGGCATGCAGACCACTCGCCAGACGATCCTGCGCCGTATCATGGATCTTCCCGATCTCCCTCCTGGCTCTATCCTCAACCTTGGAATAGATGATTTTTCGTCCAGACGTGACTACCGATTTGGTACGATCATGGTGAATCTGGAGAACAGGCGGGTGGTGGATCTCTTACCTGATCGGGAAGCGAACTCCTCGGCAGCCTGGATGCGCCAGCACCCAGATCTCATGGCGGTCAGCCGGGATCGGGGAGGGGAATATGCCTCTGCCGCGCGAGAAGGCGCTCCCC
>WNFJ01615691.1_pt1 | contig 11102 bp, 9 predicted proteins | sample 5400461 | NCBI WGS metagenome assembly WNFJ01 (sample SAMN13153349, study PRJNA577476) | soil metagenome | isolation source: 115 cm saprolite on Douglas fir-dominated hillslope | place: USA:California | collected 2013-09-17 | reverse complement strand
GATCGGCGTGACCCAGCACCACGCCGAGCGCCTCGACATAGGCCGCAAATCGCGCTTCACTTCCCGCGCTCGATCCCCCGTCCATTCCGGTCCCCCGATTCGGATGAAGATGAGCCTGAATACCACATCTTGCGGTCGCTAGCCTACGTAAATACACGATAGCCGATTTTGTGACTCAGTAAGACTAACAGGCTCACCGAAAATCCCAGCGCGCAGGTTTTGCTGCTGGAGGCAGGGCCGGTTGACGATTCGATGTGGATCGACATCCCCGTCGGCTTCACGAAACTCCTCAACGACCCTCGCTACAATTGGCGGTTCGCCACCGAGCCGGAACCGAACCTCAACGGCCGCTCGGTCCCAATCCCCCGCGGCAAGACCCTCGGCGGTTCGAGCTCGATTAACGGCATGGTGTATGTACGCGGCAATCCGCTCGACTACGACACCTGGTCGCAGTTCGGCAACCGCGGTTGGTCGTACGACGCCGTTCTGCCATACTTCAAAAAATCCGAGCATTATGAACCGAGCGGCGGCGGGGACGCTCGGGGCCGGGGCGGCCCGCTCAACGTCGCCGCGCTGCGCGAGCACCCCGAGATTTGCGACGCTTTTATCGAGGCCGCTGTCGCCGAGGGGTTCTCGCGCAATCCCGACTACAACAGCGGCAACCAGGACGGTTTCGGATATTATCAGGCGACGCAAAAAAATGGCCGACGTTGGTCAACGGCCCGCGCATTTCTCGATCCAGCGCGCCAACGCCCCAATCTTCGTATTGAAACGGAAGCTCTCGCGACACGCATCCTATTCGACGGTAAGCGAGCCGTCGGGGTCGCCTACCTGCAGCGCGGTGAGGCACGGGAAGCGCGTTGCGGGCGCGAAGCAATCCTCGCCGCCGGTGCGGTGAAATCGCCGCACCTTCTCGAACTGTCCGGCGTCGGCAATCCCGAGCTTCTAAAAGCCGCGGATATCCCGGTTCGACATGAATTGCGGGGCGTTGGCGAGAACTATCGCGACCATTACTCCTCTCGCCTGAACTGGCGGGTTAAGCTGCCGGTCACTCTCAACGAGCAGACCCGTGGTCTCGCACTGGCCAAGGAGGTCATCAAATACTATGCGCAGCATCGCGGCGTGCTGACCTTCACCGCTGCTATCGCTCATGGATTTGTTCGGACGAGGCCAGGGCTCGCGGTGCCGGACGTCCAGTATTTCTTCACCCACGCGAGCTATGCTGATCCAGCGGTCAGGGAGCTCGACCGCGCTCCAGGGATGACGTTGTCGGTGTACCAATGCCGGCCGGAATCGAAAGGCTCGATCCACGCCAAATCGCCTGATCCGGCCGCAGCCCCGACAATACGGCCCAACTACCTTGCCGACGAATTGGATCGACGCATACTCGTCGCCGGCTTAAAGATTGCCCGCCGCATCGTTGGCAACCCAGCTCTCGATCGTTATCGCGCATTCGAGATGAATCCGGGTGACCAGTGCCAGAGCGATGACGATTTCTTAAACTACGCCCGGTGCTCCGGGCAGACTGCAAGATGGGCAACGACCCGATGGCTGTCGTCGATGACGAGTTGCGCGTGCGTGGCTTGGAGGGACTGCGCGTCGTCGACGCGTCGATCATGCCGACGATGGTCTCCGGTAACACCAACGCATCCGTCATCATGATTGCCGAAAAAGGGGCCGACATGATCAAGGCTGCGACGCAGCCGCATTGACAGTTTGGACATACCCTTATCCCCAGAAATTGGTCCCTCGTCCACGGCACTGATCGTTGATGGCAGGCTGGCCGACCACGGTTCTGGTCCGGGCGAGGCGGTCGCCACACGGCTGACCCGATTTGCTGAGCGACAGCCTCGCAGCGCTCGCCGCCCAAAGCCAAAGTGACGAGGCAAATACCACGATCAGCAAATCTCTTTGGGTCAGAGGAGCCAAGTCCGAGGCACCCGCCTTTAACGGCATGTTTTTAAATGCAGTTTTGTCGATTTGGCGTGGTGTCGATTTGAACTCGATCTGGCACTTTTCGGAAGGTTTCCGAGTGAACAGTGGCAAGACGCTTTTCGCCCAACTGATGGATTTCTGCCGTGGAGCACGTTCACGCGGATTGTCGCCCGGTACGGTGGCGATCAGCGGGTGCGGACGCTGTCCTGCGCCGAGCATTATCGGACCACGGCGTTCGCCCAGTTGACCTACCGGGAGAGCCTGCGCGACATCGAAACCTGCTTGTCGGTGCAGGCTTCGAAACTCTATTCCATGGGCTTCCGCGATCCGGTGCGGCGCTCGACGCTGGCCTTGCCCAAAGCCCGGCCGCGTCGAAGGCGAGGAAGTCAGGTTCGCAAGAGACTCGCCGGTGGAGGGGGCAGTCTCAAGGCCTCCGTCATGGCCTCCAGAATCGATCAGATCTCCTTGCCGCGCGAGGGCTACCGTGCTCGGGGGGCTGGGCGCCGTCCGATGTCGATGGCGCGATAAGCCCCCGAAGGTCCGAGGAGATTTTCAGTGACGCTCGCAACCGCCCTCACGAGCTCTGGATCGTCTGGACCGCCTTGCATGACTGCTTGTTTTTGGACGAGGGCTTGATATTGCCCGTTCAGGTAAAGCCGCGCCTCGATCGTGACTGGGCGGTGTACACCCAACCTCTGTTCGTAGAACAGAGTGTGCACAAAATTGCGCACTTCTCCTCCGGCATAGGGATTCAACCTGATTGTCCACTCGACGCGATCAGGCGCGGAGGCGTCCCCTGCTGCTGGCACAAAACGCCAGTCGGCGAGCCCGACTTCAGCCATGTGCGCCGCGAGAAGCCGCGATAATGCGGAATGGTGAAGACCCGGTAGGCCACGAGTCGCTTCCACTATCAACGCAGTAGGTTCTGCGGCATAGCCCGGCACGAACGCCGTGATCGCTGCAACCAGAAAGAATACTCTGACCAGTGCGGCGCTGCCGCGCCAGACGCTGTCAGCAGAATTCTTGCTCAATGTCATTCTCCGCCCGCGGATGTGAGGAACCGAGCATCCTTGCGCATAGATACCTTAGCCAATGCTCGGTCGCCAGCAGCGGACACATAAGGCTCCAGGAGCCGTGGCGGCCGACCTCAAAAAGTAGCGACCGCTTTCCTCCGGCGGCTCGACGAGCGTAACAGATGAGGTTCCAGAGCGCACCGGACACGCTTATTCGTCACCACTAAGGTCCGCCCGGTCTTCACCTTCCTGTACAGTTTCGCGCAGCTGTTCATCCTGCGCGGCTTGCATGGGCTCGGCTTCGGTGGTGAATGGGCCACCGGCGCGGTACTGATGGGTGAGGTCATCCGCGACAAGTATCGCGGCCGCGGCGTCGGCTTCGTGCGGACCGGCGCAGCCGTCGGACCCGGCCTGGCGGCGCTCGTCTACGCCGCGCCCAGCGTCCTTGCCCGGTCTCGGTTCAACGTTCGCCCCGCGCAGCTTGTCAGTTACCAGCAATTTCGGCGCAAACCCTTGCTTTCTGAGAAGCTTGCGCATCAGCCGCAACGCCGCCCGGCTGTCGCGGCGACCCTGGACCAGCACATCAAGGACCTCGCCCTCGTGATCGACGGCACGCCAGAGATACATCCGCTCGCCGGCGATCCGAACAACCATCTCGTCCAAGTTGCCATCGATCGCTCGGGCGGGGACGGCGTCGCCGTAGCCGCCGTGCGATCACCGGTCCGAACTTCAGCACCCAGCTCCGAACGGTTTCGTAGGAAATGTCGAGCCCGCGCTCGGCGAGGAGATCCTCGACGTCTCGGTAGTTGAGCGTGAACCGCAGGTAAAGCCAGACCGCATGCTGGATGACGACCGACGGAAACCGGTGACGACGGTATGAGAGCTCCATCATCCGCCCGCCTACTCGCACCTCCCTCCCTGGCCATCCGGTTATCCTGACAAGGCCCCCGGGCGGAACACTGGTGTCGCGGTGGCCAGCGCCGCAAGGGACATGGGTCTGGTCGGAAGCATTGTTAATATGATCTAAGGGAGTACGCCGCCTTGTGATAAATATACTACCGCACTCATAGTAGTTACGACTTCTGAGAGCTATAGATAAGGGAATAGTAACGGTATAAATTCTAACGGGGAAGCTGTTGGCTGGGAGGCAGCAATGGCGACCGAGAATAAAGAACAGGTGCTCGTGGCAATGGAGGGCGAGATCAGCAACTTCGAGAAGCTGATTAAATTGGCAAAGGAATGCAGCCTCAAGACCGTGCTCACGGCAATGCCCCGCGACTCGAAGCGGGCCGAAGCGGAATTGGCCGAGATCCTCGTATTAGCGTCAGTTGACGGCGAGATGCGGGAACATCTGGCAGCTGACTACGAGCGGCTCAGGAGGATTCAAGTAATGGCTATAGGTTGGTTGTAGCGATCGTCGTCGCTATGTGAGCGCACTGTGAGCTTCAGCCGTCTGGCTGGAGCGGCGCGGGCGAACCCCTGCCCGCGTTCCATCATCCGGGTTCGCAACAGACGAACCCTCGGTTCCATTGAAATTTGATTACCGGGAAGCGGCAGATGGAACATTGCCCACCTCCCGAGATCCGGAACGCTGGACGGTAATGCAAGTTGTCCCGGTCAGAACCGGCCGATTGGCGCCGCCCCCGTCGCGCCCTTGCATGGCCTGCCCATGACAGGTCTGTTTGCGAGGAAGCTGCGGCTGCGGCCGAGCATCATGGCGCTGTTCGTGCTTTTGACCGTGCCGGTCTTCTTTACGAGCGTTGCCGTAACCTATGTGTCGAACGAGGGCATCGCCCGCCACAACGCCGATGCACTGATCGAACGGTTCCGCACCGATGCCATCGACAGCATCCAGGGCATGTTCAACCCGATCAAATCGTTGGTGCGCAGCGCCGCAATGGTGAGCAGCCAGCAGCCCGATTTCTATTCCGACAATCGGTCGCTCAAATACCTGTTCAGCATGTTGCTGCACAGCGACAAGCTGGTCAGCGTTTATGTCGGCATGGCCGACGGGTCATTCCGCCAGGCCCGGCGGATCAACCCGGTCGTCGAGATCCAGAGCAAATTGCCGCCCGCCGGCGTCAAATACGCCTATCGCTGGATCGAGCCGCCGAGGGAAGCGACATCGATCGACCACTACTTCTTCTTTGACGGGGAACATAACCCGCTCGGTACGTCGGACAAGACCACGACCTATGATCCGCGAACACGGCTCTGGTATAGGCAGACCGCCAAAGACGGCGAGTTGATCATTTCCGACCCCGATATCTTCGCGGCGCTGGGGCTGATCGGCTTTACCATCGCCGCCCCGATCTACAATGACGGCAAAATCGCCGGGGTCGCCGCGGCCGACATCACCTTGGATGGCCTTTCGCAATATCTATCCGAGCGCAAGATCAGCCCCGGAACATTGAGCTACGTCCTCGACACCCAGGGCGGGGTGCTCGCCAATTCCGAACTCGCAAAGACCTATACCGACGAGGATGGGCACGTAGAGCTGCAGCATATCACCTCGCTCGCCAACACGCTGCCGGCGATCGCCTTCAGCGCGCGGCCGCACGACAGCGGAAAACCGTACTCGTTTTCCTATGGCGGCAGGGAATACGTCGCGAGCTCTTCGTTGCTGCCGACACGGCTCGGCAAACGTTGGCAGCTTTTCATTGTTACCCCGCTCAATGATTTTACCAGCCCCTTCAAGCACAACGACACGCGCCTCCTCTTCGGGGGGTTGATCGCGATCGGGGCGCAGATCCTGATCATCTATTTCCTGTCGGCAGTCGTTTCTTCGCCGCTCGAGCGGCTCGCGCGGAAAGTCGCCAAGATCGAGGATCTCGACGGGCACAACCTGCCGCCGATGCAATCGGCGATCGCGGAGATCTCGGTGTTGTCCAAGGCCATCGATACGCTCGATGCCACGGTCAAGTCGTTTGCCGCCTTTGTGCCGGTGGGGCTGGTCAGGCAGCTCATCGCTTCCGACCACAAGCTCGAACTCGGCGGACACAGCCGGTTTCTGACAATCTTTTTTTCCGATCTCAAGGCGTTCTCGACGCTTTCCGAAGAGATACCGACCCAAGAACTGATGAAGCGAGTTTCGGCCTATCTCGAAATCGTCACCAAGGCGGTCAACGAGGAAGCCGGCACGATAGACAAATTCATTGGCGACGGCGTCATGGCGTTTTGGGGGGCGCCAGCCTTGCTCGAAGACCATGCCTGGCGCGCCTGCCTGGCCGCGCTGCGCATTGGGCAGGGCATGGATGCGCTGAACGAGCGCTGGCAGAACCAGGAGTTGAAGCCGCTCAATGTCCGCATCGGCATCCACAGCGATGCGGTGCTGGTCGGCAATATCGGCTCAATGGAGCGGATGGCCTATACCGTGATCGGCAACGGCGTGAACATCGCTGCGCGGCTCGAAAGCATCAACAAGGAATACGGTACCCGGATCTGCATTAGCCACAGCGTTTTCAAGGAAGCCGGCGAGCATCTTTGCGTCCGGCCGATCGATGATGTCACGGTCAAGGGACGGCGAGCAAAAATCCCAATCTACGAGCTGATGGGCGCGTTCGGCGCCGCCCCGGAGTTGGAGCCCGATGCGGCGACGATCAGGCTGTGCCGGCTGACCCGCCTGGCGCACGAGGCGCTCATCCAAGAGGATTTCCCGCTCGCCCTCAGCCGCTATCGCGAAATTCTCGCCGAGTTTCTCGACGACACGGTGTCGCGCGAGCTCGTCAGGCGGCTTTCGAGTATCGAGTCCGCGCGCCACTGGACAACTCCTGGCAGCAGGTGAGCCCGGCGCTGCGCCCCAGCGAATACACTGCGGCACTGATCCAGGTGCTGCGTGCCCGTGCCGCGTGGGTGCGCGGCGCAAACGCGCTGGAGATCGGCTCGGGCAGCGGCGTCGTGCTCGCGGCGCTTGGGGCACTCGGCGCCGCCTCGCTATGCGGCATTGACATCGAGAGCGAGGCCGTCTCGTCGAGTGCGCTTTTGCTGCGTGGGCTGGGCCATGGCGCAAATGCGCGGATGTACCACGGCGATATGTGGCGGCCGGTCACCGGGCGCCGCTTCGACCTGATCACAGCCAATCTGCCGCAATTTCCGATGGAGTCTGGTGAATTCGCCGGCCGCCTGCCGAGCTGGAGTTCGGGCGGGCCCGATGGGCGGCGCCTGCTCGACCGCTTTCTTGAGGGCCTCGCTGCCCATCTCGCCCCTGGTAGCCGCGCCATCATCACCCACAACGCCTTCGTGGACCTCGAATTGTCGCGCGCAATGATCGCGCAGGACGGCCTGTCGCTGCGCGTCGCCATGACGATGCTGGTCCAGATCCCCAGCGAAAAGCTCGCCCTGATGACGCAGAGTATCCTCTGCTTTGAGGAGGGGCGCTCGATTTACCGCTATGGGCCTTATACTTTCGCCGAGATGCACATTGTCGAAATTGGCGCCGCCGCATCACGGGGCTGATTTGCGCCCGCATCGCGCGCTCGCGTACACCCTCGCTTGCGTGCTCGTGATGGCGGCGGTCCTGTGTGCCGGCTTGCCAGCTCCGGCGCGTGCCGACAATTCGCCCGACGCCGCGCTGGCCCGGTTGCTGGATAGTGCGCGTGCGGCGGCCGCTGCTCCCGGCGGGTGCGCCCAGCCTGGCATCGACCGGCTGGTCCGCATTCTTTGCACCGGTCGGATCCGCGTCGGGGTGCGCGACGACTACCCGCTGTTCAGCACCCACACTGGGACGACGCGGCAGGGTTACGAGGTCGATGTGGCGCAGGCCATCGCGCGCCCGCTCGGCGTCGACATCACCTTCACCAAGGTCAAGGGGGCGACCCGGATCCCTATGCTGGCGGACGACAGCACCGACCTGGTCATCGCAACGATGGGGGACAATACCCAGCGCGAGACCCAAGCGCGCTTTATCAAACCGCATTATTACCGGTCGGAGACAATGCTGGTCGGGGTGCGCGACCTCGCAGCGGCCGATTGGGAGAATATTCGTGGCCTGACTGTCTGCGTGACCGTCGGCAACGGATCAAACGCCGAACTGGTGTCGCGCGGCGTCCGGTTGATGCTGTTCGACCAGGCGATCAGTTTGCCCGAACGCCTTGGCGACCAGACCTGCACGCTTGCGGCACAGGACGACAGCTTTTTCGCCTACTACTTCGCTGACCCGAGCTTTGCCGCACGCTTTTCTGAGAAATTCGGCTTTGCCCGAATACCTTGGGGGATGGGCGTCGCGCGCGACGGCAGTGAAAGGCTGGCGCGCGCGCTCGACCTGATGAGCCAGATCTTTCATCGCGACGGCAAATTCTTCGCCGCCGCCCGCACCAATCATATCGCCACTGGTTTTCTCGTGCAGCAGCAGGCCGTATGGGCGCGGCCCGAATGCGACACCGACGCCGGCAGCACCGACTCCGCCTGCGTCTTGCCGCCGGCCGACGCCGAGCTGCAGCCCACGCCGTTTGCCGGCGATGTCAGCACCTTCGAGACCAGGTTCGCCAGGTTGACGGGGCTCGACCTGCTGCTGCCGATGCTGAAGACAGTGCCGGCCTGGTCGCTGTTTCTCAACGGTGTCGTCAACTCGCTGGTCCTGGTTGCCGGCGCGCTCAGCGCGACGCTCGCCTTCGCTCTGTTGTTCGGCGCCGCGATGGGAGCGCGATCGCGGCTGCTGCGCTGGCCCGCGCGTGGCGTTACGATCGCGCTGCAATCCTCGCCGATCCTGCTGACATTGGTCATCGCTGCGGCGATCATCCGCGCGCTGGTTCCGTATTCGTCGATGGTTGCACTAGTTGCGGCGATCGTGGCGCTGGGCCTCAGCAACGGCAGCAATGCCGGCCAAGCAATCTCGGAGGCGTATCTGACTTTGCGCGCCGAACGCGCCGGGAGGCCAGTCGATCACATCGACTTGTTTTGCCGCGCCCTCAGCCGGTCGGTGACGCAGATCGCGGCATTTCTGATCAACGCTGCCAAGGGCACGCCCATCGCCAGCTTTATCGGCGCGCCCGAGCTGCTGAGCGCGCTCACCGACATCACTTCATTCTCCAGCGGGCGTGCGACGACATATACGCTGCTGCTGGTCTTCTACACCGCAGTAGTCATAGCCGTGGTGTGGCTGTGCCGCAGGTTCCAGGGCTTCCTCGAACGCAGCCGCGCCGCGACATGAACCTGCTGGTCGACCGGCTGTCGTCGAATTTCCTGCCGTCGTTCCTGGCCGGCATGGCGGTCAATTTCGAGATCGCCGCCATCGCGCTCGCGCTTGGGCTTGCTCTCGGCATTCTGCTCGCTTTCGCGCGTCTTGCCGCAAGCTCGGTCGTGGGGCTGATGCGGGCGGCGCCGACCTTTGTCGTGATGTTTTTTCTGCTGTACGCCTTGCCGCGTGACGCCGGCCTGTCCGGGTCATGATCGTGGCGATGTCGCTGGTCCCCCCGCGCGCCCTGAGATGTGGGCCGATGCCCAGGCCGCGGCGTGCATGCCGCCGGCTACGGTAAACTCCGACCGATACCCATGAGGCCAATCGATCCGCCTCTCGCGCCTGACCATTTGGCCTCGCTCCCCGAAGAGAGCCGTTAGCTCATGTTCCAGCCCTGCGCGAAATACTAGGCCGGATGCGGAAGGATGCAGGTGGCAGTCGGCCGCGACGAAGCCGGATGAGCGGGCGGACTCGACGCCAAAGAGCGGAACTCATTCACCCTGGCTTTCACGCTGCCAACCCGACCGGTGCGCAACTCCAGGCGTCACTCATTTGGGGAATGGTGGCTGCCCATCATGTCATGATCCTCAAAACCCCCACGGCCTCCCATGTGACGACCGTGGTGTTCGGAATCCGGGGCAACTCGCGTGAGCGAGATCTCGCGCGACTGGCCCTGGCGGCTCAGGGCCAGTTTGACCGAGGTTCCGACCTCGCCCCGGATGGCTGCCGCCACATCGCGCAGCTTTTGTCCGTCAACCGGTTTGCCGTCTACCGCCACGATCTGGTCGCCAGGCTCGATACCGGCGAAGTGAGCCGGACTGTCGGGAGCCACCCCACGGACGATCAGCCGTGCGGGCGCACCCACCGTATCGGCACCAATAGCCGGGAAGATGCCGATGATCCCGCGCTCGTTCGCGGCCTCTTGCTCGGGGGCCTGCGGAGGGGTGCCCGCCTGCTGTGCGGACGCCGGCGCAAGGCCAGCGATACCGAGAAAAATGAGACCGAAGGCGATCCCGATTGCGCCTTGGAGGGCCGCTCTTTGGGGTTGCCATGAAACCATTCCTCGTTTCCTCCCTTTTGCAGCTCCTCCGAGGCCTCCCGAACTCAGGGATGTGCTCCTCCTTCGCTTCGTCCGGTCGATCGCACATCAACCTGAGCCGACCGACATCAGTGTTAGTGCCGACATCGGTGTTGGTATAGATGGGATGGCTGCCCGTCGCTCCGGCGATCGTCCACCGCGTCCTCTTGATCAACCCGATCTCGTGCGGGTTGTTCCGGTCCTGTCCAGAGACAAGGATAGGGTAGTCTGCGGTGGCGGTACCGTCTGTCGACTGGCGCCGCTGGCGCTCATCCCCCCGCGAAAGGGCTGCTTCGCTCGCGAGCGCGCAGGTGCGTTCGTCGAGAATGCCGCCCAGTCGCGACACCGGCAGTCCCGGTCGTCCGGACGCGCGGCGGCCGGGCTTGATCTTGAGACCCTCTCGGCGGTTGCGCGGGGAAGCTAACCGCCTTCTCATATTGGCCGCTCGACATCTTCCTCGGAAAGGAGTGCTACGCCACGCCGAATTTGGCTGACCTCGCTACGCCGCTGATCGGAGACCGCCCCTCTCCGATCTTCCTTGTGCTGCTGGGCTTTCACATCGCGGCGGGCCTCATCTGTGTTGTCGTCGGAGCGGGAGCGGCGCTCAGCAAGAAGCGGCCGGGACGACACCCGAATTTTGGCGAGGTATACTATTGGGGATTATCGATCGTATTTATATCGTCAACGGCGATGTCGCTGCTTCGCTGGTCCCATAATTACCACCTCTTGGTTCTGGGGGTGCTCTCGTTTGCTGCTGCATCGATCGGTTATTTAGCACGCAAGACCCAACGGAGAGCATGGCTAATTTATCACATCATAGGTATGGGCAGCTCTTATGTGGTTTTGCTTACTGCCTTTTACGTGGACAACGGCCCGAAGCTCCCGCTTTGGAGCAGGTTGC
>WNFJ01145640.1_pt1 | contig 11104 bp, 8 predicted proteins | sample 5400461 | NCBI WGS metagenome assembly WNFJ01 (sample SAMN13153349, study PRJNA577476) | soil metagenome | isolation source: 115 cm saprolite on Douglas fir-dominated hillslope | place: USA:California | collected 2013-09-17 | reverse complement strand
TCTTTCCGCCCGGCGAAAAATCGGTAAGGGGTTTCCAAATCTTACAGGTCACGCACCACTTCTCTGTCAAACCATTTATCACGCGGATTTTGTTCATGAAGCCTCCTGCTTACTTATTTGAAGCTGCCTCTCGCGCCTTTCTAGTCGCCTCCTCTATTTCAGCCTGTGGCCTGCCAGCAATCTGCAGCCTCACAATGTTTTGCGCGAAATAAAGGTGGACGCTCTGATTTCTCCAATCCTTATAAAACTCATCTATACCTTCGCTCGTTTGCTTGACAGTTACGTTGTTAGGCATCGGAATTTTTCGTTCAAAGTCTTCAATCCATTCTCTTCCGGCGTCGGCGCAGAGTGGTCTTGCTCCTTTATCCAGGGCAAGTCTGTACATTTGCTCGGCGTCGGAGTAGCCGATCAGATAAGCGAATTTCAGGTTGCTATCCGCCTTGCTCCAAAACGCATAGCCCGTCATGGATCGATATTCTTGTGCAGCATTCAAGCCCGCAACAAGACCAACTCCAAGCAGAACACCGATGAACAGTTGGACAACGCTCTTTGTCAGATTTCGCTTCATGTTCAGACTCCATAACCGAGCGACTGCGGGTTATCGTATCACCGTCGCAAGAAAAAAAAGGGCCCGTTTCCCCTGCCACGAAAAATCCGCTACCCTTCATAAATCATGGCAACGCTGTTTGAAATGGAGCCGCTCGAGGAGAGCGGGCTGAAGCTCAATGAGGCACAGAGGCGCGCGATCACGCACGGCGAGGGACCGCTGCTGGTGATTGCGGGCGCGGGAACGGGAAAGACGCGCGTCATTACGGAGCGCATCCGGCATGTGCTGCAATCGGATGAAACCCTTTCCGGCGAGAACATTCTTGGGCTGACATTCACGAAGAAAGCCGCGGGCGAAATGAAAGCGCGTGTGGTGAAGGCCACGGGCGAGCGCGGGAAAGCCGTGACGCTGGCGACGTTTCATTCCTTCTGCGAGACGCTGCTGGCGGAGGCCGATCCGCAACGGGTCATGCTGGACGAGTTCGATCATTGGATCCTGCTGCGGCGCAACCTGCGGCGTCTGCGTCTGGAGAAATACAGGAGATTGGCCGATCCCGGGCAATTCCTGAACGATTTTGTGGAGTTTTTTTCGCGCTGCCAGGACGAACTGGTATCCAGCGAAGACTATCAGCGCTATGCGGCCGGGCTGGCGGCGCGCCTGGAAGCGGAACGCGATGCGCTGGACGAGGACGCCCTCGCGGAGCGCCAGGAAACGGTCGCGTTGCAGCAGGAACTTGCACGCGCCTACCGGGCCAGCGAAGAACTGCTGCGCGAGAAGAATCGCGTTTCCTTTGGCTCGCTGATCACCGGAGCGGTTGCTCTGCTGGAGCGAGACACGCAACTGCGAGACGCTCTGCAGAAAAAATTCCGCTACATCCTGGTGGATGAATTTCAAGATACTAACATCGCACAACTCCGCCTGCTGGAGCTGCTGGCTGGGCCCACGAAGAATATCGTCGCGGTCGGCGACAACGACCAGGCGATTTACCGGTTCCGCGGAGCTTCTTTCGGGAGCTTCAAATTATTCCTGGAGCGCTTTGCAGGATGGAAGGAAGGGCAGGACTCCACGCGGTTCCGCGTGGCGCTGACGGAGAATTATCGCTCGACGCCGAACATCCTGCGCGTGGCAATGCAAGTGATCGGGCAGAACGCGGTGAGCGCGGACTTTCCCAAGAAAGTCCTCTCCCCTAACAAACCTCCAGGTGAAAAGATCCCCATCGTCGAGTTGGCAACTCCCGAAGAAGAAGCGCGCTGGGTGGCTAGCGAACTCGAACGCATTCATGGAGCAGGGCGGCGCTGGAAGCATTTTGCGGTGCTCTACCGCCAGCATGCGCACCGGGGTCAGCTGGTGGAAGAGCTGTCGCGGCGAAAGATTCCCTTTGTAATCACGAAACTTTCTATTCTGGAGCATCCCCTGGTGAGGGACGCGCTCGCGTACCTGCGGCTGATCGTCGCGCCGTACGACGACATTGCCTGCGCGCGTGTGCTGGCGGTGCCGGCATGGCACCTGGAAGCAAGGGATTTGGTGCGCCTGGCAGAGCGCGCGCGAAAAGAGAAGAAGGCGATCTACGATCTGCTGCAACTGCCTCAAGGACAATTGGCGTTCGACGGCTCGCATGAGGCACTCGGGCAACTGGTGGAATTTATTTCTACGCAAAGAAAAACTCTGAATCGCCGCACCGCACGCGAGATTCTGGCCAGCGTGACGGAGTGGCTGGAGATACAGCAGCGCGCGAAGGAACACGACCGAAAATACGTGAAGCGGCTGGCCGAATTCATGAAGGAGTGGGAACCGAAGAGTGAAACACGTGGTCTGGCAGAGTTTATCGAATATCTGGATTACTACGCTCAGGCTGGCGGAGTGGTGAGCCTGGAAGACGACGCGCCGCTGGACGCCGTGCAGTTGATGACCGTCCATGGCGCGAAGGGCCTGGAGTTTCCGCAGGTGTTCCTGTTGCGAGTGAACAACCGCGCTTTTCCAGCCACCGAGCGACCCCGCGTCTTCGAATTCCCCGTGGAGCTGATGAAAGAGGGCAGTCCCGCGGAGCAGTTTCATATCCAGGAAGAACGGCGGCTGTTTTACGTGGCACTGACGCGCGCAGAAGAACGGCTGACCATCACCACGGTGACGGAGAAAAAAGGAAAAGTGCCGGTGTTCATCGAAGACATCGTGATGGAACCGGCGGTAAAACGGCAGGACGTGCGGCAACTCATGCCGAAGCTCCCATCCGCGGGAAGAGACGATGGAGTACAGGAAAACCTTTGGGAAGATTCCGAGCTTTTTCCGGCCGCCGAGGGATCGGCAAAAATTTTTTCCCGTATTGCGGACTGGGCGGAGGAGTTTCATCCACCGTCTGCGGAGCCGCTGACCCTGAGCCCTTCGGCGCTGAGCGGTTACCGTACCTGCCCGCAACGGTATCTGTTCGGGTATTTGTGGTCGCTGCGCGAAGGGCCGAAGGCAGCGATGACTTTTGGGGCGGTGATGCACACGACCATCAAGCGTTTTGTGGACCAACTGCGCAAGGGCGTGAAGCTGCCGTTTGAAGAAGTGCGCAGGATTTTTGAAACGGAATGGAATTCGAAAGGATTTGAGGACGAATATCAGGAAGGAGAATACAAGAAGGACGGGCTGGAGCAATTACGCGTCTTTCATGCGGGCATGATGGCGGACCCACCGCAAGCCATGGAACAAGAGAAAACGTTCGAATTGCCTCTCGACAACAATGTCATCATCAAGGGGCGAATCGACCAGATCAACTCATTGGGCAACAAACACGACGTCGAGATCGTCGATTACAAAACGGGACGCGCCAAGAAGGACGCGGACGCCAAAAGGGATTTGCAGCTGAGCTTGTACGCGCTGGCAGTGAAGGAGATTTTGGAGCTGGAGCCCGTGCGGCTGGTGTTCCATTATTTGCAGGACAATCAGCGACAGGAGACCACGCGGGACGCCAAGCAACTCGACGAGGCGCACAAAATCGTGCAGGAAGCGGCCGCGGACATTCGCGCAGGAGAATTCCCGGCGAAACGAGGCTTCATCTGCCGAAATTGCGCCTACAAACCGATCTGCCCGGCGCATGAAGAAGCCTTGAGCGCCTGAGCGCATGCCAAGAGTTTCTTACTGATCTTCTGATCGGAACACGGACTGGAGAATATCCCGTGAATCGCAAGAATATTTATTTGTTCCTTTGCTTCCTTGGCGCCGCCATTCCGTATTCGCAATTCATCCCCTGGATCATGGAAAACGGCTTGCACCTCGGCTTGCTTGTCCGCCAACTTTTCGCAAACCGCATCAGCGCCTTTTTCGGACTGGATGTCCTGGTTTCGTCCGTAGTCCTCCTGATGTTCATGCGGCTCGAAGGGCGCCAACTTCGCATGCGGTTGCGTTGGCTTCCGATTGCGGGGCTGTGCGCGGTGGGAGTGAGTTTGGCGCTGCCGTTATTTCTTTATCTTCGCGAACGCGCGCTGGAAGGATCGAAATCGGGCGATTATCGCGGCGTGGCTCCCGCGTAGTAGCCTTCGCGAGCCAGGATAGTGAGCCCTTCTCGCCTGACGCGTACCTCGATGGTGTGGTATTCCCTTGCGCGGTCCGTGCCGCCGGGCGCATAGGCCAGCAGGTACTGGTTTCGCGCTTCCTCCGTGACCCGGCCATAAAGCTCTTCCATCGCTCGGCTCTTCAAACCATAGTAGACGTCGCCGCCCGTGGCGTGAGCGTATTTGGAGAGCCGTTCGAATCGGCGATCAAAAAAAGCGCTGCCGACACCTACGCCGTAAACCGCAATGTCGTAGCGCAAGAGCTCCTTGAGGGTGGTGTCGTAATTAAATTTGTTGGCTTTGGGCCCGTTAAGGCCGTCGGAAATCAGCAGAATGATCTTTCGCCGGTTGCGCCCGGGATCACGGTCCTTCAGAAGCTGTGCGGCTTCATAAACCGCGTCGTCCAGCGCCTTTGTTGGCTGGCCCTTGAGGTTCACCAGCCCTCCAGTGATGTTCGGCGCGTCCCCGGTTGCGGAATGCCCGTTGAGCGAGGGGCCGTTGCCAATGGCCGCGCTGGTAGGCCCGACGGAGGGCTCCTCGTCGAGCCGCGTGCGCTTCAACTCCGTCAGGAGTTTGTCCTGGTCGCTGACAAATCCCTTGCCCGGGTGGAAGTACTGGTCGAAGCGGCAGATGAACGCTTCATCGTTGAGGCTCATGCCTGCAACGATGGCACGAACACTCTCGCCAACCTGCTTGGCATCCTTCGATTTCAAGTCGTTGTCCAGGAGCACGACCATGGAAATGGGAATGACATCCGCCCGGAAGAAGGCGATCTTCTGCTCGACGTTATCTTCAAAAATGCGGAATTCGTCCAGGCGCAGGTCCGGGACGAGCCTGCCCCCTCCGTCCTTCACGGTCACAGGAACGAGCACCTGATTCACCGGAACCCGGATGGTCGTCTGACTGCCGCTCGGCTGCTGTGAAGCCGGCACACCCTGAGCAGGGGAAGCACTGCCGGCGCTCGGCTGCGGCTGCTGCCCCATCAGCACGTCGAACGGCATGGTCACCAACAGCGCAGCCGCCATCAGCGCGGTTTTTCGTAGACTTTTCATAGTCCTCAAGCCAAACTTCGTATTGCCATTATCCGCGCGGGCGATTTCGGCCACGCATCCATCGCACCGCTAAGCGGCATCCTACAGGGCGCAGTGACCCCGCGGCGTTTTTCTGGCTGGGCATCTCTCGCAGAGGAAAGTATACATGCGTTCCATGAAGAAGGTTGTGACGCAGGGCACGGCAGCATTGGTTGTATGCACGCAGGCGCTGCTGGTGGCCCTGGCGGCACCAGCCCCGCCGCAGGAGCAGGAGCCGTCGCAGCAGCAGCCCTCGGCACAGGGCCCGGTGATCAAGTCGCAGGTAAACCTCGTGAACCTGTTCGCAACGGTACGCGATAAGAGCAAGAGAATCATGGCCGACTTGAAGAAAGAAGACTTCAAGATTTACGAAGACAATCAGGAACAGAAGGTAGCTTTTTTCTCCAAGGAAGTATCGATGCCGATCACCCTGGCGCTGCTGCTAGATACCTCCGGGAGCGAGCAGTACATGCTTGGCGCTATTCAGGAAGGCGCCATGGGTTTCTTGAGCCGGGTAATGCGCAAGGGCGATGAGGCCTTGGTCATGTCTTTTGACCTGGATGTGGACTTGCTCTCCGATTTCACCGATGACCGCGCGCAATTGGACCGCGCCATTCGCAGAGCCAAGATCAACGCCGGGGGACCGATGGTCACGCCGGGCACGATTCCCACACGCGGCGCCATCGGCACAGATTTCTATGACGCTGTCTATCTGGCCTGCGGCGACAAACTCTCGACGGAAGCCGCGTGGTCCTTACGGACGCTGTGGATAACGGGAGTAAGGTCCGAGTAGAAGAAGCGATCGAAGCTGCGCAGCGCACGGATACGGTGATCCACGTCTTGCTCGTCTACGACCCACGTGAAGGCAACAACGCCGGCGTCGCCAAGAAAATGGCAGAGGAAACCGGTGGGCGCATGATCCCTGTGAATTCGGAAAAGCACCTCAATGAGGCTTTTGATCAGATTTCGCAGGAACTGCGCAGCCAGTACACCCTGGGCTACTACCCATCGAACGCCGCGCGCGACGGAAAATTCCGCAAACTCAAAGTCGAAACCACCGATCACGAGCTGAAGGTTCTCACCCGCAAGGGGTACTACGCACCGAAGGAATAATTCGGGCAAGGCCCGTCGAATTCGCTAGGCAGTTCCCTGCTCGCCTTTATTGCCGCGTGAAGGTGAATTCGCCCTCTGGGTTACGCTCCTTCAGAGCGGTCACTTTGCCGTTTTCCATCACGAACTCGTAAATGTCGTCCGCGAAATGCGCCGTTCCACCGGGAAAAACCAACGAAAGGCCTGCCCCAGGCTGGTAGAGCACCTGGAATTTGAACTTGGTCGGAGTCAGGTAATCTCCTGCGAGCTTTTCGAGTAACGCCGGCTCCAGTGTTTCTGGTTTGCGCGTGAAAAGGACTTCACCCTCGTCTAGTGACATCACCGCGCTATCAATGTCTCCTTGAGGATTTGTCCGGAAGTTGAGTGAGAAGCGGCCGTATTGCTCGTCATCAGGTGTGTCAAAGCGGTCGTAGTGGAAGTGGCTCAGCGGAAACTGGAAGGCGTGAAAACCGAATTGCAGCGCATCGCTCTTGAGGCCGATCTTGAGAATGCCGTAGGCCGGATTCTCGTAGTCCGCCGCGTAGTCGGCCAAGGCGTGGGACGGTTTGGTGTTCGGAACGCGGTCGCCGCCAGCTTTCGCTCGCGCTTCGGTGCCTGCTTTCTTCCCGGCGAGCCTCCGCGCGAGTTGGCGCTGGCTCCACGGCGTTTGGTCCATGCCGAGAATCCGTTCGTAGACGTTGTAGCTGACGATGTTGTACAGCGGCGCGCTGTGATCGCTGATCACCAGCACGATCACGCCGATCTTGTCGTTGGGCATGAAGGAAACCTGTGAGTGGAAACCGGGAAGGTCGCCGCCGTGAAAGGTCATCAGGTGCCCGCGATAGGCCGCGGTCTCCCGGCCCATCCCGTAGGCCGGGTTCAGCAACTCCCAATATCCAAGCGCTTCCCCGGACACATTTGGCAAACCAATCGCCGGTTGCAGGGTGGCTTTCAGCACGTTTGCCGGCAGGACCTGCTTGCCGTTATATTTGCCGTCGTTCATCAGTGCGATCAGCCAATGCGATAGCTCATCGATGTTGGAAATGATGGCACCCGCTGGGGCGATGCCTTCCGTGTCTTCATAGTAAGGAATCTTGTAGAGTTCAAACGAATCGCGTTTCTCCTTGTACGGCACGCCATGGTCGAGATGCTGCGTCATGTCGGAGATTGAGAACGTGGTCGTCTTCATATCCAGCGGCGTGAAGATCTTTTCGCGGACGAAGTGTTCCCATGTCTTCCCAGATTTCAATTCGATGATGTTGCCGGCAGCCGCGTACATGAGGTTGTTGTAGAGGAAGGTTTCCCGCATGGGCTCCTGCGGCTCGAGGTACTTCAGTTTTTCGAACAGCTCCTTCCTTGTGAATGGCGACTTAAACCAGATCGAATCGTGCCGCGTCACTCCCGTACGGTGTGACAACATGTCGCGCAGCGTGACATTGTTGTTGAGCTGGTCGTTAAAGAACTGGATCGTGGGAACCGTCTCGCGCACCGGTTTGTCCCAAGTCAGCTTCCCCTCCTCGACCAGCATGCCAGCGGACACGGCAGTGAATAATTTTGAGTTCGAAGCGATCTGGCACAGAGTCGTCGGCGTGAACGGCAGCTTCTTCTCGTAGTCTCTATAGCCGTAGCCCTTGGCGAACACCAGCTTGTCGTTCACCACGATGCCCACGCCGATTCCCGGCGTATTCCAATCTTTCAACACTTGCTCCATGTAGGAGTCAAAGCCGCTCAGCTTGCTATTGATGTCGGGTGCTTGGGCACGAACGACCGGCCCCGTAACCATCAATAACAGTGTCAGGGAGCAGAAAAACACGGCGTGAGTAACCCGGGTGACGCGTCGTTCCTTATCGAAGAGCATGAGGCTGAAATCTCCTCTCTGGATTGTCGAACGGGGAATGCCCGGGCATTGTATAACACGGAACAAATTGACCCCAATCCCCCGACCGTCTACCATCTTTTCTTCATTCCTTACTCATGCTGAACGAAACCATCGCTCACTACCGCATCCTCCGTCAGCTTGGCAAAGGCGGCATGGGCATCGTCTACGAAGCCGAAGACACCAAGCTCACCCGCCGCGTCGCCCTGAAATTCCTTCCGGAAGACACGCGCCGCGATCCCCAGGCTCTCGAACGCTTCCTCCGCGAAGCTCGCTCGGCTTCCGCGCTCAATCATCCCGGCATTTGCACCATTCACGCCATCGAAGAACACGATGGCCGCACTTTCATCGCCATGGAGCTGCTCGAAGGCCAAACTCTCGACAAACAGATGCCCCTCGGCGCCCTCCCAATTCCGCGCACCATCGACATCGGCATCCAGCTCGCCGACGCCCTCGACGCCGCCCACAAAAAAGGCATCCTCCACCGTGACATCAAGCCTGCCAACATTTTCGTCACCGAGCGCAGCGCCGTCAAAATCCTCGATTTTGGCCTCGCCAAGTTGCTCCCCGAACATCACGCCAACTTCGGTAGTGAAACCACCCTGGGTGATCCCGAGACGCTCCTCCTCACCAGCCCGGGCACGGCGGTCGGCACGATCTCCTATATGTCTCCCGAACAAGCGCGCGGTGAAGAACTCGACGCGCGTAGCGACCTTTTCTCCCTCGGCGGCGTCCTCTACCAGTTGACTACCGGCAGACTTCCCTTCCCCGGCAGCACCAGCGCCGTCGTCTTCGATAACATTCTGCACAACGCTCCCGTGGCTCCCATCACTTTGAATCCCGGCGCTCCACCGGAACTCGAGCGCATCCTCAATAAGGCGCTCGAAAAGGACCGCGACGTCCGCTACCAGGTCGCCGCCGAATTGCGCGCCGACCTCAAGCGCCTGCAGCGCGAATTGGACTCCGGGAAGTCTACGTCCGCGTCCGCCCCTTCGGGCCGCATCCCTGCGCACGTGTCCATTCCCGCGGCCCAGCCTTCCGAGCCTCCACGCACGCCTTCGAGCAGTTCCGTCCTAATCGCCGCCGCCAGCAAGAACAAATTCGGCACAGTCCTGGTGCTTGCAGCGGTTCTCCTCGTCCTCGCCGCCGCCGCCTTCGGCATCTACTCCTTCTTGCCCCGCAAAAAAGCTTTGCCCGCGGAAACCATGTCTGTCGAAAATCTAACCAACAACGGTCACGTCTCCCTGGCCAGAATTTCTCCTGATGGAAAATATTTGCTCCACGTACTGGACGAAAACGGCCTGCAGTCCCTCTGGCTCCGCCACATTCCCACGGGCAGCAACACGCAGGTCGTTACGCCCGCGGCCACGCGTTATAGCGGCCTCACTTTTTCCCCCGACGGCAATTACATTTACTTCGTGCGCCGCGACGACTCCGAACAAGCGATTGCTTCCCTGTACGACGCCCCGATGTTGGGCGGAACTCCCCGGTTGCTCATCAAAGACGTGGACAGCCCCATCGCCTTTTCGCCCGATGGCCAGCGCTTCGCCTTCTTGCACGAGCATGGTGATTCCGCGCTCGCTGACCTCAAGGTCGCCCGCCGCGACGGCACTCTTGAACGCGACCTGTTTCACCACAAGCAAATCATCACCGACAGCTTGACGCTTTCCTGGTCCCCCGACGGCAAGACCATCGTGATTCCCATCGTTCAGCCAACTCCTCACGATCTCACCGGCTTCCTTGCCGTGGATGCCGCCAGCGGTGAGACGAAACAAGTGGCGATTTCGAAAGATAGCATTTACAAGGAACCTGCTTGGTTTCCAGATGGCAGCGCTCTGCTCGTCTCGGCCACTACGGCTGCTACCGGCTTTCTTCGCGATCAGCTTGGTATCGTTTCCTATCCCGGCGGAGATTTTCGTCTCTTGACCACCGATACGAACGGCTACATTCATCCCAGCATTTCGGCGGACGGCCAAAGCATCGCCGCGAGCCAGGTGCAGGGAAAATTTGAAATTGCCATCGCTCCAGCTGGCTCGCCTGAAAAACTAACTCCCATCAAACTGCCTTCCAACCTGGCCACCTGGGGCTGGGATTGGACTCCCGATGCGCAACTCCTGGTCGTCCAGGGTCCGGACATTCGAGTGGTGAATCCGGCCGGAGGAGACCGGGTCGTTTTCTCCGAACCTCGGTATCCCATGGATCAGGTGATCTCCTGCGCGAACGGCCGCTACCTTGTCTTTCGAACGCTCCGCCGGTCGGGCGGTGCGGAAGCGAATTTCTGGCGCGTCGATTCCAATGGCACAAACTTAACCCGCCTCACCCTCGGCCTGAACGAACGTGTGTCCGCTTGTTCGAATGACGGTAAGTGGTTGTACTACCTTGACGCTGCTGAAAATCATTTTCTCAAACGCATTCCCCTCGAGGGTGGTTCGCCGGAAACAATCATCAAGGCTCCGTCCGAACCATACGCTCTTTCACCCGACGACAAAACAGTCGCCACTTTCGACGTCCGCGAAGCGGATCACACGATCATGCTTGTTTTGTATTCTCTCGTGGATGGAAAAAAATCTTCTCTCGAATTCGACCAGCGCAGCTTGCCCGTACTCGCCTTCCTGCCTTCCGGAAAAGCCGTTGCCTACGTGGTGCGCGAAAAAGGCGTGGATAATTTGTGGGTCCAGCCGCTGGATGGGGCTCCGCGCCAGCAACTGACGCATTTTACGGTGGAACGAATTGCCGGCTACGCCTTTTCGAAAGACGGCTCGCAGCTAGGGATCAAGCGCGGACACGCGGAATCGGACGCCGTGCTGCTGCACAATATTCCTCGATGAAAAATTCCGCATTGACCTTCGATTCGCGTCACTGTAGCCAGTTTTCAAAGGCAATTATTGAATGATACCGCCGGGAGGATTTACTGCCGGGGGCAGATTGGACGTGGCGTGGGCGAAGTACCCGCGGCGCGCGCGCACCTGGTAGCCCTTATGCTCGGGCA
>WNFJ01005590.1_pt2 | contig 11109 bp, 9 predicted proteins | sample 5400461 | NCBI WGS metagenome assembly WNFJ01 (sample SAMN13153349, study PRJNA577476) | soil metagenome | isolation source: 115 cm saprolite on Douglas fir-dominated hillslope | place: USA:California | collected 2013-09-17 | reverse complement strand
TGTGGCTGTCAAAGTCTTTAAACGCGAAGACGAGGACATGTTGCGCCGCTTTGTTCGAGAAGCGCGCCTCATGGCCTCTTTTCATAACGAACACCTTGTGCCTATCTACGATGCGGGTCAATACTTGGCGGACTACGAAACCATGTACTACATTGTCATGCCTTTTATGGAGGGTGGGACATTGCGTACGCGTATTCGCCAGTCGCCTCTCTCCCTGGATGAAGCCTGCCGTGTCTTGCAAGATATTGCAGATGCCTTGGATTATATACACCAGCAGGGTATCGTTCATCGTGACATCAAAGCCTCGAATGTGCTGCTCGATGGCCAGGGGAGGTACTATCTTTCCGACTTCGGTATTGCTCGTATCTCAACCGATGCCACCCAATTGACCATCACAGGGAATGTCCTGGGTACCGTCGATTATATTGCGCCCGAGCTATTCGTGGACAATCACAAGGCCGACGCCCGTAGCGATCTTTACTCCCTGGGCGTGCTGCTCTTCGAAATGGTCACCGGGCAACTCCCTTTCTCCGCTGAGAACCAGCTTGCCGTGGTCACAATGCATATGAACAAACAGCCGCCCTTGCCTAGCAGTATCTCGGAAGCTATTTCCCCCCGGGGCGAACGCGTTATCCTCAAGGCGCTGGAGAAGAGGCCAGAACAACGCTACAACAGCGCCACCGAGCTGGCTGACGCATTTTGCCGCGCCGCCACCATGCCGGGCAATCGGACAGGCGGAAATGAGTGGGTAGCGCCAGCCTTTGCTATCCCCGCTGCTGATTCAAAACAGGCCGTGCTGCCTCCTGTACTCCCGCCAGATTCCAGAGATTCATCGGCCTCCATGCCTTCACCTCATGCGAGCGGGATAGAATCGTTTTCCCCTGTTCCGCCGCGTTTTGCAACTCAACCGCCGCTTAAGCCCCCCTATAGCGACGTTCATACTACAGCGCGAGCGACGACGAACAGGCGTCGTTGGATTCTGGTCGTCATGGCACTGGTAGTACTCCTGCTGGTGGCGAGTGCTGGTGCATTATTCTTCGTCACACAGACGAATCCCAGGAGTAGTGTTTCACCACCTGCTACTGCCACCCACTCGCAAAAGACACCAGTTGTGGGTACCTCTCCAACAGCGACACCTACCGCTACACCAAACCTTACAGCTACTGCACAGGCTATCGCCGCTGCTACTGCAACGGCGCAGGTGCAGGCCACAGCCACGGCCATTGCCCACATCACTGCAACGGCCCAGGCCCAAGCACGAGCTACCGCCGGGGTGATCCAGACGGCAACTGCTGTCAAGCCCTCTTACCAGGACGCATTAAATGACGCAACGAATGCTGATACCCAGGCTGCTCAATGGGATAACAATAGCCAATGTACTTTTCAATCGGATGGTTATCATGACAAGGAAGGTGTGAATCTGGTAAACTTCCATGGATGTCTTGAAACTGGCAAGTCGTATAAAAACGCCACTATTTCGGTAGATATGAAAATCAATAGTGGGCACTCTGGCGGCCTCTTCTTCCGCGTCAACACGGATCTTTTAAATCGCTATGCAGGTTACCTGTTTGAAGTGGACAGTAAGGGGAACTATAAAATATCGACGGTGGCCTATACCACTATCAATGCTTTGCCAGGGCATAATTGGACTCCATCAGCCTCCTTGAAACAGGGGAACGCTGTCAAAAACACCTTGCTCGTAATCGTACGTGGCAATACGTTCTTGTTCTATGCCAACGGCGCTTTCCTGACGCAGGTAACCGATTCAACGTATAGCGCGGAAGGTGATATTGCCTTTCTTGCCACGACGTCAGACACACCCGCTGATATCGTCTACAGCAATTTGAATGTTTACCCTCAACCATAAACTTCCTGGAAAGAGGTTCTCAATGCGTACGCTCATAACGAATGGCCATATTGTCACTGCTATTGCTGATTACGAGGGCGATATCCTCATCGACGGAGAAAAAGTTGCTGCCGTGAGCATACCAGGTGCGTTTGCCTCATTGCAGGTTGATACAGTCCTGGATGCCCAGGGTAAGTATATCTTCCCCGGTGCCATCGATGTGCATACACATATGGAGCTACCGCTGCCTGCTACTGTTGCCAGCGATGATTTTGAGACAGGAACTATTGCCGCCGCTTGCGGTGGCACCACGACCATCATCGATTTCGCGAACCAGCAGCGCGGCCATACGCTCGCCGATGCATTGCAAACCTGGCACAACAAAGCGCATGGGAAAGCCGTCATCGACTATGGTTTCCACATCACCATCACGGATCTTGCTGCTGCCCCCGAGGCCGCTATGGACGACATGATCGCCGCAGGCGTGACCACGTTCAAGCTCTTGATGGCCTATCCTGGGACCTTCATGGTCGATGATGAGACTATCTACCGCGTACTGCGCCGTTCCGCGAGAATAGGTGGATTGGTGATGGTCCATGCTGAAAATGGTATTGTCATTGATCTGCTGGTGCGCGAAGCTGTAGCCGCGGGTCATACCGCTCCGGGTTTTCACGCCCTGACACGCCCGGCGATATTAGAGGGAGAGGCTGCCCAACGCGCCATTACGCTGGCCACCCTCGCTGATGCACCGCTTTATATCGTCCATGTCAGTTGCGCCCATGCCCTTCATACCGTTGCTGCCGCCCGCGTCAAAGGTCTACCTGTGTGGGGTGAAACTTGTCCACAATACCTCTATCTCAATGATAGCCATTACGCATTACCTGGCTTTGAGAGCGCGAAATTCGTCTGCACTCCGCCTATGCGCAGCATCGCTGACAACGGGGCTCTCTGGCTTGGCCTGCAGCGCCATGAGCTTCAGGTCGTTTCCACCGATCATGCCCCGTTTCATTTTGCCGGTCAAAAAGAATTGGGATTGCACGATTTCGCAAAAATTCCCAACGGCCTGCCAGGAGTGGAGCATCGTGTAGTTTTGCTCTACGAAGGTGTGCGCACAGGCAAACTGGCTCTCCAGCATTTTGTTGACTTGATAGCGACGGCTCCAGCCAAGCTCTTTGGCCTCTATCCTCGCAAGGGGACCATTGCTCCGGGTAGCGACGCCGACCTGGTGATTTTCAATCCAGAGCGAAAGATGACAATTAGCGCTGCCACCCAGCACCAGCGCGTCGATTACACACCCTACGAGGGGATGCAGGTGCAGGGTATTCCCGAAACAGTCCTTCTACGTGGAAGTGTGATAGTACGCGATGGAGAATACGTTGGTGGAAAAGGAGGAGGGCAGTATATGCACCGTGCCACATTCTCAGAATAATTGACTGAGATGTAACTCTGTTTTCAAAATTCCTCATCTTTGTGCTGTTCTCTTGGTGGCACCAGCTTGTGTTCAACCGCAAACGCAGCTGCCTCGCTGCGGCGTGCCAGCCCAAGTTTCTCCAGTATATGGCTGACATGGTTGCGGGCCGTCTTCTCCGTCACAATAAGGGCGTTGGCTATTTGTTTGTTCGTATAGCCTCGCGCTATCAATGCTAGCACTTCGCGCTCTCGCTCGGTTAGCTCGCCACCCTGTGTCTGGCTGCCGCTGCTGGCTAAAGCGGTTAGCCTTGACGTTGCCTGTTTGACCAGTTCCGGATCAAGTAGCGATTGACCCGAGGCAACCAACCGGATGGAACGCAACAATTCTGCCCGGCTCAAATTTTTCAAGAGATAGCCGCTGGCACCTGCAAGCATCGAGGCAAAGACAGCTTCATTATCGGTATAAGAAGTAATCATCAAGATGGAGACCTCAGGGTAGAGACTCTTGATCTCACGACAGGCCTCGATACCACTCATCCTCTCCATACGTACATCCATCAGGATTAATTGTGGAGCAAGTACACTCATCTTCGCCAGGGCTTCGGCGCCATCGCTGGCCTCTCCAACCACGTTAATATCTGGTTCCAGTTCAAAGGCCGCGCGCAAACCCAGGCGTACCACTTCGTGATCGTCTACGATCAGCAATCGTATTCTCGCCATGAGTCTAATCACCTCCTCTTAATATGGTAGGGTTGCTCGCAAGCTGACGCCACCTGTAGGACCCTGTTTCACCTCAAGTGTCCCTCCCAGTTCCTCGGCTCGTTCACGCATACCCCTCATTCCGTGCCCGGAATAGATGCGTTGTCGATCTTCAGCAGCTCCTGAAGCATAGCTATATTCAGCTACTTTCAAGCCTTTCCCGTTGTCGCAAATCTCGACTTCTATAGAGCCTTGTAGATAACGCAGGTACACGTGCAGTTGTGTTGCTCCTGCATGTTTATAGGCGTTGGTAAGCGCCTCTTGTGTAATGCGGAATAGCGCGGTCCCTATCTGCGCCACTTTCCGTGCGCGCCGCTGATCCCCGTTGATTTTCTCTTCATCTTCATTGCCTTCGACTTCAAAATGGACCGGCAGGCCACTAATAGCCTCAAATTCGCGCAGCTGGCCGGTCAACATCTGCGTCAAGGTAATGGTTCCACTGATCAAGGGTTTGAGCGTGAACATATAGTGGCGTGTTTCCCACAGCGCCTGTTTCGAAATGGCACGAGGGGAAGCAACATCTCTTTATCTTCCCCATCTTCAGAAGCTTCAGTTATACGGCGAGCGAGTGCCGCACTTGTTTCGGCGTTCAGGCTCATCATATACACCAGTTGTGCCACACCGTCATGAATCTCGCGTGCAATACGGCCGCGTTCCGCCAGCGCCGCTAATTCTTTGGCCTGTTCTGTCAGGCGGATGTTCTCCAGCACGATTACCAGTTGTGACCCGGTAGTACTGAGAAATACCTCTTGTTTGTTTTCAAAAGGTGTTTGCCGTGTGCTTTCAGCGCCGATCACCAGATATAGCCGCCCTTCCCTGAGAAATGGCAGGTAGAGATGTGCGATACCTGGGCGATACTCACTGTTTTCATCAGCTTGAGACTCAAAAGCGGTGTATTTTTCCCCCGATTGAATCACCTTCTCGAATAGCGCTCGACTCTTATCTGGTATCGTAGATTCTGGAAAACCAGCCTCTATACAATGCTCGATCTCAGGAGCATCATCGCCACTTTGTCCTTCGCCTGCGTTGCGAAGAAGTGCAATAACCAGGCGCTCAAAATGTCCTCCCTTACGTATCTGTTCAGCGCTTTGCTGTAACAGATACATCCTATCGCCGACGTCCTCGATGAGCGTCTCGCCGACGCGTCGCATGGCGGTCTGGAGACGGACGTTATCCTGTTCTCTTCTCTTACTGCGGGTATAACTTTCTAACAGGGTAGCCAGGTATGCTGCCAGAATAGCTATCACCGGCGCGTCTAGCAGCGAGCCAGCCAGGTCTCGTGCATTTAAAACATAATGTGGTAATTGCGTAGGCGGGAAAAACGCTCCAAAGAGTATAAACAGGTCGTAGCCAAGGGCAGCTGCAAGTCCACCCCGATAGCGATAAGTAAACGCTGCTACGATAGCAGTCGAGATACCATAGCGATAAAAGGGGGAGCCTACACCGAAGGGCGGGGGTCCAAAGTAACCTCCGTAGTATGTCACTATGCCGCAGATTACGACGTCTATGCAATAAATTGCGAAATCCCAGTAAGCGCTATGTGTTCTTGCCAGGGGCGTCAGTAGGTCTGGTTCTTTGTCTGTTGCCAGGGGGCGTGGACGCCAGCTTCTCCACCTTTTGCGTTGTTTTCTAACTGCGAGCTGTCTTGGATGAAGAAGCTTATTTAATCCTGGAAGATCAGGTAGGAAAATCTGAAAGACGGGAGCGTATAGCGTTATGACTAAGGTCTGTAGAAATGTGATCGCCAGAAGCAATGTGGCGAGCCACGGAAGAGGTTGGCCATGGATCGAAACAAGTGTAATCAAGGCAAGAAGCCAGGTAACCCAGCGCCAGAGCAGGAAAAAGTAGCTGGGAGTATTGCGCAGACGGCGAGAAGCCCTCTGTGGGATCGTCTTCACAGTTTTTACCATCTGGCTCATTAATCTTATACTTTCTGAGTTACCTGCTTGCAGTATGCACACTTTTCTGAGACCTGTCAATAAACTGTTCTTAATGTGAAATGAGTGCCAAAAAGTAGCATATAGACATGGCAACAATAAGCCCATAACTGTAGGAATCCCACTTATTGCTCACCTGCTTGTGAAAATTTTTTCACAACGATATGTCAAATATGTCTACAAAGTTTCAAATCATCTCTTTTTTAGTTATTGATCCCTGGCGAATTGACAAGTTTATGTGATATGTTATTAGTACACTCTATGTTTCCTTATACGGAAAATTTGAAAAAGAATGGCTCTCTATAGAGGCGTTTAAATGCAAGAACTCCAAAAGGGAAACCAGTGTATAGTTGTCCTAGTAAAGAAAGGGACGGTTCTAATCGTGAAAAATGCCGAGCGGAAACGCACATCATTGGTGGCTAATCTGGGCGATATCAACCGACCTTTGCGTGTTCGACCTGTACGCGTCATGGGACGCGAGTGGTGGGCGGTGGATGCTGAAGACACCTGGCCTGGCATGGTAATGGACCTGCGCCGTTTAGGCTTTGAGTCGATGGCATGGGAGGATGAGGTACTGGTGCGTGAAAGTGCACCTGCCTACGAACCGCAGATGGAAGGGCCGGCTGCTCCTGGAGGGCTGAAGCCATTTCCATTGATTCATCCAACAATACAGATCCGCAAGGAATCATATTCACCCAATTACACTGATTTTGGTTATTTGGATGAATATGACGACGAAGAGGATGAAGAAGACGTGGAGGAAGAAAACGAGTTCGAACCTGAAGATCTGAGTGAGTAGTTTGCACGGGTCTTTTTGCTAATAATAGAGATGCTCGTATATAGGGTACCCGCGAGGGGCACTCTACCATAGATAATCTGCGCAACAGTATGCAGCATTCCATATCTATGATGGATGTCTCAAGTGGGTACCTTTGCTATAATAAAGGTTTTACATCGCGTGATAGGTTAGAGAGTGTATTGGCGTACGCTTTTCAAAGGATATCATGTGATATGATAGGAGACTGAAAAAGCTTACTCAGCAGCATGGAATGAAAACGATGTCTACAACCGAATCGTCACAATCTCACTCTCATGTATTGAGGCAAACCGCGATTGGTGCGCTCCTGATACATGGTTTGAATGGTGCTCCAGAAGAAATGGCCGAGATGGAGACCTTTCTCCAGGCAAAAGGCATCATCACTGAAAATATATTGTTACCAGGGCACGGAGTACCTGTGCGAGAAATGGCATCCCTTGGCTGGGAGGATTGGGCTAATGCTGTGCGCCACGAATTGCGCTTGCTCAAACAGCGTTGTGAATTTGTGTTTCTCGTTGGGCATTCGCTTGGAGGTGCCTTAGCCTTGCACGTCGCCGCACACGAGGAAGTGACCGGTATTGTGACGATGTGCGCTCCCCTTCATATGTATCCTGGTTTAAAGCGCCTGGTTGGCATAGTCAGTCGAATTACCCCTATGCTTCCCAGGCTGCACGATGACGTGCGAGATCCAGGGGCTCGTCGACGCTATAACAGAAATGTCTATCGCCTGGCTCCTGTCGCGCCGGTTTACAGTATGTTGCAATTTTTACCACAACTACGAGGGGAGCTACCTCGCATAACTGCCCCCATATTGATTATGACCGCAGTCAATGATCATGTGGTCCCCGCCCGTGATGGGCGTGAAATCTACCGATTGATTGGTTCGCATGATAAGCACCTCCTCACGTTACACCGCTCCTATCATATGATCATGATGGATCATGATCGTGAGGAGGTCTTTGCCAAAACCAGCGCTTTTATTTTGCGGCATGCGGGTAAAGTGCAGCCGCATTCACGAAAGTAAGCATCTTCCAGTACGAGATAAGAGCAAATTGCTTACTGAGGTAGCTAAGTTGAGGTATGTCCTACCTCGTTGGGTATCTCCTGGCCGGATACATGCATTTCCATGCTGTCTATGGTGCTCTTCTTGCGCGCATTGGTAACTTTGAATATTACCCACCATATCCCGCCCGATAGCAAGATAACTAGCATCGGCTCAATAGGAGCGCGGAAGCGAGAACTCCCATAGAAGATGAGGCATTCACCAATTGTCAGTCCAATCACTAAGTAAATGAACATGAGTTGGCGCCATTTCCTTCTCCATGTCACTACCAGGCCAAACGCAGCTAAGATAAAGACAGGGATTGACATGGTTTGTATCACCCCTACCACGATCTGCGAGGAATGGCGAGAGGGGAATTGATTCATCGGTAGGTCAGCCTCTGGAGTAGCAGGGGTCCACATCGCCAGGAAATGGAGGCTGAGCAGGTAAGGCATTTCACTCATATGAGACCGTACCCACAGCCATGCGTAACGCTCGTAATCCGAATTTTGTCGTACTTCACATTCTCTTTGGCAGCCGAAGTAGTGCCTCACTATTTCAGGGTGAGTCAGTGATGGCCTGATCCACATTCCACGGAAGGGTGTGTTGTCAAAGATCATGTCATTATAAGCGCCCAGCACAACAAAACCATCTCCTGTTGCTACGGGAACGAATCTATGAGTAGTTTGGTAATTACGTATGGTCCAGGGGGTCACAATCGCGATTGCAATCAGACAAATGATGGCAATACTCGTAGCGATCACCCTCCAGGAGAGGATTTTTTTCTGCACGAAAATTATTCCCCACAGAAAAACCAGGCCAAGTATGAGCAAGCCATTTGGCCTGGTGAGGGAGAACAGACTAAGCATTATGCCGCTTGCGATCGCCCACCTGTATTTTCCGGTTTGCTGTAAAAGGAGGAGCGTGTAACAAAAAGCTAATAGCAAGAAGGTATAGAGCGATTCGGAGTATAACCAGCCGTCATAAATAAAAAGCCCAGGGTAGATACTTGCCAGTATTCCTGCCAGGAGCGCAATCTGTTTATTGAATACCTCTCGAGCAAACAGGTAGACCAGTGCGCATGTCCCTGAACCAACCAGGCACAAAAAAAGGCGCACATAAAGATTGCTGGGACCTAACAAGATATCGAAGGCGGCAATGATACCAGGCCAAAGAGGAGCGCGGCCGACTGTTGGCATATAGGGATTTAAGCAGAAACAGTGTTCGCGCACGATGTTGAACGCGATTTTCTCGTAGGCCTGTGAGTCATAACCTGCCACATAATGTCTTCCCACTGTCAGGTTATAGAAGATACGCACTGCTAAAGCCAAGAAGAATGTTCCCAGTACGGGTAAATATGGTTGCCAGCGTTTCATTGGTCATCATTCCTGATCAAGAAAGTAATTCAGTAGAATCCTCATTTTAGGACGTACCGTTGTAAAGAATGTAACAACTCTCTACTATCTTTGAACAAACTTGCTATACCCTGCTATAATGAAATACATAAGAGCGTTATAAGGGTAACCATCGTAGTTACCCGGCTATAAGGGAGTGACTGATGGAGAAGGACACTCAACATAAAAGCCAGGCTGCAGGCACATCGGACACGAATACCATCGTAACTGACGATACCACCGTTTTGCAAAGTAACCTGTTTACAGACGCGGCAACAGTCATAGCGGAGCCACCAGACCCTTTAGAAACACCTTACCCACCTCTGGTTCGTACCAATCCGCTTACTGACCAGTCTAGCCTGGCAGCGTGTGCCATACCGTATCAGCAAGAACTTCTGCTGCGTGGAAAATCAAACTATACAGTTACCTGTTTCCTCTCGGACCTGAAAATGTTTAGTCGCTTTATTGGCCAGGATACTCCTGTAGGGCGTATTACCAAGGAGCAACTTACAGACTGGCTGATGAAGCTGAAATTTGGCAACAAGGGACAGACACCTGCTCCCAAAACCATGGCTCGCCGCGTCACTTTCCTCAAAAATTTCTTCTCATGGTTAGCTCGCGAAGGTATAATTCGAGAAGATCCTTCCGCGAGCCTGGTTTTGGAACGACCTTTACCTCCACTGCCAGAGCTATTATTCGAGGATGAGATACAACGCCTGTTAAGTGCGGCAGCAGATGACCCTCGCTGCCACTGTCTGCTCTATCTCGTCCTCTACGCGGGCTTGAAGAAGGAAGAGCTGATGGGTTTAAAACTCAGTCACATCGACCTCTCTGATGAACAGGTCCCTATGATTACCATCCACTTTGCTCCATCGACCGGGAAACAGCATCGTGAGAGGCGTCTTGCTCTTCCTGCCGAATTCACCACTATCTTCAAGGAGTATCAGGCAAAATATCATCCTACCAATGAACTGTTTGATTGCACTGACCGCAACCTGAACTATATCCTGGGGAGAGCAGTGAAAGCTGCTGGTATACAAAAGCGGGTCACGTTGCAATTGCTCCGCGATACTTTCGCGGTCCGGCAGCTCAAGGCAGGTGTAACACCGGAAACATTGCGCGAAAAATTAGGTCTCTCTGACGAAGCCTGGTTAGAATCGCGCGAAAAATATCGCCGCCTGGCCTTCGCCAGGTAAGTATATTCGTGTTCGTGCGAGGTGAGCAATCCCTTGTCCTTATTGTGGCCTGGCTTGCCTGGGCGGCATCTGCTGTTGTGATTGGACCGTAGTATATGAGACGAGCTTTGCTTTACGGTTCAATGCGTTGTTCAAAAGAAGGGCATTGAGAACAATACCCCCAATAGCCAACGGGAGATTACAAAAAATGATGCCAAAGCCCAGCGTAAAAATAGCTATCATGATGGCTAGAGGCCAAAAAAGTGCGAAGCTACAAATAAGTAATACGATTCCGATGGTTGTTTCACCTGCTATGAGCCAGCCAACGCCGTAAATGCCAAAGAGAGAGAGAAAGATCTCCGCGAGGAGCGCCCCTCTATTGTAATTGCTTGAGGAAGTTGTGAAAGTATTGACAACCGTAACATTTATTGAGCCAGGTTGAGGTTGATATGCCGTTTGTGCATAATATGCTGGCCCATAGCCAAAATCCTGTTGTGGCGGCGGTGGGCTTACTGCCTCTACCGGCTCTGAATTTTGCAGCGGCGTGTAACCCTGTTCATATGTTGGCATCGGTTGAGGATTATCGTACTCTCTAGAAGAATACCGTCCATAGCTGGTTGGCGGTTGGACCGCTGTACCGCAGGAAGGGCAAATTGCAGCATTGGCAGATATCTCTTTTCCACAGCGTTCGCAGATCATGTTACATTATTTCCTTTTTCCGTCCTAAAG
>WNFJ01229450.1_pt1 | contig 11110 bp, 9 predicted proteins | sample 5400461 | NCBI WGS metagenome assembly WNFJ01 (sample SAMN13153349, study PRJNA577476) | soil metagenome | isolation source: 115 cm saprolite on Douglas fir-dominated hillslope | place: USA:California | collected 2013-09-17 | reverse complement strand
GCCGCCGGCCGAAATCCGCATGTAGAAGGCGGTGAGGTATTTCGGCGCCGGCCGCCGCCGCGCAAGCTCGCCGTGGCATAAGAGCGCAATCACGAAGAACGCGGTCAAATGAACGACGACCAGTTCGATGATGGTCGAGAACGGGTCGATGATCATGAGGCCGGCCAGAGCCAAAATGACGAACGGGAATGCTTTGACGACTAGCGAATGTGGAACGACCGGCCGGGATTGGAAAGCGATAACGAATGTCAACAGGTAGATCGCGAGCGGCAAGATCCAGAACAACGGGACAGCTGCCGTATCGGTGGAGATGTGGAGGGTGACCGCGAGCAGAAGGCCCGAGGGTACCGCCGCGAGTCCAACGAGTGCCAAACGGTCGCGCCAAGTGGGCGCGGTTTCCTCGCTGCGAGCTGTAGCGGCCGCCGGCGACAAGTTGGCTGATCGCAGCAACAGCACCCCGCAGGCTGCGATCAGCAGGATCAGGACATAGAAGCTGACGGTCCACAGCCATGTCTGCTCGCCAAGCCGCAGGAACGGCTCAACCACCGTCGGATAGAAATACGGGTCGCGTGCTGAAGGATGATCGGTGCGCACGAACCACGCCTGCATGAGCGGCCCATTGGCGGCGAGAGCAAAGAACGGCAGCCCGATCGAGGCCGCAAACAGGCCGAGGAGCCAGAACGCCTCGCCGCGGGAAGGCGGCTGGCCCCATCCGCCGGCGAGGTGAAGCGGCAGCGCGAGACACGCAATCAGCAAGACCGCGAGATGAATGACGACGGAGCCTCGTCCCGGCGCGAAGCGCGTCAGCAGGTGGGCATAGGCATAGCCGGCAAGCAGCGTCGCTTGGAAGAACACCATCGCGACCGACCAGACAGCGGCAGCACCCCCCAGCCGTGGCAGCACCATCTTGGTGAACATCGGCTCGACCGCAAACAGCAATGCGGCACTGATGAAGATGGCCGCCGAAAAGGCTGCCAACAACAGATTGTAGGGCGACGAGTCGCTCTGCGTCATCCTGTTCGCGGGGAGCCCGGAAGCACACATGTCCCAGCCTTTGTGCGCTTTCAGCCTATGGCGAAGGATTACGATGAGACTGGCCGCACGACCACGGCACCGAAGTGAATGCTAGCAGCCTATCGACGTGCAAGTAAGGCGGCAAAGGCTCAAAAGGAGCGGCAGGTCGGGGTTTGCGCCTATCTTCGCGACTCTCAGAAAAGAAGCTGTTCCTGCATGGCCCTCGGGCCTTCAGCAAGGGTGGAATCTGTCGCAATCGCGACACAGCCAACCTTAAATATTTCGCGTGCCCCTCTTGACATGGGTCGCGTGCTCTTGCCTGCTTAAAGGTTGGGAACCTACGTGCCGATTGGGAATTTCCCATGTGTTTCCCATACGGAGGGAGCGCCATGCGCAGACTAATCCTCGCGTTGACAGTCCTTTTTCTGGCACCGACGGCATTGATTGCGTTGACGGCCGGCGGAGGACTGGTCGGAGACCCTGAATCCGGAGCCGCTGGGGGGGCTTTCCAAAACCGCCAAAACCCTTCCGGCGGCGTCGCCGGAGGTAGCAAGGGAGGCTTCTTGGGGGGCAATGAGGTCCTCGCCAAGGGCGACATGAGTGGAACCGGTGGTGGTGCTGGCGGCATGAAGGGCGCCATGAAGGGCGGCAAGAAGGGCGGCATGCACGGGAACCGATAGCGGTGGCTCGAAGCCTCTGACGTTTCCGCAGCACCAGGCCGGGCGCCTGTTCTTGCAGCAAATCTGCTCACGGCAGCGGATCCCGACGAAGAAGAAATTCCGATCTTGAGGCCGGCTGGCCAGGCCGGTCCCCAAGGTTCGAAGGCGGGACAGCGATACTCGCCGACAAAACGCGAGAATCGTGCGGAGAAGATCACGAGACGCCGAGGACCTGACCACAACGGCATCACGACATTCTCGGTGCTGAAGGTGGTCTATCTACTGACGCTCACCGCCGTCGCCTTTATGGTGCCGGCGTTTGCGGCAACGCGGTCTGCCCGATGGTTCGTCATTCCAGCGTTGCTTGCGCTTCAGGTCGTTATTTTGCTGGCCTGCCGTTTTCCCATTACGCAAATCGCACGCCCGGTCTGGCGACTGAAATGGTTATTTCTGTTCCTGATCGGCTGTTACGTCCTTCTGCCGGCGGAGAGCCCCGGCGCAGGCGACCTCGTTTTGCCCTGGCGCCTTCCCCTCGTCGATTGGGTGCTGCCGCTGCACCTCACCGGGCTCGAGCGCGCCGCATTGATGTGCTTTCAAATCCTGACGCTGCTGCTTGCCTCGACGGTTGTTCGGCTGACGGGTTCCGGGAGGGACCTGGTGGACGGCCTGCGCGCGTTGCGCCTGCCCGACCTGTTCGTCTACTCGCTCGACCACACGCTCGAGCTGCTGGGGGGAGCGAAAAAATCACGCCGTGGCCGGGCCGAACCCGCGGCGCAAGGCGGGGCGCTTTCGACGGTGAAGCGACTGCTGCGCGGCGACATCGGCGGGTTCGTCGAAACAATAAGGACAAACATCGAGCGCGCCGGGGAGCGCCCGGGCGAGGAAAGCGACCGTCGTCTCGGCCCTCGGTTGGTCCACGATATCGGCATCGTGACCGGCATTGCGCTGTGCATGGCTTCCGTCAAGGTGCTCAAGCTGTTGCCCGGCCTGCCATTTGCTCCCGGACACAAGGCACTCCTGTTGTTCCCGCTGTACGTGCTGGCCTCTCGCCTCACCCATTCGCGCTGGGGCGGAACGGCTGCGGGGTCCATCATAGGAGTGATCGGGTTCCTGCAGGGTGATGGCCGCTTCGGCGTCCTGGATATCCTCAGGCACGTGGCGCCCGGCTTGGTGATCGACCTGGCCGAGCCGCTGGTGCGCCGCCTGCCAGCCTGGGCCTTGGGGTACTGCTTTCTCGGCACGGCAGCGGCTGCCGCGCGGATTACCACCGAGCTTGTGTTGGTGCTCCTGCTCGGGGCTCGGGCCGAGGTGTACCTCTTCCCAGCCGCCGTCCTGGTGCCGAACCTGGTGGCAGGATTCCTGAGCGGGTTTGTGACGATTTTCGTTCTTCGTGCGTTTGCATGTTCAGAGGACAACGTGAACACGGATCAAGATGCCCAGGGCGAGACCAAGCCAAACGAAGCTGCCGAGGTACCGTCGAATCAATTGTTAACCGAGCCTCCGAAATTGGGCGCCGCGAGCTACCCCGTACGGCAGAAATAGTTACCGCGCCGAATCGGGCGGATCGATTCATGGGATGGCTACGCGGCAATTCCCTCATCCGCTCCGAGCCGAACAGTATGCATGACGAGGTGCTTTGTGCGGAATCGGTTGAAAAAAATCTGCGGCGCTCTTCCAATCCTCGCCGCCATGGCGTGCGCCGACTGCGCGCACCTAGCGAGCGCAGCCGAACAGGGTGCGGTCCGCGTCGCCGCCGCGGCGGATCTCAGGTTCGCCATGGATGAGGTCGTTGAAGCATTTCGTCGGGAGCGCCCCGCCATCGGCGTCCAGGTCACGTACGGCTCGTCCGGAAACTTCTACGCCCAGCTTTCCAATCGCGCCCCCTTCGACATCTTTTTCTCGGCGGACGTCGACTATCCCCGCCGGCTCATTCGAGAAGGCGCGGCGCTCGCCGACAGCGAGTTCCTGTATGGCGTAGGGCGCCTTGTAGTCTGGGTGCCGCGGACTTCGCCCATTGAAATCGAGACCCTCGGGATGCAAGCTTTGCTCAGCCCCTTGGTGCGCAGGATTGCCATCGCCAATCCGCGCCATGCACCCTACGGCCGAGCGGCGGAGGCGGCCATGAAAAGCTTGGGCGTCTATGACCGGGTAAAGGACCGCTTCGTGCTTGGCGACAGCGTGATGCAGACGGCCCAGTTCGTCGAGAGCGGCGGAGCGGAAGTCGGAATCATCAGCTACTCGATTGCGCTCGCGCCGCGGCTGCGGGACAAGGGCCGCTTTTGGGAGGTGCCGATTGACGCTTATCCGCGCCGAGAACAGGGCGGGGTGATCCTGTCGTGGGCCCAGGATCGAGCTGCCGCCGAGGCATTGCGCGACTTTGTGATGGGTGAAGGCGGCAGAGCGATTCTGCGCCGACACGGCTTCCGCCTTCAGGAGAATGATGATGGATTTTGAGGCGGTCTGGCTGAGCGTGCAGTTGGCAGGGTGGACCACGGTTACTTTGTTTGTCTTGGGGCTGCCTCTTGCATACTGGTTGGCGTTTACGCGATGGCGCCTGAAATTTCTGCTCGAAGCCATCGTCGTGCTTCCCATGATCTTGCCGCCCACCGTGCTCGGCTTCTACATCTTGATCGCCGTTGGTCCGCTGAGCCCCCTTGGACGCACCTATGAAGCCATGGTGGGGCGGTCCCTCGCCTTTTCGTTCCAGGGCTTGTTGCTCGCCTCCGTCCTCTACAGCCTCCCCTTTGCGGTTCGACCATTCACGGCGGCCTTCGCGAGCGTGGACCGGCGCCTGGTCGAGGCGTCGTGGTGCCTCGGCGTGTCCCGACTGCGCACCTTCCTTCGCATCGCCTGTCCGCTCTCGTGGGCTGGAATTCTCACGGGGGTGGTCCTGAGCTTTGCCCACACGCTCGGCGAATTCGGCGTCGTCCTGATGGTCGGTGGTAACATTCCCGGAGTCACCCGAACCGTATCAATTTCAATTTATGATGAAGTGCAGGCGGTCAATTACAGCAAGGCGGCAATGACCTCCTTGGTCCTGTTGGCGTCCTCATTTCTAGCGCTCAGCGTGACCCACCTCGTGAATCGAAAAACGCTTTAGCGGGCTAGCAATCGTGCTCAAAGGGTGAAGGCGGGACTCGGCTGGTGCGGTTTGTGGCAACTGAGGTACTGTGTGGCACAGCGAAATGATACCATTCGTGGCCTACTCAGGGACAAAAGATGGTCGTGTCCTGCAGCCATGACGAGGCGGCCGGGCCGGACGGCGCTGCCAAAAGCCGCGAACCGGTGCAACTCGTTCCGGCGAGTACGGCACAGCCGCTTACGTTGAGCAGGAACGCAGAGGTGTCTCCGCGCAGCGCAGCACCGGCGGCGACCGAATTGACTGCCGAGTTCGAAAAGTGCTTTCCGGGCGGACCTGTCATCCAGGTAGAGCTGCGCCTCCCCGCCGACGCCTTTTCGTTAACCGTCCTATTCGGTCCGTCGGGCTCTGGAAAGTCGACGACGCTACGATGCTTGGCCGGCCTGGACAGGCCGGAGCGCGGCACCATCCGTTTCGGTAACGAAATCTGGTTCGACGCCGCGCGCGGTATTTTTCTCCCGCCGCAGCGCCGCCGGATCGGCTACCTGTTCCAGGAGTACGCCCTCTTCCCCCATCTGAGTGTAGCCCAGAACATCGGCTACGGCCTGAGCAAGGTCGCGGCGCCGGAGCGGAGGCAGCGCATCGAGGAGACCACGACGCTGCTCGGGTTGGCCGGTCTGGGGGAGCGCTATCCGAGGCAGTTGTCCGGAGGACAGCAGCAACGCGTCGCGCTTGCGCGCGCGCTGGTCTGCCGGCCGCGTCTGCTCCTGCTCGACGAGCCGCTGTCCGCGCTCGACGCTCCTACCCGAGAGCATTTGCGGCGGCAGCTCCGGCGTTGGCTCGTCGAGTTGCAAATGTTGACGATACTTGTGACCCACGATCGCATCGAGGCGCTTGCGCTCGGCGATCATGTGGTAGTCTTGGAAGCAGGACGGGTACGCCAGAGCGGCTCGGTGCAACAAGTATTCTCCGCGCCCGTCGACCTCAACGTGGCGCGCATCGTCGGCGTCGATACCATCGAGCGCGGCAGGGTTGTGCAGGTGGCCGACGGCTTGGCAACCATTCAAGTCGGCCAAAAGCAGCTTATCGCTCTCGCGCCGCCCCGCCGCAACTGTGGGCGCGACGGGGAAGTGTATGTCTGCATCCACGCCGAGGACGTGATGCTGGAGAAGAGGGGTGGCAGCCTGGCGCAAAGCAGCGCCCGCAACCACCTGCTCGGGCACATTCGGTCCGTGGATCGCGAAGGGCCGATGGTGCGCGTCAACCTTGACTGTGGCTTTCCCCTCAAAGCGTTGATCACCAATCAAGCCTGCCAAGACATGGGGTTGCGGGAGCAGGACGAGATCGTGGCCCTGGTCAAAGCGCCGGCCATTCATCTGATTGCCCGGGAGTGATTGCGATCAGATCCAACAGGGCCATGGCTGGCTTCACGACTGAAAACGATACATTACGGAGGAGATGCGTGCCAAGATCTGCGGACAGGATCACGACCTCTCTACGATCGCGCTGGCTGGCATTGTCCTGGCCGGCGCTCGGCGGGCTCCTGATGGTGGTTGCGCTCGCGCTGCCCGCGCTCGCTGAGCCGCGCGTCATCTTGAAGGGACACACGCTGGCGATCGCCGATGTGGCCTATTCGGCTGACGGCCGATACGTCGCGACGGGCAGCTACGACCGTACTGCCAAAGTGTGGGAGGCGGCTACCGGCAAGTTGCTTGTCACGCTGGCTGGACACGGCGGCACGGTGGAGGCCGCGGCCTTTTCGCCGGACGGCAAGTTCCTCGCCACCGGCAGCTACGATGGAACGGTGAAGCTCTGGGACTGGGCCGCCGGCAAGGAGTTGGCCACGTTCGCGGGCCACTCCAACATGATCCGCGCGCTCGCGTACTCGCCGGACGGCAAGACCGTGGCGTCCGGCAGTCACGATAACACGATCAAGCTGTGGGATGTGGCGAGCGGCCGGGAACGGGCTCAGCTCCGTCATACAGGGGCCGTCCGGACGCTGGCCTTCAGCCATGACGGCAAAGTGTTGGCCTCGGGAAGCAACGACATGACCGTCAAGCTGTGGGACGTCGCCACCGGCGTCGAGCAGGCGACGCTGCGGGGTCACGACCATGGCATCCGAGGCTTGGCGTTTTCCCCCGACGACAGAACGCTGGTCACCGGCAGCATGGATACCACCGTGCGGCTTTGGGATGTCGCCGGCCGTACGGAGAAGATGACGCTCGAGGGAACCGAGAATGAGGTCCTCAGCGTTGCGTTTTCGCCCGATGGCAAGCTGGTCGTCGCTGGCAATCAGGACGACACGTTGAAAGTGTGGGACGCGGAGACGGGCAAGCTGCTTGCCAGCGTGCTCGTCGGAGACCGCGTCCGCGGGGTGGCGTTTTCGCCCGATGGCAAAACCCTCGCGACGGCCACCATGGATACCCTTGCCAAGCTGTGGGACGTGGCCGAGGTCCTTAAGGCCGGTATCCAGCGCCGGACAGAAACCAGTAAGGGCGGCGAATTGGAATCATTCGCGGGACACGCGGCATACGTGACGGCCGTGGCCTTCTCCGCGGATGACAAAATCCTGGCTTCTGCCAGTCACGACCACACCGCGCGCCTTTGGGACGTGGCGAGCGGGAGGCAGCTGGCCATTCTCAAGGGCCATACGGGCGCGATCGTCACCATCGCGCTGTCGCCCGACGGCAAGATTCTGGCCACCGGCTCGTACGACCGAACCGTCCGGCTCTGGGAGGTGCCAACCGGAAATGCGCTTGCGACCTTGCAGGGGCACACAAACGTCATCCGCGCCGTCGCCTATGCGCCCAACGGCAAGACGATTGCTTCAGGAGGATACGATCAGACGATCAAGATCTGGGATATGGCTACAGCCAAAGAGCTGGCGACGCTCAAAGGGCATACCGGAGGCGTCAAGGCGCTGGCCTATTCGCCGGACAGCCGCATCCTCGCTTCCGGCAGCATCGACGGCAGCATCAAGCTGTGGGACCTAGCCACGCGCAAGGAGATTGCCACCATCGATGTGCGCACCGGACCGGTCCATTCAGTGGCGTTCTCTGCGGACGGCAAGCTGCTCGCTTCCGCCGGCGCGAGCAAGGACGTGCAGCTGTGGGACTTCGGCTCGGGCAAGGAGCTCAAGCCGTTCAAGGGCCACACGCGTTGGGTTCGGTTCTGTGCGTTCTCTCCTGACGGCAGGATGTTGGCTTCGGCGGGCCTCGACAATGTCGTGCGCGTCTGGGATGTCGCGACTCGCAGACAAGTTGCCGAGCTGACCGGGCACCAGCGGCGGATTCACTTTGTGACTTTCTCGCATAGTGGAAGGCAGCTGGCGACGGCCGGGATGGACCGGACTGTCAAGCTTTGGGACACGCCCAAGCTGGCGCATTTGCCGGCGAGCCCGACTATCCAGGGCGGCGGCGAAGGTGGCGGCAGCGGAAGCGGCGCGCGCGACGCCTGCAGGGCCGAAAGCGAGAGGCTGTGCGGAGAAGATGAGCGTGTCGGACGGTGCTTGCGCGCGCAGATGGATCAGCTGTCGGCCGGCTGCAAGGCCGCGCTCGAGTCGAGGCGGGGTGGCCAGTAGCGAGCGCAAGCGGCGCGCCGATGCGTCGGTATCACGGAACTGGGAGGTGGCAAAAATGGACAACGAAGCCTTGGACCGCATGACCATGGCCTTGGGCTTGCTCGACACGCAGCCCGTCATCCAAATCCTGCCTGACGCAAACGTCATCAAGATCGGCGGCCAGAGCTTCATCGACCGCGGGCGAGCCGCGGTGTTCCCACTCATCGAGGAGATAGTCGAGAATCTGCCCCGTCACAAAATGATCATCGGCACCGGTGCCGGCACGCGGGCCCGACACGCCTATAGTATCGGGCTCGATCTCGGCATGCCGACCGGCGTGCTCAGCGTGCTCGGCTTCTTCGTCAGCATCCAGAACGCCAAGATGATACACTATCTTTTGGCGAAGCACGGCATTCCCTCGATCGAGCCGGCCCAATTCGCTCAGCTGCCGCTTTATCTCGCCGAACGCCAAGCGGTCGTCTCCGTCGGTATGCCGCCTTACGCGTATTGGCAGCCCAATCCCGAGATTGGACGCATTCCACCGCATCGCACCGATGCCGGCTGCTATCTCATCAGCGAAGTCTTTGGGGCGCGCTCGATGATCTACGTCAAGGATGAAGACGGTCTCTACACGGCCGATCCGAAAAAGGACCGCAACGCGAAGTTCATCCCCGAGATCACTGTCGAGGAGCTCGAGCAGCTCGACCTCGTCGACGTCGTCCTCGAACATACTGTGTTCCAACTCATGCGGAACGCGAAAAATCGCCGCTCGGTCCAGGTCATCAACGGCCTGAAGAGAGGCAATTTAACCCGCGCGCTCAATGGCGAGCGCGTGGGGACGATCATCACCGCGTAAGCGAGGCCGACCATGTCATCATCCGCACCGCCGTCCCCCACGGCTGAAATTCCCGTCGACGGACGCCACCATGTCCAGTCGATGCTGATGCGCGAGAGCCTGCTTGACAAGCGGGTGATGTCCGCGACCGAGACGCCGGTCGTGCGCATGCTGCCGTTTTGCGGCGTGCTCAAGGTCGGCGGGCGCTCGATCATCGACCGCGGCAAGAGCGCGACCTATCCGCTGGTCGATGCCATCGTCGCCGCGCTGGCGAAGTTCAAGCTGGTCATTGCCACTGGCGGCGGCATCCGCAGCCGGCACGTGACCTCGATCGGAATGGATCTCGGCCTGCCGACCGGCGTGCTGGCGCAGTTGCGGATCATCGATGCTCTCGGCAATGCCCACCTCCTCGGGACGCTGCTCGCGCCGCACGGCGTGGTGGCGATCCCGCCGGAAATTCTCGGACACATGCTGCCGTTTTTCATCAAGTCGGCCCCGGCTGTGATTTGTAACGGCGACCCGCCGTTCTCCATCTGGGAACATCCGCCGCGTGTCGGCCGCATCCCGCCGCACCGCACTGACGCAGGCAGTTTTTTGCTCGCCGAATGCTACGGCTGCGCAAACCATACGCTGATCAAGGACGTCGATGGCCTCTATGAGGCAGACCCCAAGACCAACCCGAAGGCCGCCTTCATCAAGGACATCTCGGTGACGGAGCTCAAGGCGCGCAACCTGCCGACCTTGCCGTTCGATCGGGTGCTGATCGATCTTCTTGCCTGCGCCCGCCAAGTGAAGCAATTTCAGATCATCAACGGGCTCAAGCCGCATCTGCTGGAACCGGCGCTGCGCGGCGAACACGTCGGAACCATCGTTCGTAAAGACTAGCGGGTTAGCGCCGAGAGGGCGATCCCGGGTGGTGATGATCGCCCAGGTCCTGTGGTGGCAGCTCTGGTCAGCATGTCCATTTCCTCAACTGCATCCGAGCCCGTGCTTCTGCACGCGGCCGGGAGTTTGCGCGCACCGCTCACCGAAGTCGTAAAGACGTTCGCGGCCGACACCGGGTTACAGGTGCAGCCGAAGTTCGGGGCGTCGGGCTTGCTCAAGGACGAGATTCTCTCCGGCGCGCCGGCTGGGGTGTTCGCGTCGGCCAATCTGGAGCATCCGAAAGCATTGGCCCAGGCAAAGCGCGCTGGGCCGGTAGTGCTGTTTGCCCGCAACAAGGTTTGTGCCCTCGTGCGGCCTGACCTGGTGGTCGATCCCGCAACATTGCTTGATCGGATGCTCGATTCGAACGTGAAGCTCGGCACCTCGACGCCGCGGGCCGACCCGTCGGGCGACTATGCATGGGAGGTGTTCCGCAAAGCCGACGCGCTCAGGCCCGGTGCGTTCTCGAAGCTCGAGCAGAAGGCCCTGCAACTCACCGGCGGTCCTAGCACTAAGGCGGCGCCAACCGGGCGTTCGCTCTATGGCATCCTCGTGGCGGACGGATCAGCCGACATTTTCCTTACCTATTGCACGAATGCCGTTGCGGCACGGCGCGATGATCGCAGATTGCAAGTGGTTGCTCTACCCGAAATTCTGCGCGTTAGCGCGGACTATGGTCTGACGGTCGTCTCCACTGCTTCCCCAGACGCGTACCGCTTTGCGTTGTTCATCCTTTCTGAGATCGGTCAACAGATTTTGGCGAACCACGGCTTCGCGGTTCCCAGTTCGCCGCCCTGAACCTTTGACTTCCGCTAAGGGTCTTGGTCGTGTGAAAACGTGCTGGCAGAAGCATAGGCGGGTCGCGATCTTGGCGGGGTGACCATGCACAGTCATTTTGCCGGGTTTGGCGGCTCTTTCGGTCTGGAAATGGTCTTTTCCAGCGTCTTGGGTGTTCTGCAACAGCAGACGGACAGTCTGTCTGCGATTATGCCCTCATTGCCGCCATGAGCGGTTGGACGCCCATGATGTTCATGACGCGC
>WNFJ01255322.1_pt1 | contig 11111 bp, 7 predicted proteins | sample 5400461 | NCBI WGS metagenome assembly WNFJ01 (sample SAMN13153349, study PRJNA577476) | soil metagenome | isolation source: 115 cm saprolite on Douglas fir-dominated hillslope | place: USA:California | collected 2013-09-17 | reverse complement strand
GCGTTGCGCGCGCTGCAATCGGTTAAAGTTACCGGCAAATTGCTGGTGAATGAGGGCCAGCTTCAGCTTGGTTATACCGAAACGAAAAAACGGCCGGGTGAAGTGCGCTCGGAAGCGACGTTGCAAGGAATGACAGCAGTTCAGGCTTACGACGGCAAGGAAGGTTGGAGGATTTCGCCCTTCCAGGGCCGTAGGGATCCGGAAAAGATGTCGGCCGACGATGCGAAGCCATTGATCGAAGATGCCGAAATCGACGGACCGTTGGTGGACTGGAAAGCGAAGGAGAGCACGCTGGAATATCTTGGAAGGGAAGATGTCGATGGAACGTCGGCCTACAACTATCTCGATCCTGACCACTTTCTGGAAATTCGCATTTTAACTCAGCGGATCAGACACGGTGCCCAGGAAGAAGTGGAAACGGACGTCGGCGATTACGAGAAAATCGGCGGCGTGTTCCTTCCATTTTCGATCGAAGAGGGGCGCAAAGGCGATCCGGACAAACAAAAAACCGTCATTGAAAAAGCGGAAGCCAATGTGCCGGTGGACGACGCAATCTTTCATTTCCCGGGATCGGCTTCGAAATAATTACTTTCATGTCTAAACTTTGCCTAACGACTGCGCTTTTTTGTTCGTTATTCATTTCCGCGCGAGCGGAGGACGCTCCGTTTAGCTCCGCCACCATTTCCGGTCTGGGCGCGCGCAACATCGGTTCGGCCGCGATGAGTGGACGGATCTCGGCGATCGCGGGAACGAAGGAGCCTTCAGGGAAAATCACGTTGTTTGTCGGAGCCGCCAGCGGAGGCGTTTGGAAATCCGATGATGGAGGAACGCGATATCGCCCGGTTTTTGACGAACAGTCTGTTCAATCCATCGGCGCGATCACAATTGACCCGAGCAACAACAAAAATGTCTGGGTTGGAACGGGCGAATCATGGACGCGCAACAGCGTGTCGATCGGGGACGGAATTTATAAATCGACCGATGGAGGCGAAACCTGGAACCACGTTGGTTTGGAAAAATCGGAGCGCATCGCTCGAATCGCAGTTACTCCCGGAAAGAGCGACACTATTTTTGCGGCCGTGCCAGGCGCGCTCTGGAGCGATTCATCCGACCGCGGTCTCTACAAGACGAGCGATGGCGGCAAAACCTGGAAACAAGTTCTGAAGGGAGCGAATCTTTCGACCGGTTGCACCGACGTGGCGATCGATCCGGCGAGCGTAAACACCATGTTTGCCTGCATGTGGGATTTTCGCCGCAAAGGGTGGGAATATCGCTCCGGCGGCGACGGACCGGACAAGCCTTCAGCCAGCGGATTCTTTCGTTCGAATGACGGCGGCGAGACTTGGACCGAGATAACTCCCGAGGCGAACAAAGGTTTTCCGAAGAAACCTTACGGCCGGCTCGCGGTTGCGATCGCGCCGTCGAATCCGAAGCGAGTCTATTGCCTGGTTGAATCGTCAGATAGCGCGCTCTTCGTTTCCGACGACGGCGGCGCGACCTGGGAGAAGCGAGACAAAAGCAATTGGATGGTCTGGCGCCCGTTTTATTTCGCACGGCTAGTTGTCGATCCGAAAAATCCCGACCGCGTTTTTAAACCGGATGGCGCGCTGATTCTGAGCGAAGACGGCGGCAAAAGTTTCGCAGTGGTCGGTGGTTTTCAAGGAAGCCACGGCGATGACCACGATGTCTGGATCGATCCAGTAAATCCGCAAACCGTCTTCGCCGGAGACGATGGCGGCATGTGGTATTCCTACAACGGCGGGAGCAAATGGTGGAAAGGCGAAAACCTTCCGGTCTCGCAATTTTATCATGTGAGTTTGGATGATGAAGACCCATATCGAGTTTACGGCGGGCTCCAGGATAACAGTTCGTGGGTCGGTGATTCTCAATATCCCGGCGGGATTACGAACCAGCGCTGGGAAAATATGTACGACGGTGACGGCTTTTGGATGTTCCCCGATCCGGCCGACGCCGATTACATTTATGCGGAGTATCAAGGCGGCGAGATCGGGCGCGTGAATCGCAATACGCACGAAGCGCGCAACATCAAACCGCGCCCAAATTACAACGAGAAGCTCCGTTACAATTGGAACACGCCGATCGCGCTCTCGCCGAACGAGAAAGGAACCGTTTACATCGGCGCGCAGTTTTTATTTCGCTCCCGCGATCACGGACAGACCTGGGAGCGAATTTCGCCCGATCTGACCACGAACGATCCGGTAAAACAGAAGCAGGAACAATCGGGCGGCGTGACCGTGGACAATTCGTCGGCAGAAATGCACACCACGATTTATTCGATCTGTGAATCGCCCAAGGACAAAAACTTGATCTGGGTCGGGACCGATGATGGCAATCTCCAACTCACGCGCGACGCCGGTAAGACCTGGACCAACGTTGTCGGCAACGTTCCCAGCCTCCCGAAAAATTCGTGGGTGAGCTGGGTTCAAGCCAGCAACTTCGACGCGACCACCGCTTACGCCGCGTTTGATCGACATACATTCGGCGACATGGCGCCGTACGTTTTTCGCACGACCGACTACGGTAAAACCTGGACACCGCTGGTCAGCCCGCAGGACGCAAAAAGTGTTCGCGGATATGCGCACGTGATCAAAGAAGATTTGGAAAAATCGGACCTGCTTTTCCTTGGAACGGAGTTTGGTCTCTGGATATCGATCGATGGCGGGAAAAGCTGGTCCCAATTCAAAGGCAACCATTTTCCAGCGGTGGCGGTCCGGGATTTGGCGATTCAACCACGCGAGAACGATCTTGTGCTCGCCAGCCACGGCCGCGGCATTTGGATTGTGGACGACATCGTTCCGCTGCGCGGCCTGACGAACGAGCTAATGCCGCAGGAAGTTGCATTCGTTTCGGCCAGACCTGTGCAGCAACGGATTGAGGGCAGTGGAGGCTGGGCTAATGGCGACGCGGTATTCGTCGGCGACAATCCGCCGGACGCCGCGGTCATCACCTATTATCAGCGGACGCGTCATCTTTTTGGAAAACTGAAGATCGAAATTCTCGATTCAACCGGACGCGTCATCGACGAGGTTCCGGCGAGCAAACGGCCGGGTTTGAACCGTGTAACTTGGAGCATGCGCGAGAAACCCCCACGGGTCCCGCCGGCCGCGCAAATTGCTTTCGCCGGAACGCGCGGCCCGCGCCTGGTTCCGGGCGATTACACCGTCCGGCTGACGAAAGCCGGAAGAGCTTATGAAACGAAGCTGACGATCGCTTTGGATCGGCGTGCGAAATTCACGCAGGAAGATCGCAAAGCGCAGTACGACGCGGCCATGAAAGTGCATGCACTTTTTAACGACGAAAGCGCGTTAATGGATCGGATTTTGTCTTTACGACGCGACCTGGGCAAAGCGGCTTCCGCAGTTCCTGAAAACGATCCGGTGAAAAAGAGCATCAAAGGTTTCGACGATAAGGTCGAGAATGTGCGCAAGAAGATCGTCGCGACAAAAGAAGGCGGCGCGATCACCGGCGAAGAACGGCTGCGCGAGCACACCGACCAACTTTACGGCGCGCTTCTGAGCTACGAAGGCAAGCCGGGCGATTATCAAATCGCTTATACCGAAGCCCTGCGCCGGGAATTGGGAGACGTGACCAAGGAATTCGACCAGTTGCTGACGAAAGATTTGCCGGGCTTGAACGATTCGCTCAAATCAAAAGGAAAGCCTGCGATTGCGGCGCCGCCGGCGAAGGTCGCGATCAGCGAAACACAATTCGGTTCGGCAACTATGAACGTTCCGACCCTGCTTCGTTAAGAAAAAGCGTTGAGCGAGCGGTTAACGGTAAAAACCGTGATACACATAGCCGCCGTCTTCGAGAAGGATGCTCTCAACTTCCCAGAGCGCGGTGAACGAGTAATTCCGACCGGAGACAAAATCGACGGTTCGGTGAGTAAACTTGGTTTTGCCGTATGGGGAAGGCGTATTAGTGACGGTCAGCACATGGCGCCCGGGCCGAATCATCGCGCGATAACCTTCTCCGCGGGAGAGGGTCGTAATCGGAATGCCATCAATAGAAAGGCTCAGACCCATTTCGTTGCCGAAGTCTGCCTCCCGGAAAATGGTCAATCCGCTATTGCCCATCAGCTCGCTCCGCGAGTAATCGTAACCGCCGCCAGCGTAAATTGCTGAGCTGATTACGAGATTCATTGCCGCAAACAGAAGAACGATCAGCTTGCTGCCCGAGTAGTAGTTTTTCATAGGGGACCTCCTCGCGTCGCAATTATTCAACTGCGGCGTCGCCATACAGTATCGGAAATAATCGTCGAAACCAAGGTTTTTCCTTAAGGATTTCAGTGGCTTCCGAATTCGGATGGACCACCTTGATGAAAGTCGCAATCAACGTAATAATCCTTCTCCGATTTCGGGGGTATAGCTCCGTTGGTAGAGCGTCTCGTTCGCAATGATAAACGAGCAGTTACGCCCACGTGTATCTCACGCGATCTGAGTCGCTCATGAGAGGGAAAATTGCTGAATCGTGGCGATCTCACGTTTTCAGCGAAGCGATCCAGTACCGGACATTCGATCGCACGCTCTGGGTTTGAGTTCAGCAGACGCGTTCGAGTTCAGCTGGAGAGTCAGTGTCCGGTTCGGGCAAAGGTTGATGTGTGCCAGTGCCGACGAGCCGCTCGAAAACAGACGAGGCCATTAGCGTGGTAATGACGGCCATAATGACCAGCGTGGCGAAGAGCCCTTCCGAGATAATACCCCGCTGAAGGCCAATGTTGATGATAATCAACTCCATCAGACCGCGCGCATTCATTAACGTACCGATGCCAAGCGCTTCGCGATTCGTGCAACCCGATGAGATCGGTGAACCACGCGCCGAGCGCCATGAGCGCGAGCCCTACAACGAGACCCGCTTCGGTGAGCGCGCCGTCTTCTACCAGCCACGCTTTGGCTCGGACAAGCATCGGCCGCACGATCAGCAGCGTGAAAGCCACGTAACCAATGCCGCCGCTGATGTTCGCCAGCGCGTGACTCCAATTATGCTCAAAACTGGCAAGCACCACGGCGAGCAGACACCACGCGGTCGCATCATCAATCGCACCCGCCCCCAGCGCCACCGTCCCCATGGTCGTGCCGGTGAGTCTTTTAAAATGGATAATTCGCGCGAGCATCGGGAACGCGGTGATGCACATTGACGCGCCCGGGAAGAGCATCGCCTCCGCGAGGGAAGTTTTCTTTGGAAACGATTCCGTGTGGTGAAAGAGAATCCAAGCCAATCCGGCGCCCAGCACGAATGGTGTGACCATGCCAGCGACCGATACGGCGATCGAGCTCTTCAGCCTGCGCTGTACGATGTCGACGCGGAATTCCATCCCGACGATGAACATGTAAAGCGCCAGGCCAAGCTGCGACGCCGGGAAGAGATAGCTCTGGGTGTCGCGCATTTGTTGTGTGGTGTCCCACGGAAAGAGCCAATGCTGCGCCTCAGGCCAAAGCAGACCGAAAAGCGATGGACCGAGTAGCACGCCAGCCAGCATTTCCGCCACCACTTGCGGCTGACCGAGACGCAAAGCGATGGCGCCTACAAGCCGGCAGAATAAAAGAATGACCGCGAGCTGAAGGAAAAACTGGATGGCGAGGTGCAGGTTGTTCATCGACGCAAGTAGTGTGGCTTAGCTTCCAATCGACGGCGCGGATTCTAGCGGAATCGATTCGATTGAAAAGAGTTTCGAGGATCCGAGTCTTTCTTGATGATTCTGCGGCGCATCGGAAAATAGAATCGTGCGCCGACTGAGCATTTTGCTAAGATTTTCATCGACGGATTAACTACATTACTCGCCAATGGACTTACTTTATGACGTTGCGATTATCGGCGGCGGCCCAGCTGGCAGCACCGCCGCCACGTTGCTCGCAAAAGCGGGCCGTCGCGTCATCGTTCTAGAGCGCGAAAAATTCCCGCGGTTCCACATCGGCGAATCCCTTTTGCCCTTCAGCACGCAGGCGTTCGATCGTCTCGGCGTGCGCGAAAAACTCGACCGCACTTTCTTGCCGAAATTCGGCGCTGAAATTGTTGCGGCCTGCGGCACGAAGGGAGTGAAATTTTATTTCAAGGACGGCTTCCGTATGCGTCGTGACCGCGCTTATCAAGTCACGCGTTCAGAGTTCGACAAGTTGCTGCTTGAGCATTCGCGCGAGAACGGCGCGGAAGTTCGCGAAGAAACGGAAGTGAAGAAGATCGCGTTCGAAGAAGACCGGGTAAAGATCGACATCGAAACGTCAGACGGCGCAAGATCGATAATTGAGTCGCGGTATTTGCTGGATTGCAGTGGCCGGCAGACGACCCTCGGCAATTTTTTCAAGCTCAAGAAATCGTACGATCATCTCCAGAAGTTTTCCGTCTTCGCGCATTACGAAAATGTCGATCGCGCGGAAGGCATCGACGGGACGCTCATCCGCATGGTGCGCGGACTCGATCGCTGGTTCTGGATGATCCCACTTACGCCGACGCGCATGAGCATTGGCGTGGTCATGGACACGACGACATACCGCGCGATGAAGCTTCCCGGCGAGGCGGCACTGGAAAAGTGCATCGGCGAGCAACCGATGGTTCTCGAGCGAATGACACGGGCCGAGCGCGTCTCGCCAGTTTATTCCGCCGGCGATTATTCCTACCGCAACGCAAGACTTTTCGGCGATCGCTGGCTGCTCGCGGGCGACGCCGCCGGATTCATCGATCCGGTTTTCAGTAGTGGCGTTTTTCTGGCGATAATGTCAGCGGAAAAAGCCGCGGATGCTCTCGACGAGATTTTGAACGATGAATCAAAGAAGCGCCGTCTTTTCAAAGATTACTCGCGCCGCGTGAACTACGTCATGGACGTCTATCTCACGTTCGTGACCTCGTGGTATCGCCGCAGCAAAGAATTCACGGAGGTATTTCTCAACCCGACTGAGACGCTGCAACTCGCCCCGGCCGTGAACGCGGTACTCGCGGGTAATGAAGGCTTAAGCTTCGCCATCAGATGGCGGATGTGGCTTTTTTATTTTTTTGTGAACGCACAACGTTTTTGTGCATTCTCCCCCCGGCTCTCACTCGTTCCTAAGAAAGTAAATGAACCCGTCTCTGAGACAGTGACCGCGATTTCTTAACACAACGTTCTTCCGATGAATTCGACGACATCCGAGAATGGCACCTACGATGTTGTAGTAATCGGTGGAGCGCTTTCCGGAGGGGCGACAGCGACCCTGCTGCTGCAGCAAAATCCCGGGATTCGGGTCTTGATCCTTGAAAAATCCGCGAAACTTTCGCGGCGCGTCGGCGAAGCGACTGTTGAAGTGAGTGCTTACTTTATGGGTCGAGTGTTAGGGATGACCCAATACCTCAACGAATCGCACCTCAATAAACAGGGGCTCCGATTTTGGTTCACGAACGACGAAGTAAAAACGCTGGCCGATGCCAGCGAACTCGGCCCGCTTTATCAGGTGCGCGTCCCGTCGTATCAACTGGACCGCGCTGCATTTGATGAAGAGGTGCTGCGCCGTGCCGGTGTGGCTGGTGCGCACATTATGCGTCCCGTGACTGTGACGGATGTGCAGCTTTCATCTGGGAAAGAGCAAACGATTACATTTCGCAATGGCGACGGGACGAAGACGGTTCGCTCGCGCTGGATTGTCGATGCATCAGGCGTGGCTGCACTACTCGCCAGAAAGGGAGGCTGGTGGAAATCCAATACCGAGCACCCGACCGCGGCGGCGTGGTCAAGATGGAAAGGCGTGAAAGACTGGGACAGCCGCGAGCTTGCTGAGAAATATCCGCAATGGTCCTCGGCCGTTTACGCAACGCGTAATACTGCGACGAATCACGTTATCGGCGACGGATGGTGGAGTTGGTGGATCCCACTCAAAGGTGGCGACGTGAGTGTCGGTGTTGTTTTCGATCAGCGGCTGGTCGATTGGCCACAGGATGGAGAAAAGATCGGCGATCGGCTAAAAACGTTTCTGATGAAGCATCCGGTTGCACGCGAGATCCTGATCGATGCGGAATTCGATGAGAAAGACGTGCATTGGCGGAAAAATCTCGCCTATTACAGCACAACCTTCGCCGGTAACGGTTTTGTTCTGGTCGGGGACGCGGCCGCGTTCATGGATCCATTTTACAGTCCCGGTATGGATTGGATTTCATTCACGACTTCCCGCGCTGTTGCGCTGATCGGCGCGCAACGAAAAGGCGAACCGATGAATGATCTGATTGATCGGCACAATCGCGATTTCGCGCGAAGTCATCGCTGCTGGTTTGAGGCTGTCTATAAAGACAAATACGAATACATGGGCGAATTCGATCTCATGAGCACGGCCTTCATTTTCGATCTTGGTCTGTACTACCTAGGCGTCGCATCGCAGCCGTTCAGGTCGGGAGAGAAAGCCCTACTCGTTCCGCCATTCTCACAAACGGGGGTCGGCCCGATCTTTCGTTTCATGCGGGCGTACAATCGCCGTTTTGCTGAGATTGCACGTCGTCGCCGCAAACGGCGGACGGTGTCTAATCCCAGGTTTTACCTTGAAGTCCACTAATCCGAAGCTTTTCGCTCAAGGCTTCGCCAAATGGGCGAGGATAGAACTGGGCGAGCTGCTCGCTCCAAGCAGATCTTAGTTGGAATGCCATTTCTGCTGAAAATCAGCCTAATATGACAAAAAGGTACCGGACCCTGTAGGCTCCGCGCCTTGACGCAGCAATCAGCAGACGCCAAACACTGAACATCGAATCGCAGCGTTGATGCCCTGCAATTCGATCTTGGACGTTCGGCGTTGAGCGTTGGACATTTTTCTCCGATTCTTAGTCGTGATTAAAGATGGTTGGCGTGGCGACGGACTCCTCTCCCCAGCGCTTCCGAAGATAGAGAGAATTGATGATCCATGCGGCCGGATTGAAGCTGAGAATCGTCAGCGTGATCCAAGCCCAGTACTGACGTTGGGCGAAGAACCATGCGAGCACTACGTAAATGACGGCGAACAACGATCACGGCTGAAGAATCCAAACACGTTGGCGAGACCAACGGCGCCGATGAACGACATGATGCTGGAAGCGGTGGCCATAGAAGTCGCTTTCTTGGCAATTTTCAATGCTTAAACGTCTGCAGGAGCTAGCCTAGATCGCATGATTCCCATAAAAGCGAGAGAAGTGGCCGCCTGCAATTCGACAGAGCATTCACTTTTTTCAGGATAAGAAATTATGAGATTTGAAAATCAGGTTGCTGTCGTGACAGGAGCGGGGCGGGGGATCGGTCATGCGATCGCCCTGCGGCTGGCGAGCGAGGGTGCGTGCGTCGCGTGCGTGAGTCGGACAGAAGCGAATGCAAAAAAGACTGCGGATGAAATCAACGCGGCGCGGCCGGACACGGCGAAAGCTTACGCGGTCGATGTCGCGGATCATGCGGCGGTACAAAAAATCGGCGCGCAGATTCTCGATGATTTCGGCAAGATCGACATCCTGGTCAACAACGCCGGCGTGAGGCGCGACGGACTCAGTCTGGGCATGTCGATGGAAGACTGGGACATGGTGATCAACACGAACCTGAAAGGCGCGTTCAACTTTGTGCAGGCCACAGAGCGCGTGATGATCAAACAGCGCAGCGGTCGCATCATTAACATCAGTTCTGTGATCGGAATGATCGGAAACGCGGGCCAGACCAATTACGCGGCGAGCAAGGCCGGCTTGATTGGTTTCACTAAATCGCTCGCGCGCGAATTGGCCAGTCGCAATATCACTGTGAATGCTGTTGCGCCGGGCTTTATCGTGACGGATATGACCGCTGGACTCTCGGAGGAAATCAAGAAGACGATTCACGCGCAAATTCCGCTCGGCAGAACAGGCCAACCTGAGGATGTTGCGAGTGGCGTGGCCTTTCTCGCGTCCGCGAAGGCAAGTTACATTACCGGCCAGGTGCTCTGCGTGGACGGCGGCATAGTGATGTGATGTTGCAGCGATGTCGGTAAGCGCTGACTAGCTGCAATAAGCAGTCACATGCGCAGCATGATGGTAATGCGCCCGTCGGCCAGAAGAACATCGCCGGCTAAGACGCGGCATTCGTAAACTGCATTGGCGTCTCCGAACAAGCGGTACGCGCAAATCTGGAGCGGCGAAGCGATGTCATCCAGGCGCATCACCTGCAAACGCGCATCCCGCAGCGCGGCCAAGTAGCCCGATGGCGCCGCCACGCCTGCCGAGCGGGCTCGCAATCCGCCGTGCACTGCAACGGTTTGCGCAGCGTATTCAAAAGCATGCAAGGCCGATAACCGTCCATCGCGGCGCAATGGATTGGCCGGATCACGATGCGTATTACTGATGCAGATTATCGATTGATTGTCCCACTCGGTTACGCTATCCAACAGGCACATCAGACCGGAGTGTGGGATGAGCGTGCGGATTTCCGGTTTGTTAATCAGGATATCGCTAACCGTTTTTAGACCTTTCACGCGAGCGGCAGTTAATCCCAAAACGTGTAGAAGTTAAACCAGTTGTAAGGCGCAAGGCGCGCGTAATGCTCTAACCGCTCGACATAGAGTTGCATCCAATGCTGGATGTCCTCCGCGCGGCAATCGCGATTCAAAAGTAACTTCTGAGCGAAATGCTCGAAGTAAATTTCGTAGCGCTTCCCGCCGCGGTAGAGGCCGAAAAACAGGATAATAGGGCAATGCATCATGGCGGCAAGCAGGACCGGGCCGGCCGGAAACGTAGCCGTCGCACCTAAGAATTGACATTGCGTTGTCTTGCCGTCGCTCGAGACGCGGTCGCCTAACATGCCAATGAGGAAGCCCGCATCCAAGCTCTCTTTGACCCTCAGCAAGGTATCCGGTCGATCCGTCACGATTACCGTGCTGGCGATCTTCTGGTTAAGCGCATCAAGAAAGCGCGTGATGTTTTGGTTGTGCGCGATGTCCATCAACACCTTGAGCGGAAAGTCCTGCTGCGTTACTCCGAGGGTGCGCAACACCTCGAAGCTACCGAAATGCGAGCCCAAAAGGATGCAGCCTTTGCCGCTTTCGATTTGCCGGTGCAGGATTTCCTTCTCATGAAGCGTCACGTCAAAGTGCTCGAACTCCCCCCTTAGCAGATAAACGCGATCTAAAATCGTAGCGGCAAAACAATGAAAA
>WNFJ01044595.1_pt2 | contig 11111 bp, 17 predicted proteins | sample 5400461 | NCBI WGS metagenome assembly WNFJ01 (sample SAMN13153349, study PRJNA577476) | soil metagenome | isolation source: 115 cm saprolite on Douglas fir-dominated hillslope | place: USA:California | collected 2013-09-17 | reverse complement strand
GGGTGAAACAATTCTTTGGAACCTTCTAATGCGCGGCGCTGGGTGCGAAGTAGGTCAATTTGCGGTTGGCTTGGCGGGAACCTTTACGCTCAATCCAGCTAGCGCCGTAGCGGAAGGGTCGGGCACTTGTTGAGCCTTTTGAACCCACTCACGAAGGCTGTCCCTCGTAAAAGACATAGCTTTAAAATTGCGATTGTTCAGAGCATCAAACGTTTCCGAGGTTATGGCGTGTACAGGCTTTCCTGAATATTGAAAATGCGCCCGCTGAAATGAAAGCCAAGCAATAATGTCTGCGGCCTGGAGTGGTACAACATCTGCTTTGTCTCGGAACGAATAGCAGCCTTTATATATCCCGTACCGATGCAGGGAATCATCTTGCGATTCGGCGTCCGCGAAAACTCCATCAATCTCTTTTCTGCCTTGACTCATTCGGTCGAAAATATATTCTGTGGGTTGTTTGTTTCCATGTTGGTCGCGCCATGTTTCAATTACGCCCAGAATAGTACGGACCGCAAACGTGTAGTGAAAATCGCCAGCCTTCTTGCGAACCTCAGGTGTCATCACATCATCGTAGTCTTTCTTATTTAGGGTAATCGCAAATCCCTGCACAACTCTTTGCTCTATAATTCCTCTGAGTTTGTGGATTACGCGGCGCTTCTTGTCCTCATCCCAATCAGCAAACTCTGATTTTCGATTGTTCGCCATGCATTCCGACATGTGAAACACGGTGAAGCCTTCTTCTTTGGCGACGTGCTTCCACTCTCGCGTGAGTTTCTTCCATTGCTGGAATGGCGAAATCCAACCCGCTACAACTGCATACGGTGCTTCCGGGTGTGTTCCACTGTCATCAAGATAAATCGTTAGCGCAGCCACGTACACCTTCTGGTAGTCCGAACGATACGACAGTATATGCTCTAATCTCTCTGGCATAAGTTCCTTTGGTTCCTTGCGAGGATGCAGGAGCATCCATTTTTCGCAACTCCGCATACCTTGCACTTCCAATCCGGAACTTGGTGAAGCTGCCTTCCGCAACTCTTACAGCGCGTCCGGCCCCGCAGGGTGTCCTGCAGATGAGAAGCGTTATTACACGTCTTTTCGCTCACGATTCGGCTCCGTTTAAGGTTTATTGCCCGTCAGGACGTTCTGGGCGAGATACTCAGACCCCATGCCCTAGGAATGCGGGGAATCGAGCCTTAAGCGACCTTCTGGACTCGGAATGCGGCTTTCAGGCGCTCCCGAGCGGCTTCCTTTTCTGCCGGACTTAAAACGGGGGGTACTTTATAGACTTTGCGGCCAGCCGCCTGCCATAGGAGCGCATCGGCCTCGGCGCGGGCATCCTCAAACTATACCTGGATTCTTCTCAACTATGGCCTGCACCAGCCTCCCGACCGGCGAAGCGGCTGCAGGCGCATCGGGCTTGGCAAACCAGGCAGACAAATCTTGATGCTGTGACGTTGAATCAACCACGCTATTTCTCCTAGATTATTGACCGCAGATTTTGCGTCGATTGCGCCCCGCTTTCTACGCACGCGGCGAGTTCGGTCACCTGTTCGGAAAGCGGACAAAATAGCGGACAGAAGGGGGAGCCGCCGCGCCGTGTGTAGGCGGGAAGGCTCTAAAGGGTACCTAGAAAGATTGGTGCAGGGCCGCTAGATATTATTTTTTGTGGCGACAAACCCTGCACCTTCGCCATCGCCGCGAAACTTTTGACAAATTGTGGAAACAGGATTGTATTAACTAATATCCTCTGTCCGGGGAAAAGACGAAGGTACTCGGTCGGGAAATCCTGTCCCAATCGCTCCCAACCCGCGAAGTTCTTAGTTGACCGTGGTATGTTCCGGCGCGGGCAAAGTCTCGGCTTCATGCTTCAGATACAATGCAATGTAATTTTCTTTCAGCGTCCGGAGATACTTTTCGGCAAGGATGTAGAGAGGCAGCGTGCGGTTAGCGGAAACATCTTCTAAAGCCGCTTCCCATTCTCGGAGGTCCGCAACCATCGCACGGAGTTCGGCAGAGTCGGCAGAGTCGGCAGTTTCGGACCCGATTTCAACGGTATCCAAAACCGCGTCGAGGGCTTCGACAGGATTTTGCCGTGCCCAGCTCGCTTCTACCTCATTTAGTTTCGCCTCGGCACTATTTAAATATGCTTGCGCCAACTCGCTATTCGCGCAGAGCTTTCTATCTTCTGCGAGCTGCTCTCTCAGCTTCGTAATTTCTTGCTGCGTGACTGACATAAATTCTCCTGATAATTGTTGGTTGTCCGGTTTGCGGACGATTTAAAAACGGGGAGCCGCACGGCTGGGCGGAACCAAAGGAATGCTTATTTAATGGTTCCTAGTTCACTGCTTGAAGTTCTGGAAAGTTCGGCGCGGGCAAAGGAAAGAAATTCACAGTATCAGTTGCTTGCAGCGGGCTATTCTTTTTACCGCGATGCTTTCTATCAGGTCTCCAGTTGGCAACCTGTTCTGCGGAAGTCATCCACTTGACGTTTGAGGGTTCGTAGTTGCCCACGTCGCCAAATCTACCGAGGGTGGTTCCTGGTGGCCGCTCGCCAAGGTCTGCGAGGAAATTTTGGAATCCGTCTTTACCTTGCCAGCGGGCGCACACTGTAACGCCTCTGCCACCATACGCCGGATACCGCTCCGCGTCCGAGTCTGTGCAACGCTGAATCATGGCACACCATGACGTGAAAGTTGACGATAGTTTTCCCTTCAAGGCATGACCGTGCTTGAAGCTGGGATTAGCTGAACCTGTCGTGCAGAGATGCTTTACATTTTCTTTTCGCCAACAGCCGCAGCTTTTTTGATTTCCGTAAGGTCTGCGAAGATTACCGCCTTGGATGATAACTTCTTTTCCGCAATCGCAACGGCACTTCCACAGAGCACTACCTTTAGTGTTTGCTCTCTCAATGACGGTTAGCCGAAAGAATTTCTGGCCCGTCAAATCTATTAATCCGGACATGACACCCCTGTATCCTCTATCTCCCAACTTTTATTAAATTCACGGTCGCAACTTGCGAGAGCTTCCCGAACCTCGGGCGTGTCGTGGAACCACTCACCTTTAAAGTTGCTGCCACTCAAATCTATATGCAGTTCGCGTTCCCGAGAAATTATACTGTCGGCATCCGCGTGAAAGATTGCCAGAACCTCTACTGCCTCATCCGTGGTAGCACGGCGAATCTCGGAAAGCCTCTTATCGAAATTGCTGCTACGACCTATTTTTATAAATCCGGACGGAGATGCTTTCAGGAAATAGAGAGTCAAATGCAAATCCTTTGGAAGTAGTACCTTTGCGAATTTAAAAGCATGGAAGGAAAACTATGACGGCCAAGGCCCGCCAAAAACTAAAAAGGGCGAGACCGGGAGCCGAGCAATAGAGTACCCCAAGAGACTCCTTACACCCGGAGTCCCATCTTGAAAAAAACAAATAAAAACCAACACTCCCGACCGCGAGGGGAGAACTTGATTAATACCCCGCGTGTTTGCGAATCGCAAATAGCGAACGGGGGAGGGGAAAGTTTGCCGCGACCTCACTTTTTGCTTGACAGTAAACCCAACGGATAGGATACTCTAACTGCCATGAATAAGAAACTAATCGCCAAGGTCATGAGTGAACTTGGCAAGCGAACGTCAAAAGCCAAGGCTAAAGCCGCCCGCGAGAATGGAAAGAAGGGCGGCAGGCCGCGAAAGGCCAAACCGTGAACATGATTGATATGGATTCTCCAGCGTTTAAAGACTTGCTAGCTGCGTGGTTTCAGGCCCTCAAGACGCAAGACACACAGCTAAATGCCTACTATATGGCGGTCGCGGCATTAGAGAATTCGCCGCCATATAACGCGGCTGTTCCGTTTTTCAAAGACGCTTTGGCTCGCTCCCTGGAGAGTAAGAGCCTAGCGGCGGACATGACTCGTAAATACGATTCAGCTCAACAGAAATGGGAGCAGCTAGTTCTGCAATACGATTTTCAGGAAGCTTTTGCGACATGGCTTCGAGAGTACCGGCAAAAGCCAGAACAGAGTTAGGAACTTGCATTGCTTTCTCCTTTGGAAAGGGTGAAACCATGAGAGTCGCTATTTATACGCGGGTCAGCACTGAGAAGCAGGATGCTACTAACCAACTCCCGCAACTCCGCGAGTTTGCTGCACATCAGGGCTGGCAAATCGTTAGGGAGTACGTTGACCAGGGTGAATCCGGCACAAAGTCTGACCGTGCGGCTTTGCTGCAAGTGTTCGAGGATGCCAGCCGCAAGCAATTTGACCTGGTCCTGTTCTGGGCCTTGGACCGCCTGAGTCGTGAGGGCACATTTAAAACCCTGCAATATCTCAACCGCCTGGATTCCTATGGCGTCGGCTACCGCTCTTTCATTGAGCCGTATTTCGATTCGTGTGGCATCTTCAAAGAGGCAGTCATCTCGATTATTGCCACTCTAGCGAAACAGGAAGCCGTCCTGAGAAGTGAACGCACGAAGGCGGGCCTTGCCCGCGCAAAAGCCCGTGGCACGCTTTTGGGTCGCCGTAAAGCCATTTCCCACACACCTGCGGATATTACTGTCCTGCGGTCAAGCGGGCTGTCCTATCGCGCCATTGGGCGGCAACTCGGCATCTCTGAGGGTTCAGTTCGGCGGCTCACTGCGTAATAAACGTGTTTTCTGCGCCGCCGCAACACAGTCAAAGCAAGGTACTTGCGAGGGCCGATTTTCGAGTTTTAGGCTGCGCTACAATCGAACGATTCTGACGCACGGCAAGGCAATAAGAATGACCGCCAAAGGCTACCAAATCACTTACCGCGCTCGGCGTTTCAAATATCGGCGTGCCCTTGCCACGAGAGATACGCTCGGGAGCACTTCATTCCGTCAGAGCGAGCACGGGTCAGAATTCTGTCCGGAAAGTGAACACGATGAAGGAAAAGCCGTATACCCGTGCTTTCGAACATGCCCGCGACAGGTGGAACGAAGAACATCCCGAAGAGTGAAACTACTCCCCGGCCAGCCCTGCATCTGCCATCGCCAAAACTTAAAATGGGGCGCGGCGGCATCTCAGCCGTTCCCCCCGCTTCCCGTTTAACGGGACGTTCCTTCCGCATGCTCTGGCGAGCCGGGAGACGGGTCGCGCCCACCATCACTGTACGCTCACAAACCTGCATCAGCCAGCCCGTGCTCTGGTGTTCCGCGCTTCTTATCCTTCATCCTCGTACTTTTTAGCTTGACGCGCCTGCGCCCACCGTATTGATTCTGCTGGCACATCTGGCGAGCCTTCTTGATTTGCGAATCCCGAATAGTTTTAAACATTTACGGTTTTTTAAAAAACCTAAAAGTGGTTTTTCGGAAAAACTAAAATCTACAATCGAAAAAAAGAAGAAAAACATCGTGAAGCAAGACGTGCCCCACCATTCCGCTTACTCGGTTGTGAATTTAAAGGACTTATATATTTCCGCCGCGCTCGCTAGGTGCTTTAAGAGTGCCTTTATCTGTGCGCTTTAGTGGCACGCTTTAATTAGTACAGCGCGGAGGTCTTTTTAGACCGCTCGGATACTCTGTCCTTATCGTTCTGACTCAGCAACCGGCCTAGACTTGCCATGCTGTTCGCGAGCGACACCAGTTCTTTATTTAGTTTCTTGCTTGCGTCCGGCTCCTGCGTTTGCGCCAATTTAGTTTCTATAACCGCTATGGATTTCGCCACCACGTCTATAGCCTTCTGTACTGTTTTAACGGGTAGTGTCTTCCTTATGCCTCGTTTTGCCATTTGTGTCCTGCGGGTTTTTAGTTTTTCTCTGCGGGCGCGGGTTTTAGTTTCTTCTTTGCCGGTCGCGGGTTCTTTTGAACTTCTAGGCTGGTTTTAAATTCGTCTTGAAACTGGTCGAACAGTTCATTGCCTGCCTTCGCTGTTTCGGCCAGCTTCTTTTTAAGCTCTACGGTTGCGGTCCGCAGTTCAAAAAGCTGATTTAGTTTCTTCCTCATTGAGGTTTCTGCGGCGTCGAAAGGTCTAAATGTTGCCATTGGTCTTTCATGCTCCTGCGGGGTTCTGCCCCAGTTTTAAATTTTTGTCCGGTTTCCGGACGCGCCTTGACCGACGGGGTTATACTCACAACCTGAATGCGAGGGAATCGTGCTAAACAGACGCGATTGTAAGTGTCCCTGTCATCATGGCGGCATGGCCATGCATTTCGTGCCATGCTGCGAGGGTAGGTTCGGTTTTCTTACCAGGCGCACACCACGGGCAAAAAGAGCCGGTAGAAAACACTCGAAGAAATCAAAGTGAATAACCACTGACGGAAATGTGTCCGGTTTCCGGACAGTCTAGAATTCCTTCGGATACAACTGCTTGAGCAATGCGCGGGCTTGCTCTCGGTCCTGGTCGCTGGCTATGACGCTCTCAGCTTTAAATTTCAATGCCGTTTTAATCGTGTCCGTGTGCGGCTCGGTTGAATTTGGGTCGCCTTGCGCCGTTTCTATTTGGGCTGGTGGCGGGCACCATGTTCCATCATAAATTTGCATCTGTTCACATTCCGGACAAACTAAACTGTCCGCTTTCCGAACACGGGTTTTAGTTCAAAACGAATGGGAGTCACGAATCGGAGTCATATACAATCGTGACGTTTTTAGTATGTTTTTAGAGTTCACGATTGTTTAGTGAATGACTCCCGTTCTGTGTTGCAAATAATGATACTTAGCAGGCATAAATGGGAGTCAATGAAGGTGAAATCCCTTTAAAACAAAAACAGTAGTCAAAACGGGAGTCACTTTTCTGACTCCCCTTTTTCCTCTTCCGGAATCCCGTTTAATATGTATTCATCGTAGGCTTTCATAAATGCGCCGCTCGGCGTTTTATATAAAGCCTGCACGGTATCATCCCAAGCGACGTGCCATGCAAGCAGGTCCGTGGAAACGTTCGCCTGAAACCAACGCTTCGCCTCTGGTTTAGTTTTGGGAGTCCAAGGTGTTTCAGAAAAGTAGTGGAATAATTCCCGAGCTACGACAGACCGCCAATCTAGGACAGTGGTTAAGTCAATCATTGTTCAGCGCCCACTTTTCCTTACCTTTTTGCGTTTTGCCTACAGCTCGAATGACTTCTACCGCGCTCAAACTCTTCATCGCTTTCCCGAAAGTGTCATAGCCCCCTTTTAAACGCTTGGCATTGACGAATTTACGTAGGTTGTTTAGGGTCATCGGGCCGCGTTTTTTAAGGCAGGCTTCTATTTTGTCGCACGCCTCTTGGACCCAAGTGTATGCATCAGACGGGTTAAACCGTTCGCGCATTGCCATCTGGTATTTTCCAAATTCGATGCCAACCTGCATCAACCACGGTTCAACTACGGCGGTATCGTTGGTCACGGCCAGAACAATTAGAACTTGCTTCACAATGTCGGATATGCGAGCGATTGAGGGCTGGGTTTTGTCCACAGACTGCCACCATTCCCGAAACACTGCATACGCCTCTTCTGTGACGCGAATCGTAGTCGGGGCATTCTCGACTTGTTTATAGATTTTATTTGCAACGGCTTGGGCTTCACCTTCATCCCATTGCGCCTGACGCTCGGGCATCGGTTTGTCAAAAGCGGCCAGAATAAACCGCGACTGCAAACCGGAGGAGCCGCCGCCCGTGTTTGTCCACATGCTCTCGTACACGTCCGGCTGAACGCTCCCGAGAATGGCAAGGTGAGCGGTTGTGATTTCCTGGTCTCCCCGGCCTACGGTTCGGCTCTCCGTATAATTTTCTTGATAGAGGGTTATGTATTCCTTCAAAAGCGAATTTTTGGAATTGCTTACAATTTTCGCCTTTTCGAGTACGTCCCTAATTTCATCGGGAAATAATAAAGCTCGTAGCGGTGCGCCGGGTTCGCTGGTATTTTTTAAGTTTTGAAAAAGCTGTACCAGCGCAGGGCCAGAATCGACCGACCGAACCACTTTGAAGCCGTTGGGCAGAAATCTGCCGGTCTCATTCAGTGCAGCGGATTTTCCAATCCCCGGAGTAGCGATTAGCGCACAATAAAAACGCGGTTGCAGGTGCTTTTCACTTTGGAGACTGACACGGCCACTCAACATCAACCCAACGCGAGTTAATGAAGCGATAGCCTTGAATGCTCTCGGAATGTCTATACAGATTGCGTCAGCCAGTTCTCCGATACTGCCGGGGATGACGGGGAATTCCGGTAGCGGCTCATCCGCAATTTCAATTTCGGGTTCATCTTCACCGCTATCCGCTGGTGCTTGGCTAACAGGCTCTCCGTGAACCTTTTCAATAGCCTTCGCTATCGTGCGGTCAATGTAGGTCTTATTCTTTTCCCACTTTTTGCGAAACTCAGCATTGCTTAGAAATTCCAACTTCACATCTTCGTGAGAAGCGTGCGGCCCAAGTTTCTTAGCCGCATCGCACGCTAGTTTCCATTCGACCGCCGAAAGGGAATCATCTTTTGGTGCTGCTGATTTTGTGGTGAAGAATTTGCTGAGAAAGGCTGTTAGGTCTCGCTCATTTATTGTTCTGGGCGTCCCTTCAACATGGTCGCCAGTCATTGTAAAGAAGCGCCCCGTTGTATAAACCTCTACAGGACCGCGACGATTTCCAACGGGCGGAAGGACACCCTTCAGCAAAATATGGAACCCGGTTTTTGACGGGCTAAATTCTGTATAGCTATCCAGCATTGTGATAGCTTCAGCGGCCCACGGCTCTACGATGCCGGTCTGCAGGTCTCTACACTTATCCAGGTCAACACCGATATACGGCGGGGTGAAAACAAATCCAGACCCAGAGTAGTCATCAAAACCGCTCAACGCATCTTGTGTATGTTCAAAGGTTGTCCAGTCCTTCGGATTTACCGTGCTGGCTTTGTAGCCGCTGGTTTTGTATGGAACTTTGGTTTTTCTGCCGTCAACCTCTTCCAATTTCCATAAAATCCAATGCGGCACTTGCTGCAATTCAGCGGGAATCGTTACTAGATTCACTGTGCGGCCCCACTCTCTGGCGAGACAGGCCGAACATTGAGAGCGGTTAATTTGCCGTTGCGAACTACAGGCTCAAACTCTACGCGGGTATCGCGGTCTAAGGTTCGATAGCCCGGTTTTCCCACGGCAATATTTGAATGATGCACGAATGCATCTGACTCAGGCCGCGAGTCACAACGGATAAAACCAAATCCTCTTTTAAAATCGAACCACGCTACTGTTCCATATTCGAGTGACATACCAAACCATCCCATTCTTTTCTGTAGTTTTTACAATCGCGCCCAGAGCGAAATTGTTTCGCTGCGAACGCCAGATTCTAAAAGTTGTTCAACTGCCTTTTTTCTTTGCTCGCCAGTCGCTCCGCTTTGAGTGCTTAACGTCCAACGAAGTCCGCGAATTCGTTTAGCCTTTTCTTGGTCTGCGCTTCCTCGCATTGCCCACGATTGAATCACTCCATGTGAAATGCCCGCCGTGACCAATCCAACAACCGCCTTTTGTTTTGCCTTGGCGGTGGTATCTGGGTTCTGCAAAATATCTTTTAGTTTCTCGATTCTCTGACTCAACTTCGTTTGTCATCCTTTGTTTTTGATTTTGTCGCTCAGGATGACGGCGGAAACGATGGAGAGCCGAATTGCTGGATTTACGCGGGGCAATTTCTCGCGGGCAATACTGTTAGGGCACTGACACATTCTCCGCTCCTGAAGTGTCTAGTTCATTTGAGAGAATCAGGAATCAAGATTGGAGGCTCCGCCGTGAGCGAACCAGAAATGTTGAGCGACGTCTCGGAGAAACAATTCGGTCTCTCGCAGCCATCAAAGAGGCTGTGACGGCATGCGTACCTCAATTTGACTTTGAGGCTGTTTACAAGAAGCACCGCCTTGACCCAAAAATTTCTGAATCAGGGCGTCTTGAGTCTGCCCGGCTTCTCGAAGTTGGTGAAATAACTGCTCGACTGCGAGGAAAAGAGAGGAAGGCATAGTTTTTTTGTTCACTTTCCGGACACCGATAATTCAAAGACGCTGTTCGCTTGGGAGAGCATCGCTTCAAGCTGCTCGGCGGATATTCTTGCGCCGTGCTCCCTAACCATCTGGAGGGCTAAGGAGAAACTTTCGGGGTCCGAAATATCGACGCGGAGCGGATGAAAAGCTGCAAGAACTTCGACGGACTCAACGATAGCTTTCTCGATTCGCTTACATTTCCCTGGAAGCAATGGCTTGTCTTGGGTGTAGTCGCTGATTCTGGCCGGAATGACGTTTGCTATCCCCGCAATATCGGTTTTCCGCAACTTCCACTCATAAATTAGGTCAATATATTTTTGGCGGGCGCTCATGGGCCGGTTCCTTGTGAAAGTTTTACTTCATTGGCAGGGACAAACGGATTGGGTCGCAACACAGAGGAAAAACTATTAGGCCGCTGGCCGCTCTTTGCGCTGAAGTGCTTGCTTCCGTGCCGCAACTTCCGCCGCGAGCTGTAACGCTGCGCCTTGTAATCCAAGTTTCACAGCCTCATTGCGCCAAGCGTCAAAAATTAGAATTTCGTTTTCAAGACTCATTTGCGCCTCTGCCGCCTGCATCGGGGCATACCTCGAATTAAAGGGCTTGTGAAAGTTTCTCAGGATGAAAGCCCCCTATTCCTAAGCAGGTTCCGGAGCGGAAAAAGGGATAATTGCGAGGTAAGCAGAGCAGAATCAATGAAATAAAAGTTGGGACACCTACATTCTTGGGTTCATATTCTTGATGCTTGCGCCCCCGAAGGCGGGCATCCGGCTAGGTCCGGAGTTAAACGGATTGTCGCCCGAACTGCCGTCATCCCAGCCGCCACCGCGCAGACACATTTTAATTTCATACTGTGCGGCTTCGTCAGTCCATAGAGCTTCGTCACCCTCATCGTTGACTTGCGCTGCTAAGGCTTCTAACGCCTTTGAGGGCGGGTGTTTCATTTTCTTGCGGGTTGCCTGCGCCCGTTTAACTTTTTCAATTACGCTGGGCACGAAGCGACCTATGTCCGATTTTGAAAAGCCTGTTTGAGCGGCGGCTTTGCGGTAAGAGCCTGTCTCAATGTAGGCGAGCATTGCGGTGCGTTCGTCTTCCGTCAGGCCGGATAATTCTGGAAGGTCTAACGCGGATTTTTGCAGCTCCCGCTGAATCAGGAGTTGGTCATTGTCGAGCTGCTTT
>WNFJ01047192.1_pt1 | contig 11112 bp, 10 predicted proteins | sample 5400461 | NCBI WGS metagenome assembly WNFJ01 (sample SAMN13153349, study PRJNA577476) | soil metagenome | isolation source: 115 cm saprolite on Douglas fir-dominated hillslope | place: USA:California | collected 2013-09-17 | reverse complement strand
TGCTGGTACATGTACCGAAGAAAGGGGACGAGAGAATCGGGAGAGGCATGCCCCAGCTGGTAGACATCCTGAAGTGGTTGTGTGAGACGGGCGAGGACCTGGGTTGATGGGCGAGCAGGCAACAACAGGTGCTGCTGCGATGGCAGTGCTCCTACCTCGGCCAGAGCCAGACGTTCCGCTTCCGTCATACGGTTCTGCTGAGAGCGGCATCCACCAGTCTGTCCTGGGTTCGAGGGCTAGCGCCTGCGCTTTACTCATCGAGCTGCGTCTCCTGGATCAGTCGCTTGACCTGTTCATCCCGCCACCTGGCCGCGCTGCGGACATCACGCGCCACCATCGAGCGCTCTGGATGCACGTAGAGGCCGGTCGTGGCAAGTGAGGCGTGCCCGGCGTAGTAGCCAACTTCATCCAGGGACATGCCTCCACGCACTAAATCGGTCAGCATCAAATGCCGCAATTTGTGCGGTGTCAGTGCTGGCGTGCCAACGATCGTGCGTACCTTTTTGATCACATCCTGGAAGGTCCACACCGAAATCGGCTGGCCCGGGTTGCGATGTGACTCGGACAAAAAAATGGTCCCGCCGGCGTCGCCTCCGTAATCCTCGATCAGACGGGCTCGTTCCCGCGTGAGATATTGCTGCAGCTTCTGGTAGGTGATGGGTGAGAGCACGACGAAGCGTTCTCTCCCATTTTTGGTGGTCTCAGCTCGCACCTTGATGGTGAGGTTCTTGTGATCGATATCTTCCACGCGGAGATGCACACATTCTTGTCGTCGCAAGGCTCCATCGTAACAGACCAGCAGGAGAACCTGGTTGCGCAGCGATTCGTGAGCAAGAAAATGGTGGAGGAGACGTGTCCAGACCTCGTCATCAGGGATCGTGGTGAGGGGATGGGACTGGGCCACGGCTCCTCCCCTTCACGCCCTTGGGAACAGGATTGACCAGATCCTGACGCAGCTTACGATCGATCAACCATTGGTAGAAGCGGCGCGCCGTCCCAACACGCCGGCGGATGGTTGACAGCGACAAGCGAGTCTTGCTGATGCGTGTGATATTCGCCTGCGAACTGGCTCCGTGTTTGGGAGGACGATTGTACAGGCCATCGAGATAGATTTCGAGCGTGCCGCTATCGGCCTCGACGAGATCGGCAAGTGGCAGATCAGCGAAGGCTTCCAGCAGGTCATCCAGGTCGCGTCCGTAGGCTTCGAGGGTCTGCCTGGCTTTCTGCAAGCGTGCCTGTGACATGAGAAAGCTGCGCGTAATCTCATGGGCAGCCACACGCGGGCACCAGGTCCAATCGATCTCGTGCATGGCCTCTCCCTTTGCTCTGACGAACGGTTCGTGCGACTCCGACCTCTCTAGCCATTCTGTTTCATGCGTCCTAATGTGGTAATCCAGCCTTCGAGCGTGCAACTTACTGGAGGAGCCTGCCTCCCGCGCGGGATGAGCAAGTCTACCATGCGGGTCAAGGCCAAGACGAGCGTGCCCCCACCCGGGCTCCGCTCCACCTGCACGGCCTTGACCTCGCATAGTCTGGTGTGAACAACCCGCGCGGGAGTTGGGGACGCGTAGCGGGCACGGCAGACGGCAGGAAGGCACGCGATGGGGGCACGTTCGGTCGGCAGGAAGGAACAGGTGGGGACCGATCTCCCGGCTCCAGCAGGAGGGCTTCCCACCCCTTCCTCTCCCGAGTGCACAGGGGCAAGTGATCCCACTTAACTTTTATGATCGCCGAACTCGTGAAGGCCACTGGAGAATTGGTGCCAGAAGAGACAAGTGCTCATACCTTGCGCCATACGTTCGCTCGCAGCTATTTGGCACAAAATCCTGGCGATGTCGTCGGATTGGCGACGCTGTTGGGTCACAGTTCGTTAGACACAACACGGCTCTATAGCCAACCGTCCATCGAGCAATTAGCTGTCATTTATCCTAAAAAATTGGCTGTTTCTCAGATAACTTGCCACGCTCCCAAGCGCTTTCAGCGGATCAGGTTTCTCGCATAAATTGGCGCGGTATCAACACTTTAGCTCTGGAGGCTTGCTTTGCCTCCAATGTCTCTCTTTTCAGCTTTGCGTCATTTTATGCTTGCATAAAATGACGCTGCGCGAGCCGCGCGGCCTCCGAGAGATACGCGCCATTTTATACGAGGAAAACTGGCCGTTTCATCGCTTCTGAACAGCGTTGAATAGATGAGGTAAGATGCAACGCCAGTTTATGTGAGAGGCCAATCTGCTGAAAGCGCCTCTCAAGCCAATATGAGCAAGTTATCTGAGAGAAACGCGCCATGAATTAGTTTAAATGACATTAGCCAAACGTGTTGATCAGCTCAACATCAATGCTTATTCAGGAGAGAGTTCCTAATCAGCGTGCTTGATCAAGAAGGAGATAGTACTTCCTGTAGGAGTCAGGTATGCATAAGGACTCTCCCGCTCTCATACTGCGCAGTATCCCACTCTAAGACATCACTGAACGCCTGTCGAAGCTCTTCGAGCCATTGGCTGTAGGTTGCTTCGTCCGGCATGGCCGTGCCCCTCCAGATGAGTAAAATCTCGATATGTCCGGGATGTTGCCTCTTCTCCATCACATACCGAGCGATAGTGCCTGGGAAAAGATACTGTTTTTCGCGCCGCACCTCTTCTAATCGAGCCAGAAGCCTAGCATGTTGATTCGGTCGTATCCGGACGACGATGGAAGTAGTAAGTATGGCATTTTCCTCCGGCGAGACGCGCCAGATAGGAATAGTCGTCCGCGGACGCCCAGACAACTGCGATTTAAAGTCCTTGAGTGCCTCCACAGGAATCATGATCACATGTGCTGCCTGTGCTGAAGGGAGACGACCTTCTTCGACATAGGTATACACTCTATTGGCTGAAACGCCCAGAATCTTGGCGGCTTCTTTGATAGTGACATATCCAGGGATAGTTGGACGCTCATTTTCATTACGCATGAGTATAGACTATTTGCTACACATATTTTATGAGTATGTTTTGTTTTTATGACTTTGTAATCTCATAAAAATATGCTATACTCATCTTATTGCTGGGCATTCTGCCCATTGTGCTACAGCATACAGACCGGGATTGATGCTGAGTTTCGATGGCTTTTGCGAGACATTGTGTACAAGAGCGGTCTCGTGCATGCTGTCCCTTTCTACCGCAATGGGACAGAAGCAGGTGTAAAAACTGCTTGCTGAAAACTGTGGAACAATAGGGAAACAAGATCAAGTGAGTAGAGGATCTTTTCCAGCGGAGGTGGCGTTGTGCTCACACCTATAAGACAATGGGAAGTACGACTCAAGGTGAGCGTGAGTCGAAATCGAGATTATGTGGCGCAGGCATATGCTGTCTCGATCTATGGAGAAACCGTGGATGAACTGCAACAGAACGTTCGCAACTATCTTACTCAGCACCGGCCATCCTATTTTGTCAATGACGGCGATCACATCTCTGGATCTGTTACCTACGCCTACTCAGATGGGATCAACCCCCCTCCTCATGATTGGAGAGAGATCAACGCATTCTGGGACGATGACTTCAAAGAGCAGAAGGGCTGGTGGTTTTACTCCAGGCGGCTCGTTGCTGGCCGCTTGAAGTTTGACGAACACCACATTTGCCCATTTTTCGTAGGCAGCTTCGAGCAAGCCCTGGATAATTTTTTCTGGAGAGCTTTCATTCCCCGAAAAGGACCGGATTATCAATCACGAGCCATGGTGGAAAAACAGCTACAACTGCCCTTGCTGGAGTCCGTGCTCCGTGAAGCGGAGGAATTTACTCTCAATGATTTACTTCAACGAGGATGGCAACTCCTCGCACTGGAGTATCGGGGGGAAGTCAGCAAAACGGGGGAACTCACCAATCGCAAAGCCAGCTTCGTTTTAGGGCATGCTGATCTACACGCCGCCGGCTACGCATTGGAGGCACGAGACCCCTATTACTATCATTTGTATCGTTGGCATCCAGAAGAGAAAGCAGAGTCCAGTTCTTAGCCACGTGGTCAAAGCCAGGCAAGGCTATTCATGTTCAACAGATGTATTTCGCGAATGCACTGAAATATTCTACCTAATTTGCGCTCACGCTAGTGTTGAAACCTACAGATGCGGCCATAGCTCTCTCGCTGACTACGCCTATCTATCATGATCTGCTCTACTCAAAGATACTTGTTTGTTTTCTGAACGGATGATCCAGGTAGCCAGGACAGTTCGCACGCGTTCAACATCAAATAGTATTACTGGACGAAAGAGCATAATAATGGCCGTCTAGGAGAGGCTTGATCTCATCTGGCGGCACAGGAAGCGAAACTTTTTCATAGTTAACGAGCTAGACTTGTTCATCTCCAGCCATCTCTCTACTCCTTCTCAAGATGCGCGATTCAACCCGTCACAAATTGTAGTGGGTTGAATCGCGCATGTCTTTGCAGTTCCTAATTATAAAGGGGTCGACATCATGTCGACCCCCTCGGGAGGTGAATCTTTGTCGATGCCGCTTTAAAGATGGATCCACCATACATTTGAGATCTTCACCAGGAAGTGAAACTATTTCCTAAGTGGCGCAACTAAAGTGAGATGAATCCGTTTGCACTGGCGGCCCTCAAGCCGCTCCTGCAAACAACTGGGCCGAATTGTGGTACAGGGAGTGAAGCTTTTTTTCGCGTTGATGCATCTAGCGTGAGACGCAGCGGTTCACACCAGCGGCCTATCAATAACGAAGCCGCTTCTCCACTGCCACCAACCGTTTTCTGCCTGGCAATGTCACCTGGCCTTATCCAAGTCTAACCGTGTCGATTGACAAAAAGCTTCACTCCCTGTGGTATTCGGCCTTATCTCAGTCTAGCTGCGTCAATGTTACAAAAGTTTCACTTCCTGTTCACTCTAAACAAGGGGCATGCAAAATGCATACTCCTTGCGCCCCAAGATAAGACTTCTTCCATTTCCGTAAGTGCAAGCAAACGTCGATAGGTTGTGGAATAAATTTTGCGTTGGTTGATCCAACAACCCGCTGTAAGATTCCCTGGAAACGTTCGAACACCTCACACAGCGGTACGAAGGGCACACATAGCATGAGAGGATGTGCAGAAGCGCATCGATAGGTCAGCTTTAAAGCAAAACGGGCTAAAGTTAAGAGATGTTGCTGGCTGTAAACGATCCCCAGGTCAGAGCCCTCGAAGCTGAGAATCAGACGCTCAAAGGAGAACGGAAGCGGGCCTACGGAAACCTCAATGATTTTTATGTTTTTGTTCCGTAACTAGAACATTGATCTGGTAGTAGGCATCTCTTCGCTTCAATGTATAGTATGCAGCAGGCCAGTCTGTATGTCCCAAGACGAAGTTAGCTTGACGATTGGTGAGTTCTCCCGTCCGGCTGACTTCTCCCTGGTATTCCACTGCGAGGAGCTGCCATCCCCGTAGAAGCAAATCGTTCAGAGTAAATTCCTCCGCTTCACGGAGCACGGACTCCAGCAAGGGCAATTGCAGCTGATGTTCATCCATGGCTTGAGGCCGATAGTCTGGCCCCTTGCGGGGAATAAGGGCAGTGGTGACAAAATCTTCTACAGCATCCTCTAAATTTCCTATATGAAAAGGCATTGGTGTAGTGTCATCTCTCTGCGGCATGCCAGAGACATATCGCCTTGAGTAATGCCACCAGCCCCTCAACTCATCAAAGTGTGCTGGATCCAATCTCCACCCGAACGGAGGGCGCATCTTCCCATTCGAGCAGACATACGATTCCTCTCCGACGATGTGATCGCCAAAATTGTTGAAGTAGGACGGCCGATGCTTTTTGAGATAGGCACGAACTTTCTGTTGCAATTGGTCCACCGTTTCTCCATAGAGGCGGACAGGATATTGATGATCTAAGTAGTCTGGATTATGGCTCAGGCTGGCAATGAAACGCACTTCCCATTGTCTTGATGTCATCTGCAAAGTGTAACATCCGCTACAAAATAGCTCCTGCTGATCTCGTCTAGTTTGCTCGTTGCTTGAACGCCCGCACAGGGACGATATCCATATCCGCTCTTTCCCAGAATCGATAATTCAGGCTTGCTTGGCGTTAGCATTTCCTCATGATATGCCCTTGAATTCATCGGACTCTTGCTCAGCCCTCCGGTCCCCATTGATGATATGCCCTTGAATTCATCGGACTCTTGCTCAGCCCTCCGGTCCCCATTGCCACGTTCAGCAGGGACAGTCTGGAGAGTTATGTCGTGAGTATAGCACATTTTCATGGCATTACAAAGCCATAAAGAATAATATATTTCATAAAACATATGTNNCATGTGTAATGAGCATGATTATCCAGCTATTCCTGGCTATGTCACTAACAAGGAAGCGGTTAAGCTTCTGGCATTTCAGCTAATGGGGGTCTATAGCTATGTCGAAGATGGTCGCCCCTTTCACCACAGGGCGACCATGGAATCATGATTTCATGAGCGGCGGAAAATTTAAATAGCAACTATCTGGCCATCCTGGATCAGTATGAGACCATTTAAAACCGGGTGCTGGCTGAAATGACACGTTATGAGAGGCGTCCTGCTATAGGCATCCTTCTAAAATGGAAAACTGACATGCGAGTCACACCTGGTTTTGAATGGTCTCTATCTACATGATTTTAATCTGCTCCACAGCTGACTTTGAGTATGCGAGGCGAGATAGTGTTCGGATACTATGACAAGTTAAATGTGCAACCTAGTAAAAAGCTGACAAAGGATATGTCACTCATTTTGGTGCTCGTGTTTAGACATGCACCCGTATTGGAGGGTGTAAAATAAAGTGGTTCTTCCGCATTTGTTGTGCTCAACAATAAAGAGAAAGCGGCGAGAGCTGGTCTGCTAAGACAGTGTGTACCTACTCAATATGTGAGGGATGATTTTTGGGGGATATTTCCCCCAATTGTCCAAGATCCCTTCCTGTTCACGATCCTGGCGCATTTCATCCCAATCAGGAACTGCTGCTGGTTGTCGAACCGGCGCAAGCCTCGGCTCCTCGCCGAACGCGGACGCACATAGGCATCGACACGCTCCGGGTCGATATCCTTCATCGTAGCATCTCGGACCGGCTGGAGTTCCCAGTCCTGCAGCCCCCGGTCGCTCGCCAACTCCAGCATCTCCGCGGCGCTGAGGGGGACGGTGTGCGTACCCCGCCGGATCCAAAACACCCCGCTGGCCTGATACACGGGGCCGCGACTGGGTGGGATCGTCGCTACCACCACCCGCTTGCCGTCCAGCACGTACACCGCCGGCTCAGCAGGGTCCAGGAGCAGGGGCGGGTCAATTTGTCTGGCGGCCCGCAACACCATATCGCGCGTGAGCGTCATGCGCATGTCCGGTACGCCAACCACCACCAGGCTGCTGTCCTCCACCCCGATAATGATCAGGCCTCCCTGTGCGTTCGCCATCCCACACATCCGCTCGGCCAGCTCGCCCGGTCTGGGCACCGCTTTCTTGAGTTCCACAGTACTTGTTTCACCGTCGGCGACAGCGCGCCGCAGGGCTGCCTCCGTCAGCGTAGGCATAGGCTGTTTTCTCCCCCTTACATAGTTCTACAGATACCGCGATTGTACTACAGTCGATGTGAATTAGCTAGCAGGTGTGAGCGGATTCTGAGCGGATTCTGACGGGATTCACGGCACTTCTACTCTTTATTCATCTATTGCTCGTAGCACATGACGGGATTCTCCGGGAAAGTTGTGCTTGCTTATCTTATTGGGGTCACTGTAATATTCCGGGCTAAACATACGCTAAGCCGCGAATTGGCTTCCCAGGCTGACACATCTGAAAGATTGATGATGTTGGAAAGGCTTCGCAACGACCCTCATAAGCCTTTTTTCTCCATTATCACAACACATGCTGCAATCATGGAACAGTGAAAAGCCGTTAGCGTAGGTTTAGCCCGGAATATTACAGTGACCCCCAATGGTTACAACTGACCTCGCGTAGAAAGCGGCGAGTATCGACACGACAAGGGCGAGGCCAGCTATGACGTCAGAGGCTTGCATGCGAACAGCATGACGCACGGCTGGCTTGTTACGGTGTCGAGCTGGCTCGATCGTTGACCGGGGTCAGATTTGCCGGAGTCGCCAGATGGCGTTGTCGCTGCCGACGAACGGGATGTCGAGAGCGCTGCTATTGACACAGCTGCCACCGCGAGGTCCTGAACCTGGTTACTGAGGCTCGATTGGCGGGGTCTGGTTGTGCTCCCGCTCGGATACCGCATCGACCGCGGGGGTCCCGCAGGACCAACCGGTTCTCATGGCCCAGAGTAATCGTAACGTTACGATACCCAACTCAAGGGTAGTTGTTGACCACTCACGAGAGTTACTGATCCCCTCCTCCACCCGTTTTTGAGGATAGTTATTCTCAAAAACGCCTCAGGGAGATATGGACATGGCAATGGGTACTGAAGTCGGGCTGTCAGCCTGCTGTTTTGGCAATGTCGAAGCAGCAAGAAAGAGCGCATGCGTGACCGCGGCAGCGGACGTGTGCAATGAGTTGATCGAGCTGCCCGCCATAGGCTCGACTCTATGACCACCCAAAACGCTGAGCCCCAAAGGGCTGCTCCGTACGCCACGGGTGGTGGGGGGACGGTTCTCGAGCACCGGTACGGCGTCATTCTGCTCTGCAGCCTCCTGACAGGAGACCCGATATCGGAACTCGGCGACGATGCAGTCCCGATATCGGTACGGTTCCAGGCAAGCGCCTTCAGCCCGGTGGACGATCTGGTCATCGTTGGCCGCACACCGGACGATGAAGAGCGACGAGTGTCGATCGGCGTCCGTCGTGCGCCCGCGCTTGTGGCCTCTGAAGACTCGTCGACCCAACTCCTCTCGTCCTACCTACAGGTCGTGACTGAGCACTGGGATGAAGTTCAGAAAGGACGCTGGCGTCTCGCTCTCGCGGTCGCCAGTCCGAATCCAGCGGTGCAACAGGCGCGCGAGCTGGCCGAGATCGCACGGGTGACGACTGACGAGATGATGTTCCAAGCCGAGGTGGACCGGCCGAGACGGACGAACAGTGGCGTCCGCGGACGGTTGCCGCATCTAACGAGATTGGTAGCCGCTGCTGCCAGTGGGTCAGGAATGGACCTGGACGAGAACGGCATACGGGAGATCACGTGGCGTCTGTTGTACTCTCTACGGGTACGGGAGCTACGACTGGAGGGCGACGTAACCGACCGAACGTTCGCTGTCACGCGGCTTCGGACGCTCGTCCCCGACGAACGCGTGGCGGCTGCGAACAACCTGTTTTCCCGGCTTGCAGAACTGGTGACTAGCTACGCTCCCGCCGGAGCCGTCGTCAACGAGTCGCTTCTGCGGCAACATCTCTCCGGGATCTCGCTGGGCAGATCTCCTTCCTACATCAAGGCATGGCGAATCCTTGATGGGCTGTCTGAGCGGTTGCGTGACCGAACCGGGTTTCGGTTGACAGACCAACACGCAGACCTTGAGCTCGGGCGAGAAGATGCCCGCAAATCGCTTGCCGCCGCCTTAGAAGCTGTGGCGAACGACTCGCGCGCACTGGTCATTCACGGAGAACCCGACGTCGGCAAGTCAGCGCTCGCCCTGCGGACCACCGAGGAGCTCCGGACCGCTGGAGCGGCCGCCATTACTCTCAGCCTCCGCGACCTGCCGGATACGGGTCTCCAACTAGAGGCACTGCTCGGCGGTCGACTCAAGGACGTGCTCGGCGGCGCGGCGGTTGGCAGGTTTCGCCTGCTTGTCGTCGACGGCGCCGAGTCGGTACTGGAGGGCCAAGGTCCGCTGCTGAACGACTTAGCGGCCGCAGTGCTGCGGGCCGGTCTTTGCGTCGTAGCGGTAACTCGCAGCGACGGCATGAGAGCAGTCGTACAAACGGTCAGTGGCGCAATGGCTTCCGCAGGCATAACCAGCAAGGTCGAAGAGTACGAGGTCCAAAGACTCACGTCGTCGGAGACGAACGAGCTCACCACGATATTCCCCTCACTCGCTCGCCTCCACGAAGAGCCCCGAGCTGCCTGGCTGCTGGGCCGTCCAGGACTCGTGGACCTGCTGCTACGGGCAGGAGCGGCTGCCGACTTGCCCGGAGGACCACTGTCGGAGGCGGACGTCTTCGCCGTGATCTGGCATCACCTCGTTCGTGAAGGCGAGATGACCCATCCAGGCGGACCCTCGCCTGATGCCCGCGACCGGGCGCTGGTCTCAATCGCCCGTCGGCTCTTGCTGCCGAACAGCCCAGTCGAGCGTCCCGACGCCGCGGCTCTGCAATCGCTGCGGTCAGACGGGCTACTCCTGCCACCTGGCCCGACGAGCGCGTGGAAACCTGCAGACCAGTTCGCCAGCGATCTCGTCCGCGACCTATCGGTCGCGCGACTCTTGATCACCGAAGGCTTCGACGCGATCGGCACAGCGGGGGCACCTAGGTGGGCACTACGAGCGGTCCGCCTGGCCTGCCAGGCGATGCTGGCTGCCAGCCACAACGCTGAGGAGGTCTGGGAGCGCCTCCAATCGACCTTCGATGACCTGGCTGCCCAACATGGTCAGCGCTGGGCAGAAGTACCCCTGGAGGCGATGCTCACGCTCGGCTCGTCGCAGGAAGCTCTGGTTCAGGTGTGGCCCTGCCTGCTAACGGACAAGGCTGCGGGTCTCCGGACTTTGCTCCGCCTCGCCCTCCAGCGCTACGCCGAGCACAGTATTGGTGACCCGACAGTTCTCGGGCCACTCGTTGCGCTGACCTTCTGTGGCGACAGAGACCTCGGCGAGGTCGATCGCTACAGCCGCCGAAGCAATGGAGAGCAGGTCAGCGAGCTGGTGCTGGCTTGGCTCCGCGGTCTCGTCATGACACAGGCGGGTCCTCTCGCACTTCGACAGCAGGTGCGCGATCGGCTTCTCGCAGGCGATCTTGTGCCCTACGACGAGTTCGCCGTCGAGTCACTGGCCATGCTCGGTCCCGATCTCGATGAACGAGCGGAGACGTTCCTGAAGGGACTGGCCGAGGACGGCGGCGGACATCTTGCGGCAGCAGTCGAGTCCATCAGCGCGGCTCTGGCGATGTCGAAGCACCAGCCCGAGCTACTCATCACCCTGACCGAGTCCTTCTACATCGAGAGTCACGACGATGACGAGTACGGCTGGAGAAGTAGCCCC
>WNFJ01298333.1_pt1 | contig 11113 bp, 6 predicted proteins | sample 5400461 | NCBI WGS metagenome assembly WNFJ01 (sample SAMN13153349, study PRJNA577476) | soil metagenome | isolation source: 115 cm saprolite on Douglas fir-dominated hillslope | place: USA:California | collected 2013-09-17 | reverse complement strand
CATTTCTGGCCCGGCCGTTGGCGCGTTCGTGATCGCACGCGAGATGAAGAACGCCTGTTCGAAGTCGAGCCTGGCAGTCAGATTCTCGCTCGGTGCCGCTGGCAAGCGAATCGAGTGGAGCATCCTACGCTGGCGCTTTGGCACGGCATGGAAGGATCGAGCGCCTCTGGTTACATGCTGATCACGGCCGACAAAGCTTTCCGCGCCGGCTCTAATGTCATCCGGGTTAACTTTCGCAATTGCGGCAACACCGAGCATCTTTCGCCGAAGCTTTACCACGGCGGACTTACCAGCGATCCGCGGGCGGTAATTGACGAATTGATCGCCGTCGATGGCCTCTCGCATATCGCTATCGCAGGCTTCTCTTTGGGCGGCAACATGGTCCTGAAGCTGGCGGGTGAATATGCGGAAAACCCGCCGAGGGAGATCAAAGCCGTCTGCGCCATCTCGCCATCGATAGACATGCGCGCCGGATCCGAACTCCTGATGAAACGACGCAATTGGATCTATCAACAGGATTTTCTGCGGCGTTTGAGACAGCGTATCAGAATCAAGAAAACCCTGTTTCCTAATCTTTATGACTCGAACGGTCTGCGCCGCGTCCGCACTATCAAACAGTTTGACGACCGTTACGTCGCGCCGGCGTTTGGTTTTGAGAACGCAGATGACTACTACGCCAAAGCCAGTTCGTTTTCCTACATCAGCCGCATTCGCATACCCACGCTGATTATTCATGCGGAAGACGATCCGTTCGTGCCCTTCGCGCCGCTGCGCGATTCTTCGGTCACCTCGAATCCTTATGTGCTGCTGCTGGCGACAGAACGCGGCGGCCACGTGGCATTCTTATCAGCGAATCCAGAGGAGCGTTTCTGGGCTGAGAATCGTTTGGTGGAGTTTTGTCGGAAAGTGAGCGCTAGCGATACTTAGTCGTAGCCGCCGCAATGGAATCCGCGGACTACCCCCAGATCGCGCGGTGGGCTACTGATATGCCGTCGGCTTCGCCGACGAGTTGCCCATCCTCCCGCCAAGAATTTTGTTGCTCTTATCTCTCTAAGGGTGAATGCCAATACGCCTGATTGCCAGAACATTATCAAGAGAAAGCGCTTGAAGATGCGGCGGAACCTCTCTAAATTGTCGGCTCAATCAGCCCGCGAAGTGGGCGACGATATCAGTAGCCCACAGCGCCAGCTGTGGGCAAGCGGTCACACAAATTCCCATTAAGCCCCGGAGGGGCGACATAAGATGAGCAGAACCTTCACCAATCTTCTGACGCATCTTGTCTTCAGCACAAAAGATCGCGAGCCTTTGATTGTTCACGAGCTAAAGCCTGAGTTGTACGCGTACCTTGGCGGGCTGGCGCGTGAACTCAAGGGAAAGTCTTATGGCATGAACGGCACTTCCGATCATATTCACATGTTGATTAGCTTACCGCCTGGTGTTTCGATCTCCGACGCGCTTCGCTTTATCGAGTCCAATTCTTCAGGCTGGGTGCATGACAAGTGGACTCGAAAATCATTTGCGTGGCAGCTTGGTTACGGCGCCTTTAGCGTCAGCAAGTCGAATGTGCCGGAGGTCTTGAATTACATCCGTAATCAGGAAAGGCATCATCGCAAGATTACGTTCACAGAAGAGTTCATCGATTTCCTGGTGAAGCATGAGATCGAATACGATGAGCGTTACATCTGGGTCTGATCTATGCCGCCCGCCTCGCGGGCTCACTTCACCTCGAATCCCCTGACTACCCACAGCTCGCGCTGTGGGCTACTGATATACCGTCGGCTTCGCCGACTGTTATTTCTCAATCTTTTTCAACAACCGGTCGGCGTGATTGCGGGCAATCAGTGGAATGTGTTCGTCGGTGCGCAATTCCTTTAGCAGCGGGACGAGCTGTCGAGGATCCGATAGATCTCCCCGAGTCAGGAGCATATCCATCTGTTTCATAAGCTGCGGCGCGTTCAGCGGCTGCATTTCGCGCGCCAGCTTGATGTCGAAAATAAGGATGGCCTGATCGGCCACGCGACGATATTCATTTGCCAGCGCCCAGGCCTGCTTGTTATTGCTCCAGTTAAATTCCGCCGTTCGTTTGCGCCGGCCATCGTCCATGCGCAGGTGATATGTGCCCAGGTGGGGAAACTGTTTGGGTGCCTGGTAGTTTTCATCCGAATCGAGAAATCGTAATTCAGTCCAGAGACCGAGAATGCGGCCCAGCGCGCCGATGGATAGCTCTACGGGTTCGACAATCGGTGTGTCCTCGCCTTTGCGCTCGAAACTTATCTGGCCGCGGCCCGACTCATCATGCTCAATTAGAATATGTCGAATAAGGAATTGCGGCTGCGCGAAGTCATACGAGTAGCGCGTCGGATCGGGAGGCTTTTTGTTTTCTTCACGGCGTTGCGGAATCGGGCTGGGCTCTGCCGAGGGCCGATCGTTTCGTTTGTTTTGATTCTGTGGAAATGATAACGTAGCGCCCAGAAGTAACAACGCCACGCATGGCAAAATGGATCGCAGGGTTTGAATCATCACAGGTCTAAAAGGTAAGCGCGGTTAGCCGGTCAACCGGACTTCTAAACTGCGCCGCGGGATTATTTCTAGATGATGCGGGGAGAGAACGCAAGTTAACAGCTTGCGCTACCGCTTATTCAAAGCGGACAGAGACGAGTTTTGACACGCCTACTTCTTCCATCGTCACGCCATACAGAGCTCGCGCGGTTTCCATCGTGCGCTTGCTGTGCGTAATCACAATGAACTGCGTGTTGGCCGCCATGTCGACGACTTTGCTGGTAAAACGGCCAATGTTCGCTTCGTCGAGCGGCGCGTCGACTTCGTCAAGCAGGCAGAAGGGTGAGGGTCGGTAGTGGAATATGCCCAGGACCATGGCCAGCGCGGCCATCGCTTTTTCGCCGCCGGAGAGCAATAGCACGTTCTGCAAGCGCTTGCCGGGCGGCTGGGCAATGATGTCGATGCCGGACTCGAGCTCGTCGTCGGTGTCGATCAAGCTCATCTCTCCGCGGCCGCCGCCGAATAGTTCCTTGAAAAGCTCGCTGAAGTTTTGATTAATCTTCTCAAAGGCGTCGCGGAAACGCTCGCGCGAGCGGCGCTTGATCTCGCGCAGCGCTTCTTCAGTTGCAGCAATTCCTTTTGTGATATCGTCGCGCTGGGTGGTCAGGAAAGCGAGCCGCTCATCGGATTCTGAAAGTTCTTCCAGGGCCATCATGTTGACGGCGCCAAAGTTTTCCAGCCGCTCGCGCAGTTCTTCCACGCGCGTGCGCTCAATCTCCAAATCGAATTCGTCGCCGATGACGACTTCGCGCGCGAGTTCTTCCAGGCTCTGATTCAATTCGTTGGCGCATGACTCGCGCACAAAGTTTACCCGCGCATGGGCTTCGGCGCGTTGTACTTCGACGGCTGCGCGGGCATCGCGTGATGCAGCCGCGGTCCGATTCAGCTCTGCCAAATCGGCGGCCAGCGCATCCGCCCTTTCGCGCGCTTCCGTCAAGCGGCCGGTGGCGCCGGTAATCTGTTCTTCCTCGCGGGCTTTCTCTTCGTCGACTGAGGCCGCCAGGCGATCAATCTCACTAATTGAGTTATTAAGCCCGTCGATTCGCTGGGCCGCTTCGCCCAATTCCGTTTGATGTTTGACGATCCGCGAGTTGACCTCTTCACGCTCAGCTTCCAGACGGCGCAAATCCGACGCGGTTGAGCGCCGGCGTTCGGCGGCGGCGGCGGCTTCGGAACGTTGCTGGTTGAGGAGTTCGCTTTCCGCCTCCGCCTCGCGTTTGATCCCGGCGAGGACGTGGCCTGTCTGTTCGATTCGCTCCTGTGTCGAGCGGCGCTTGGTTTCCGCTGCTTCGGCCTCGCCCAGGGTCCTCGTTCGGCTTTCTTCCAACTCGCGGCGTTCCTGCTGCAAACGTGCTGAGTCATCGATAACCACGCGCATGTGGCGCTCTGTGCGCTCAACATCCTGCTGCAAGGTTCCGGCGTTGAGTTCACGCGCCATTACTTCGCGCTCCTGGCGAGCGATCGAGGCATTGAGCAACACCACCGATTCTTCCAGTCCGGTGAGACGGCCGCGAGCGTCTTTTACCGCGACTTCGGCAACAGCGAGTTCGGCAGCTAAATTTTCGGCGCGCGATTCCAACTCGCGCAATTCACGTTTGAAAGTGAGCAGACCCGCACCTTCTTCCAGCGCCCGGCCGTTACCGGCATTGACGAATTGCCCGCCGGTCACCCAATCGCCGTCGGTCGTGACAAACATGTCGCCGGTGGCCAAAGATAAGGCGGTGGCGTCGTCGAGCGTGTCGACGATGCGGGCGTTCATTCTTTCGGGCAGGATGCGCTCGAGCACGGTGAGCAATTCCGGCGGCGCATTTAGAATATCGCCTACGCGCGGACCATCAATGCCCACCGGTATGTATTGCTGGTGCGTGGCGGCGGCGGTCGTCTCTCCGATAAACGTGATCACGTCAGCCTCGTCGCTGCCGCCGTGAAAGCCGGTAACCAGGAACGTGGCCCGCCCGGCCTGATTGTTCTTCAGCCAGGCGGCGGCGCGAATTGCGTCTTCAGAAGTTGGCACCAGGATGGATTGCAACGAGGAACCGAACACACCTTCGACCGCCCGCTCCCAACGCGCGTCCACAGAAACGGCGTCTGCCAGGGTGCCAATCAGATGAAACTCTTCGCTTTCGTTAGCCGAGAAGGCTTCCTGCACCGCCAGAGAATAGTGCGCGCGGCGCTGATCAAGTTCCTTAAAGCTCTCCAGCCGGTGCAGCGCGCGTGAGTAATCGTCGCGGACTCGAAGTTGTTCGGCGTCGGTATCAGAGACGCGCTCGTGTCCTTCGATTACCGTCCGGACAGCCGACTCTCGTTCGGCGGTTAACTTTGCCAGCTTCTCGCGGGCCGCTCCGATTTCCTGGTTAAGCCTGGCGGCTTCCGCGGTTCTTTGCGCGTGGGCCGCGGCGGCGCGTTCGCCCTCTCGCGCCAGACCTTCTGCCTGCTGAGTGAGTTTTTCCAACGCGTTTTCAAGCTGCCGCGCCAGCTCGTTGAGCCGTTCGGCTGCTGCTGTGTGCGTCAGCAACTCAATCCGGGCAGTCTCGATCTCGTTCTCGGCTTGCGCTACTTCAGCGAGTTTTTGGGCGTGCGCCTCTTCAGCCGATCTTAGTGCCACGGTAGCCTGCTGGTTCTCGGCCTCGAGCGTGGCATCAAGCCCGCGCAAGCACTCCAGTTCCGACTCGATGACCACCAGACGGGCGCTCAACGCCTCAACTTCTCTTTCAATTTCCGCGCGCCGCCTCGTTAGCGTCTCAATCTGTTCTTCCTGATAGACGCGTTCGCGGATGCGGCGGTCGCGCTGCAACGCGGCATCAGCGACCGCGGCGCGCACCTGCGCCAGTTCATCTTCGAGAGCACGAGCAGTCTGCGTCGCCGCGCGGCTGTTGTCTTCACGTTCAGCCAACTCAGCGGCCAGGCGCTGATCGTCTTCGTTGGCGCTGTCCAACTGCGCTTGGGTTTGATCCAGCAGGGCCACAAGGCTGCGCTCTTCAGCCACGTAAACGCGCCGCAGCAACTCGCGGAGTTCTTCGCGTTGAATGCGATAGCGGCGCGCCTTGGCCGCCTGCCGCCGCAGACTATTAACCTGACGCTCGATTTCCGCGATGATGTCTGAGACGCGACTGAGGTTCCCGCGCGCCGACTCCAAACGCGCTTCAGCCGCCCGCTGTCGCACCCGGAACTTGGTTATGCCCGCTGCTTCTTCAATAATGGTGCGTCGATCCATCGGCTTGGCTGAAAGAATCTGGCCGATGCGCCCCTGTTCGATGATCGCGTAATGCCCGCCGGCCAATCCGGTGCCTGAGAAAAGATCCTGTATGTCGCGCAGGCGGCAAGGCCGATCATTGAGCAGGTACTCGCTTTCGCCGGAACGATAGAGACGGCGGGTGACCGAAACCGCTTCGCCCGGAGCAAACTCCAACGCCAGATTGCGGCGACGCCAGTGGCGATGATGATGTGTGGCAGGCTTTGCTTGAACTAAGACGGTTTCGTCCGCGGGAGTCGTTTCAGGCGAATCCGCGTTGGGTTGAGCGGCTTCTGCTAAGTCCGTAGACAGAGCATCTGGTATGGCTGTTTCGATCGCCGAAGCCGCAACTTCCACTTCCTCAAATACAGCCGTCTGCTCGTCGATGTGCTCGAGCGTCGAATCAATGTCTTCGATGTCCGGTTCGGGTTCGATGTACTCGTCGCGCGCCATATGCAGCACGACTTCGGCCATGCCGCTGGGCTGGCGGTTGCGCGAGCCCTGAAAGATCACGTCTTTCATTTCCGCCCCGCGCAGGTGCTTCACCCGCTGCTCGCCCAGAACCCAGGCGATGGCGTCGGCCACATTGCTCTTGCCACAGCCATTTGGGCCGACGACCGCAGTTATGCCTTCACCTGTAAAGACGAGGTCAGTATGGTCCGCGAAGGACTTGAATCCTGTGATTTCGAGGCGTTTAAGCTTGAACATTGGTGTCCGTCATTTGATGCGGGGGGTGACGGGCATCAAAACCGACTCTTCGCAGAGGCAATATAAAGGCCTGTCGCCCACATGTCAACAACAACTTGAGCCAAGGAAGTTTAAGTCGCGGAAACGACCGAGCTTAATGGGTCAGCGTTCCCGGCAGGCACGGCTTGGAGGATCCAAAACGGGGCTTCAGAGCTTGCGAGGTAGAGGATCAAGACGCTGCCCTTTTCACCAACATGATGTTGATGCCCCGTCGCAGGCCCTCAGGGTTCGTGGCCTCATACTTCAGCATGTGCGTGTCAATGAAGACGGTCGGGGTGCCAGTCACACCGAGGGCAGTGCCCCGCTGCACGTCGGCTTCAATTCTCTGCTCGACTTCGCTGCTCTGCATGTCGCGCGTGAATTGCTCGACATTGAGCTTGAGTTCGCGCGCATAGGAAGTGAAAACTGGCAGCGGGTCATCCACCTCAGCCCAGGCTTTCTGGTTGAGATAAAGCCGGTCGTGCATCTCCCAAAACTTGTTTTGATCACGCGCGGCTTCGGCTGCCCGGGCTGCGGCCATGGCATTCTTGTGCATCTTCGCCAAAGGAAAATGGTGAAATATAATTCGCACCTGGTTGCCGTATTCGGCTTCGACTTTCTTCAGCTCTGGATAAAGCTGGCCGCAGGGCGGACATTGATAGTCACCGTATTCCTCCAGCACCACGGGGGAGGTCACTTTAACGTTCGGCTTCGTCAGTCCCGGATCATTGGCGTTGGGTTGAGTGATAGATCCGCTGTTGCCGGGCTGCGCAAGCGGGTTAGTTGCCGCATAAGGTGTGTTTTCAGCGTTGCTGTTTCCAGCGCCCGCCAATACGATCAGGATGATGATGAATGGTAGATATCGTTTCATGCCGAAAGCCTCATGCTAGATTTTCCTATATGCATCGCTAAGTTGATTGAAAAAGGCGTCACGCTTTTGCCGAATGTCTGCTTTGTATTCCTCCATTTGATCGACTGTCACCTGCCTATTCGCGATTACATCGAGTCTAATAATTAGTGAGCTCAAAGCATATTCCCTAAGGATTTCGTAAAACTTCATTTCCCCAAGAAGTAAAAGCTTTGCCTCTGCACCTATTATCTCTTTCTTAGTTTCGTGGAATTCGGCTGCTAGCTTTCTAAGCTCTTCACTCTTTGCATCTGACATTGCCTCCGTTTTAGAGGTGAAGTGAAGCCAGTTCACTCCAACTGACCGATAGCGATGTACCACCTGGTCATGGCTCGCGACTTGTTGTGCTATAACCTCTATCAGATCTCTCTTATGCTGTGCACGTTCCTTCTCGACTGTCTTATAGTGATTTGTTTTGGCCAACCAATAGGTAGCCAAACCGCTAATTAGCGCGCCAAGTCCGATCTTGACTGCGCTGTCTAGGACGTCAATTGGGCTAATCATATATGAGGCCGGCTCTCTTACGAATGCACCGCGACCCGTGGCATCTCGCGGCCATCGCCTCCCTCTGCCGGAGTAAGCACGCGCAAAGGCTCTGGCCATTCGACCGAAGGAATTGAGTCGGGACCATAGCGCGCATCGCGGCCTTTCGATTTTTCCCGCAAGGCCTTCAAAACCTTTTCCGGCGTGATTGGCACTTCATCAACCCGCACGCCCACTGCGTTGTAGACGGCGTTGGCAACGGCCGGCGGAACCGGCAGCAGCGGACCTTGTCCGACTTCCTTCGCGCCGAATGGGCCGTTTGGATCAGGATCTTCGATCAAGTAAGTCTTGACATCACACATTTCCATCGTCGTCGGGCTCTTGTATTCGAGCATCGACGGAAACTTGTGGACGACATTGCGATTGCCTCGGTAGGCCATCTCTTCCATCAGAATTTCGCCGAGACCCATGTAGACGCTGCCTTCGACCTGACCCATCACCAGCACCGGATTGATCGACTTGCCAACGTCGTGCGCGATCCAAATCCGCTCGACCACCACAATGCCGGTGTCTGAATCGACATCAACTTCGGCTACCGCCGCGGAATAGCTGTAGGCCGGCGATGGTCCGACACCCGCGCCCTTGTATTTGCCCGGCGAACGCGGCGGCGTATAGGAGCCGACGGTGCCGATCGTGCCAAACTTTGATTCCGCCAGGACGACGGCCTCGGCAAATGAAACTCCAATTTCGGGATTCTCGACATCAAAGGCGCGGCGTTCCGCGAAGGAAATATTCTCGATGGGTACCGCGAGTTTTTCAGCTACAGCTATTGTCAGAAGCTCGCGCGCTCGCTCGGCGGCTTGAATGGCGGCATTGCCGGTCATCAGGGTGACGCGGCTGGAATAGCTGCCCAGATCAACCGGGGTCAGATCGGTATCAGCAGTGATCACGCGAATGTCGAATGGATCAATTCCCAAAATTTCAGCCACAATGTAGGCGAGAATCGAATCCGATCCCTGGCCGATATCGATTGAGCCGCACATAACGCAAACTCCGCCCTGTCGATCAAGCCGAAGCTGTACGCCCGACTGCGGCATGTTGTTCCAGTAGATGGGCAAACCCGCGCCGCAGATGTACGAACTACAGGCGATCCCGATTCCCTTTCCGTAAGGAAGCTTTCGATTCGTCGTGTCAGAACCCCGAGCGATAGCGAGGGGATCCTGCCATCCAAGTTGTGTTTTTGATCCGTTCGCTACCGCTCGCGGTTCTGTAACGTTCCACGAGAATTTATTCTTCCAATCAGAGCCGGCTACGACCTTATCGATGCAGGCGCCCAAACCCATGCTGCCGATGCGCAAATAGTTCGCCGTGACCGAGTTCGGTTTGACCAGATGCGCGCTGCGCATTTCCGCCGGATCCAGATGCAGCTCTTCGGCGATCTTGTCCAGATGAACTTCCAGCGCGTAACGCGGCTGCGGAGTGCCGTGTCCGCGCTTGGGACCGCAGGGCGGCTTGTTGGTAAAAGCTCGCAGGCCTTCAAACTTATAGCGCGGCACTTCGTAGGTCACCGTCTGCAAGGCTCCGGTGTAGAAAGTACTGGCCACGCCGTAACTGCCGTAAGCACCGCCATCAAGAAAGGATTTGAAGTGCATTGCGGTAATGGCGCCATCTTTTTTCACTCCGGTCTTGACGTGCATCAGGACCGGATGCCGGCCGCGATGACAATAGAAGACTTCTTCGCGCGTCAACGTGCACTTCACCGGACGGCCGGTAATCATCGCGAGTTTTGCCACAACGACTTCATGATTGAACGGATCGCTTTTACCGCCAAAGCCGCCGCCGTTGGGCGTGGCGATGACGCGAATATGACTCGCCGGAATCTCAAGGACTTTGGTTAAGGCGCGATGGACATAGTGCGGCGTCTGCGTCGCGCTCCACAGTGTCAGCTTCTCATCGGAATCAAAAAGCGCAACTGCCGCGTGCTGCTCCATCGGCAAATGCGTGTTGCCTTCGTAAAAGAAAATGTCTTCACGAACCAGATCAGCTTCAGCAAAACCCTCTTCAACTTCACCGAACTCCAGCGAGACTTTCTTGTGCACGTTGCCGCCGTCGCCGTATTCGTGTATCCGCGGTTCGTCAATCATCACGGCTTCTTCAATCGAAGAGATCGTGTTCAGCGGCTCGTAGCTGACTTCGATCAGGTTCATGGCGTCGAAAGCCACGTCTTCGTCGATGGCCGCGACGGCTGCAACTGGATCGCCGATGAAACGCACCTTGTCGATGCAAAGCGCGTGTTCATCCTGGCTAACGGGAAGAATCCCATAAGGAATCGGGAGATCTTTGCCGGTGATGACCGCCAGGACGCCGGGTAGCGCCAGGGCTTTGGAAACGTCGATGTTCCTGATCAGAGCATGCGGCAGATGCGTGCGCAGAATCTTGCAGTAGAGCATGCGCGGCAAAAAAATGTCGTCGGCAAACTTCGTCTGGCCGATACACTTCGCCCGCGCGTCGACTTTGCGGAAGGGCTTGCCGACGACATTCAGCTTGCCGTTCTTTGAATTGCTATCGCCCATTCAAGTTCAAGTTGATCTCACAAGTTACTAAGTCTCTAGGTCAGGAAGGGTGGTTTACCCCCGCTTGCTTTTGGAAAGAGCGGGGGCAAGCCCACCTTCCCAACCTGAGAGACATTCGATCTTGATCGATACGTTCAGTCTGATTCACTCCAAACCGTAAACACTTTCACGCGGCAGTTCCATCGACTCGCCGCGCATCCGCGCCGCCGCCAGCTCCACGGCTTCATAGATTTTGATGTAGCCGGTACAACGGCATAGATTGCCGGACAGCGCTTCCTTGATCTCATCACGCGTCGGCTTTGGTTTCTTATCCACCAATTCCTTTGCCGCCAGGAGAAAGCCGGGTGAACAATAGCCGCACTGCGCGGCGCCCAGATCCGCAAAAGTATCCTGCAACGGATGAAGTTGACCACCTTCAGCCATGCCTTCGATCGTAGTGACCTCGCGACCTTGAGCGTCCAGGCCCAGGAACAAACACGACAAGATCGATCGCCCATCGACCAGCACGGTGCAGGTGCCGCACTCTCCCAACTCACATCCGTGCTTGGTTCCGGTCAGAGAAAGGTCTTCGCGCAAGACTTCGAGCAGGGTTTTGTGCGGCGCAAAGGCCACTTCGGCCGCTTCGCCGTTAAG
>WNFJ01726796.1_pt1 | contig 11115 bp, 8 predicted proteins | sample 5400461 | NCBI WGS metagenome assembly WNFJ01 (sample SAMN13153349, study PRJNA577476) | soil metagenome | isolation source: 115 cm saprolite on Douglas fir-dominated hillslope | place: USA:California | collected 2013-09-17 | reverse complement strand
GGCGCCCGCCGCGACTGGGTAACGTTCGTGAGCCTGACGGCGCGATGCGATGCCCTGGGCGCGACCCTCTTCGCCGCCCCCGTCGAGGGGTACGTGCGACGCCTGCTGTGGGCCCTCGCGGCCGACGGCGTGCTCGCGCCCGACGCCTGCGACGATCCCTGGGGCCCGGACCTGCCGCCCGACGAGCGCGCCGCCGTGGCGGCCGCCGTCCGAACGGCGCGCGAGGCACCGCGGTGACCCGGCGCGCCGTGCCGCGCCGGACGTTCTTGGAGACCTGCGCCGCGGCCGGGGTGACGCTCGGCGCATTCCCTGGGCTGAAGGGTGGCAAGCCGATGAGCAAGAGACCGCACATCGCGGTGGTCGGGGCGGGAGCGTTCGGCGGCTGGACGGCGCTGGCGCTATTGCGCGGCGGGGCGCGCGTCACGCTGCTCGATGCCTGGGGGCCGGGGAATTCGCGCGCCAGCTCGGGCGGCGAAACCCGCGTCATCCGGGCGACCTACGGTCCGCGCGCCATCTATACCCGCCTCGCCACCCGCGCGCTCGCGCTGTGGCAGGAGCAGGAGCGGCGCTGGCACCGCCAGTTCTACTACCCGATCGGCGTGCTGTGGCTGGTCGAGGAGGACGACGCCTACGAGAAGGCGGCGCTCGCCGTCCTCAGCGCCGCGGGCGTGCCATTCGAGGAGCTGACGGGCGCCGAGACGGCGCGGCGCTACCCCCAGATCAACTGCGAACGCGTGCGCTGGGCTCTGCACGAGCCCCACGGCGGCTACCTCAGCGCGCGCCTCGCCTGCGCCGCCGTGCTCGACGCGGTGCGCGCCGAGGGAGGGGACTATCGCCAGCTCGCCGTCGCACCCGCGACGCCCGCCGGCGGCGAACTGCCGGGCGTCCGGTTGTCCGACGGCAGCACGCTCGTCGCCGAGCAGTACGTGTTCGCCTGCGGACCCTGGCTCGGCACCCTCTTCCCCGAGGTGATCGGCGACCGCGTGCACCCCACGCGCCAGGAGGTGTACTTCTTCGGGACGCCGCCCGGCGACCAGCGCTTCACCGAGGCCGCGCTGCCCGTGTGGGCGGACCACGGCGCGCATTTCTACTACGGTATTCCCGGCAACGCCGGCCGCGGCTTCAAGGTCGCCGACGATACCCGGGGGCCGCCGTTTGAGCCCACCGGCGACGACCGCCTCCCCACGCCCGCCACCCTCAAGGCGGCCCGGGACTATCTCGGCTTCCGGTTCCCCGCGCTGGCGGGCGCGCCGCTGCTCGAAGCGCGCGTGTGCCAGTACGAGAACTCGCCGGACGAGCACTTCATCATCGACCGCCACCCGCACGCCGCGAACGCTTGGCTCGTGGGCGGCGGCTCGGGACACGGCTTCAAGCACGGGCCCGCCGTCGGTGAGCTCGTGGCGCGGCTCGTGCTGGACCACGCGGCGCCCGAGCCCGAGTTCCGCCTGGCACGCTTCGCCCGCTAGGGTGCGCGCCCGGCTGGAGCGGGATTTCGAGCGGTTCCGGCGCGCGCTGCCGCGCGATTTCCCCGACCACGTGCGCCAGACGTACCGCATCGCCCTCACCGCCCGCTACCTCGGGCTGACGCTGCCCCACCCGATCGGGAAAGGCGCGGGGCAGCTGTCGCTCGACGAGCGCCAGCTCGCCGAGGACGCCCGTGCCGGGCTCGCCTTCACCGTCTTGAAGACCGTCATCGCCGAGGACGCGGCGGGGACCCAGACGATGGCGGCGTGGGCCAGCCCCGAGACGCGCATGCGCGTCGAGCGGCGCCTCGCCGCCGATGGACGCTCGGGCTGGACCGTCACCTGGAAAGGGCGGGGCTGGCACCGGTCGCTCGCCGCCTACCTCGCGCTGGTGCGCGCCGGGCGCGACCTCACGCGCGCCGGGGCCCTGCTCGTCGTGCCCTCGGTCAAGTACCACCTGCCGCGACTCGCCGAGGCGTTCCGGGAGGACGAGTATCGCCACACCACCGCGCAGCTCGCCGCGGCGTGGCGCGACCCGCCGCTCCTGCTCGAGAAGGATTTCTCCCCGACCCTCGCCGGCGACCCGCTCGCGGCGGACCGCGACCAGATCCTCCGCTGGTTGCGCGAGGTGCCGGGCCGCATCCGCGCCGCGGCCCCCTGCGCGACGCGACTCGCGGTCAAGCTGATGAACGCGCGCTTCGACGACGCGTTTCAGATCGCCATGACCGCGGCGTGTCCCGACGCGGACGCCTTGGTCTGCTTCAACCGGCTGTTCGACCCCGAGCAGGGCGTCGCCTACGGCGGCTGGGATCTGAGCGAGCGGAACCTCCGGGTCCTGGACGGCGTCCCGCCAACCCGGCGCGGCCTGTGCGGCACCGGCGACATCGGCTCGGGGCGCATGATCCTCGCCTACGCGCGCCGCGGCTGTGAGAGCGTCCAGCTCCACACGTTCTTCCAGCTGCCGCTGTCGGAGTATCCGGCGACGCACGGCTCGCGCCCCGAGCGGGCGCTCCACGCCCTCGTGTTTCACCCGCGCGACGGCCTCGTCGCCGGCGTGCTCGACCTCGAGGCGGACGGCACGCTCGAGCGACGCGACGGCGAGCTCCATTTCCTGGACCTGGCGACCCGTGCGCATCAGCCGCGTTGAGCTGTTCGAGCTCGCGCTGCCGCTGGTCGAGCCGTTCATCATCTCGGGCGGCCGCCTCGACACGCGGCGCTCGCTCATCGTCGTCCTGTACGACGACCGAGGGCACGTCGGCTACGGCGAAGCGCCGCCGTTCGAGCTGCCGTTCTACTCGGAGGAGACGCTCGCGAGCGCGCGCGACTTGATCGTCCGCGTCCTGCGGCCGCGGATCGCGGGTCGCGACTTCGCGTCGCTCGAGGCGCTGGACGCGGAGCTGCGCGCCGGGATTCGCGGCAACCCGTTCGCGCGCGCCGGGGTGGAAACGGCGGCGTGGGACTTGGAGGCGCAGGGACGCGGGACGGGCGTGGCGCAACTGCTCGCCGAGCGGCTCGGCGTCGCCCCCGCGGCGAGCGTAGCGTGCGGCGTCGCGCTGGGGATCCCCGAGGACCGCCGGCCCGAGAGCCTCAGCCGTCGCGTCGCCGACGCCGTCCAGGCGGGCTACCGCCGCGTGAAGATCAAAGTGATGCCGGGATGGGATGCGGAGGCGGTGCGGGCGGCCCGCGCGGGACTCGCCGGCACCACGCTACCGCTCACCGTGGACGCGAACGGCGCCTATGCGTGGCCCGAGCACGAACGGGCCCTGCGCCTGCTCGACGACGCGGGGCTGCTCTACATCGAGCAGCCGCTCGCCCCCGACGAGCTCGTCGGGCACGCCCGCCTCGCGCAGGCGCTGCGCACGCCGATCTGCCTCGACGAGACCCTGCGCGACGCCGCCACCGCCCGCCAGGTCGCCGCGCTCGCCGGTCCGAAGATCTGGAACATCAAGGTGCATCGCGTCGGCGGGCTCGCGGAGGTGTGTCGGATCTACCAGGTCGCCACCGACTACGGCGCGGAGCTCTGGGCCGGCACCATGCCCGAGTCCGGGATCGGCTCGCAGGCGGCGCTCGCCGTGGCCGCCCTGCCTCGCTCGGTCTATCCCTCCGACTTGGAGCCCAGCGCGCGCTGGTACGGCCGCGGAGCCGACGTGATCAAGCTCACCATGGGGCGGGATGGCCGCATGGCGGTTCCCGGGGTGTCGGTCGCCCGGCTCCTCGATCCGGCGCGCTTCCGCGCGGCCACGACGTTGCTCGGCGCTTGACGCCGCGCGCCCGTCGTGCAGAATGTGCGGGCCCGCGGGGTGGCGCCGCTCGCGATCGGGCGCCCCGCGCCCGGGCGGCGCCCCGTCCGCGTCCCCAACCCCAACGTCATTTCCTCCTCCGGAGAGCTCGCGCGTGATTGCTCTGCGTCGCATCGTCTGGGCAGGCGGCCTCGCCGCCCTCCTGCCGGCCGTGGCCCTGACTCAGCAGTACGATGCTGCCCTGTTCGCCGCGCTGCACTGGCGCCTGCTCGGGCCGTTCCGCGGCGGCCGCACCGTGGCCGCCGCGGGCGTGCCCGGCGTGGCAGGCGCGTTCTACATCGGCGTCACGAACGGCGGCGTCTGGAAGACCACGGATTACGGACGCACCTGGACGCCGATCTTCGACGACCAGCCCACGGCGTCGATCGGCGCGATCGCCCTCGCGCCGTCCGATCCCCGAACGATCTACGTCGGGAGCGGCGAGGGAGTACAGCGTCCCGACCTCTCGGTGGGCGACGGCATCTACAAGAGCCTCGACGCCGGCGCGACGTGGCGACACCTGGGACTGCGGGATGGCCAGCAGATCCCCGCGATTCTCGTCGATCCCCGCGACCCCAGTCGCGTGTTCGCCGCCGTGCTCGGCCACCCCTACGGGCCGAACGCGGAGCGCGGCGTGTTCCGCTCGACCGACGGCGGGGCGACGTGGACGCTAGTCCTCCATAAGGATGAGAACACCGGCGCCGTCGACCTCGCGTTCGATCCGGCGAATCCCCAGACCGTGTTCGCCGTGCTGTGGGCCGCGCGCCAGGCCCCCTGGGAGATCGGCAGTTCGTGGACGCTGTCTGCGAACAACGGCCTCTACAAGTCGGAGGACGGCGGGACCACCTGGCGCCAGCTCACGGCGGGGCTCCCCGGCGCGGCCGACGGGCTGGGGCGCATCGCCGCCTCTACGCCGTGGTCGGCGCGCAGCACGGCGGCGGGCTGTACCGCTCGGACGACGGTGGCGAGCACTGGCGGCTCGTCAACGGCGACGAGCGCCTGTGGGGCCGCGACGGGGACTTTAACGAGGTCAAGGTCGATCCCACCAATCCCGATGTCCTCTACGTCGCGAACGTCGTCACCTGGAAGTCGACCGACGGCGGGGCGACGTTCACCGGCTGGCGCGGCGCACCCGGTGGCGACGATTACCACCGGCTCTGGATCGATCCCACCCACCCCAACGTGATCCTGCTGGCGGGCGATCAGGGCGCCATCGTGACGGTGAACGGCGGCACGAGCTGGAGCTCCTGGTACAACCAGCCCACGGCGCAGTTCTATCACGTCGTGACCGACAACCGCTTCCCCTACTGGGTGTACGGCGGGCAGCAGGAGAGCGGCTCGGCCGGCGTGGCGAGCCGCGGCAACGACGGGCAACTCACCGTGCGCGAGTGGCATCCCGTCGGCATCGAGGAGTACGGCTACGTCGCGCCCGACCCGCTGCACCCGAACCTGATCTACGGCGGCAAGGTGAGCCGCTTCGATTGGCGCACCGGCGAGGCGCAGGACGTGTCTCCCGAGCCGGTGCGCGCCGGACGCTATCGCTGGGTGCGCACCATGCCGCTCTTGTTCTCGCCGCTCAATCCCCACCTCCTCTATCTCGGCGCCAACGTGCTGTTCCAGACGGTGAGCGGGGGAGCGAGCTGGCAAACCATCAGCCCCGACCTGACGCGAGCGCCGGCGGCGGTGCCGGCGACCCTCGGCGCCTTCGCGCCGCTCGATCCCGAGAAGGGTCAGCACCGCGGCGTCATCTACACCATCGCACCGTCGTTTCAGCGGCCCAACTTGCTGTGGGTCGGCACCGACGACGGCTTGATCCACGTGACGCATACCGGCGGCCAGACGTGGACCGACGTCACCCCGGGGGCGCTCACGCCGTGGAGCAAGGTCTCGCTCGTCGAGGCCTCGCACTTCGACACGCTCCGCGCCTACGCCGCCGTCAACCGCTTCCGACTCGACGACCTGCGGCCCCACCTCTACCGCACCAGCGACGGCGGGACGACCTGGCGCGAGATCGTCAGCGGGATCCCGACGAACGAAGTGGTCAACGCCGTGCGCGAGGACCCGGTGCGGCCCGGGCTCCTCTTCGCGGGCACCGAGCGCGGGGTGTACGCCTCGTTCGACGAGGGCGAGCACTGGCAGACGCTCCGCTTGAACCTGCCCGCGACCGCGGTGCGCGACCTCGTCGTGCACCAGACCGACCTGGTGATCGCCACCCACGGGCGGGGGTTCTGGGTGCTCGACGACATCACGCCGCTGCGCCAGATCGCCGCGGCGGCCGCCGCGCCGGACGCCTACCTGTACCGTCCCGCCGCCGCCGTGCGCGTGCGCTGGAACGAGAACGCCGATACGCCGCTCCCGCCCGACGAGCCGACGGCCCAGAATCCACCCGATGGGGCGGTCCTCGATTACTACCTCCCTCGCGCCACGGCGCAGCCGGTGACGCTCGAGATCCTCGACCGCCGCGGGCAGCTGGTGCGCCACTTCTCGAGCGCCGACCCGCCGGCGCCTCCGGACTCCGCCGTCAACATTCCCACCTGGTGGATCCGGCCGCCTCAGACGCTCGGCGCGGCGGCGGGGATGCATCGCGTCGTCTGGGACCTGCACTACGCGCCCGTGGCGGCGCTGCGTCACGAGTACCCGATCGCGGCGATCTACCAGAACACCCCGCGCGAGCCGCGTGGGCCCTGGGTCGTCCCCGGGGAGTACACCGTGCGGCTGCGGGCCGCCGGGACCACCGCGACCCAGCCGCTCAGCGTGCGGCTCGATCCGCGGCTCACCCTGCCGCTGGGCGCGCTGGCCCGGCAATTCGCGCTGGCGGCTCGCGTGGCCGCCGCGCTGGTCCGCGACTCGGCCGCGCTCGCCCAAGTGCACGCCCTGCGCGCCGAGCTGCAGGCGACGCGGCCGCGCGCGGCGGCGGGGCCCGCGGCGACGGCGTTCGACTCGCTCGACGCCCGCGCCGCGGCGCTCGAGGCCGGGGCGGGGACGACCCCCGCCGCGCCGGGCCCGCGCCGAGACGCGACGTTCACGGGCTTGAACGAGGAGCTCGTCCAGTTGTACCGCGTGATCGAGGGCGCGGATGCGCCACCGACGGCCCAGGCGGCCGCGGCCGTCCTCGAGCTCGAGCGCGCCCTCGACGAGCGGCTGGCGCGCTGGCGCGAGCTCGTGGGACGCTTCCGTTCGCTCACCCGCACCATACAATAGGGCCACGCTATGATTCCGATCCATCACCAGCCGCCCGGCTACTGGGCCACCAATCTCTACAAGAGCCCGCGCAAGCGCCCCAAGTCGGACGCGCCCCTCAAAGACCTGCCGCTCCGGGCGGCCCAGCGCTTCAAACGCGCCCGCGAGGGCGTGCGCGCCCTGAAGCACGTCACCGAACAGGTGGTGTTCCTGGGCACCGCCTGGAAATGGGTGTGGATGTACGAGGTCGGCGGCCGCAAACTCGGCTACCTGCATCCGATGGAAACGAGCCTGTCGGGCACGTTCGTCCTCACCGAAAGCGAGGAACGCGAGTTCGCCCTCACCGACGGCCTCCCGAAGCCGCTGCGCCACGCGATGCGCGATGGCTTGGTGGCGCACGGCATCCGGTGGTGCTGGATGGAATTCCCCGACCTCGACGCGGTCGACGCGTTCATCCACCTCGTGCGGCTGAAGCACCAGCTCCTGGCGCGGCCCGAATGACGCGCGGGCCCGCGCACGCGCGCAGGGCTTGTGCGTCATTTGCCGGGGACGCTACATTCTGGCGCCCGCAGGCCGTTCCACACACACACGATACATTCGCCATCGAGCGCGATTGATGACGAAGCGGAGTGGTCGGATCGGCGTCGGACTGGCGTTGACACTGGCGGCCGCCCGGCCCGCCGCGGCCCAGACCACTCCGGCGACGCCCGCCGTTCAAGCGCCCGTCATCCGCGACACGAACCGGCTCCGCGGTCCGCGGCAGCCGATTTTCTTCCGCCACGACGTCCACGCCGGGCAAGACCGCATTCCCTGTCTCTACTGCCATAGCACCGTCACGATCTCGAGCGAGCCCGGCATTCCCGCGGTGCAGACGTGCTTCGGGTGCCACCTGATCATCGGGGGATCGACGCCGGCCCATCAGGCCGAGATCAAGAAGGTGCGCGAGGCGTGGGCGACCAAACAGTCGCCCCAATGGATCCGGGTGCACGCGCTCCCCGGCTTCGTGCGCTTCCCCCACCAGCGCCACATCAAGACCCTCGGCACCCAGAGCTGCGGCCTCTGCCACGGCGACGTGGCGAAGATGCCGCAGGTGTACCAGGTTGCCACGCTCAACATGGGCTGGTGCGTCACCTGTCATGTGCAGCGCGGCGTGAGCCGCGACTGCACGGTGTGTCACTACTAAAGAGGCGAGCCGATGGACCGGAGACGATTCTTGACCGTGTTGGGCGCGACGGGGAGCGCCGCCGCCGCGACGTCGGGGTGCGGGATCGGCCCCGAGCCGACCGAGCGGCTCGTCCCCTACCTCGTCCCGCCGGAGAACCAGGTTCCCGGGATCGCGACCTACTACGCCACGACCTGCCGCGAATGCGCGGCTGGCTGCGGGCTGCACGCCAAAGTGCGCGAAGGCCACGTCATCAAGCTCGAGGGCAACCCCGAGTCGCCGATCAACCAGGGTCGCCTCTGCTCGCGGGGCCAAGCCGCGCTCCAGGGGCTCTATAACCCGGACCGCATCACCGATCCGCTCGGCCGCGGGCCGACCGGAGCGTGGCAGAAGCTCACCTGGGAGGACGCGCTCGGTCGCCTGCAGGCCAAGCTGGCCGCGGCGCGCGGCAAGGGCATCGTGTTCCTCACGGGCCTCGAGAGCGGCGCGTTCGGCGACCTGATCGACGGCTGGATGCGCCAGCTCGGCGGTCGCCACCTCACCTACGAGCCGTTCGCCTGCGAGGCGCTGCGGGAGGGAAACCGCATCGCGTTCGGCACGGGTGCGATCCCGTTCTACGATTTCGCCGCCGCCCGCTACATCGTGTCGTTCGGCGCCGATTTCATGGAGACGTGGCTCTCCCCGGTCGGCTATCAAAACGCCTTCACGCGGGCCCACGCGTTCCAGACGGGCCGCGCCACGCCGCCCGCCAAGTTCGTCTACGTCGGCCCCCGTCTCGCCCTCACCGGCATGAGCGCGGACGAGTGGATCGCCGCGGCGCCGGGGAGCGAAGGCCTGCTGGCGCTGGCCATGGCTCGGGTGATCCTGAGCCGGCGCCTGGCGCGCAGCCCGGCCGACGCTGCGCGGCTCGAGCGCCTGCTGCCGACGCCCGAACAGGTGGCGCCACGGATCGGCATCGAGCCGAGCGCGATCGCGCGCCTGGCCCACGAGTTCGCCACGTCGCAGGGCGGCCTCGCCGTGGCGGGCGGCATGGCGACCCAATACGGCGACGGCGCCGCGATCGTGGCGGCGGTGAACCTCCTGAACTACGTGGCGGGGCAGGTCGGGCGCACGGTCAAGTTCGGCCCGGACCACGCGCTCTCGGGCGCCGGCTCGTTCCGGCAGCTGACGCAGCTCGTGGCTGACATGAGCGCCGGCAAGGTGGCCCTGTTGCTCACCCACGGGGCGAACCCCGGCTACTCGCTCCCGGGCGCGTTCTCGCAGGCGGTCGCCAAGGTCGGCTACCGGGTGAGTTTCGCGGCGTTTCTGGACGAGACCGCCGCCGCGGCCGACCTGATCCTCCCCGATCAACACCCGCTCGAGCAGTGGGGCGATGCGCGGCCGCGCGCGGGCATCTATGCGCTGCAGCAACCGGTGATGCAGCCGGTATTCGCCAACTCCCGGCCGGCGGGCGACGTGGTGCTCGCGCTCAGCGGGCGGTCCGGCACGTTCCAGGAGCACTTGCAGAGCCGCTGGCACGAGCTGCACACGCGCTACGGCCGGGGACGGAGCTTCGAAGACTTCTGGAACGACGCCCTCGCGCACGGCGGCGTCTACACCGAACCCGCCCCGCGACCGGTGCGGCTCGCTCCCCAGATCGCTCAGGTCGCGAGCGGCGGCGCCGCGCTCACTGGCCCGGTCCACGAGCTGCCGCTCATCGTCTTCCCCTCGATCGGCCTCCACGACGGCCGCGGCGCCAACAAGCCGTGGCTCCAGGAGCTGCCCGATCCCGTTTCCAAGATCACCTGGCACGCTTGGGTCGAGGTGCATCCCGAGACGGCGGCGCGCTGGCGCCTGACGAACGGCGACATCGTGCTCCTCACCTCGGCCCACGGCGCCGTGCGCGCGCCCGTCTGGCTCACCCCGGGCGTGCGGCCCGACGTGCTCGCCGTGCCCACCGGACAGGGACACACCGCCTACGGCCGCTATGCCCAGGGCCGCTCGTTCAACGCCTTCGAGCTGCTCGGCAACGAGCCGACGCCGTTCGGGGGGCGCGCCTTCGCGGTCGGCATCGCGGTGAAGCAGACGGCGGACCACCGCGCCCTCGCCACGATCGAGGGGGACGCCCGCGAGCGGGGGCGGGGCATCGTCGAGGTGCTGCCGCTCGCCCAGGCCCAGACGCTGCGCCACGGCACGCACCCCTTCGCTGAGCGGGAAACGCCCGCTTACACCGACAAAGCGCTGGCCCAATGGGCGCAAGCGCAGCAGGAGCAGGCGAACCTCGGCAACTACGCCGGCGCGCACCCGCGCTGGGGCATGGCGATCGACCTCGCCAAGTGCACGGGGTGCTCGGCCTGCATCACCGCCTGCTACGCCGAGAACAACCTGGCGACGGTGGGGGAGGAGCTCTCCGTGCGACGCCGCCAGATGAGCTGGATCCGGCTGGAACGCTACTACACCCCGGGCGGCGCGGATCGCGCGGCCGGCGCGGTCGTGGCGCCGATGCTGTGCCAGCAGTGTGGCCAGGCGCCGTGCGAGCCGGTGTGTCCCGTCTACGCGGCGTACCACACCCCCGACGGGCTCAACGGGCAGGTCTACAACCGCTGCGTCGGCACGCGCTACTGCTCCAACAATTGCCCCTACAAGGTGCGCTACTTCAACTGGTACAACTACGCGGAGCCGGGGGGCGAGTGGGAGAGCTGGCCCGACCCGCTGCCGATGCTCTTGAACCCCGACGTGACGGTGCGCGAGAAGGGCGTGATGGAAAAGTGCACCTTCTGCGTGCAGCGGATCCGCGGCGCGCAGAACCGCGCCCGGCTTGAAGACCGCACCGTCCAGGACGGCGATATCACCCCCGCCTGCGCGCAGGCCTGCCCCTCCGAGGCGATCGTGTTTGGCGACCTGCACGACAAGACGTCGCGCGTCGCCGCGCTGGCCGAGGACCCCCGCGGGTATCACGTGCTTCGTGTTTTGGGTGGGCATCGCCCACTCGGGCACGCTGATCAGCGCCATTCTGTTCCTGTTCCGCTCGGGATGGCGCACGGCCGTGTAC
>WNFJ01451956.1_pt2 | contig 11116 bp, 16 predicted proteins | sample 5400461 | NCBI WGS metagenome assembly WNFJ01 (sample SAMN13153349, study PRJNA577476) | soil metagenome | isolation source: 115 cm saprolite on Douglas fir-dominated hillslope | place: USA:California | collected 2013-09-17 | reverse complement strand
GGCGGGGCGGACGCTGCCGTCGCGTTGGCGCGGGAGATTTGGTGGGGCCGGCCGCTGCTTTGGATTTCGAAAATTCCGGGAATGATGGAAATTCTGCGCAAAGGATATCGGTGGGTTGCGGCGAGCCGCAAGTGTGCTGCGGCGAGCTGCCCGGCGAGTGAAGTATCCCGACGAGCATAGAGCGCGGAAGGAGGCAGTTATGCGGTCCATTGTCCTGTTCCTCTGGCTGGCAGGATTCGTGCAGATTGCGATTGCGGCCGCACTTTTCTAGTTGAACTTGAACCAGTTGAAGTTACCGATGTTCGTGGCGCCCTTGAACACGGCATACACGTCATGAACGCCGGATGCTGCGGCAGCGTTTCCGGTAACGGTTTGCCAGGTTTGCCAACCTCCCGTTGCGGGGATCGTAATGGAGCCAACGAGCGCGCCAGCAGCGCTGTCCAGGTGGAACTCAATCGAACCGCCGCAATTTCCTCCGTTCCCAGGATCACATGCGACGCGAGCGCTTACGCCGCTGACACCGGCGCCGAAGTCCACATTCTTGTAAACGGCGTAGGACGCGTTGTTAGAGCGTCCGAGGTCATAACCACCGTTCGTGTCAGTAGTGAGCTCGGTCTGAAGATCCGAAGTGCTGTTGTAGCTGGAGGCTTGGATCTGGGATTTTGCGCTGACCATGTATCCGCCGCTTTGCGTTCCTCTCCATGTGCAGGTCGCTCCGGCCAGAGAGGGAAGGGTGTAGGTGAACGACTGCGTTCCCCACTGCACTTCAAAAGTCTGCGAGGCGCTGGAATCGTTGTAGGCCACTAAGACCCGCGAGTCATCAGGCGCAGGATTTACGAACGCCGCGCTCACAATCCCATCGGCATTGCTCGAATAGACGCGATGAGCGCCGGGCAGCGCAAATTTGCTGAAATGACCCAGCGTGTAGTAATCCACATTGTAGGTGATTGCGCCCGAGCTGCTGTTCACGGTCACCAGAGGGTTGCAATTGCCGCAGCCGCCTGTATGAGGGCCGTGATTCTGATCGAGCGTCAGACTCCACTTGACGTAGCTCTTGGCCCAATTGCGCATGACTTGCGTGATTCCCTCGAAGTCACTCTTGATCTGATTTGAAACCCAGGTTCCGCCGGAGAGTTCGGTCTCGTAGTTGCCCAAATTCGGATGCAAATTGTTCAAGGCGGTCATAACACCGGGCGTACCGGCATAACCGTGCCAAGCAATGCCGGCGATCTGGCCGGAGGATTGTAACGCCGGGTCCGCCAGAATGGCTTGCGGATAAGCCGGCTGATCCCAGTTGTGATCGTAAATCAGCACTTTGGTGCTGACGCCGGCCGTGGAGAGGGCGGGCAGCACGTAATCTTTCAGAATCGCGGCTTGCGTTGCAGCGTCCATGGACATGCCAGGGTAATCTGCAGGGACATTGAGGGGCTCGTTCTGCAAAGAGACGTAGTCGATGGGAATGCCTGCATTACCATAAGCCTGAAGGTACTGAACGAAGTAGTTTGCAAAGGCCATGCGCGTAGGAGCGTCCGTGAGCAACGAGCCGCCAATCATCGAGCGCGAAGTTTTCATCCAGCCGGGAGGGCTCCATGGCGTGGCCATAATTTTGAGTTGTGGATTGAGCTGCCTCGCTTTTTGAATCAGCGGGACTATATCCGCCCGATCATGTGCAATGGAGAAATTCGTCAAGTTCAAGTCTGGCTGACCGCCGTTGTCATCATAAGAATATACCGATCGCGCGAGGTCGGATGCACCCATTGGATTGCGCAGGAAGCTGATCCCGATGCCATTGCCCTGCCGGGTGAACAAATCATTCAGTGTGCCGCCAAGAGCGGACGGTGCCGCCACTTCCATGAGCAGGAAGGCCGCGGAGTCGGTGGTTGCCGCGCCAAAACCGTCGATCTGCTGATACGCCTCCGTCTCGTCCACAAAAACCACGTTGTTGCCGCCGCCTGCGGTTGAAAAGCTCATGCTCGTTTGTGGTGCCAGCAAGCGGGTCTGGTCGGTGGTCGTGACTACAACCGAGACCAGAGTCCCACTCCCGATTTGTGGAGTGATTGTGAAGGCGCCTGTTGCGATACCACTCTGCGAATAGCCCGTCGCTACGGCAATCGCCTGGATAGTGGTTGTAGACGCCACCGTAAATGGGCCGGAGAATGGCGCAGATGAAGTTGTTGGAGATGTCCCGTCCATCGTGAAGTAGATCGTTGCTCCGGCTGCAGCATCCGCCAGTGTCACCGTGAGCGGTGCGCCGGGCGAAGGACTGTATGTACCGGGCACGGGCCAGAATGTAGGCACCGGAGCTACTGGCGGCGGAGGCGGTGGTGGCGAGGAAGATCCGCAACCGCCCAGAAGCATGGCTATCGTGAGCAATAAGGCGGCGCCGCGGAACGCTCTAGTTCGCGCATCCATCGAGGCTAGTTCAATGATTGTGATTTCCGACTCCAAGCAGACAACATTATACATTGAGGCTGCCCATCTCCCAGGCGGCGGCAAAGCAGACGTCTGTGAATTGCCTCGCTCCCGATCCCTCGACTGCGCTCGGGGCAAGTGGTCACTCGGGATAGACATGCTACGTGGCATGTCTAATTAACCATAACCCCCCTCCCCCCCTATGTTTTTCATAATTGTTGATTGTAAAGGGAGTTAAAGTCCTTTGTTTTGACACACTTTTGTAAGTGTTGATTCTAAAGTGACTTACGTTGCACTAAAATTGTGCAAAATGGGCTCCTTCGCCCTGTTTTTTCATATGTGTTCATTCTAAAGGGTTTTAAGTTGTTTAGAATGAACACTTCTATAGCCTCTGTAAGTGTTGATTCTAAAGGGACTTATGTTGCACCTAAATTGTGCAACTCTCTCGTTTGCTTGCAGTGGAGCCTAGAATTCGGAAGAAGAAATCAGAACCCCTCACCCCCATGATTTTGTAACGATATGATTCGACAGATCTTAACGGGTGGGGTTCGGTAAACGAATTGAACGGAAAGGACTTACAGACTTCTTTGCTGCATTTTGGTGCAAAGTGAAAAATAAAAAGGAACGAAGCGGGAGGGGAAAACCCAGTTTTCCCTAGCTGAATTATAGCAGGCCTACAAGCGAAATCAAGAGTGAATTGGCGTTGCAGCAAGGTGTTAAGTTGCGACCGAATGAATTGTTTCCGAGTGCGCCGTGCCCCGTCCAGAATCGGTGGCAAGCGTCATCCGACCCGGGGGGATTAACGAATTCGGATCACAGACAGGGCTGCCCGCTACGATGGTGAGGATGGGTCGCATGTCCGGAAGGAGGTAGTTTTTGGTGGGAAACATCAGGGCTGGACAATACCATGACGGACGGCGTAGCGCACGAGGCTAGCCGTTTCGTGAATATCCAGCTTCTGCATGAGTCTGGTGCGATGAGATTCCGCTGTTTTCACGCTGATACAAAGCAATGATGCGATGTCTTTGGTGGATTTTCCCTCCGCAATCAATTGAAGCACTTGTCTTTCGCGGAGTGTCAAACGATCTCTAGACTTCTCAGGTTTTGAGCGATACGCCTCCATCACGGCTCGGGAAACACCTGGGCTCAGATACACTTGGCCCCGCGAAACCTGCTGGATTGCTAGCAACAAATCGCTTGCGACCTGACTCTTCAAAACATAGCCCTTCACACCTGCGTCCAGAGCCTCGGAGACGTACTGATCCTCGTCGTGTTGTGTGAGGAGGATGGTCTTGGTCCTGGGGAAAGAATGCGTCAATTCCCTGGCGGCATTGAGTCCGTTCAAGATGGGCATGGTGATATCCATTACGGCGATATCCGGTTGAAGTGACCTTACTTGACGAAGAACCTCTTGCCCATCGGAGGCTTCCCCCACAACCTGAAATCCTCCGCGTTCAAGTAAGGATTTCAATCCCTGACGGACGAGCACGTGGTCATCTGCGAGGACGACGCGAATGGGCATTACCACCCTCCAGCGAAAGCCGAATCAATAACTCAGTTCCTCGTCCAGGACGTGATTCAATGCGCAGTGTTCCGCCGATTGCGCTCACCCGCTCCTGCATGGCGATTAGTCCTAGCCCCTTCCGGCCCGGAGCGGTTTGAACCAGGCGGGAGTCAAAACCCGAGCCGTCGTCCCGAATGGAGCAACACACCATGAGATTTTCACTCCATGCATGGATCCAGACATTGCGCGCCTTCGCGTGTTTAACAGCATTGGTCAGCGCTTCTTGCACGATTCGATAGAGTGCCGTCTCAGTAGGGTTAGTCAGCCGACCAGAAACGGTCGAACGCACATGGATCGCCAAATTGGCACGTTTCGAAATCCCCTCTGCCAGAAAACGGATCGCGGGAATCCAGCCGAGATCATCCAGGACGGTGGGTCGAAGTTCGTGGGAATACCTTCTCAAGTGATTTTCAACTTGGTTCAGCAATCCTTCAATCTGCCCGACCTGTTCTTGCAGAGGCTTAGGCAATTCCCGCGACAGATCTGCGAGCGCAAGGTGCACGGCCACCAGGAGCTGTCCAGCTTCATCGTGCACAGCGTACGCGATGCGCTTGATTTCTTCCTCAAGCGTTTCGTTAAGTTGCCTCAAAGCTGTCACCGCATCTTGAAACCCTCGCTGGGCCATCTCGTACGGAGACAAACATTCCGCGAGGAAATCGGAGCCGACCCGCAGCAAGAAGGTCTGACGTTTTTCATCTATTTCTTCCCGAAGCAATCCTTGCAGAGCTTGATGGTGTATAGACGCCAGCTCCACAAGGCTCTTACGCTCAGTAAGGGCTCTCCGCCCGAGCTCATACCCCTGGCGCAGTGAAGTTTCGCTCCCATCTTTTGCATATTCATGCAGCAACGAAGCGTACAAGCCTTCAAGACTCGGCAGCCCTTTCCGTTTGCGTGCAGCAGCCATTTTCATGGACGAATTCCCGTCAACCGCGAAACCAAGACAAGGGCGTCGTCATTTCCACTGCCGTATTCCTTGAGAATTCTGTCGGCGGCTCTCTGCGGATTCTCCCGAGCGGAGAGACTCTCCGCAAAATCGTTTCGAATGCCATCCGTGGCAAAGAACAGCGTATCTCCTTGCGCTATCGGAAGCACGGCCGCCTGCAAGGGCGGCAACTGCGAACCGATGACACCCGCTCGCAGAAGAAGAACTTCCTGCACGTTTGCTTTTTTGGCCTCGGTACGCACCAACACTCCTTGCACATTTCCAACACCGAGCCAGGTCATCATGCCATGGATCGGGTCAATGGAAGCGAGGCTCAAGACGACACCACGGGTTGAGCGGAGCTTCTCGTGACACTGTTCCACAAGGGAGATAATTGGTTCGTCGGCCCCAGTCTTAAGAAGAGAAGTTGCCATCTTCGCGGCATTGGCAGCTTCTTCTCCGTGACCGATCCCGTCTATCGCGGCGATCAGAACTCCATTCTGGCTACAGTGCAGGAGATGGTGATCGCCAGACTCGCCTTGGCCCGGAAGAGCGAACTTGGCAATTCCGTATTCGACGATCGGGACTCTTATTGTTTCCACTTCTTCACCGTCACAGTTGTTCCCTGACCGGGTTGGGAACTGATTCCAAACTCGTCCATCAAGCGCCGAACTCCCGGCAGTCCGAGTCCGAAACTTCCCGATGTGGAGAAGCCATCTCGCAAGGCCTGCCTGACATCTGTGATCCCCGGGCCTTTATCCGAAGCGACAACTAGGATGCCTACCCGGGTCGAACCTTGGATTCTTCTTAGAACGATCTTGCCGTTTCGGGCGTACGACACGATGTTTCTAGCAAGTTCAGAGATTGCTGTGGCGATGAGAGTGGCATCGCCTGACGAAAACCCAAGTTCTATCGCCATAGCCCGACCCTTTTGGCGGGCCAACACGATATCCTGGTCGGAGCTGATGGCCACCTCGACTTCTTCTGCCGACACTGTGGCTCACCTTCAGTTCGTGGTCTTGAATTTCTCGCTCAAGTACGCGAGACCTTCTTCCAGGTCCAAGGCCGTCGCGACTCCTTCCAATTTTAAACCGAGCTGCACCATCGCAAAGGCCACCTCCGGCTGAATTCCCACAATGACCGTTTCTGCGCCGCGCAGCCGGATCATTTGGGCGATCTCTCTAAGCGTCCGTGATGCGAACGAGTCCATCACGTCCATCGCCGTAACGTCCACGATGACCGCACGTGAGCGAAATCTGACAACTTGCTGGACCAAGCCAATGCGCAAGTTTTTGAGATCTGCGTCCGAGAGAGCGGCCTGAAAGGCGGCGATCAGGAACGCTCCTTGCTTGAGAATAGGGACTTCCACAGTCTGTTCCTTCGTCTAGTTCAGCGGGGCTCCGCTGATGGCACGACTTTATATCCGAGCAGTCTTTCTGCTTGCTCGATGCCGCCCTGCAGGTCGCCGACAGTGTTCATTTTGCCGAGGTCCACGCCGATGGTCACCAGTGTCTGCGCGATCTCCGGCGAAAGGCCGGTGACGATGGACGTCGCGCCCAGCAGCCGGGAGGCCTCCACCGTTTGGACGAGGTGGTTGGCCACGGTGACGTCCATGGCCGCCACACCGGTGATATCAATGACCACGACTTTGGCGCGATTGGTGCGAATCCCGCGGAGGAGCTGCTCTGTCAATTGGCGGGCGCGCTGGGGGGCGATGACCCCGATGATCGGAAGAATCAGCAGGCGCTCGCGAACCTGCAACACCGGGGTGGACAGCTCGCGGATGGCTTCCTGTTGCTGGCGAATGACCCGCTCGCGTTCTTGGACGAAGCCAACGGCCACGGTGTTCGCGATGCGGTTTGCCGCTGGCTCGTAGGCATCGAGGATGCGGTTCAGTTTATTGAAATCCGCCTGGTACTTGGCGAATAGAGAGCGCGCCAGGACGTCGCGAAGCAGCAGAACAATGCCAACCACCTCATGCGTCTCAACGCCTCGAGGAATGATGCGTTCCGAGAGATTTCGCGCGTAGGCTTGCAGTGCTTCGAAGGTTTCGGTCTCGAGAGCTTCCACGTAACTGTCGTAAACCGAGGTTGCTTCTGCGAAGATCTCCTCTTTTGTCATTGCAGTGAGCAGACGCGCTTCAGCAATGCGACTCACCCATTCTTCGCGAAGTTGTGTGCGGTTCTGACGCAGGTGTGCTACGAGTTCGCGAAGAAGCTCTGACGATGCTTCAGTACGCGCAAGATTCACTCCTCGGTTGTTTTCTGTTGCCGCAACTTGTGAACTGCTCTCTCGCTTGGCCATATCGTTTGTCTCCTCGCACTGAATGGCCAGGAATTACGCCGCTCAGCTGCATAGCTCGCTTGCAGATTAGAACACGGATATCATGACTCAGCTGTTGTTTCAAATGAGGAAACCCCTGCAAGAGGCCTCAGGTAAACACCTGAGTTGCTCACTATTCTCCTCTCGGTGCCGATCGACTTGGTCTCATCCGCGCGAATAACAAATAGCACGTAACTTGGGGGTACTAGGGGAATCACCCGTACAAACAATGCGGCCCTCACCTGCTTGTCGGCCACCAGAGTCAATGGGACGATGGACACTCCAGTCAGAACAGTTTTCACTCTTGCTAGCAGGAGGAGCTATGCAATTGCAAGAATCGCAAGTCAATATGGGCAATCAAACAGACCGATTCAGGACTGATCTCATGACACAGAGATCCAAGCGCCGGGCTCTTCCCATTGACCGAATGGTCCGTCCAGCAGAAAGCGGCCTCGCGGAGAATCTATCCTCTGCTTTGCGAGCTGCGGATGCTGAGTTTGGTCAGATCTTGCATGAGGTGGAGGAGATTTCTAAGCTTTTGAAGTCCGACCACCCCGACACGCAGACTATGAGGGTCGCGGCCCACCCGGCAGTCTGGGGGGCCGTAAAGCAGGCTCTTCTGGACAGAGAATTGCGTTATCTCGCCGTCACGGATGATCTGACCTGCCTGTACAACCGGCGCGGTTTTTTTGCTGCAGCGACTCAACAACTCAAGTTGGCGCAACGAAATGCCCAGAGCCTGCTGCTGCTGTTTTGTGACGTCGACGGTCTCAAGAAGATAAATGACACCTGCGGTCACCGGGAAGGGGATCTGGCACTTATTCGGACAGCAGACGCTTTGGAGCAATCATTTCGTGGTTCCGACATTCTTTCTCGTCTCGGTGGCGATGAGTTTGTCGTACTGGCGTTGGAGGCATCGAATCAATCCGAGGAAGTCATCCTCCGTCGGCTGGAGAAGAATCTCAAGAAGTCGAGTGCAACCGAATCGCGTTACGAGTTATCCCTCAGTGTTGGAGTGGTGCGGTTCGATCCCAAGCGACCCATTACACTCGGCGAACTCATGGTGCAAGCGGACAAAGCCATGTACGAGAAAAAACATAGCGCTCAGAAGTCGTGCGAGGACAATCTGTGAGCAATACTGACTGCCCAATGCCTTCGGCAAGGGCGGTTTTGGAGAAATCCTGGTCAAATGCGCTTGGATGGAAGAACGGAAAAGCGCGTCACGATGGCAATCCCAGTATGCCTTGAAGCCGCGGAAAACCTGCACGTTGCCGAACAGGCGATGACCGTGAATGTGAGCCCCCATGGGGCCCGCGTCGTAACGAGGCACCGATGGCGGCCTGAAGAGCGGCCACGACTTGCTTCGAGGTCTGGCGAGTTTCGGACGCAAGCGAAAGTTGTTTACTGCGAGTCACTGACGGACGGACATTTCTGCATCGGATTGAAATTCGAGGCGGCCTTCATGGATTGGAGATGACAGGGAGTGGTAGACCCTCATGGGGAGATTCGCGTCTCTGGAGGATAGCTGCAACCTTCGCACGCGGCGTTTCAATTCGACGCATTACGCGATGACTCCCGGGTGGTCGCCCACTCGGAATCTGGCTACAAACGTTAGCACTGTATCGGAAGCGCGGTTCCAGCCTCAGACGCGGGTCGCCGCTACTTGTGGTGAGGAAATCGCCCGCCTTGAAAGGCGGCCGCTACAAGCACGCCGTGCAATCGCGGATCAGGATTCGTCGCAGAATTTTTTCTTGGCGTTGAGGCGGGCAATTTGGCCCATCTCGCGGCCGCGGTCGGCGCGGGACAAGATGTCGATGGCGTAGCGCGCGGCCTCCTTCACATCGCCGGGTTGCACCAAAAATCCATCCACACCATGCTCGACGACTTCGGGCACGCCGCCGACATTTGTGGCGATGACGGGAACTTCACAGGCCATGGCTTCGAGGGCGGCGAGGCCGAAGGATTCGAGCTGCGAAGGAAGAAGGAATAGATCCGCAGCCGCGAGCTTTTCGTAGACGTTGTCCTGCTTGCCGAGGAAGAAAACGTCTTTCTGGAGGCAGTGTTTGCGAACGAGGTATTCGGCGGCGCCGCGGTCCGGGCCATCGCCGATGAGGACGAGCTTGGCGGGCATTTTAGCACGGACAATGGCGAAAATTTCGACCACGTCGGTGAGGCGCTTGACGGGGCGAAAATTCGACAGGTGCATGAGGATGGGTTCGCCATTGGGCGCCCATTGGGCCGCAAGGCCTTTGTCGGCGGTGCGGTTGTAGAGATCGCAGTTCACGAAATTGGGAATGATTTCGATGGGGCGCTTGATATCGAATTCCTTGAGCGTTTGATTGAGCAAATAGCGCGAGATGGCGGTGACGCCGTCGCTCTGCTCGATGGAAAAGCGCGTGATGGGAAGATAGCTGCGGTTGCTGCCGACCAGGGTGATGTCCGTGCCGTGGAGAGTGGTGACGAAAGGGAGCCGCCGCGGCGCGGCCATGGAGCGCGCGAGCATAGCGCTGACGGAATGCGGAATGGCGTAGTGGACGTGGAGCAGGTCGAGCGCTTCGGATTCGAACACTTCGAGCATTTTCGTGGCGAGCGCCAGGGTGTAGGGCGGATGGTCGAAGAGCGGATAGGACGCGACTTCTACTTCGTGGAAATGGATGCGCGGATCGTTAGGGTTCATGCGGATGGGCGGGGCGTAGCTGATGAAATGAATATCGTGGCCGCGCGCGGCGAGTTCCATGCCGAGCTCCGTGGCCACGACGCCGGAACCGCCGTAGGTGGGATAACAGGTGATGCCGATGCGCATAAGGTATGCTTTCGGGTCTCCGCCGCGTTAACGGGAGCCGCTACGATACAACAGTTTCAATTCCGATCGTTTGCAACAACAAGCACGGGTCTAAAGACCCGCCACTACAGGCCGGGCTGAAGCCCGGCCTCTACAACGGCCAGAACAACGGCCGGAGCAACGACTTGCGGGCTAGGGAGCCGGATGCTAGAGTCGCGCGCACGCGCACCGCGCGCGGCATCGCGGTGCCGCGGCATCCCATTAGACGCGGGGACGGGGAATTCCGTGACACGACTTTCCGGCAAGGTGGCGCTGATCACCGGCGGCGGTACGGGGATCGGGCGAGCGATCACCCTGGCGTTTGCGCGGGGCGAGCGTGTCCGTGGCGGGAAGACGGTTGGAAAAGCTGCGAGAGGTGATCAGCGAAATCCAGAAGCAGGGCGGCGCCGGATTGGCGATGGAGTGCGACGTGACCCGCGGCCGGGATGTCGAACGCGCGGTGAAAGGAACGGTGGAGCGATTCGGGCGGCTGAACGTGCTGGTGAACAATGCGGGAATGCTGCATGTATCGACGGTGGAGGGGATCAGCGAGGAAGAGTGGGACCGGGTGATTACCGTCAATGTAAAGGGGCCGTTCCTGATGTCGCGGGCGGTGCTGCCGGAGTTTCGAAAATGCGGCGGAGGAGCCATCGTTAATATTGGCTCGGTGCTGGGACTCGTGGCGGTGAAGGATCGCGCCGCGTACTGCGCTTCGAAAGGCGGGGTGACGATGCTGACGAAGGCCATGGCGCTCGATCACGCGCATGAAAAGATCCGGGTGAATTGCATCTGCCCATCCGTCGTGGAAACGGATTTGGTGAAGGGCGTTTTTGATGCGAGTGAACAAGGACAGGCGTTGCGGAAGGTGCGGATCGCGACGACTCCGCTGGGCCGCTTGGGGAGGCCCGAAGACGTCGCGGAGTTGGCGGTATTTCTGGCTTCGGAGGAATCGTCGTGGCTTACGGGAGCGGCAATTCCACTGGATGGAGGGCTAACCGCTTATTAACGGGGCGACAAAACGAGATGACCAAGAAAATGTCGAACGAGGAGAAGCGGGTCACGGAAATGGTGCGGC
>WNFJ01184606.1_pt1 | contig 11116 bp, 13 predicted proteins | sample 5400461 | NCBI WGS metagenome assembly WNFJ01 (sample SAMN13153349, study PRJNA577476) | soil metagenome | isolation source: 115 cm saprolite on Douglas fir-dominated hillslope | place: USA:California | collected 2013-09-17 | reverse complement strand
GACTTGCGGATGGGCTGTGTGTTCGCGGACGCTCCGCAAGAATTCCCGGCGCAGGGTGATGAAAAGCCAAGTTTTCACCTTTCCCATTTCGCAGATCTGCTTCTGGTGCTTAGCCAGGATGAGGAAAGTGTGCTGTGTTAGGTCGGCGGCATTACTCTCATTTTTCGCCAAGGCGAAAGCAAAGCGGTAAAGATCACCGTAATATTCGGAAACAATCGCTTCCAGGTCTATTTTCTTATCCACTCTATATCGCGGTTTCCCAGCGTCCGCTCACTGTCTGGGACAAACAGTCCTGCAACCACACACGCCTAGGCAGAGTGTAACCGGAATCTGTCGTCCAAAGAGGCTGATGGCGGCCGTCAGCTTGCGGATCCCTGAATGATTACTTTGGAGGGGAAACAAGCGCCCAGGCGTAACCGTCAGGGTCAGCGATGAAGGCTTCTTTGCCCCAGTTATATATTCTAGGCTCTTGGATTATCCGGTAGCCGGCTTTCCGTGCCTTTTCTACGACTGCCGATGCGTCGCCAACGCTGAAATGAGGATACATCCCCAGTCCTTGGCGCTCGCCGTTCGAGCGCGGTTGTTCCCAATCCCATCGGGCGCTCCAGAGGTAGATGCCAACGTTGCCAGATTCCAACATCACAAAGTCCGCGCTTCGGGATTTGAGGCGAAGGCCAAGGATGTCGCGATAGAAGGCAATCGAAGCATTAAGATTCGAAACCTCAAGCAGGATATGATCGATTTTCGGTGCGGTGTCTACCGGCGACTCTGCGTCCGCACCAAAGGCTGAGACGGGCTTAAGGCAGATGTAACTGCTAGAAGCGGCTAGGCAGAGAATCAAACAATAGAGAGATCGGATCGTAATCCGACGCATGGAGGTCCAGGTTGGCGAACCAAGCATGTTTTTTTCTGTTTCATTTCTTACTCTATTTACTCGCGGTCATAGCTGGCGACAGCGACGCTCAGGTCCGGCATGAAGCAAATACCGTCCAAACCAGTCTGGCCAATTAGGTCGTAAAAATTGTCGTTTCCCAGAGTCAGTCGGGAATTCCGCCAATTCATTAACAAGTTTTTTGCGATCGACATCGATTCAAGAACGCCTCGCCAGACGCTAGAGCCTTGGGAACGGTTTCGGGTGCCAACTCCGCAAAGAGATTCGGGTTAGCTGGACCACGCGCGGGCGAGGAGGAATACAAGATAGCAAGAGAGGAAGATGAAGATGTCCATAAAGCGGTCACGACTCAGTATGAGCGTCCCCCCAGGCGGGCTTTCATCTTCGATTTCGCTTCTTCCGAGAACCCTGCAGTTGTCGGCGGCTCTTCCGGTAATCGGCCCAAGCGTTGACCGGTCGAACTCTGTTGGTAAGAGTAGCGACGGCATGTAGCACAGAAACAGCCGTGCCAGAAAAGTGCCATCTGCTCCCGCCACGTCAGCTGCGCGTCTAATCGGCGAGATATTAGTCGATCCGCCTCTCGACACGAGACTACACCGCAACGCGTTAGCAGAGGAATCATCAATTTTCGCATGTTCTTATCCTAGATACTTCGATTTCCGTAACGGTATTGTGTCTCCGGATGGTGTTTCTCCGGCTCATGTTAGTAACCGCGACAAACACGCATGAAGTTTCACAGACCCTTTTATAACCTCCGGAGTCAACTGTTCCCGAAATCGACTCTGCATGAAGTTAGTCGAGAATTCTGTCGATTCCTTACACGTTTTTGTTGGGAGATTGGCAGTTGGTTTGTGAGAGGCCGCTTTCCATACGTGTCTGTTCATCCGACTTTCTCACGTTTGAACCGCCGCTTTTCCAGGCACAACCGCAGAGCTGATCGCACGCGGTGTAAGATAACCCCGAGGTAGTTGGAGGAAATCTGTAGCCATTCGCAAAGCCCTTGAGTGGACACCTGTTCAATAGTTCGGGAAGAAAAGTCAGCAAATTTCGTCGGCATGCTAAGGCGAAGGAAGAAGAGGCGGTCCTTTTGACTCTTATTCTATATTCTATAGGTTCAGATTATGAATCCGTCAGATCCAGAGTTTCTGGGGAAGCCCACGCCGCCATCCGGTCTTCCAGTGAGCCCGGCGCACTGGGTGGATCAGTACGGGGACGATCTTTACCGCTACGCTCTGTCACGGCTCAGCCAGCCTGAAGTGGCAGAAGACGTCGTTCAGGACGCACTCTTAGCCGCCATCAAAGGCCTAGGACGCTTCGGTAGACGGTCCTCGGAAAAGACTTGGTTGTTGTCGAATCTGAAACGAAAGATCGCGGATCACTTTCGAGACCAGTTCCGTAAGGAGAAATTCTTTGAGGATGAGTTTCTCAGCGAAGACTTGGAGGAGCCATTCGATGAAAACGGCTGGCGGGTTCCAGCAGCTCGATCGACCAAACAGAAATTTGCAGTCGATGTTTTGGACCGGGACCTCTTTTGGCGCATGGTGCAGGAATGCCTAAGCGGCGTGCACCATTTTCCTTGGGAGGATGCTTATGTACTTGACGAATTGATGGGCGCCTACTGCGTGATGGAAAAAGGTAGAGAAGCGAAATAGCCAGCAAAACTCAGTAAGGAGTTCACCGAACTTGCGACTAATCTCTATGAAATGCCCAAACGTGCTTGGAACATTGTTAAGGAGAGGGGGTTAACATTTGCGAGCACCGGCGGGGCTAAAAGAAACACAGTATGAACAGTATTAAAGACCAAGTTGCAGTGATTACGGGGGCCGCCGGAGGTATCGGGCAAGCCCTGGCCATCGAGATGGCACGTCGCGGAGCAGCTTGCATCGCGTTGGTGGACTTCAGTGGCCAGGTTGTGCAAGTGGCCCGCGAAATAAACGCTGAGGTTGGCCGCGTAGTTACAATTGCTTATCGCGGGGACACGACTGACCCTGACTTCCGGCAGGAAGTGTACGCTGACTTCACCTCCAAAGCAGGCGTGCCGCGCATCTGTGTTCCGGCAGCAGGAATTACCAAAGATGCGCTTGCAGTCAGCATGCAGAAGAAGACCGGACGGATAGTGCTGTACCCGATAGAAAATTTCCGCAAGGTAGTGGAAGTTAACCTGACTGCCCCAGTCTACTGGGCGATGGAACTGGTAGCAGCTATGGCAAAGGATCGCATTTCTCGCGACCTCAAGCGCTGGCAGCCGGAAGAAGGATTACAGGGAGCAGTTGTGTTTGTTGGATCCGTTTCCTCAGCAGGAAATGTTGGTCAGATCTCCTACTCCTCAACCAAAGCAGGCTTAGAGGGAGCTGCTGCCACGCTCATGGCCGAGGCCATGTATTATGGGGTCCGTTGCAGTGTGATTCATCCGGGCTTCACCGATACCCCGATGTACGGGCAATTGGGGAGGAATACATCCGGACTAAAGTCATTGCACAGACCCAACTGCAACGGCTGATCACGCCGGCAGAAATAGCAGATGCCATTTGCTTTATGATAACGAACGCTGCTGTGAGCGGCGAACTTTGGGCTGACGCCGGATGGCGCGCAGCCGCATAACTGGAAAATGAATACTAACAAAGCTGAAATCCTGCCTACCGTAAAACCGACGACGGGCGAGAAACTCGTCGTGCTGACTTCGATCATTACTAGCCTCCCGGGAGCCGCCGCTACTGCTGTCTTTCCGATTTTGAAAATTGCTATGACTAACATCGTTGGTATTTTCTTTTTGACTGCCGTCAGTCTGGCGCTGTCCTCTGCTGCCCTCGCGGACAATCGAGGCGTCCTCGCAGCACAAGGATATCGCTGGGTCGTCGTCGACGGACCGTATGCTTGCAACACTGAGCAAGATGCCGAACACATCACTACTCACCATACCGACGCGGCAGAGCTCGAAGCGGTACAGAATAGCCGGTGTTACTATCTCATACCGGGAAAGATCGTGCAGCTGATTAAGCAGGATCCAGCGCGCGGCTTGTCGCAGATGCGCGTAGCTGGCATCTCTAGGCCGCTTCGGGCCTATAGCCGATTCGTCAGTGAGCATCCGGTCCGGGACCTGGACGGCGGGATCGAAACACCAGAAAACTCTGGCCTAGTGTCTGCCGCTCATACCGCGCTCCCTGCCGCTAGTCCGGCCGGTCTAACTCGGCCGGATGGAATTAACTAAGTGCCAATGTCATATGCAAAACTCATCAATCCTACTGTCAGACCGATGCCGTTATCGAGATGACAGGCCCAAGTGCAAAGTAGTTATCATTTACGAGGACAACGCAGCGGGAAGGCGTGCCAAACATTTCTGCGACGAAGTGATTTGGGAGCTAGTCGACGCGTGCGATATCAGCTTGGACCTTTGGAACTTCCAGGTACTTGGACTTTTCCAAGTTGCGGATACGGCTTTGAAAGCCGCCGCTCGAGCGGACGTCGTGATTCTTTCAATGCACGGCACAGCTGAGCTTCCTGCCACGACGAAAGATTGGATTGAAAGATGGTCCCAGCGAATTGCCGATAGTATGCCTATGCTCGTTGCACTGGTCACTCCCGCTAAGACAGAGCGCGGCACCGTGGCTTCCACACTGAGTTACTTACGCAGCCTCGCCGACGAGAATCAGATCTGCTTTTGGGCTAACACTACATTTTTGTCTGTCTAAACATCAGAAAGAAATCCAATTATGTTCTCGTGGACTTACCGCACGCAAGGGAACGAGATGTCTCGTTTTTCGGCGACCTGTACCCTGAGCGACTATCCACTTTTGATCGGCGAGATCCTACGCCGCGGCGACATCCGGTCTCGGCGGCGGGCTAAGCGTCGCTTGCTTGTTCGGAAAATCAAGGGCGCTTTCGGGGTGCGCAATTAGCTATCACGCGTCAGCTTCTTGGTACGGAGTCGTGTCCCTGTGAGACCAGGGTGCGAAATTGCCCAGCCAATCGCACCTTGAATGCAGCTAGTAAATTTTGGAGGGACTCTCGTAATCAGGGAGGAGCGACGCTCTGCGCCTCTTGATGAGAAAGCATACGGTTAATTCCGGGTGCAGTCCTGGTTAGAAAACTTCAAATAGACGATGGAAATGCCAACAACACAAACTGTAACGTTAACGGTCAACGGATCGGAGGCTCTACCGATAAGAAAGGGAATACGGCCGAACATGATCTGCGAACCCGTGCATATCCAATTAGATGGACGTGGGAATCCGAAATACCTTCATCATCTAGTCGACGAAGTTCGTGGCTGGCCTCACGTTCAATTGCATCGGCCGTATGCCGACGATCCAGATACATTCTCTTTTCGACTGGAGGAAGTAGCGATTGCAGCCGACTCGTCGGCATTCATTAGGGACCGGGAGTTCGCTCGCATGCTCATTGCTACACCAACAATATACCTGGCTTTGCCGTTGGTTTGCGCGCACTGGGCGATTGTGCGCCGATGGGCCGAACCGCACTATCCGAGTTCCCACGGGGTGATGCCGCCCGGCGTCGTAGTTTTATATATGCCAAGAGATCAAGAGGAACTCGAGGTATGTTATTTCCTCTTTTCGGAGTCCTACCGCGTCGCACGTAAGGTTGCTGAGCAAACGTGGGCGACGTGAAAAGTGGTCCAGTAAAAATCTGGGACGGGCTAATCGCGGCTGCATCGAGGTAGCTTCATCTCAGTATTTTAACTTTCCTCCTATGTTAGTTTAGTGTCATTGCTGTACTGTTACACAAGGGCTTGATTTGTCGGGAAAGAGGAGATTCCGCAAGATATCTCCGTATTACGGATTCTGCACCGCTGAGTCACACAAGCTTTTTGGGAATATTTTCGTCACGTGGATGCTCATTCATCCGGAGAGCCAAATCGTCCAGTCGTAACGGGGATATGGAATGATGCTGCCGGAAACAGGATTCCTTATGCTTGCGTGAGGTACTACCCCCCGAACGCCTCGGCCGAGTAGGCAATGATGGATGGGCACCTATAAGTTAAAGAGGAGTAGTTAGGGGAAAGGAGGGCGTATTTTGTGTTGCGAGCTCGGCGCACGCTATTTGGTTCCAGAAAATCTGCGCAAGCAGAGGGGTGGTTTAGCCGTCAGCGCAGATGGAATGGTTTCCGGTGGAATTGTTTTGCGTTTCTGAGTCGAAATCCATGGGTCTAACCAAGGTATAGAACTTTTGGATGGACAACTATGGGCACAAGTATCCGCACAGCGATAATAGGAACCCTCGGGGGAGCAGCTGCCAGTGCACCTCTGGCGCTCAGCCTTGGCCACCCGCGCTTCAGCGTCGTTCTCGGTGCGGCGATCGGCGTCGCCTACGCCGTCAGTACGCGACGCACGCCTCAGGCTTACGTTGACAACCTGTTGGCGGCTGGTGCGCTCGGAGTGCCCTTGTGGGGCCTGATCAGCGTTATTGCGCTTCCCTTACTGTCCGGTCAAAGACCTGAGTGGAGCCCGGAAGAGATGAGGGCACACCTCCCCTGTACTCGTGGGATGGGTCTTCTATGGCGCCTTGCTTGGTTTGCTCACTCAGGCATTTAGCGATCTCGCGGAGCATATCTTCGGTCCTGAAGCGGCAGGCGTTGGGCTGGTTGAGCAGCAAAGGAAACGGATCGTAATCCTGGGAGGCGGATTCGCGGGCATGAAGACGGCAGAGTACCTGGAGCGCGAGCTTCACACGAACTCATCAGCGATGGTCACACTGATCAGCGAGACTAACGCGCTGTTGTTTACCCCAATGCTGGCGGAAGTGGCTGGAAGCACGCTTGAACCTAGCCATATCAGCACGCCCTTGCGCAGCAGCCTCCACCGCACGGAATTCATCCGCGGGCGAGTTAACGCGATTGATCTGGAGAACCGCGAAGTAGTCTTGGCCTCTGATTCCCCGACAGGGCAGTTAGTCGTTCCATACGACCATCTGGTGCTGGCGCTCGGATCGGTTTCCAATTATCTGGGAATGGCTAACGTTGAAAAGCTGGCCTTCAACTTCAAAAGCCTGCTGGATGCCATTTGCATCCGGAATCGGGTAATTGAGATGTTCGAGCGGGCCGACCGCGAGTCTGATGCATCGCAGCGGGGGCGCTTCCTCAGCTTCGTGATTGCCGGCGGCGGATTTGCCGGGGGTGAGCTGGCTGGCGCGCTTAACGACTTTGCCCGGGGTATCCTGGCCGACTATCCAAACCTCAATCCAAATGAGCTGAAAATCGTCCTGGTTCACTCGCGGGACCGGATTTTGCCGGAATTGAGTGAATCGCTGGCCAGGTATGCACAGAAAAAGATGGAAGCTCGTGGCGTGAGCTTCCGCTTAAATGCCAGGCTGAGTGATGTGCAGCCCGGTGTCGTCATGGTCAGTGATGAGGAGATCCGCGCCCAGACTTTGGTGTGGACTGCCGGCACCGCCCCAAATCCCCTGCTCAAGTCTCAGCCCTTCGAGCGTGACAAACGAGGCGCAGTGAAGGTAGACCCCACCCTGGCGGTGCCGGGTCATTCGGGTTTATGGGCACTGGGAGATTGCGCAGCAGTCAACGATAGCAAAAGCGGCAAGCCATGCCCTCCAACAGCACAGTTTGCCATTCGCGAGGCCGCAACCGTGGCCAGAAATATCGCAGCTCAATTGGGTGGACGGCCGCTCAAGGCTTTTCATTTCGATTCACTGGGAGCCTTGTGCGTGGTCGGGCATCAGACAGCCTGCGCCGAATTGAAGCCTGCCTTTTGCCCGGAGCAAATCCGTGCGCTTCTCAGGGCTGCTGGCGTGGCTGATGTGGCGGGGAATTTATCTTTCGAAATTGCCGGGAAGGGAGAGGAAGATTCGTGTCCTGATCGACTGGGCGATCGAGCTTTTCTTCCCACCAGACATCGTGCAGACGATCGATTTGCAAGAGGAGCGCCATTAAATGTTAGTATCACAACGCTCATCGACTGCGATGCGTGGGGCATCAACCAAGGGTGGAGTCTGGCTAGCGCCGCTGCTTGGGCTTTCGACCGGCATACTGGGCAGCATCATTCAAAGCAAAATACTCTCGGCTCCGATGATTCCCTGCATCTTGGTCGGAGGAATTTTTGGCCTCGCCTTCGGTCTCTTCTTCGCCAGACGCACCAACACTCCGGGAGCGGGCCTGATCTGGGGCCTCGGCAGCGCGTTGCTTCTTTGGTTCGTCACGCCTACTGGAATTGATGTATCGCTGCTCCGTGCCGCTTCTTCCGCCGCGATGCTGAGCGACGCACTCGCGCGGTTTCCCAAGCTTGTCGCTTACTTGGTGTGCCTAGGCATGCCGGTAGGCGTGATTCTCGGAGTCCGCGAATGTCTTCGCGCCAAGCAAGAACAGCCGAAATTTCGCTGGGGCCGCGCGGTCGTGGCCGGAGGACTCGCAGGAACCATCAGTGGACTGGCGTTCAGCGGTTGGGAATATGCAGGAGGGTACTTGCCGCTACTCCAGGGGTTGCCGGAGTTCGAATCTCAGGCGACGGCGGTAATGCTGCATTTCCTGGTGGCCCTGCTAATTGGCGCAATTTTTGGAATGCTCTTCCAGCGAGACGTGCGCGGCTACGGCTCCAGCATGGGCTGGGGTCTGGGGTTTGGAATCTTCCTATGGTTTTTCGGCCCGCTCACGATTTTCCCCATCATAGGGCGGCAGCCTCTGGATTGGTCCGCAGAACAGGGTACCACGTTATTCGGTTCGCTGGTTGGCTACATTATTTACGGGTCATCCTAGGCACCGTCTATGCATTCCTGGACCGGATATGGGTGAGACTGTTCATTGAATCCGATCCATTGAATCGCGAGCCCGAAGGCCTAGGCGTCCATTTCCTACGTTCCGTCGAATGGGGAGGGCTGGCTGGGCTGGTCGGAGGCTTCGTTTCGATTCCAGTCATGACTGCAACCGGAATTCTGCCGAAGATTGCCGCTGTCGACACCAGTTTCGGCGGTATCCACGGCCTGGTCATCCACCTTCTTATAAGTGTAGGAATCGGGATGACCTATGGCCTGTTATACCGCAATGAAGCCCCCAGCATTGGGCTCGGTATTCCCTGGGGATTTCTGTTTGGTATGATCTGGTGGTATGTAGGCCCGCTGACGCTTTTGCCGTTGATCTTGACCGGAGTTTACGATTGCGGGGCCACTGCGTTCACCTTCCTCGTCTTGGAGCGGCAGTATAAGCGATGGCTGCTTCTCGACCCACGCATTGCAGCCCGCGAACAGCGTCGCCTTCGTCCGCTAGGAACACCAGCCCCAGCACTGTGGTTCTTCGCCCTTGGACTCGGAGTACTACTTCCAATTCTACTTGGTTAATACGGCCTTATTTTTCGTGCAGAGGAATCCGGCAAAAACCCTGTGGTGGAACTCCAAGAGCGCTGTTGAACTTACTGGACAAATTCTGAAATGCGATGAGAGCCGTGAGCTCGATGATGGCGTCCTCTTGAAAGTGTTTCTTTAGCTGCTTCATCAAGTCTTCCTCAATCGCGCCGGAGTGCAGCGTGACGGCTTCGGCGTACTCAAGCGCGATACGCTCAGACTCACTAAAGAGGTCGCTTTGTTGCCAAGCACCCAGTGCTTCGACCTTGCTGAACCCAACGCCTCGCTTGATGAGCGTGGCGGAGTTTATGTCGACACAAAAGCTGCAACCGTTAAGCTGCGAGACGCGCACCGTAATCAGCGAGCGCAAAACTGGAGGCAACGGCGAGCTTCTCCGATCGATCATCCCATAGAGAAACGCGACTCCTAGGAAGACTTTGGGCGCGCGCGCCCAAAGCCGTGCGGAGTCGAGTACTGGTCCATATTTACGCCGCTGGTTCCAAAAGAAAGGCCACAGATACCAAGGGCAAGTATGAAGCGGTTTAGGAGAAATTCGCATGACCTTCTTCTCAAATCTCATCCGTTCCTCCAAAGGAGCAAGATGAGCCGGGTCAAAATCCGCTACCGTATAAATGCGCCACCGTGTAATTAACTAGACTCCTAATTCCGCTTTTTCTCTGCGGTGCAGTATTCGTTTCATTAATGCGTCAATCGAGAACAAGCCCGGTCCAAACACGAGAACGATCACAGCTGTGAGCAAAAACGGAAATGGGTCCGCCTTAACAAATTTATCCGGATCACTGAAAATGCTCGATACCGCCTCGAAATCGGCAGCCAGGTAGGCAACGGTCATGGAGATCACGATTAAGAGCGAGAGGAGCCGCGATCCGAGACCGATGATCAGAAGCAAACTGCCGAAACATTCAAGCGAACCGATAAAGTAGGCGTTCAAAGTGGGCAACGGAATGTGAAGGCTGGCGAAGAACTCCGAGACTTTTCCGATGTTCGAAAGCTTGCCTTCGCCAATGAGAAATAGTTGCCAGAAGAAATAGAGACGCAACGCGAGTAGCACCGGTGACTTGAGAGAGTTAGCGCCGGTTACGAGCAGCTCGTAAGCTCGGCGAATTATATCCTTTGAAGTATTCATGATGGGCGACACAACCAGCCAAGTACCGCCCAGTCATCGAACCACTCTTTGATCTGCGCGGCCCAATCGATGTTTGTCCTATTGCTTGGTGCTACGGCGTCAGCGCAGGCGTTCTCGAGTGTTGCGCCGCGAGCGAGCGCTGAAAGGATCGCGCATGCCTCCGGATCTTCGCGCTTATAGTAAAGCATGTTATCGTGGCGATGGACTACCAGGTACACCTTCGCCCGCTTGGGTGGACGGATCGGCTTGCGACGGGCCCTCGCCGTCGGTGCAGAGCCGACGGCATTGCTCGCCTCACCACGCAATACATCCGATTCTCGTTTTTTTACCGCGATCAGGAAATCATCAACCGCGTACTCCAGTTCAAGCAGCGAAAGATACGGCTGCAATCCGAGGCGCAATGTTGCCGCCGGGGTATCAAGAATATCATCCGGCGTAATCGGCGGTTTGGACGGCCCGTCGAATGCGACGATTTGCGCCCACTCGAATCGGGCCATGTCGAGGGCCAATTCTTCTCGCGGCGCAGCCCACTGCGGTTCCTCCCGGAGAAATTCCTCCAGGCGGTTGCCTAGATCACGCAAAGTGTAGGAATCGGAAGGGTAGCGCTCCAGATATGCTGTAATCAACTTCATAAACTTCCGTCGCCCGACGATAGCGCGCAGACCCGGGTAATCGTCCCAGAGGCAGTCCAGAACGCGGAACCAGTACTGACGATTGTAAATTTCCAGTCGCTCAAAGGAACTCAAGCGATCGTTCGGTTTGATAAAATCCGCCGC
>WNFJ01657557.1_pt1 | contig 11117 bp, 6 predicted proteins | sample 5400461 | NCBI WGS metagenome assembly WNFJ01 (sample SAMN13153349, study PRJNA577476) | soil metagenome | isolation source: 115 cm saprolite on Douglas fir-dominated hillslope | place: USA:California | collected 2013-09-17 | reverse complement strand
CAGGGCAGTGAAGGGTGATCGTCACCATTGAAAGCTCCTCTTTTGGAGAATTGATTGATCTTCTGAGTCTACCATATCCTGCTTATTTGTACCACTACCGACTCGGGTTCCTATCACCCCTTAATGGGGGCACTACCCAAATTCCGCTCATTGCTGTATATTGCAATCACTCACTTGGCTTTCCAGGTCACTTGTTAGCTAGGCGTATGGAACGTCTTCAAAAGAATTTGCTCTCGGTTGGAGTTCTCTTTCCAGCGTCCTCAGTCAAACGCCATCTGTTTACGAGACTGCTCGAGTTGTTTCAACCAGGTGCCCAGTGCTATCAAGAACGTGCCCAATCTTGCAGCCATGTGCCGCAGCGCGTGGGAAGAGCGCTCTGGCGACTCTCCGAGCGCCTGCTCAACTCCCGCCTCGCGTTGCAACTGCTGACGATGCTCAAGCGCTAATTTCTCCTGTGTATAGATGTCAGGAACCATTATGCTTCTCCTTTCAATGCACCTGTTGGAGGTGCTCAGTTCAAAACTTGTACTACTGATTTGAGTCTACCTGGGAAGTAGCGAAAACACATCGTTACAATCGGCTAATTTACGAACAGCAGAAGTTGGGGCTTGTGAGAAGTTGCTAGTTAAAATTAGCTAGTCGGTTTGTAGCGGGTATGCAGAGGAATGGAAGCGAGCAAACTGATAGTGGTATGTCAGTCTGCGAAGTTGAGAGCCTATGGAGCGGTCTTCACACCAGCTGGTGCTCAAAAGCATAGCGCGTGGCAGCACTGCGCGAGGTGACACCGAGCTTGCTATAGATGGTCCGCAGGTGCGCGTGCACCGTATGCAAACTGAGCACCAGCTGCTCAGCAATTTGAGCGTCAGTCAATCCCGTGGCGAGCAAGCGCAGCACCTCCACTTCGCGTGCCGTCAGTCCGGCAGGATAGCTGACAGGTGATGTCGTTGGAGAGGCCGACGATGGCTCCGTCGGAGTTGGTGCAGGTATCGTCCCCTGTCCATTGGCGGCGAGGGCTTGCTCGGGCGTCAGAGTGCGTCCCCGTGCCCACGCCTCGGCAAAGGCTTTCTTACCCAATCGCGCCCGTACCCCCTCTACAGCGTGTTCATAGTCCGCACGTCCGAGAGGACCCATTGCATCAGGGTGCAACCGGGGCGAAGCCGCACCGAACAGGCGTGCGGCTTGCTCCAGCTGCCCCTCGTCTGCTGCGACCCTGGCCAAAAAGATGAGACTCCAACCTATGCCATACGCCCATCCGGCTTCGCTGGCCAGCAACACGCCTTCTGTGCAGACCGCCCGTGCCTGCAGAAGGTCGCCCTGTCTGCGTCTGATCTCTCCCAGAAGAGCCAGTGTTATGGAGGCTTCGTCCTTTTCGAGCACTTCTCTGGAGAGTGCGAGAGCCTCCTGCACACAGGTTTCTGCCAGCACCAACTCTCCTCGATACCGTGCAAGGTTCCCCAGCCCGAACTGTGCTCTAGCAATGTTACCCTTGTCACCCAGCTCTCGGGCCAGGGCCAGGCTCTCCTCAAGCAGCGCCACTGCCCGTTCAGGATGGCCCTGAAATACCTGTATCGCTGCTGCCGAGTACAGGGCTTTGCTCAGGTTTGGTCCGTTGTCCGACTCTCGAGCCCGTGCGAGACTTTCCTCGGCCAGTGCTGCCGCTTGTGTGGCTTGACCCGCAAATAGCAGCGCCTCTACCAGTTCGTGCAGGGTATCCGAGAGCGCCTGCTGATCCTGGAGCTGTCGCAAGCGCGTGACGCTCTCCTCGAAGTACAGACGTGCGCTCTGGTAGTCACCAGAGTAGCTCATGTAACGGCCCAGGTTGCGTAGGACGCTGGCCAGCAGCCAGGGATCTCCCACCTCGTGTGCCAGTGCCAGGCCCTCCCCCAGGAGCCTGCGTCCTGCTGCGTAGTCGGATATGCTCCATGCTAACCCTTCAAGGGCTTCGGCCAGGCCCCACTTGTCTGCCAGTTCGCGAGAGATCGTCACGCTTTCTTCAAACAAGGAACGAGCTTCAAGATGATGGCCCAAGCGAAGGGCGAGCCCTCCTGCCCCATGGAGGGCTTTGGCCCGCCTCACCGTTCGTGCTTGCGCCTGTGGCAGCCCTAGTGCCGCTTCCAGCCAGCGCCGTCCCTCGCTCCAGTAGCCACGGATGTCCCAGAACCGCCACAGTGCTGCGCTCAAACGCAGGGCCAGTTCGCCTTCCTCCTGTCCGATCAGCCACGAGAGTGCCGCTCGCAGGTTCTCCTGCTCCCGCTCCAGTCGTTTCCACCACAGCACTTGCTGCGCTCCCTTGAGGTGTGGCTCGGCCTCCTCCGCCAAGGCCAGGTAATACAGCGCGTGTGCTCGATGGCTGGCCTCAGCCTCTCCGCTCTCGCGCAGCGCTTCCAGCCCATACTCGCGAACGGTCTCCAACATGCTGAGGCGCGGCTCCAGTTCCTCCTGTTCGCTCTGTTGCAGCAGGCTCTTGTCCAGCAGGGAAGCTGCTCCTTCCAATACTTGGTCCGCTCCTTCGTCATGAGCGGCACAGACCGTCTCGATCGCCTCTAGTGTGCTGCCCCCAACGAAGACCGAACACCGGCGAAAGAGCCGCTGGTCCTCTGCACTCAGCAGGTCATAGCTCCACTGAATGGTGTTGCGCAGCGTCTGCTGGCGGAGAGGAACATCCTGCGCCGTGCTCGTCAAGATCGCCAGCCGCTGACTTAAGCGAGCCAGCAGCGTCTGTGCTGGCAGCAGTTTGACGCGAGCGGCGGCTAACTCGATCGCCAGCGGTAACCCATCCAGGCGGGCACAAATCTCAGCGATGGCATGGGCGTTGGTTGTGGTCATCTGGAAGTCGGGTTTGACGGCCTGGGCTCGCGAGATGAAGAGCGCGACTGCTGCATAATGCGAGAGAGCCGCGAGATCCGGCAAGTGCTTGAGATCGGGCAGTGGGAACGGAGGCACGACGAACTCGTGCTCGGCTCGCACATGCAGCACCTCCCGACTGGTCACCATTACTTTGAGTAGGGGACAGGCAACGAGCAGGTCTACCACCTGCACGGCAGCACTGACCACCTGCTCGAAGTTGTCGAGCACCAACAAGAGTTGCTTCTTTCCCAAGGACGTTTTCAGCAGATCGAGCACTGGTTGATCTCCGGTCTCTTTGAGTTCGAGCGTCTGGGTGATGGTGGGGACGACCAGCGCAGGATCGCTGATTGGAGCCAGATTCACGAAAAACACCCCATCGGCGAAGAGGTCACTCAACTCTGCTGCCACCTGCAAGCCTAAGCGCGTCTTGCCCGTGCCGCCAGGGCCAGTCAAGGTGAGCAAGCGCATGTCCTCACGGCGTAGTAGATCGTAGACGGCTGTCACTTCCTGCTCCCGCCCAATGAACGGTGTGAGCTGGACAGGCAGGTTATTGGAATATGTGTCCAGCGTCCTCAGAGGGGGAAAGTCAGCAGGCAAGCCCGAAATAACCAGCTGGAAGAGACGTTTGGGGCGTCCCAAGTCCTTGAGACGGTGTTCCCCTAGATCGCGCAGGCTCACATCATCCGGCAGGTCCTGCTCCACCAGGTTGCAGGTTGCCTGGGAGAGCAGCACCTGTCCTCCATGCGCGGCACTCATGATTCGTGCGGCGCGATGCACATCCAGACCAACGTAATCTTCCGAGGAAAGCTGTGGTTCACCCGTGTGCAAGCCCATACGCACCCGCACCACCACGCCTTCTGGCCAGGGATGAGTGGCAAGGGCTCGCTGCCCATCCACTGCTGCCAACACGGCATCGGTGGCACGAGCAAAAGCCACGAAGAAGGCATCTCCCTGCGTATCGACCTCGTGGCCGTTCCATTGCTGGAGCGCGGCACGCAACAGGCGTCGGCACTCGCTCAGCACGCTGGCGTAACGGTTGCCTAACTGCTGGAGCAGATGCGTGGACCTCTCGATGTCGGTGAAGAGGAGCGTGACTGTCCCCGTCGGGAGGTTGCGCATGGAGGAGCTCCTTTGCCCGGCTTCGGCTGGATGCTCAGCCGATTCTGCTTTGCTGGCTTCTTCCAAGGCCATAGCAAAGGCCTTCACGTTCGCAAAGCGTTGCTGCGGGTCTTTGGCGAGTGCCTTGAGGACTACATGTTCAACTGCGGGTGGGATCGTCGGGACTTGAGTACGTAGGGATGGTGGGGGAACCGACAGATGCTGATCTGCTATCTCCTGAAACGATCCATGAAAGGGAGTATCTCCACTCAGCCATTCATAGACCACGACAGCCAGGGCATATTGATCACTGGCCGCACACGGTTGGTGCTGAATCTGCTCGGGAGCCATATACAGCGGGGTGTCTGCGGCTGGATTGCTCAGCGAGAAGGAGTCCAGGCTGCGCTGCACCACGGCCAGGCCAAAATCACTGAGCACTACCTGGGAGGTGGCGTTGAGTAAGAGATTGTCCGGCTTGACATCGCGATGGATCACCCGCTGTTGATGGGCATAATCCAGAGCCGAAGCGATCTGTTTCACATAGGTCACGATCTGCTCGAAGGAGAGGCGTGTCCCTTTGGGGTGGTGTGATCGCAGGGTGCCGCCCGGTAAGTACTCCATGACGAGATAGGGCGTCTGGTCATGAAGGCCAAAATCAAGCACCTGCACAATATGGGGATGCTGTAAGTGAGCGATGGTGCGCGCCTCCGTGTGGAATCGCTCTCTTTCCTCCCCGGTGAATTGGGTATGCAGGACTTTGATAGCAGCTGGCCGCTCTAAGTAGAGGTGTTCTCCCAGATACACCTCAGCAAAAGCTGTCTGTCCCAGGACACCGAGCAAGCGGTAGTTGCCTAGCTGTTGTCCGATACGATCAGCCATCGTCACACCTCCTCTGCACAGTGGCACGTCACGTTCGCCCGGTTCTTTCTGCTCCCAACAGGTCAGGCGTGGGTCGTCTCTGTCGGGCGCTCCTCATCAGGAGGAGGGATGCTGCCGTCGCCAGGCCCGTACTTCTGTATCAGCCGTTCCATCCGACTGCTCGGCATAGCGCAAGGTCGTTTGCAGGTTCTTATGCCCCAATCGTTTGCGAATGGTCGGCAAACTGACCCCGCCATTGATCAGTTCAGTGGCATGCGAATGCCGAAGTTGGTGGAGCGTGCAGGCGACCCCTGCCTGCGAGCAGTAGTGGTCCCAGCGCTCCTGCATCGACTGGTAGCGCAGTGGTCCTCCTCGCCCGTTCTTTTCCGCTCGGAAGAGCGGCCCGTGTTTGTAGCCCATCCGTTTCAGGTAGACCCGGAGTTGCTGCACAAGGCGCGGATCGTCGAGCAGGACCGTTCGCCTCTTGCCACCTTTCCCCACGACGGTCAGATGTTCATTGTCGAGCGAGAGGTCAAGGTCCTCCACATACAGGGCGAGTCCTTCACTCACCCGCAGGCCGGTCTCCGAGAGTAGACGAAAGAAGAGTCGGTCGCGCAGACGCTCAGCGGGAATAACTTTGAGAATGCATTCAATCTGGTCGCGCTCCACTCCACGCGGCTGCGGCGGATCGAGTTTCACCCGCTCGATCTTGCGCATTGGGTTGCTGTCGAGCAGATCCTGTTGCTCAGCCCAGGTCAGAAAGCGTGCAACGGCTGCCTGTTTGCGTGCTCTGGTTGCAGGACGAAGATGGGAATGCATCTCGAAGAACGTTCGCAAGACGTCCGCACTGATCGTCTGGATCGGTCCCTGGTGAAAAGCACACAGCTGGGTTAAATCGGTCGCATAGGCGCGGCACGTATGTGGCGAATGATTGGCGTGAGCCAGATCGGCAAGAAATGTGATGACCAGAGATTCCAGTGATTGCTCTTCGGTTGAAGCATGCTCCATCTGTTTTGCTTATTCCTGTGATAACGATAAACAGGCGTCTCTCGAAAGGCTGATTCCTCACGCTCAAGATCGTCTGATTTCGGCGCTATTCCTGAGATAATGATTATTCTAGCAGGAATCCTGGGCAAAAGGAAGAGCAAAATGACGATTTTTCACCCAATAGTCCAGAAATACTCCTCTTTGCGATTTTTATTCGTTCGTTAGAAGGAAAAACTCTGCTTGATGGAGAGAAAGACGAGGAATGCAGTATGCCTGTTGATTACCTGACCGAGGAACAAGAGCAGCGCTATGGCCGCTATGTTGGCGAACCGACAAGAGAGCAACTTGCCCGCTATTTTCATCTGGATGATGCGGATCGCACCCTGATTGCCCAGCGCCGTGGCGATCAGAATCGTCTGGGCTTTGGAGTCCAGATCGGGACACTCCGGTTCTTGGGCACCTTTCTCCCAGATCCGGTGAATGTCCCCATTGGGGTCATAGCCTATGTCGCTTCCCAACTTGGGATTACCGATCCCCAGTGCATCACGCAGTATGCCGAGCGAGTTCAGACCCAGCAAGAGCATGCCCAGGAAATCCGGCAACACGCTGGCTACAAAGAGTTTGCGGAGCGCCGTGGAGGTTTTGCCTTGATGCGTTTCCTCTATGCGCGTGTCTGGGTCGGCACCGAGCGACCCAGTGTGCTCTTTGACCTGGCAACGGCCTGGTTACTCGACAAGAAAGTGCTGTTGCCAGGAGTGACCACGCTCACGCGCCTCATCTCCACCATTCGGGAACGCGTCGCTGAGCGATTGTGGCAACGGTTGAGCGCAGCCGTTTCGCCTGAACAACGAACCGACCTGGAGGGATTGCTCGCACGAGCTGGTGCGTCCAGGATCACGAATCTCGAACGCCTCCGCCGTGCTCCCTCTCATGCGAGCGCGCCTGTCCTGGTGCAGACGCTGGCCCGCCTGACAGAAGTGCGCCAGCTGGATGTTGGTCCCCTGGACCTGGTAAACGTTCCAGCCAGTCGGATCAAAGCTCTGGCGCAATACGCCGTGACGACTAAAGCCCAGAGTATTGCCAAGTTGACCGAGCAGCGTCGTACCGCCACGCTGGTATCCTTTACCCGCCAACTGTCGGTCACGGCGCAGGATGATTCGCTGGATGTGCTGGATATGCTCATGCGAGATCTGCTGGCACGTTCTACAAACGACGGAAAGAAAGCACGCCTGCGGACCTTGCGTGACCTGGACGCGGCCGCCTTATCGCTTGCTGAGATCAGCGAGAAAGTCATCACTCCCGCGTGGACCGATGAACAGGTACGAGCGTTTCTCACCGAAAAGCAGGCCAAGATCACCGAGGCTGTCGCCACCATTTACGAACTGGCACGTCCAGCGGATGACAACTACTACCAGGAAATCGTGGCGCGCTATTCCTCTGTCCGCCGGTTTTTCCCGGCTCTCCTACGCACGATCGAGTTTACGAGTAACGAGGCCGGGAAGCCGGTACTCAAAGCCCTCACGTTCCTGCGTGACCTGGAAGGGCAGAAACACCCCGATCTTTCAGTTGGAAGCGCCATGTTGCTCCCACAGGGAAGCCCATCGATCGTCGCTACTACACCTTCTGTGTGTTGGAACGGCTCCACGAGGCCCTGCGCCGCCACGATGTGTTTGTGGATGAGAGCACCCGCTGGGGCGATCCACGAGCCAAACTGTTGGCCGGAGAGCACTGGGAGCGGGTCCGACCAACCATTTGTCAATCATTAGGAAGAAAGGCTGAGCCAAAGATGGAACTCGATGAACTCGCTCGCCGACTCGATGAGGCGTATCGCGCCACAGCAGCCAGGTTTCCTCAGCCAGGCGTTCGCATCGAGAAGGTCAAGAACCGGGCTGGCGTAGCCCAAGACACGCTGATCCTCACGGGCCTGGACAAGGTAGAGGAACCAGAAAGCCTGCAGCTCCTGCGTCATCGCGTGGCACGACGCCAACCCCTGGTGGATTTGCCAGAACTCCTCTTGGAAATCCAGGCTCGCACCGGCTTTGCCTCCGAGTTTGCTCATATCAGTGAAGGGCGCTCTCGCCTGGACGACCTGCCTACGTCCATCTGCGCCGTTCTGCTGGCCGAAGCCTGCAACGTGGGACTCACACCCCTGGTCCGCAAGGGGATTCCTGCACTGGAACGAGATCGGCTACTCTATGTCCAACAGAATTACATCCGGCCGGATACGCTTTCCCGAGCCAATGCGCGGTTGGTGGACTATCAAGCAACCATCCCTCTGGCAAAGTCTTGGGGCGGTGGAGAAGTCGCCAGCGCCGATGGCTTGCGCTTTGTCGTTCCCCTGAGAACCTTGAATGCCGGTCCCAATCCCAAATACTTTGGCACTGGGCGCGGCATCACACTCGTCAACTACACAAGTGATCAGTTTAGCGGCTTCAAAAATATCGTCGTCACAGGCACACTGCGTGATTCGCTGGTCGTCCTGGAAGGATTGCTCAATCAAGAAACAGGGCTTCACCCAAAGGAATTGATGACCGATACGGCCTCGTACTCCGACGTGATGTTCGGGTTATTCCATCTGTTGGGCTATCAATTCAGTCCACGGCTGGCCGATGTGGGCGAGTCTCGCTTCTGGCGCATCGATGCCTCGGCTGACTATGGCGTGTTGAATGGCCTGGCACGCCAGACGATCAATCGGAACCTGATCGAGCAGAACTGGGATGATCTGTTGCGAGTCGCGGGTTCCCTCAAATTGGGCACGGTCCAGGTCACTGAGTTGTTGCGAGCGCTCCAGGGAAATGGGCATCCCTCCACCCTGGCCAAGGCCATTGCGGAAGTGGGACGGGTAGCCAAAACGCTCTACCTGCTTTCGTATATTGATGACCCTGCGTACAGACGGCGCATCTTGATCCAGTTAAACAAAGGCGAAAGTCGCCATAGCCTGGCACGGGCGACCTATTTTGGACAAAAGGGAGAGGTACGCCAACGCTATCGTGAAGGGCAAGAAGAGCAACTTGGAGCCCTGGGGCTGGTCGTCAATGCCATGGTGCTCTGGAATACGTTGTACATGGATCGAGCGTTGGAGGAGATGCGAGGACGAGGGATGAAGATCGTACCAGAGGATGTTGAACGCCTCTCTCCACTGGGCTATGATCATATCAACCTGCTGGGCCGGTACACGTTCTCGCTTTCTGATGAGATTCGTCAGGGAGCATTCCATCCGTTGCGGGAGATGGAAGAGGCAGAGCAGGAGCCAGAGGAGTCGGTGGAAAGTGCTCAGGAGGTGAGAGAAGCATAGAACCCTTTCCCTTTGAAACATCCTGCAAGCTGGCCAAGCCGAAAATGCATTGGCCAGCCGATTGCCATTCACCGCGACATTCTCTCCCCTCTCTCCGCAATACACTGCTTTATGAGTGGCTCCAAAAGCATCCCAGACACCTGATCAATGCATATCATTTAATCAAATTTCCTTAGCGTTGTTTTCCGTTCCATTACTACTCAAGGGCCCTTTTCCCAAGGTGAACTACAGAATTCTTTGTAGTGACCTCCCGCACATCGGTCTTCCCAGCGCATTGCAAAATACAGAGGTGAATACAGAAGATGCGCGATGTGCTGCTGTACACAAGTGGAGTAGGCTCTCATCAAGGAAATAACACTTCATCTCCCCAAGAGGAGGCAGAAGATGCTCAGATATGAGACGAAGTCTATTGAGCAGGAAAGGACCGACGACGATGTCACGGTCGAGATCACCGATCTGCCTGAGCAGACTGAGAACGGCCTGCACATGTCGGTAGCACTAGTCTTGCTAGAGTGGCAACGCTCTCCAAAAAAGAGACGATACCTTCGATGGCTGAATCGCCTGGGCATCGCGCTGTTGCTCGTCATCCTGTTCAGCTTGAATAATGGCCTTTCGCTCCTCATCATGAGGAGTGTAAACACTCCTTCACTGCACCCGCAGTCTGAGAGCATCACCTGCCTGGTCGATGCGGCCTGGTCCCCTGACAGTCGCGTGTTTGCAGTTCTCGGCTATCAGCACGCTTGCTACCAGGCAGGCGCGACCGGTGTACTGACCCTCTACGACACTCACTCACGCAAGGTGATGGCCCGGTTCCATCCTGATAATGCGATTGTGCATGCCCTCGGCAGTTCCGTGTCCTTTCCTCTGAAGCGTCCGTTTACCATTAACTATGTGCATGTCGTTTGGTCACCTGATGGACACCGCCTGGCCTGCACCTTCGACACAATTTCAGCACAGCCATCGGTGAATGGTGTGCTCCTCATCGACAGAGATGGCAGCCACACTCAGGTCTTGCTCCAACGGCAGTTTTCCACCGCGCCGTTTTATGCCGAGTGGGACCTCGTTCAGAGCAGGCCGATCTCGTTCACTCCACCACCGTCTGCCTTCGCACTCATGCCTTTGCCTCCTGCTTTGGCCTATCGTTGGGGAGGAAGCGGCACCTTGGTACCGGAGACGAGGCTATCGAGTACCACCGCGCCGGTAGCACCCCCACCTGTTCCCATCGGGAACCCTATTGGCGGCGCCTCCTTCACTATCTGGCAACCAGGATCGGCTTCTGTTGCGAGGTTGGCAGACACGTCTTCTCTCTATACATGGAGCACCGCCTTCGCCGCCTGGTCCTCTGACGGACGCTATCTCATCGATGGGATTGCTCTCTTCGGTGTGCTCAAGCCGCCAGGACAGGGCTTTCCCAGTTCCTATGCACTGGCGGTTGCCAAGATGAATGGGGCACCGCTTCTGCCGCTCCATGATGCAGCGCTGCTGAAGACAGTCGATACAGCTACAGCGTTCGCGTGGAGCCCGAATGGACGTGTTTTAGCTGCCTACCTTGCAGGCAAGAGCGTGGATCTCTATGATTGTACCAACGGGCATAGGCTCGCCTCGTTGGAACTGGATGACGAGAACGCCGCTGTATCTCTCGATGTCGTCTTGCTACGCTGGTCACCTGATGGCTCGCACTTGCTCTTCGCGAGTGCGCTGTCGGGCAGAGTAAAACTCTGGGGTCTCAATCAACTGCCGAGATGACGACCGGGCATATCCCCCTACCTTCGGACAGGTGAGGATGTGACTGTTTCTGATAAGAAAGAACACTTCGCATCGCAGGTTGCTCTCAATTCCGGATCGTTTTTCTGCGGTTGCGTATTTAGCGTACAGAATTCCAGTCTTAGCGCCTTGACACAACGCTTAGCGTACAAAAAGCAGGATTGGATATGCTGACCCCGTGCGCCGTTTCGACGCACATGAGATACCTTTCACAGAAAGGAGAGGTTGAGAGCACAAACGACCTCTAGGACACGGCCTGACCTGGCGA
>WNFJ01276794.1_pt1 | contig 11117 bp, 7 predicted proteins | sample 5400461 | NCBI WGS metagenome assembly WNFJ01 (sample SAMN13153349, study PRJNA577476) | soil metagenome | isolation source: 115 cm saprolite on Douglas fir-dominated hillslope | place: USA:California | collected 2013-09-17 | reverse complement strand
CGAGCACGGCAGAGCCTGGGCCGGCAGAGCCGGCAGGACCCTCTGCGCCGACCGAGCCAACCGTCAGCGCGAAACTGCCGGTCGCCGAGCCAGCACAGGACGCCGCTGCGCTGGACGCGGTGGCGGTAGCCAGCATCGAGCACACAGCACCGGTCAACGGGGTCAGGCCGTGGGCACGTTGTTTCACCGAGGAGCTGCGCCCTGCACGCGCGCCGGTCGTTCCCGACGTGGCGAGGGCCTGGCGCATCCACGCCGCTGCCCACAGTCCGATGCTGGCCGACCTGAGCGCGCTGTTCACGCCGGACCCCAGTGCCAGCAGGACGCTCGCCATCATCGGCGACCCCGCTGACGAGCGGTCTCGGCTAGCCGCCATCCAGGCAGCCCGGGACGCCGTCACGACCGGGGAACTCGTGGTGCTGACGACGAGTGCGGGCTTCACTGGCTTTTTCGCCAGCGTCCACGCGGAACATCCCTCGATCGGCATCACGGTGCTGAGGATGCCGGAGGGCGCCCGGGTGCCAGCCGTTGCGTTGCAGTTCGCGCACGCCGAGCCGACCGTCTTCACCGAACTGGCCATCGGCCCGGGCGGCACCGTCTGCGAGCCGGTCCGAACCGAGCTAACCGTGCCCGGCGGCGGCTCCAGCCCTGTCGGCACTGACGACGTCGTGCTGGTCACCAGGGACTCCGGCGGCGCCGGGCTCGTGCTGGCCCAGGTGCTGGCGCTGTGCGGAAGTGCCGTTGCCGTGATCGGCAGGGCCGGCGACAACGACGACAGTGAACTCGTCGCTGGCCTCGAACGGCTGCGATCGGCCGGCGCCAAGATCGGCTATGAGGTCATCGACATCACTGATCCCGCAAGCCTCGCTGCGGCTATTGGGCGCATCGAGGACCGACTCGGGGCAGTGACCGCAATCGGGCACGGCGGCAGCCTCGACGTTCCGGCGCCTCTGAACGACCTGACCGACGCGCAGGTCGAGCGTTATGCGGCCGAACACGCTGAGGTACTCGACCGGCTGGTCTCGTCGATCGAGCCTGGCCAGCTCAAGCTCATCGTGACGTTCGGCTGGATTGCGGGCCGGTACGGCATGGCGGGCGCGAGCCTCACCGCGCTCGCCGGAAGTGCGCTGGAAGAAAGGGCCGACCGCCTGGCAACCGCGAGCGCCGGGTGCCGGGCGCTGCACATCGACATGCCTGCCTTGTCGACCCCACGATTGGGCGACCGGGCCGGCCTGGCCGACGAACTGCGCGCGGCCGATATTGCGCCGATCGAACTCGGCGCGGCCAGCAGGCTGCTGCTCAAGATCATGACGACGCCGGATATCCCGGCCAGTGTGTCCGTGCATGGCCGGGTGAGTGGGTTCGCATCCTGGCCCGCTGGCGTCATCACCAGTGGGCAACTCGCGGCCGCCGGCCTTCCTGGCGGCGGGCGCTTCCTGCGCGAGAGTCTCGTCCACTATCCCGGCATCGAACTAATCACTGCGGCCCGGCTGTCCCTGACGACCGATCGTTACCTCGCCGATTACCGGATCGACGGGACGGCGGTGCTGCCACCCGCGCTGGCCGTTGAGGCGCTTGCCCAGGCAGCGTCGGTGCTGGCTGGCCGGCCGCTGCGGCTGGCTCGCCACGTGGGGATGGACTCGCCGGTAGTCATTCCGTCCGCCGGCGAGGCCGTCGTCCGACTCTGCGCACTGCGAGAAGGCAATGTGATCACCGCAGCGCTGCGCTGTGCGGACACCTATTACGGCGCGGATCACGCCAAGGCCGAGTTCAGTCTCGTGGCCAGCGCGGAGTCGAAGGCGGTGGTTGAGCCTATGGCCGCGGCGTTCGGCACTCGAAGGCTCGCTGACGGCGACGCTGGGCTGGTGGACGGCACCGAACTGTACGGGCCGATCTGCTTCCAGTCAGGACGGTTCCGCCGAATCACATTCTTGTCGGAAGTAACGGCGCGGTCAGGGCGCGCGCTCGCCCGCGGCACCGACGAGCAACCGTGGTTCGCGGCCGGAAGCGAGTTGGCCGGCACCGGATTCCTCCTCGGCAATCCTGGCCTGAATGACGCCGTGCTGCAGATGCTCCAGGCCTGCGTTCCGCATCGGCGCGTGCGGCCGACCGGGTGCGAGTCGGTCCAGTTCTCCGGTTGGGACAGCGAGGGCGCGGTTGAGATCCGGGCCATCGCGACCGGGCAAGCGCATCCAGCGACCGGACCTATCCACGCTCGCGGCCCGCGTTCTGTCCAGGCCAACGTGCCCGGACAGGCGCCGGCACCTGCAGCCGAGATGCCGGCCACCGCGCCGGCCTCCTTCGCAGCTGCCGCTCCGGCTCGGCGGCCGGTCGACATGACCCGTGAAGAACTTGCCGACATGGAGATTTCCGACCGGCGTCCGGTGTCTCGCAAATCCGGCAGGCGGCGGCAGCCACAGCACGGTCGGCCGCAACGCACCTTCCGAGACCGGCAGCGCGCACAGGCCGGGCCTGCATACTCGGCATTTCACACTTGGGAGGTCGTTAACGAGGAGGCCGCTCCGGCTACGCAGGCCGGAAGAGCGCAGGCACCCCAGCGTGCCCCCGTTCCCGCACAGCCGCTAAGAGCGGAGCGAGGCAGGAACCCCGTTCCCCTCATTAGTATCGACCAGCCCCTGCAGTGGGACATCGAGGCAGTGGACGCAAGCGGACGGCTGCTCGCGGCATGGCACGGCGTCGAGGTACGTGATTGCGGACCGCTGCCACGCACTGCCGCCTGGCCGCCCACGCTTCTGTCTGCCTTCCTCGAGCGGGGCGCCGTCGAGCTCGGCCTGGCCAGCACGCTGCAGGTCGTGGTCACCTCCACGCAGCTCGGCGGCAAGGGCGTGCCGCGGCCGGCCGCGATTCCGCTGCGGTCGGGGCCGTCGGACGCGGCGTGGCAGCAGGCCGGTCACGATGCAGTCGCGGACAGAATGCCGACACCGTATGTGGCCAACCTGGTCGGCCGGGGACCGCTGGCCGGCTTCGGGCTTACCGTGCGGGCTGCGGCACTGGTCGCATGCGGCTGGGCCGCGGTGGATGCCGGACACCGGAGGCAGCTGGGGGCGAGCTTCGCCGCCATCTACGATCAGCTGCGTGCCGAGCTTGACGAGTCGCCTGCCACCCTCGCCGCCAGGCTGGACGCGACAGGCGCGTGCCTGACTGCCGCGGCGGCTGCGGGCACGGTCGGAGTCGCGGGCACGGACGGAGTCGCGGGCACGGACGGAGTCGCGGGCACGGACGGTGTCGCGGGCACGGACGGTGTCGCGGGCACGGTGGGAGTCGCCGGAGCTGCGCCGGCCGCCGGGGTCGCGGCCGGGCCGCACATCACGGTGAGCCGGACAACGACCGACGGCTGGGTGCTGATCGAGCTGCCCGATGCCCGCATCGCCTGCGTGGTTGTCGAATTGCGCGGGGTGTCCGCGCCGGTCGCTGTGGCCATCCTGACCGGCCGCGTGGCATCGGTCGACGCTGGGTCCGTGAACGGCGACGCACATGCCAGCAGCCACGTCCGAGCCACCGCCGGGCCGGTCGGCACGCCGAGGTGAAGCCGCTGGCACCTTAGCGACCGTGGATTCGCCGCCCACCGATTCGAGCACAGCGCCGAGCTGCGTATCGGGCTGAGGCTGATGACGAGGCTTGCGCCGGTCTGTCACACTAAGGCTAGAACGGGGTTCTAGTCGAAGGCGGGCGCCATGACCACTCCTACAGCCAACTCAATCGAGGGCGTCGATCTGTCAACGATGGAGTTCTGGGGGCAGCCGCTCGACCTGCGGCATGCTGACTTTGCCAAGCTGCGGGCGCTGCCTAAGCCGCCCCATTTCATCGTGCCGGACGGGCCGTTCACCGTGCCGGGCGACGGCTACTACGCGTTCGTCTCGCATGCCGATGTGTCGGCCGCGAGTCGCCACCCGGAGTTGTTCTCCTCAGCCCGCGGCGCAACGAGCGTCGAGGACCTGCCTGCCGAGTTCAACGAGTACTTCGGCTCGATGATCAACATGGACGACCCGCGGCATGCCCGCCTCCGACGGATCGTGTCCCGAGCCTTCACGCCGAAGATGATCAAGAAGTTCGAGGACGACGTACAGCAAACCGCGGCCGTCATAGTCGACGACCTGCTGGCAACCGGCCCGTGCGACTTCGTGCAACACGTTTCCGGCCGCCTGCCGCTGACGATCATCTGCAACATGATGGGCATCGGCGAAGAGCACTACGACATGGTGCTGCGCAATACCAACATCATTCTGTCTGGCGCCGACCCCGAGTTCATGAGCGAGGACATGGACGAGGCGATCGCTCAGCTGCTGACCGCGGGCAAGGACCTCGCCGACTTGGTGACAGACCTCGCCGCGGAGCGCGCCGAGCGCCCGGCTGACGACCTTATCTCAGCCCTGGCCACGGCGAACATCGACGGCGAGCAGCTCACGCCAGCCGAGCTGGGGTCGTTCTTCATTCTGCTCGTCGTGGCCGGTAACGAGACCACGCGGACTGCCATCTCGCACGCGCTGAACCTGCTGACCGAGCACCCGGACCAGCGCGAGCTCCTGCTTGCTGACATCGAGGGCCGCCTGCCTGGCGCGGTCGAGGAGATCGTCAGGTACGTGTCGCCGGTTATCTTCATGCGCCGGTCGGTCACTCAGGACTGCACGCTCAACGGCAACGACTACCGCGAGGGCGACAAGGCCGTGCTGTTCTACTGGGCGGCCAACCGCGATGAGTCCGTGTTCGCCGATCCAGGCCGCTTCGACGTCACCCGTTCCCCCAACCCGCACGTCGGCTTCGGCGCGGCCGGGCCGCACTTCTGCCTGGGTGCTCACCTAGCCCGCCGCGAGATCACCGCGATGCTGCGAGAACTGCTGACCCGCGTGCCCACAGTCCGGGCCGCCGGCGAGCCCGACAGATTGCTGTCGAGCTTCATCAACGGCATCAAGCATCTGCCGTGTGAGTTCGATTAAGCGACCATCGAGGTGCGCGTCTGTGCCGCGTAACTGGTACATTTCGGTCTCCTGGCGACACTAAGCCGTCGGCTCCGATTACTTTCTCGTAACTAACTGTGATTGCTTGCCTACCACGTGTATAACTAGAAACCCACGCGGCACTTGGGGCCGGCTTGCCGGGACGGGGGAAAGGTGCCGCGAAGGGATCCGTGAGTCGCGGAGGGGGACCTTCGTCTGGGGCCGTTCGATCCCTGGCGGGATCGCCCGGCTGCCCGCCGCCCTCTTCTGGCGGGCGGCGGGAAGCAAACGAAGGTCGCGACCCGCGGACCCTCTGGAGTGAGGCAGAGCGCGCGACGGGGGCCGTGCGCTCTGCCTACTCTCGGAAGCCCGCGGAGTCTGGCTGACGCGCGATGTCTCACGTGATGCGCGATGTCATGCGAGCAGACCGCGCCGCTATGCCAGTCCGCTTATCTGGCCAGCCAGTGCGAAGTCCTTCTCGGTCAGCCCGCCATCCGAATGAGTCGACAGCGTCAGCGTGACCTTGTTCCACTGAATCGTGATGTCCGGATGATGGTTGGCCGCCTCGGCTAGGTAGGCGACAGCGCCGACGTAGAGCATCGCGCCGCTGAAATCCGCCCGCGTCTCGACATGCACGATGCTGTCGCCTTCCCGCGTCCAGGCTGGCACTGCGGCCAGTTGCTCGCGGATCTCATCGTCGGAAAGCACTGCCATTGGAATCACCAACTCTCGCGCGCCATCGCTAACTCCACTAATGCTGGGTCCACTATCGACTCGACTTCAACACCACGACGATTTCAGTGACTTTGGCGACTGGAATGCCCGGTTTGCGGCACTGAAACTTTCGCACTGTTGGCACAGTAGACCCGGCGGGATGCCGTGGCGCGGGCCAGGGCACCGCGCGGCCTTAGCTCCCGGTAGGCTCCGTGATCGTGACAGACTCCGCGGCTGGCGCGCCTCGCCGCACGCCGCTGACCAGCATCCACGAGCGACTCGGCGCCACCATGACCGACTTCGCCGGGTGGTTGATGCCGCTCAGGTACGGCAGCGAGACAGCAGAGCACGTCGCCGTCCGGACCGCAGCCGGCCTTTTTGATCTGTCGCATATGGGAGAATTCTCCGTCACTGGGGCCGGCGCCGGTGACATGCTCGACTACGCACTGACCGGCCAGCCCTCTGCCTTGCAGCCCGGCCGGGCGCGTTACATGATGATCTGCGCCGAGGACGGCGGCATTCTCGATGACCTCATCGTCTACCGGCTCGCCGACGAAGAGTTTCTTATCGTGGCCAACGCATCGAACACCGCGATTGTCGGCAGCGCGCTCGCCGATCGCGCGCTAGGCCGCAACGCGGTCGTAACCGATCGCACGGACGACTATGCGCTGCTGGCCCTGCAGGGACCGCGAGCGGCCGGGATCCTGGCACCGCTCACTACCGCGGACATCACCGCGATCAAGTACTACACCGGCTATCCGGCGCGGGTGACCGGCCGGGACGTGCTGTTGGCCAGGACCGGCTATACGGGCGAGGACGGCTTCGAGATCTTCGCCAGGCCACAGGACGCCGAGTTCCTGTGGGCACAGCTGAGCGTGGCCGGATCGGGCGAGGGCTTGGTTCCAGCCGGGCTCGCGGCACGCGATACCCTCCGGCTCGAGGCCGGCATGCCTTTGTACGGTAACGAGCTCGGTCCCGAGCTGACGCCCTTTGATGCCGGGCTTGCGCGGGTTGTGAAATTCGATAAGCCGGGATACTTCGTCGGCCGTGAATCGCTAGCGGCACTGGCCGAGGAGGGCACGGTGCGCCGGCTCGTCGGCCTCACCTGCCAGTCGCGCCGAGTGCCCCGGCACGGATATGAAGTGCTCTGGGACGGCAAGCCGTGCGGTTTCGTGACCAGCGGAGCGCCGTCACCGACTCTCCGCGTGCCGATAGCAATGGCGTACGTGCGGCCGGACGTCGCTAGCGAAGCACGCGGCGTGGCCGGGGCTGGTCGCCTCGCGGTCGATATCAGGGGCCGTGACGAGCCGGCCACACTGGTGGAGTTGCCGTTCTACCGTCGCCCGGCTTGACCGCTAGCCGGGCACCAGTAACCGCAAATTAGCCGCGAGAGAGGCGAAAATGACCGTTCCCGCCGAGCTCTACTACACGGCCGAGCACGAGTGGATCGCCCTGAGCGGTTCCCTGGCCTCGGTGGGCATCACCGACCATGCGCAGCGTGCCCTCGGCGATGTCGTGTTCGTCTCGGTGCCAGCCGCTGGCAGCCGCGTCGCCGCTGGCGAGCCGTGCGGCGAGGTCGAGTCGACCAAGTCGGTGAGCGACCTGTACTCCCCCGTCGACGGGGAGGTCACCGAGGTTAACCCGGAAATCGAGGACGACCCCGGATTGGTGAATTCCGACCCGTACGGGGCGGGCTGGCTCTTCAAGGTCCAGATCGACGAGACCGACAGTGACGTTCCGCCGGGCTTGCTGTCGCCCGCCGAGTACATGGCCATGACCCAGGAAGACGAGTGAACGGCAGCGGCCATGGCGATCAACGCTGACCAGCGCTTGGCCGCTGCCCTCAGCCGACTGGACTCGGCCACGGCGCACCTGGAGGCGCCATTTGCGATTGTGGACTTGGCCGCGTTCCACGCCAACGCAGCCACAATGGTCAGCCGAGCCGCCGGCAAGCCGATCCGGCTCGCCACCAAGTCGGTGCGCTGCCGCCATCTGATCGAGCAAGTGCTGGCGCTCGAGGGGTTCCGTGGCGTCCTGGCCTACACGCTGCCCGAGGCGCTGTGGCTGGCCAACCTCGGTACCAGCGACGACATCGTCGTTGCCTATCCGACGGTCAACAGGTCTGCCCTTGCCGCGCTGGCAGCCGATGTCCTAGCAGCGGCATCCATCGCGGTGATGGTGGACAGCACCGATCATCTCGACGTGATTGAGAAGGCCATGGCCGGGGTGGCTGATCCACATCCGGTCCGGGTCGCCATCGATCTGGATGCGGGCTATGAAGCGCTAGGTGGGCGGTTCCGGGCAGGCGCGCGCCGATCCCCGGTCCGCACCCCGGCCACTGCGGGCGAGCTCGCCAGAGCTGTGATGTCCAGGCCCGGGCTGCAGCTGGTTGGTTTGATGGCGTACGAATCGCAGATCGCCGGCGTCGGCGACAACCCGCCGGGACGCCCGCTGTATGCCCGGGCCATCAGGGTCATGCAGCACAAGTCGGCGGCCGAGCTGTCGGAGCGGCGAGCCGCCATCGTGGCCGCGGTCCGCACGCTCACGCCGCTCGAGTTCGTCAACGGAGGCGGCACCGGCTCGCTGGAGGGCACCTCCGCTGAGGAGGCCGTGACCGAGATCGGCGCCGGCTCGGGCCTGTACCACCCGACGCTGTTCGATGCTTACCGCGGATTCACGGGTCAGCCAGCCGCCATGTTCGCGCTGCCGGTCGTCCGCCGCCCTGGCCCCGGGGTCGTGACCGCGCTCGGCGGCGGCTACCCAGCGTCGGGTGCTAGCTCGCCAAGCCGCGTCCCGTCGCCCTACCTGCCCGGCGGCCTACGGCTGGACCGCGACGAAGCGGCCGGCGAGGTGCAGACACCGCTGCTTGGCCCGGCCGCTGACAACCTGCGGATTGGCGACAAGGTCTGGCTCCGGCACGCGAAGGCCGGGGAGCTGTGCGAGCGATTCAATGAGCTTCATCTGGTCGACGGAAGTTCCGTCGTAGCGATTGTGCCGACCTACCGGGGTGAGGGCCAGAACTTCGGCTAACCGTTGCGCCGGTTCCGGACCCACATGCGCAGGACTGCCAGGCCGACGACAGCCGCGCCAACGGCGGCAGCGCCAATGCGGACCTCCGGGCGGGCCAGTTGCGCAGCGACCTTCTCCTTGACGAGGCTGATGTTGTGCGCGGGGCTGACCCGCTCGGCCAGGCTGTCTATCGTCCTGGCCAGGTCCTCGCGCGTCTGCTCGATTTGCGCGACGAGGGCATCGGGGTCTGAGTTGGACACGGCGCCCTGCTTCACGGCGACAGCACCGTGAACCGCGACCGCCCCGCCTGGCTCCGCCATTGCATCAAGTCCCTTCTGCACCACGGCTTCCGCTAATGCCGCGGCCTTCCCCGTAGTCTCCCAGGCATCGCGGAATCGCGCACAGCCGGCCGCCTGTTCCCGGCGCGGATCACGGTGTCAGACGCCAGCGGCCCCGGGCAAGACGCCCGGGGCCGCTGCCTTTCTTCAGCTGCCCAGCTACTCGCCCAGTTCCTTAGCGGCGTGGATCAACGCCTGGCACGCGAAGATCTGCACTCCAGCACCCTGGACTGGGTCATCCTGGAATGCTGCTGCCGCCAGCTCGCCCTTGATCAAGCCGGCCAGCCGGTCCCTGGCCACATCTAGCGCGCGCAGTTGCGTGTCGATGCTGGTGAAGGTGCTATCCGCGGCACTGGTGCTCTCGATGGCGTTCGTGGACGCCTGCAACGTTGCCGCCCCGAATTCACCCACGCTGGAGTTGAGCTGCTTGTAGCACTCCCCCAGGCTGGTCACGCCACGGTCGCTGAGCGCGTTGTTGGGATCGGTCAGGATCTGGGTGATGACGCGTCCGTCGGATGCATAGTCATCCTTCAGGCCGGCCAAGTACATCATCGTGGGCCTCATGTCGGTCTCGTCGATCCACGGACCGCGGAAGTGATTGTCCACGACCTCGACCTGGCCGCTGTTGGCACCCGACGAGGTGGTGCCCGCGTCGGCAGCCGGACCGTCCAGTCCGAGGTTCTGCACTCCCGGCCCGACGATGCCGAGGAAGTTGGTGTTGATCTCGGCAGCATAGTCGCCATGGTCCCAGGCGAAGCCCGTGTTCTGCGTGACGCACGGGCCATTGCAGGTGGGCCCGGCCTTGAAGAAGAAATAGTCGGGTTTGGCGAACAGCGCCAGGGTGGGTGTCCGGGCCGGGTCGGCGTTCACCATGTGCAGGATCGATTCCTCGACCGGGTTCGCGAGGAAATTGGTGATCGGCTGTGTGCTCGCCGTATAGGGGTTAAACGCGGTGAGCGCGGCCACGTTGTGCTCGAACGTGCGCACCACAGGGTCGGCAGGACCCGGGTTGCCGTTCAGGTAGAACTCCGGAGCGGTGTCTGACTCGAGGCCATACGGGGTCGTGTTGCCCGTCTGGGTCGTCAGCATGCCCTGGATGTTTCCGCCCAGCTCGCCGAACGAGCCCTGCGGGTAGGTGCAGACGATGGTGGTGCCGTTGCAGTTGGCCGGCGTCGGCTGGATCGCCCGGCCGACGTTGGCCCCGGCCATGTGGTCGCCTTCGTCGGAGCTGAACACGAACATCGTGTTCTTTGGCGTGATGCCGTCCTGGGCCAGCCGCTGGAAGAACACGCCGAATGCCTTGTTGAAGTACGCCGCCTGGTCGAGGTAGCACTGGCTGCCGCTACCAAGCGCATCTGGCGCGTTGTCGCACGAGGTCAGCCCGGGGATGAAGTGGTTACCGTGCAGGTCAGCCATGTAGGCGCTGACCACCGGAACTCCGTGCTCCAGCATGTCGGCGGTGTAGGCCAGGGTCTGCGCGGCGCTGATGTCGCCGTAGCCGGGGAATCCGGCAGCCGGCGCTGAGGCGAACGGGTTGTCCATCTCGTTGCCGAACAGGTCCGTCAGGTTCCCGGCCGAGTTAGTGACCGGAACACCGTCGTGGGCCAGGTTCGGCGTGCCCGCGCCAAGCACGGGTGCGATGTATCGGCTCCCGAACAACGCCTGGTAGCCGTCATAGCCGCCAGGCGAAGCCGTGTTCGTGGCCGTGCTCTGCCCGAACTTGACGCCGGTGGCATCGGCGCACAATGCGTTGCCCTGTGCGCAATGCACACCAAGACCGACGTAGTCACGAACCTCGTTGTCGTAGAACGGGGCGGCAGCTGAGTCAGCAGCGAGTTGCTGTGCCTCTGGCGAGTTCGGGCCAAACACCTTAGGAATGTCGAAGCCGGCGTTTTCCAGTTCCTGGTTCGCTGTCGCGACCTCGCCGACGTTGCAGCCCGCCCTCGTGTAAGGCACCCACGGCGCCGGAGTCACCGTGGTCGGCGAGACCGGGGATGACGCAGTGGATGGCGGGACCGGCGAGTAGACCATGTTCGGGTTCACGTCGTGCCCGGGATTTGGGTGCCTGGCAGTGTCGTCAATCGGGTCGGTCCAGTACGTGAAC
>WNFJ01605007.1_pt1 | contig 11118 bp, 10 predicted proteins | sample 5400461 | NCBI WGS metagenome assembly WNFJ01 (sample SAMN13153349, study PRJNA577476) | soil metagenome | isolation source: 115 cm saprolite on Douglas fir-dominated hillslope | place: USA:California | collected 2013-09-17 | reverse complement strand
GGGACGCCCTGGGCCCGGGTGCACGCCGCGGACGCTGCGACGGCGCTCGCCCGCGGCGGCTGGCCCCGGCCGGCGCTGGCCGTGCTGGACCCGCCGCGGACCGGGGTGCCCCGGCAGGTCATCGAGCGGCTGCTGGCGCCCGGCGACGGGCCCGGGACCGGCGGAAGCGGCCTGCGCGCGGTGGCCTACGTGTCCTGTGACCCGGCCACCCTGGCCCGCGACATCGCCGTGTTCGCCGGGCACGGCTGGCGGCTGGACGCGCTCCGTGCGTTCGACATCTTCCCCATGACCCACCACGTGGAATGCGTGGCGGCGCTCACGCCAGCGGCGCCAGGGCCTCGGCCAGCGGGGCGACCATGGCCGGGTCGGCGGCCAGCGGCAGGTTCATGATGGCCAGGTCGGTGCCCGCGTCCCGGTAGGCGGCGGCCAGGTCGGCCGCATGCTTGATCGCGTCGGGGCCCTCCACCCGGATGTTCACCGAGCAGGTGATCCCGGCCGGGTCCCTTCCGAGCGCGGCGCAGTGCTCGACCAGGGCCTGTTTGAGGCTGGCCCAGTCCTGCGGGTCGCTGGTGAGCGCGTTCCACTGCTGCGCCCAGCGCGCCGCGGTGCGCAGCGTCCGGGTCCGGCCGCGCCCGCCGATGGTGACCGGGGGATGCGGGCGCTGCACCGGCTTGGGCTCGCAGCGCGCCTCGGTGAGCCGGACGTAGCGGCCGTCGAACGTGGTCAGCGTGTTGCTGAGCAGCGAGATGATCGCCTCGACGCCCTCATCGAACCGGTCGAACCGCTCCCGCAGCGGCGGCAGCTCGATGCCGTAGGCGTCGCACTCCATCTGGTTCCAGCCGGCGCCAAGCCCCAGTTCCAGCCGGCCGCCGGAGATGATGTCCACGTTCGCCGCCATGTTGGCCAGCACCGCCGGGTGCCGGTAGACCATGCCGGTGACCTGGCAGCCGAGCCGGATCCGGGAGGTCGCCTCGGCGAGCGCGGCGAGCATCGTCCAGGCTTCCAGGTTGGGCCCGGCGAGGTCGCCGGACAGCGGGTAGAAGTGGTCCCAGTTCCAGGCCGACTCGAACACGCTCACCTCGTCGGCGGCCAGCCAGACGTCGCGGATCTGTGCCCACGTGGTGTGCTCGGGCCTGGTCTTGATAGCGAAGCGCACCAGCGTCTCCTCCGTGCCGCGAACGATTGCCGTGTGTGAGGCTATCGCGCGCGGCGGCGCGCACGCAGACCGCCTCCGCCTCCGGCCCCGTCAGCCGCTGCGGCGCGGCCCCTCGCCCTGCGTCCACGGGTCGTAGTCGATATCCAGCGCTTCCTGCGGCGGCCGCTCGTCCTCGGGCACGTGCCGCAGGTTCAGCCGGATCCGGGTCCAGCTATAGCTGCGCCCGCGCATCGAGTCCACCAGCACATCCGCCGGTTCCAGGTACTCCCACACCTTCGGGTGCCGCCGCTTCCACGCCTCGAGCCCGGTCATCGCCTCGTCCTTGGTGGCCGCGCGGGCCACCTCGATCAGCGGCATCGTGGACCGGCGCCGGCCGGTCGGGCCGAACGACTTGCCCGGGGCGGGCCGGGCCACGGCGCCGGACGGCCGGGCGCCGCTCATACGGCGCTTGGACGGCTGCACCCGTGGCGGCTCGCCGGCCTGCTTGTCGTAGTGCGGCGGCCAGGGCGCGTCGGCGAGCCCGGCGGCCTCGTGCCCGGCGGCGAGCGCGAGCAACGGCTCCAGCGGGCCCGCCGCCTCGTCCATGCCCGCCCACGGGTCACCGACTTGCGCGAACCGGCCGGGAACGGTGTCGATGGTGAACGCCGCGGGGTCGCAGCCGGGCACCTCCGGCCAGGTCAGCGGCGTGGACACCCGGGCGTCGCGGGCCGGCCGGACCGAGTAGGCGGAGGCCACAGTGCGGTCCTTGGCGTTCTGGTTGTAGTCCACGAACACGCCGTGCCGCTCCTCCTTCCACCACTGCGCGGTGGCCAGGTCGGGCGCGCGCCGTTCCACCTCCCGGGCCAGCGCCACGGCGGCGCGGCGGACGTCGGTGAAGCCCCAGCGCGGCTCGATCCGGGCGTAGATGTGGAAGCCGCGCGACCCGGACGTCTTCGGCCATCCGGTGAGTCCGAAATCTGTGAGCACATCGCGGGCGACCAGGGCCACCTCGAGGATCTGCGGCCAGTCCACGCCGGGCACCGGATCCAGGTCCACCCGCAGCTCGTCGGGATGGTCGAGGTCCTCGGCGCGGACCGGGTGCGGGTTCAGGTCGATGCAGCCCAGGTTCACCACCCAGGCCAGGCCGGCCGCGTCGCGGACCACCACCTCCTCGGCGGTGCGCCCGGACGGGAAGCTGAGCAGCACCGTCTCGATCCAGTCGGGGCGCTTGTCCGGGGCGCGCTTCTGGAAGAAGGGCTCGCCGTCGGCGCCGTTCACGTACCGCTTGAGCACCATGGGGCGCCCGCCCGCGCCGCGCAGCGCGCCGTCGGCCACGGCCAGGTAGTACCGGACCAGGTCGAGCTTGGTATGCCCGGTATGCGGGAAGTACACCTTGCCCGGGTTCGAGACCACCACGGTGGTCCCCCCGACATCCAGGCTCTGCTTCCCCTCGGCCATGCCGCCACAGTAACCGGAGGTCCCCCGCCCGGGCATCTTCGGGACATGCATAACGCCTGGCGGGGCGTGCCGTCGGCCCGTCCAGCCGTCCTGGCGCCGGGGCACCCGTCGGAGTTCTGGCCGAGTGCACCGACGACCAGGGCGCCCGGTTCTCCCTGGGCTGGTTCCCCGGCTAGCCAGTCCGCGCTCCGCCCAGACGAGCCGCGCCGGTGGCGGAAGAATGGGGGAGTGAGGGTGGTCGTGCTCGGCCCGCGATAGGTCAGGATGTCGAGGCTGCCTCGGCGTGGGTGACGCCGAAGCGGTCTTGGTAGTACCCGACCGCGCTGCAGCGTGCCCGCCCGGTGCACGACACCGAGAACAAGGCGGACAGTTGCCGCCTGCCCGCCGTGGCCCCGGCCGGTGCCGGCAGGAACGCGGCGTGCCAGTGCCCGGCGGACAGCGTCATGTACATGGCCACCGAGTGGCCTGCGGAGTTCCGCCCGCCGCCGACGGCGAGGCAGATGCCCGAGGGCCGGCAGGAGACGCCAAGGAGGTACGTGCTCGAATGCTGCCTGCCGCCCTGGGGCACCGCCGTGATCGGCACGGCCCGGCCGAACCGGCCCCCCGACTCGGTCACCGCCATGGCCCGGCTTTGCGTGGCCGACGCGGCGTACTGGCCCACGCCGAGGCACTGGCTGTCCGCCGGGCAGGAGATCGAGGTGATCGCGGTGAAGGTGCTCGGGATGGCGCCGCGCGGAACCGTGATCTCCGTGGCCCGGCGCCAGGCGCCCCGCACCTCGACGGCCCCCATCGGGGCGAACTGGCTCGCGGAGACGCTGTAGTTCCCGACCGCCACGCATGCGCCGGGGGCGGTGCAGGTGATACCGGTCATCAGGGCGTCCGGGTTCGCGGCCGCGTTCGGTGGCGATGCGATCTCGGTGGCCGGGCCCCAGTGCCCGGACGGCGACCTGGCCAGCACCATCGTCTGGCCATTGCCGGAGGAGTCCTGGTAGCTGCCGACCGCCTCGCATGACCCGTTGCCGGTGCAGGCGATCGCCTCAAACTGGGCCGACGCGGGCGTGGCGGCATTCGCCGGCAGGCCGGGCGCGAACGCGCGCGCCCAGGCGCCGTGGGACTCGGTGGCGATGAAGGCCTGGGGGTTGCCTGACCTGCCGTACTGGTAGTTGCCGACCGCCACGCAGTTCCCGGCGTTGCGGCAAGCGATGCCGCTGACCTGGGCATATGGCTGCTCTGCGGCGTTCGCGGGCAGCAGCAGCGGTATCGCCCTGTTCCACCGGCCGTGGGCCTGCGCGGCGACCATCGGCTTGAGCGGCCGCCCGGCCGCCCCGAAGGCGCCGCCGGCCGTGCACGACTCGGCGGCCACGCAGGCGACCGCGAACAGCCCGGTGCTCTGCACCACGCGGGTGCTCGCGGGCGGCCGGACGGCAGACGCCTGGTGATCCTCCAGGCCACCGCCGCCCAGGGCCACGGTCGGGCCCGGCGCTGCCGGGATGATGAACATGAGCACGCCAACAGCGCCGCTCACCGCGGCGCGCGCGTTATACGCAAGAACGGACAGAAGAGGCATGGCTTTCCCACCCATAGCTGGGAAGACCGTCAAGACAAGACTAACCCCCGCCCATGAGTGGGTCTACAAAGCCCCAGGAGGCACCAAGTGTCACGGAAGTCACAGATGTTGAGGCTGCTGCCCTGAACCTGACCGCGGCGCAGGCCCGGCAGCGGTTCGCAACCGCCCCGGTGGCGCGGCTGGCGACGGTGGGGCCGGACGGCCAGCCGCACCTCGTCCCGATCACCTTCGCGCTGGACGGCGACCGCATCTACACCGCCGTGGACGCCAAGCCGAAGACAACCACGAACCTGCGCCGCCTCCGGAACATCCGCGCCGACCCGCGGGTCGCCGTGCTCGCCGACCACTACGAGGCGGACTGGGACCGCCTGTGGTGGGCCCGGGCCGTGGGGCTGGCCTCGATCCTCGGCGACCCGGCGGGCGCGGCTGGCGCGACCGGCCCGGCCCGGGCGCGCGCGGACCTGGCCGGCCCGCTGGAGCGGCTCGCGGCGCGCTACCCGCAGTACCGGCGCAGCCTGCCCGCGGGCCCGGTTATCGAGATCGCGGTCGAGCGCTGGACCGGCTGGGCGGCGAGCCCCGGCGCCTAGCTCCCGACGCCTGCGGGGAGCCGGCTCAGCGCGTCCTGCACCGCCTGGTCGGGCAGCTCGAAGTCGGTCATCTCGCCCGACTGGAAGCTCGCGTAGGCGGACAGGTCCAGCAGCCCGTGCCCGCACAGGGCGGTCAGGATGACCTTCTCCTCGCCGGTCTCCTTGCACCGCAGCGCTTCCTCGATGCAGGCGGCGATCGCGTGCGCGGGCTCGGGGGCCGGCAGGATCCCCTCCGCCCGGGCGAACCGCAGCCCGGCCTCGAAGCACTCCGACTGCGGCTTGGACACCGCCTCGATCAGGCCCAGCTCGTAGACGTGCGACAGCAGCGGCGACATGCCGTGGTAGCGCAGCCCGCCCGCGTGGATCGCGTCCGGCACGAACTCGTGCCCGAGCGTGTGCATCTTGAGCAACGGGGTGAACCCGGCGGTGTCGCCGAAGTCGTAGGCGTACACGCCGCGGGTGAAGGACGGGCAGGCGGCCGGCTCGACGGCCCGCAGCACCGGGTTGATCCGGCCCGCGAGCTTCTCCCGCAGGAAGGGGAAGACCAGCCCGGAGAAGTTGGACCCTCCGCCGGTGCAGCCGACGATGAGGTCCGGGGTGTCCCCGGCCATCGCGAGCTGCTTGATCGCCTCCTCACCGATGACCGTCTGGTGCAGCAGCACGTGGTTGAGCACGCTGCCGAGCGCGTACCTGGCCGCCGGGTCGCCGCCGGCGACCTCGACCGCCTCGCTGATCGCGATGCCGAGGCTGCCGGTGGAGTCCGGGTGCGCGGCGAGGATGGCCCGCCCGGACGAGGTGAGCTCCGACGGGCTCGGGTGCACCGTCGCCCCGTACGCCTCCATCAGCAGCCGGCGGTACGGCTTCTGGTCATAGGACGCCCGGACCATCCATACCTCGCAGGCGATCCCGTACAGGGCGGACGCGAACGCCAGCGCGCTGCCCCACTGGCCGGCCCCGGTCTCGGTGGTCAGCTTCTTCACGCCCTCGGCGGCGTTGTAGTAGGCCTGCGGCACGGCGGTGTTGGGCTTGTGCGAGCCCGCGGGGCTGACGCCCTCGTACTTGTAGTAGATCCGGGCCGGGGTGCCGAGATCCTTCTCCAGCCGCCGGGCACGGAACAGCGGGGTGGGGCGCCACAGCCGGTAGACGTCGGTGACCGGCTCCGGAATGTCGATAAATCGATCCGGCGACACTTCCTGGGCGATCAAGGCGCCGGGGAACAGCGGCGCCAGGTCATCGGGGCCGACCGGTTGCCCGGTGCCAGGGTGCAGCGGCGGTGGCGGGGGCGAGGGCAGGTCGGGGATCACGTTGTACCACCGGCGCGGCATCTGGGACTCGTCAAGAAGGTATTTGACCTGGTGATCCATGGAATGCCTCCCGGGTGGGGCGCGCAAAGCTGATCACAGCGACCCTAGCGGCTCTTCCGCCCGGGCGGGAGGGGCCGGGCGGGCCGGGGGCGCCGCGATGATCATGGCGATGTGGCCGGCCGAACAGCCACATCGCCATGATCACGTTTCGGGGGGCCCTGGGCCCGGGACTACCGGGGCAACGAGCCTTGACAACCGGTCAGGAGTGCAACAAGATCGGTCAATACCGGGCAGGACGAAGACGCAGGCGGTCGCGTCACGCCGCAGCCGCCGGGCCGAACGCCGCATAAGGCGCCCCAGGCGCCGTTGCGGTGTCCCGGCGGCGAGGACACGCCTTCCGAAGCCAGCGAAGCGCCCGCGAGGAAGGCCAGAAGAGGAGGTCGCACGCCGATGCTGCCGACCCAGCGGCGCCAGGCGATCCTGGCCCAGGTGCGCCAGCACAGCGCCGTGTCCGCCGACGACCTGGCCCGCGAGTTCGGCGTGTCGGTCGAGACGATCCGGCGCGACCTGCGCAGGCTCGGCGAGAAGGGCCTGCTCGACCGCGTCTACGGCGGGGCGACCCGCCCGGCCGGCCGGTCCAGCGAGGGCAGCTTCGCCGCGCGCAGCGTCCGCCGAATGGCGGCCAAGCGCGCCATCGCGCGGCTGGCCGCCTCGCTCGTCGAGCGCGGCGACACCGTGATCATCGACGTCGGCACCACCGCCCTGGAGGTCGCGCGGGCGCTGCCCGCCACGTTCGAGGGCCGGGTGCTCACCAACTCGGTCCCGGTCGCGATGGAGCTGGCCGGCCGCCGCGAGATCGAGCTGCTGCTGTGCGGCGGGCAGGTGCGGCACGGCGACGGCGCCTGCTCCGGCGCCCACGCCGAGGCGTTCTTCGCCGAGTTCTACGCCGACCGCGCGTTTCTCGGCTCCGGCGGCGTCCACCCCGAGGCCGGGCTCACCGACTACTACCCGGCTGAGGTGGTGGTCCGCCGCACCATCATCGAGCACACCGCCGCCTCCTGCGTGCTGGCCGACTCCAGCAAGCTCGGCGTCATCGCCGTGCACCGGGTCTGCCCGCTCGACCGCGTCACCGCGGTCCTCACCGACGACGAGGGGGAGCCCGGCGCCCACGAGGCGCTCACCTCCGCGGGCGTCACGGTCCTGCGCGCCCCCGGCACGCAGCGCCGACCCCTGACCGAGGCCGGCTGACGCCCGTCAGCCCGGCGCGCACGACCGCCTCCCCGGCGAGGCAACCCGAGGATGTGATGACAGTGGCCACCCTCACCCACCACGACGACGACGCCCAGCTCGACAGGTACGGGTACCGGCAGCAGTTCGTCCGCTCACTGCGCAACTTCGAGTCCTTCGCGGTGGCGTTCTCGTTCATCTCGATCACCACCGGGATCTTCACCACGTTCGGTTTCGTGCTGCTGACCGGCGGCCCGCGGGGCATCTGGACCTGGCCCATCGTGATCGCCGGCCAGACCCTGGTGGCCATTGTCTACGGCGCGCTCGCCACCCGGGTGCCGCTGTCGGGCTACTCCTACCAGTGGGCCTCGCGGCTGGCCAACGTGCACGTGGGCTGGTGGCTGGGCTGGATGTCGTTCGCGTTCCTGTCGATCGTCACCGTATCCGTCGACTACGGCCTGGTGCAGGTGGCGTTCCAGCCGCTGATCGGCGAGGCCTACACGCCGACCAGCGCGGCGCTGGAGACGCTCGTGGTGCTGGCCCTCCAGGCCGCCCTGATCATCGCCTCGACCCGCGCCACCACCCGGGTCAACAACACCGCCGTGGCGACCGAGGTGATCGGCATCGTCGGGCTCACCGTGCTGCTGATCATCGTCGCCGCGATCCGGGGCCTCGGGCACTGGTCCAACCTGGGCTCCTCGGGAATCGTCCCGTCCGCCGGCTACTACCACTGGCTGGGCCCGTTCATGCTGTCCACGCTGCTCGGCGCGTACACGATCGTCGGGTTCGAGTCGGCCAGCAACCTCGCCGAGGAGACCTTCGAGCCGCACAAGACGATCCCGCGGGCGATGGTCCGCGCCGTGGTGCTCTCCGGCGTCGTCGGCATGGCGTTCCTCATCGCGCTGGTCTACTCGATCAGCTCGATCCCGGCCGTCTCGCGCAGCGCCGCCCCGGTGGCGCTCATCGTGCAGGACGTCCTCGGCGGGTTCATCCAGAAGATCTTCCTGATCTTCGTCGTCGTGTCGATCTTCGCCTGCGGGCTGGTGATCATGGTCACCAACGGCCGCCTCATCTGGTCGATGTCCCGGGACCAGCGGCTGCCCGGCTACCAGCTCTGGCGCCGGGTGCCCAGGGCCACCGGCGGGCCCACCTGGGCCACCGTCCTCGCCGCGGTGATCGGCGCGCTGATCACCCTGGTGCTGCGCACCCACACCGCCGCCCTGGTCACCCTGTTCACCGCCTCGACGATCATGCCTGCGCTGCTGTACGCGTCCACCGTGCTGCTCTACATCTTCACCGCGCGGCGGCACCGCGCCCAGGCCGGGCACTTCTCGCTGGGCCGGTACGAGATACCGGTCATCGCCGGGGCGGTGATCTGGCTCGCCTACGAGCTGATCGTCCTTATCGGCCCCAGCCAGTTCCGCGACGCCCAGTACTACGTGCTCGGCTCGCTCGGCTTGGGCCTGGTCTTCTACGCGCTCCAGTGGATCCTCGCGCCGTCCGCGATGCGGACCGAGGTCGGGGCCCACGGCGCGGACGCGCTCACCGACTCCACGGCGGCCCCGGCCGCGGGCGGGACCCCGGCCGGGCCGTGAACGTCCTCGCGATCGACCAGGGCACCTCGGCCACGAAGGCGCTCGTGCTGGGCCCCGGCAACGAGGTGCTCGGGTCGGCCGAGGAACCAGTCCATCCCCGCAGCACCCCCGGTGGGGGCGTCGAGCAGGACCCCGAGGAGATGTACCGGTCGGTGCTCGGGGCCGGGACCCGTGCCCTGACGGCCGCCCGTGCCCCGGTGCACGCGATGGCGCTGGCCAACCAGGGCGAGACCGTGCTGGCCTGGGACCGGCGGTCGGGACGGGCGCTGACCCCGGCCATCGTTTGGCAGGATCGGCGCTCTGCGGACATCTGCCGTCGCCTTTCCGCCTCCGCCGGCCGCCTGGCCGCCATCACCGGGCTGCCGCTCGACCCGTACTTCGCCGCGCCGAAGATGACCTGGCTGCGCGAGAACCTGACCGCCGAAGGCGTGGTCACCACCACCGACACCTGGCTGCTGGCCCGGCTCGGCGCGGGGTACGTGACCGACGCGGCGACCGCGTCCCGCACGCTGCTGCTCGACCTGGAGACCGCGGACTGGTCGGCGGAGGCGTGCGGCGTGTTCGGGCTGGATCCGGAAGGCCTGCCCGGGGTCGCCGACTGCGCGGGGGCGTTCGGGGAGACCAGCGCGTTCGGCCCGCCGCTGCCGGTCGCCGGGCTCGCCGTGGACCAGCAGGCCGCGCTGCTCGCCGAGCGGTGCTTCGCCGCCGGAGAGGCCAAGTGCACCTACGGCACCGGCGCGTTCCTGCTGGCGACCACCGGGCCGCGGCCGGTCCGGTCCTCGGCGGGGCTGTCCGCCTCGGTCGCCTGGCGCCTCGGCGGGTCGGCCACGTACTGCCTCGACGGCCAGGTGTACACGGCCGGGGCGGCGGTCCGCTGGCTGGCCGGGCTCGGCCTGGTGCCCGGGGCGGAGGGGCTGGACGCCGCGGCGGCCAGCGTGCCGGACTCCGGCGGGGCGGTGTTCGTGCCCGCGCTCGCCGGGCTCGGCGCGCCGCACTGGCGGCCCGACGCCCGGGGCGCGTTCCTGGGCCTCGGCCTCGGCATCACCTGCGCGCACCTGGCCCGTGCCGTGGTGGAGGGCATCGCCGCGTCGGTGGCGCTGCTGGCCCGCTCGGTGGCCGCGGACGCCGGCGCCCCGCTCGCCCGGCTCCGCGCCGACGGCGGCCTCACCCGGTCCCGGCTGCTGGTGCAGGCCCAGGCCGACCTGCTCCAGGCGCCGGTGGAGGTGAGCAGGTCGCAGGACGCGACCGCGCTCGGTGTGGCCGCGCTGGCCCGGCTGGGCACCGGGGACCGCGACGATCTGGCCGGGGCGGTCGGCCCGGCTGAGGTGGAATGGGTCGCCGAGCCCGCGATCACCGCGGATCAGGCGGCAGAACGCCTGTCGGCATACGACGCGGCCGTCCAGGCGGTGCTCGCCGCAGCGGGGGCCGCGCCGCGGTGACCGGCGCCGCGGAAACCGGGGACGGCCTGCCTGCCGACGTGGCCATCATCGGGGCCGGCGTGGTGGGGACGGCGATCGCCCGCGCGCTGGCCTGCCAGGACGTGTCCTGCGTGCTCATCGACGCGGCGAACGACGTGGGCACGGGGACCAGCAAGGCGAACACGGCGATCCTGCACACCGGTTTCGACACGGTCCCCGGCAGCCTGGAGAGCCGGCTGCTGCGCCGGGGCAGCGTGCTGCTCGCGGACTACGCGCGGCGCGCGGGCATCCCGGTCGAGCGCACCGGGGCGTTGCTGGTCGCCTGGACGCCCGAGCAGCAGGGGGAACTGCCCGCGATCGAGGACAAGGCCCGCCGCAACCCCGCCGCAACGGCGTCACCGACGTGCGCCGGGTCGGCATAAGTGAGCTGTACCGGCGGGAACCGCACCTGGGGCCCGGCGCGCTCGGCGCGCTGGAGATCCCGGGGGAGAGCATCATCTGCCCGTGGACGACCTCGCTGGCCTACGCGACGCAGGCGCTGGCCGCGGGGGCACGGCTGCGGCTGCGCAGCCGGGTCACCGGGATCCGTGCCGGGACCGCGGAGCACCAGGTGGTGACCGGCACGGGCGTGGTGCGCTGCCGCTGGGTGGTGAACGCCGCCGGGCTGCACAGCGACACGATCGACGCGATGATGGGCGGCGGGGCGTTCACCATCTGCCCGCGGCGGGGCGAGCTGATCGTGTTCGACAAGCTGGCCCGGCCGCTGCTCACCTCGATCCTGCTCCCGGTGCCCACGGCCAGGACCAAGGGCGTGCTGGTCGCGCCGA
>WNFJ01245838.1_pt4 | contig 11118 bp, 9 predicted proteins | sample 5400461 | NCBI WGS metagenome assembly WNFJ01 (sample SAMN13153349, study PRJNA577476) | soil metagenome | isolation source: 115 cm saprolite on Douglas fir-dominated hillslope | place: USA:California | collected 2013-09-17 | reverse complement strand
GAGTTTTACCGATACCGGCCTCACCCATTACTACCATGCACTGAGGTTTACGCAGGGTGTCGAGCGGGATGGCTGAAGCATTCTTCTGGCTGATGAGCATGGCTTTTGCGCCACGCTGTGGCACGAAGAGAAGCTGACGCAGCATCTCCAATTCGGATGAGCGTCCCACCAGTGGATTGCGGTGGCTGCGACCTATAGTGATCTTGCTGTTCATCACGGAATCCTTCTGTTATGCTCTCTACTACTAGAAAACGAGAGAGACATATGCCGATTGAGGATAACAGACAAGCAAAAAGCTGAATTTATTATATCGTATACGTCAATAAAGGTTGCCAGATAAAAAAGTTTAGCGGGTACGTTGCGCCTGATGGCTTCCTGTACCCGCATTAAATGAGTAGGAATTTATGTTCTATATCGAACATCCGCCTACTATGATGTTTTATGTTGCTAATCAATATGCGACATATGCACAATCCTTTCAAGGTTATATATCTTGTATGGCAGTCTACTCTATCAATTACTGATTTCTGCGTCTGCCGTTGACCAAATTCCTACAAATTACAAATTTTGTATGATTTCACTCCGCTAAATAGTTCAGGGGTGATACGAAAAACCATCCAGGGTATCAACAATGGGAAGGCCATGGATTGTGTGCCATAATCCGTTCAAGAGTTGGCTTCCTTCAAACCACACAATGGCTAGAAGGAGGATTGCTAACACTGTTAAGAATACGGCGATGGCAAACAGGCGGTGATCATGTTGTATGGTTGTCATGAGTGTGCTCCTTTTGAGATGTTGTTTGGTGTAGAGGCAGTAGGCGTTAATGAAGTTGAAGTACCGCCTCCCAGGTCTTGTCTGTTGTTCTACCGTACGTTTTTCTTCCTTAGAAGTTGTCACAGATTATGGGTCCTACCCTGCCCCACCTCCTTTTAAAGACGAGAAAAAAACACGGCGCCATCCCAGACGTCGTGTTCGTGCGATAGACAGCGTATCTACCTGTGGATGCCATTTTCTTTGAGCTGGCCTGACTATAAGAGACAAGCATAGGGGCAAACACGGTGATGGGATGCTGACGAGGAGAACATTCAGTTCTTGGGACCACAGGCTCACCCGATGATTGACGGTAACCTCGCTACGCTTGAAAGAAGTAGTGACTGGCATCTGGGTTTCTCTTTTCTGTACTTCCCGTACTGAAAGGGTGAAACTCTATCATCAGGTTGAGATATTGATGAAACTTTAACATACAAACTATGAATTTAGCCTTTGTTTTATAGCGTAAACCAAGGACATTGCACGTGAATCATATTGGCGGACATACAATTTTTTGTGGGTGAGCAACCAAAGCGGGACGAGTGTTACAGTTTGAGTATGGCTGCACAATTTTAAACTTAAAAAGGAAAAGCGAGTCAGAAGTAGATATCCACTTCTGACTCGCTTTCGCGCTTTTCCCTCAGTTATTGTCTGTCCTATTTTTCCCTTTGATCCTTATACATCGCAAGATCGTGTTCAACCCATTGTGAATCCAGCACTGCGCTGTACTCATCAAATATCTGGCCGGCCTCACGCAAGCAACTCAGTCCCTGTTGATAATTCTTTTGTTCTATCCATCTATAGTTCAACAAGGCGACTCCATAACTATGCAAGGTACGAGCATACTCCAGGCGCATACCGCACCGGCGAAATACATCAATCGCCTCTTGAAAATACTTCGTCGCTTGTTCTATTTGTCCCTGAGCTGCATGAATATTTCCAAGGAGTTGTTGCGTACGTGTAAAAATCCACATTAACTTGTACTGTTCAGCATCTTTCAATGTAACATTAGCCTGTTGCAGTGATTGATCAAGCTCTCCGAGAAACCATAAAACCTTTGCTAATGCAAGCTTTGCCTCTGTTCTGGTCTCTACTTCCAGCTCTTGGAATGCAAGCACACGTTGTAGTGTTGCCTTGGCTCGTAAAAGGTAACGATGGCTTGTTACCGAGTTTACTTGTTTTGAAGCGTTGGATTTATTATTTTCTTTTTCGGTATAAGATTGCTTCTCATCTACTACCCTCGCTTGTACTATACGCATATTACCCAAAGTCATCAAAGCATGGCCTATCCACGGCATATTGTTGTTCATGGCTCGAGCGTTAGATAAGGAGCGTCTTATACATACTGTCGCATCTGGGAGTTTACCCTGATCCTGCAGAACGATAGCAAGAGTAGCATTCCACAAACTCATGTATAGCTGGTCATTGACTTGTTCAGCGAGTTGCAAACTTCTCCTGAACGATGCTTCTGCTTCCACTAAATCGCCTCGATGTAAAGACAGTTCTCCTAAGTTGTATAAGACCACAGCCATCAACGGGACATCGCCGACCCGTTCTGCGAGATTAAGCGATCGGCGTAAGAATGCCTGTGACAACTCATGTTCTGCATTATTCAAGTAGACGTAACCGATATTACAACAAACATTGGCAATCTCACGTTGACGGTCAAACTGTTCAAATATTGCAAGTGCAGTATTGAGATGATTTAACGTTTCGGCATGTTCACCGACCGAATTAGCAATAGTACCCAATAATGTATGGATGCGTCCCAAATTCACAGGATCACCTGCAAGCGTACGTTTCGTACCCGTTACATAGCTATCATGTATTTGGGGGGAATGTTGTTGTTGAAGCGACTCACCAAGTAACTTCATCGCTTCGTGCGCTTTATCGCTAGCAACTACATAGTTACCCTGCCACCAGTAAATATAACTCTGCTGAAAACGAAGAATAGCCCATGCAGCTCCTCCGACCACTCCTGCTTCACGCAAGACTTGCTCTCCGCGTTCACAACACTCTTGATCATGCAGACTGTCCCCCACGTCATACCATGTCAGGGCAATTTCGCGCCAGAGAAGGGCATCGATCTGGGCTTCGTATTGGGATTCGGTCGGTGTTGCATAAGATCGCTGGTAGCTCCTGACTGCGAGAACGCGCTCATAGAGGCGTCGTGCCTCTTCGTAGTTTCCCTGGACCCGGGTGCATTCGCCCAGTTTTTCCAGGAAATAGGCTAGCTGTGATCTTTCGTCCTGGGTGGCGTTGCTCAGTGATGGTCCTATGTGTTCGTCGAGCTGGGCAACGGCTATGCGGTAGAAGCCTTCGGCTTCGGGATAGGCGGAGAGGTTGTAGGAGCGGTCGCCTGCCAATGCGGCGTAACGGACTACCTGGAGGGGTTCGGCGCCGCCCGCGACGAGGTGAATGACGATTATGGCGGCTCCTTCCTCCTCGTGCCCCCGGTAGACTTCCTGCAGGACCTGGGCGGCACGACGGTGGAGGCGGGCACGACGGGCGGCTGAGAGCTGGTCGTAGAGGTGGCTGACGAGCAGAGGATGCCAGAACTGGTAGTTGATACGAGTGCCGGTACCTTCTTCGGTGATAACACCGGCCTGGATGGCCTCTTCGAGCAGGTCAAGGATGGTGTCTTCGTTGGCATTGGCGTTTATACCTACCTCCATCTGCTGGATGACGTGGAAGGTGAAGGAGCCGCCGAGCACGGCAGCGTTGCCAAGGAGCCGTTGACAGGCAGGGGTCAAGCGGCTCATGCGCAGCTCAAGAACGGCGGCGATGGTGTCCGGCAGGGTAAGCTCTGTATCGAGTATGTCGCTGGCTTGATTGGGCGCTATAGATCGCGCGCTATGCGAGTCTGCTACATGCGAAGTGGAGGGTGTGATTTGCGTCTCGACAGTGCGAGCAAGCTCTTCCGCGAAGAAGGGGTTACCCGCTGCCCTGGTCTGGATGTATTGCACCATCGTCCCAGGTAGGTGGGACAGCAACGAGGCTATCTGCTCGTCGGTAAGTGGCTGAATGGGCATACTCAATATGACCTGCTCGCGCTGCAGGTCTGTGAGGAGCGGACGCAAGGGATTACTGGCAGGTAGTTCATTGTCGCGATAGGTTCCCACAAGGATAATGGGATGCCCATGCAAGCGGCGCACCAGGTAGGCAAAGAGCTCGCTGCTACTGGCATCGGCCCAGTGGAAGTCATCCAGCACCAGGAGCAGAGGTGTGTGTTCACTGATGGTATTGAGCAGTTTAAGCGTGGCCTCCCACAGGCGCAGTTGCTCCTGTTCTGGTGATAGAGGGGTAGGAAATACCACCCCAGGAAACAGATCGTGCAGTTCTGGCAGTAAGGTACTTAAGGGTTGATAGATAAGAGGGTGCTTACTGATCTCTTGCCGCTGCCAGAGACCGTGCGCCATAGCACTGCGTAACACTTCCGTCCATTGTCGATAGGGAACGCTGCTCTCCTGCGCGTAGACCCTACTCCAGGCTACGGCCCAACCGCGCTTCAGCGCTCCCTGGCTTAACTCTTCGGCCAGTCGTGTCTTACCGATGCCGGCTTCACCAACGAGTAGTATACATTGTGGACGACGCTGGGTATCCAGGGGAAGAGAGGCGGCTTTCTTGCGGGTGCGCGTTCCCTGTTCACTTGCCAGCAGCAGCTGGTTCATGATCTCAAGTTCATGATCTCGACCAATCAATGGTGTCTGGTGGCTACGGCCAATCTGCACCTTATAGCCTTGCCTGTAAGCAGTAGAGGTTTCGCGGTCTACCAGTGAGGCAGCCTCCGCGGGTGATAGGGATTGTGAGGTGAGTGCTATGGCGGCGTGGCTATCGCCTTGCTGCACTGCCTCGTACAGAGAGCGGGTCTCCGGTAGAGGAGCGATATTGTAATCCCGTTGGAGCGCGGTGGTAAAGCGGTGATAAGCACGCAACGCCTCGCCGCGCCGATCCAGTTGTGCCAGCGATATGATGAGTCTTTGCACCGCCGCCTCGTTGGCCGGATCAGCGGCAAGCAAGCGATCGAGCGGATCGATCGCTGTAGAGAGGGCATCGCGTGCAATACGCAGATCCGCCAATTCGAGGAGCAGCCCCATCCAGTTTCGTTGGAGCGATTCGCGGCGCGCGATAATCCAATCTGCAGAGCGCTCTTCCGGCAGAAAGTCTCCACCATAGAGAACCGATGCCTCCTCGAGCAATTTCTCCCTGCCGCCGGGATCATTTGTTGTACGTGCCTGGTTAAGCAAGGCTTCGAATTCATCGGTATCGACCCAGACCTGTGACTGCTCGGCCAGCAAAAGACCCTCACGTTCTATGCGCAAGAGATGCGAGGAAGCAGGGCGGCTAAGCGCTGGTTCGAGTAACTGGCGGAGGCTGTAGACGGTGCGATCTAAACGGCTCGAGGCTGTCTCAATGTCCGCATCGGGCCACAACGCATCCATCACCTGTTCTCGACCTAGTTTGCGTCCGGGGCTACTCAGGAGGCAGGCCAGCAAGGCGCGCACACGCTGGTGTTGCCATGCCGCATCTGTGACAGTTTGCCATTCCTGGTTGCTCTGGCGCTCCAACTGGAATTGTCCTAGCGTGCGTATCCGTAGAGCAACTGGTTCGAGGTTATCAGGGAGCGATGGAGATTCATGCAAAACTTGCAAGTCAGGCGGAAGGTTCTTCCCGATGTAGGTGCGAGTGGTACGTCCATTCTCAGTGCTGTAGGCGTACCAGTAAGGCCCGTGCCCAATACCTTCACGACACTTGCGGCAGCGTGGTTTACCACAGTAACTGACTTGCTGATGGTACGTGATCTTGCCGTTCATCTTCCATTCCTCTAGTTTAGCTGCTTCAAGCGTAATACGAGACGAGAAGCAGTATACGCATGCAGAAAGTAGTAAACAGGCAACAACATTACTATTATACGGCATACGTCAACAATAAAAGAAAACGCTAAATATTATAAGACTGGTATAAGACAAAGACATTTTTTTTTTTAGAAAAGACAAGTCGTTCACTCCTGTCCTGAGAACTTCCTGGGCATGTTTGTATAGAAAATGATGATTTGTGGAATTCAATGTCTTTCTTAACAAAAATAGACTGTGCATTCAAATCTCTTCCTTGTAGCTCTTTTCAGTGTAAGGGACATTTCCAGGTATATTTCATGCGAGATGGAGGTAGTGAGGAGTCTTCATAAAGATCTCTATCTTATACTTCCAGAGGTTAATGAAGTTCTTCGTAGCGCATAGCCGATGCGAGAAGGTATTACAACTATGTGTGAGAGTGAAGTTGCGCGCTTGCGCCGACAGATTGAATTAGAACTTGTAGCTATGCAACGCGGAATGCATGGTTTTGCACTGGGAACGGCCCGGCACCGATTTATCCATAAGCGGATGGACCGCGTTGGGATCTGTCAAGATAAGCTCGCATTAGAGGTGGGAGAAGATCAAGCTAATGAGATTGTCTACGGCATTTATAACGAGACGATCAAATAGTAATTGTTCCGTATTACGCAGCAGATCAGCCTCCCATCTGGAAGCAAAGAGTAGCGCCAATATCTAGAGAATATTTGTAGGAGAGTCATCTTAGGAGGGGTATTTGTAGTATGACAAGCATCCATAGATTACTGACTATTGGGTGTGTCCTCGTCGGTCTGATGGTGTTGGTAAGTACGATATCCGCTTTTTTCTCACCATCGATACAGGCAGCGCTGATGATACCGGCAACGCCTGGCTACAGGCCGAATACGAACACAGAAGTGACAACGCAACCGGCTATGAACACTCCAAAGACCGGTTCTATGCCGTCACCTACAGCTATGACAGCGCCTGTGTTAGCGCAAGATACGTTTCAGCGCAACAATCAGCCTTTATGGGGCACAGCTTCCGATGGTCAGACGTGGGGTGGCAATGCCAATAGTTCACAGAGCTTTGCCATTGATGTGCAAACGGGCTTCGTCGGTAACGTGCAGGGCGTTTTTGATGCCACGCTCGGTCCGCGTACCACTGATGCTGATGTCATCTTTAGTGGTTCCTTGACTTTTTTTGGCAATGGCAGTTCCAACATCGGGTCGGTACTGCGCTGGACGGATACGAATAACTGGTATAAAGCTTATCTCGATGGCAAGCAATTGATCTTGCTCAAGAAAGTGGCCGGTAATTTAACACGGCTGAACGTGGCTATGTTTCCAGCGCAGAACAACAAAGAGTACACGCTGCGTTTTCGCGTCGTAGGATCGATGCTTATGGCCAAAGCGTGGCTGACAGATCAGGCTGAGCCTACTACCTGGATGGTAACGGCAAACGATACATCGCTGACCACGGGTTTCGGCGGACTGCGCGTGGTCGTCCAGAAGGGTGTTGTAGCGAGGATTCACATGTTTACTGAGATGGTTGCGCGATAGAGGGTGTATCCAGGGGGAAAGATTATTTTGGAACAGTTAAAACTTGCCTACGATCTTCACCCATGGTTGAGGCGCGTTTCCTGGGGGCTACTGGTAATTACCGGTACAGGTATTTACTTGATTCCCGGAGGTTTTCCTCCGCGAGCATGGATATTACTCTTCGCGGTGATACCGCAGCTTGCCAAACTATGGACACTACGTGGACCTGCGATTATGCTTCCCGTCGCATTGTTAGCGCTCCAGTCTCTCACCTGGTTGATTGCGTGGGGACTATTTCTAGGAGCGTGCATCGTTGTCATCCGGTTTTGGAGGCGGGGGCGGCACGAGCGTAAAGAGTTTGAGGCTGATTTGCAGGAAGCTCACAACGACATTACCGAGGAACAGGAGGCTTTGCCATGGTCACCATTACCATTGCCCGCGCGCCAGAAGCCGCCCATGGTGCTCATCAATTCTTTAGAGAAAGAACAACAGGCAGCTACCCACCTCTGGCAGCGGCAACTCTCGCTCCATTTAAATGTGGGAGTTGGCTGGGATGTCGGTACCACGCGCAAGCACAAGCCCAACGAAGATAGTCTTGTCGCGTTTGAGGGTACCTGTATTTATAATGGCGAGCTGCTCCCCTTTGGTCTATTTGTGGTAGCGGATGGGATGGGCGGCTATGCACATGGACAGGACGCCAGTTACCTGGCGGTTCAAACCGTTTTGCAGTCGTTGTTACCGAGTATTGTGGGCAGCGAAGAGATGACTGACGATATCCTCGTCGATGTGCTGGTGGAAAGTGTAAAACAGGCAAACCTGGCAGTGTTACAGCGCAGCCAGGAGGTAAATGCCGAGATGGGAGCAACGATTACCGCTGCACTCTTGATGGACAAAACCGCTTTCGTGGTGAATGTCGGTGACAGCCGCACCTATCACTACCGTGAATGCGAGGGGTTGTCACAAGTGACACGTGACCATTCGCATGTCGCCCGTCTAGTAGCAGCAGGTCAGATAGCGCGTGACGATATTTACACCCATCCTGCACGCAACCAGGTTTATCGAGGGCTGGGAGCGGAGTCACGTGTGAAGGTAGACCGGTTTTCTGTTCCCTTACAAGCAAACGACTGTTTGTTGCTCTGTTCAGATGGACTGTGGGAGATGGTGCGGGATCCAGAAATTGAAAAGACTTTGAAGGAGATGGGAAATAAGCCATCACAGGCAAGTAAAGCTTTAGTCCGAGCGGCCTTAAAAGGCGGAGGACTGGATAACATCAGCGTGATTGTAGTACATGTCGCACCTACAACGGTGTGATCAGTTGAAGGGGATTATTGCATGAACGATCAACATTATGGAACTTCCGGCGCAGTAGCCACACGCCTTCCCGAAGGAAGGCAGCCGGGCGAACAATATAAGCAACGTATAGCGCCACTCCTGAACCCGGTTTCAGAGGAAGGCTATCAATTGAAGATAGGTATACCTGATGCCAATACATCCTTACGACAGGATCAGGAACTCCATTGCTTGCGGGATAGCAAGTATCTCTACAAGCACGAGATAGGGCGTGTCCAGCAACTCTCTGCAGAGGAGGTGGTCGGGTTGGCCCAGCGTATGGAGCGAGCCCGGCTGGAGCAAAGAAAACCGAAGCCGAACCGCTACGTTATCGAGGATGGAGAGAACGCCAAGTGCCAGTTAATCGAGGCCAACCTGCGACTGGTCGTCAGCATCGCTCGAAAGTATATCGGTCTGGGTATGGATCTGATGGATCTGGTACAGGAGGGGAATATCGGGCTTATCCATGCCGTAGATAAATTCGATTACAGAATGGGCTACAAGTTCAGCACTTATGCGACATGGTGGATACGCCGGGCGATGTCGCACGCGTTGGCCAGGCAGTCTCGTACCATCCGAGTGCCCTTGTACAAGAAGGAAGAGATGAAACGCCTGATGCAAGTCAGGCAGCGACTACAGCAAGAGATGGAACGAGAACCGACAGTGGAAGATATCGCCCAGGAGATGGAGATGAACGTGCAGCAGGTGATCGCGCTATTGGTAGCCAGCGAGGACACTATCAGCCTGGACGCGCCGAATGGCAGCACTGAAGATGAACCGTCCTTCAGCGATACGCTGGAGGATGATGTCGCGTATTCACCGGAGCAGGTCGTTATCTCGCAGATGCTTGAGACGCACATCCAGGATCTGCTGAAAAATCTTACACCCGATGAACGCAAGATCCTGAGCCTGCGCTACGGCCTCGAGGGGATCCCGGAACATTCCTTAAAAGAGGTGGGGAAGAAGCTGGGAGTAACTCATGAGACGATTCGCCAGGTGGAGAATAAGGCATTACGCAAACTGGTTCAACCCAGTCGTACCCGCATGCTACATGATTTTTTGAGTTAGGAAAGGGATTGTTGAAGGGAGCCAGAAAGGAGGTGATAGGCAGCACTCAACAATATACTATAGATAGTGGATCGCCTGGTGAGCGCATTCAGACCTGGTTATATCTCAACGTGAGACCAGGAAAGGATGAAGAGCGATGCACAACACCAGCATGACGGACGGATAGCTGCACATCCACCTCTCGATTGTGCCGAAATCAGCCGTCATGCCGGCATTCACATTACGCGATTTTCAATCTTTTTCATCGTTTAGATGATAAAGAGAAAGATATCAAGACGGAAAGGAGCGACAGGTATGAGTAAACTGGTAATGATCATTGATGATTCGGTTACGGTGCGCAAAATCGTTGAAGTAAGCCTGAGACGCGAAGGAATCCAATACGTGAGTTACTCCAATGGAATAGAAGCCGTACGCGCGCTGACAGAAAAGAAACATGTCGTTCCTGACCTGGTCTTCCTTGATATCTCACTGCCAAGGATGGATGGTTACCAATTCGCGCAATACCTGAAATCGCATCCACAGTACAATAATACAGTGATTGTCATGCTTTCCGGTCACAGTGGCGTCCTTGATCGCCTCAAGGGGCGGTTGTCCGGAGCGAGGAATTATGTGACCAAGCCATTCAGGACGCAGGATATTCTTTCTGTTGTTCATGAATACCTCGGCAAAACTCCACCTCAACAATCGCAATACCTGTCGTAGGCCGATAATGAAGTTTACTATTGCCGGTAAAAGAGTCATGGGAAACCTGCATCTGCCACTCTAAAAACGCATAATGCCACTATTGTGCGCGTTTATTGGGTTAGGAGAGAAAGTCTCCCAGGCAAGCTAAGCTAAAGAGACGAGCAGCAGGAGCGACATTATGGCACGATGGGCATACCTCGAGATTGGTTTTGATCCAGGGACTGGCAATGTTACACACGTTGACGGGCGAGAAGTGATTGATCCAAAGGTGGCACCTCCAGCCCGGCAGGTGAGAAACCAGCTGGGCAATGAGGGGTGGGAACTGGTGAGCGCTCATATATCGACATGGCTCTTCAAGCGTGAAATCGTCGTGCCTCAACAATGGGAATACTGCTGCCTGGCAGAGGACCATGCAGGCGGTATCCGCCGAGGGGAATGGATTCTGGTTTATTACCAAGCGGATGGAAATCACGTGGAACATGAGCACAGGCGACTGGGGACGGCGATCGCTCAACTTGGCAAGGCTGGATGGCAAATGATCGGCGTTGCGGACCCAGGTACAGATGGAGGATTTGATAATACTGCATTCTATTTTGCGAGGCCGCTCCCGGCGCCTCTAGCGTCTTCTTCTGATTTATCCGATCACAAACAAGAGGAGAAGGAACAGTCATAATTATGCAGATTGATGAAATAATCCGAGAATCGGTAGCGCCACATTTGGTCAATAATGAGGTTTAACAACATCATTTGGATAGCGGAAGAGCCACGGAGGGCCGATCAATCGGCCGTAATACGTATCAATCTAAGAATAAGCCCATCAACATCCGTAGGGGCGAGGGCGGCGGATGTGGGGCGGG
>WNFJ01216166.1_pt1 | contig 11118 bp, 11 predicted proteins | sample 5400461 | NCBI WGS metagenome assembly WNFJ01 (sample SAMN13153349, study PRJNA577476) | soil metagenome | isolation source: 115 cm saprolite on Douglas fir-dominated hillslope | place: USA:California | collected 2013-09-17 | reverse complement strand
TGGACGCGGCGTCAGCTTTTGACGTCACACTCGTCACCGGCGGGCTTCCGCTGATCTGCGGCGAGTGGCCTCGTGGCGCATCCATCTGGCAGTACCTGGAGCAGGCTCTGAGTAATCCGGTCTCGGCACTGCTGGTCTCCGGAGAGCGATCGCTGGCTGCCGAGTTTCCCACGGAGGTGCAGGCTCGCGACGTTTTGCGAGCGATTGGCTCGGGCGAGCGGACATTTACCAGCATCGCCCGAGCAGCCGGCGGGATTAACAACACATCCTTGACGCGTGCGCTCGACCGGCTCATTACGAAGGGCATCGTGTCCGGCGAGCTGCCCGTCAGCCTGATGCCTTCAAGGGAGCGTCGTTACCGAATTACCGACTCCTACCTGCGGTTCTGGTTGCGCTTCCTTGAGCCGCATATGGCGGAAATCGAGCGCAGGCGCGGCGACATCACACTTCGCCGCGTGCAGTCAGGCTGGAGTAGTTACCGGGGCCGTGTCATCGAGCCGCTGATCCGGGAGGCACTCGCCCGGCTACTCCCAGATAATCAGCTTCCTGCTGCGCCTGTCATCGGGGGCTACTGGACCCGAACCAATGAGGTGGAGATCGACCTGGTGGGAGCCGACCGTTCGCCTGTCGCCACCCGCTTGCTGTTCGTCGGCTCGATTAAGTGGCAGGAGAACCTAGCGTTCGATCGGCACGACGAAGCAGTTCTCATGCGACAACGGGCCCAGCTCACCGACGACCCGGTCCCGATGGTCGCCGTATCAAGAAGCGGCATCGATGGCCCGGCAGTCGACGCCCGCTACGGTCCGGATGACCTGATCAGGGCTTGGCAAGCGGCTGATCTGCCGTTTCCGCCAACTCCACCGCGCGACGGTCGGGACGACGGTTTATCGCTGACTGACCATCGATGAGATGCGCGCCGACGAGCGGTACTAGTGCCCAACCGGAGCACATGTGCGCGGGTGACGCTCGGTACGCGCAAAGCACCCCGCTGCGGGTCCGGCACGAGTCTGCGAGGCCGAACGTGGCGGGTCGCCCAGTCACTCGTCATGTCGTGGACGCGAGATTAATGATGTAGGCAGTCGCGCCGGGGGCGGGGGCGGGTCAGGACTTGTCGTGAGTCTCCGGACTGTCCCGCAGGTCACGGATCGCGGCCTTCGCCTTGCGTCCGGCATCGCCATCCCGAAGGTCGCGCAGTGCCCCACGCGCCTTGCCCACCGCGTCGCTGTCACGCAGGTCGCGCAGGGCCTCCCTGGCCTTACGCCCCGTCTCGCCTTCGCGCAGGTCGCGCAGGGCGGCCTCGGCCTTGCGCCCGACCTGACCCTCCCGCAGGTCGCGCAGGGCGGCCTCGGCCTTGCGGGCGGCGTCGCTGGCGCGCAGGTCCTCCAGGGCCGCCTTGGCCTTTCGTGCCGCGTCGGCGCGCTGTCCCCCGCGCAGCCACGCGGTCAACTTGGACCACCATTCCCGAAGCTGCTGCTCAAATTCGGCCATCGCGGACTCTCCTTCACGCCTCGGGCCCTCATGCCTCGGGCGATTCACGCCCGCAGCCCATGCCAACAACAAGATATAACGTGATGCCGGGTCGAGCCAACTCTGCGAAAGTGCCGGTTCGCCGACCTGAACGCAATCCGTTTTGGGACGGCTACCCGGCGGCCCGCCCGCGAACCCTTCTCCCAGATCGTCGACCGGAAATCGTCGCGGTTCAGGCTCCGTGACTTGGCAAAACCGGAACATCCAGGAGATGCCGGGCCGGGGTCCGGGTGAAACAATGCCAGGCGTGCAGCCTCAGCGGATCAGCGGGCACTCTCCCGCGCGGTCGTGGTCGGTGACCGGGTTCTGGTGGCCGGAACCGCGCCGGTTCCGGCCGGCGGAGGTCCGCCCCCGTCGGGGCCCTACGGCCAGGCCAGGCTGTGCCTCGAGCTGATCGGCGGGGCCCTGCTCAAGGCGGGCACCAGCTTCGACCATGTCATCCGCACCCGGATGTACATCACTGACGCCAGCCATTGCAGTGAGGTCGCCCGCGCGCACGGCGAGGTCTTCGCCGAGGTCCGCCCCGCGGCGACCGCCGTAATCGTGGCCAGCCTGCTCGATCCCGCCTGGCTGGTCGAGATCGAGGCCGAGGCCGTGCTACCGGGGTGACATCTGGATGCCGTCCAGGATCACGTCCACTACCTCGGCGATGAAGTCGTCCGTCATCGGCAGGTGGCCGAGCAGCAGGCGGTGCTCGGCGGCGCCGAAGAAGAGGTCGAGTACCACCTCCCGGTCCACGGTTGACGGAATCTCACCGCGGGCGATGGCGCGGTCCAGCATGATCCGGTGCTGGGTGCGCATCGGCTCGAGCACGCGATCCCGCCACGCCCCGCGCAGTTCGGGGTCGTGCTGGGCCTCGGCAATCAGGCCGGTGAGCATCGATCCCATCGGGGTCTGGGTGACCGCCCGCACCCACGCGCGCAGCGCGGCGATCAGGTCGCCGCGCAGCGTCCCGGTGTCCGGCAACGGCTGCTGCTCACGGAACGACGCGACGAAGGCATCCAGCGCGAGCAGGCCCTTGGACGGCCAGCGCCGGTAGATCGTCGTCTTGCCGACCCCGGCGCGAGCGGCCACTTCCTCGATCGACATGGCGGTCAGTCCCCGCTCGGCGAGGAGTTCCACGGTCGCCGTGAGGATGGCGCGGTCAGCCTCCGGACTCCGCGGCCGCCCCCGCTGCGCACCACCGCTCGCCGCACCACCGCTCGCCGCACCGCCCCCCGCCGGACTGCCGTCCGCCGCCCCGCCGCCTCCCGGCGGACTCGTGCCCGAAGGATCTGCCGGCACAGGAATATCCCCGGTCATCGCCTAGTTCTACCCTCTGGAAATCCGAAACGATCCGTTACGTATCTGATAGGTATCATGCCCGTCACAGCGCCTTCCAACCGTCGTGAACCAAATTCCAGCCGTCCTGACCCGGCGCCCAGCCGTCCTGACCCGGCGTCCAGCCGTCCTGACCCGGCGCCCAGCCGTCCTGACCCGGCGCCCAGCCCTGGCGAGCCTCGGCCGGCCACAGCCCCGCCCAACCGCCGTCGGCCCCTGCAACTAGCCCTGATCCTCGTCGCCGCGTTCATGGTCGTCCTCGATTTCAGCATCGTGAACGTCGCCCTGCCCTCGATTGAGCGTGAACTCCACATGGCATCCGATGCGGTGCAGTGGGTGGTGACGGGGTACGCCATCTCGTTCGGAGGACTGCTCATCCTTGGCGGCAGGGCGGCTGACCTGTTCGGCAGGCGGCGCATGTTCGTCGCGGGCCTGATTGCGTTCTCGCTGGCCAGCCTGGCCGGCGGGCTGGCCCAGGACCCGGTGCTGCTGATCACGGCGCGCGTCGTGCAAGGCGCGGGCGCCGCCATCGTCGCCCCGGCCGCGCTCTCCCTCATCACCACCAGCTTCCCCGAAGGCCCCGAACGCACTCGCGCCATCGGCCTGTACGGTGCGATTTCATCCGTCGGCTTCGTCTCCGGCCAGGTCCTCGGCGGCGTGCTGGTGCAGTTCACCAGCTGGCGCGCGGTGTTCCTGGTCAACGTCCCGGTCGGCCTGATCGCCGCCGCCCTGTCCCCGGCCATCCTCGGTGCCGCCAAGGCCGGTGCCGCCAAGGCCGGCGCGCGCCGGCTGGACGTGCGCGGCGCGCTGCTGATCACCGGCGCGGTCACGCTCATCGTGTTCGCCGTGTCCCAGGGAGTGGTGCTCGGCTGGACCTCACCGCTGGTCATCGCCGCCGTCGCGCTCGCGGCCGTGGCCACGGCCGGCTTCATGAGGGCGGAGACCAGGCACCCGGAACCGCTCATCCGCCCGTCACTGCTGCACCGCAAGGGGCTGCGGGACGGGACCACGCTCGCGTTCCTGCTCGGCCTGTGGAACGGCGGCGAGATGCTCGTCCTTTCCCTGTACCTGCAGCAGGTGCTGCACGAGTCGCCGCTGTTCACCGGCCTGGCCATCGCGCCGCAGGGCGTGGTCGGGTTCCTCGCGGGCGTGTTCGGGCCAAGGCTAGCGGGGCGGATGGGCGTCAAGCGGCTGCTGATACTGACCGCCGCCATGTCGGCGGCTGGCTTCCTCGTGCTGACGCAGCTGCCCTCCGCCGGGTACAGCCCGGTCCTGTTCGTGGTCACGCTGATCGGCTTCGGCACGGCGGGCACCGCGTTCGGTTCCACCGTGATCGCCAGCCGCGGCATGGCCAACGCCGATCAGGGCCTGGTCGGCGGCATGATCAACACCAGCCGCCAGATCGGTGCCGCGGTGGGCGCCGCGCTGCTGCCGGCCGTGGCCCAGGGCGTCGGCGGCGGGATCGGGGTCTCCGGCGACCGCGCCGCGATGTTCACCGCCGCGCTGGCCGCGCTGACCGCCACCGTGGTGGCCTGGCGCGCCGCCCCCGCACCGCCGGCTAAGGTCCCGCCTCCTCAACGGAAAATTTGGCCGAACGAGCCGTGGTACCACCCCCCGTGCACCGGGACGCCGCGCCGCGCCAGCGCGATGCGTCCCGTCCCGATGCCCAGTTCCAGGGCCCGGCCGCCGCCGGCGATGTCGTGGTCCCCACCCTCACCTGGGCCAAGTTCCGGCCAGGCCTGGGCGGTCGGGAACTTCACCGCCGCGAACGGAGCCGAGCAGACCCTCACCGAGTTCAATCCCTAGGCCATCCACGACCCCGGTGGATAGGGTCGGCCCATGGAGTATCGCGCGCTGGGCCGGTCCGGCCTCAGGGTTTCCGTGCTCACCATGGGCACGATGACGTTCGGCGGCCAAGGGTCTTTCGCCAGGGTCGGGTCGACCGACGTCGCCGAGGCCGGGCGGCAGGTGGACATGTGCCTGGACGCCGGGGTCAACCTCGTCGATACCGCTGACGTCTACTCCGGCGGCCAGGCCGAGGAAATCCTGGGCCAGGTTCTGCGTGGCCGCCGGGATAAGGTGCTGGTGGCCACCAAGGTGCGGATGGCGATGGGCCGCGGCCCGAACGACGCGGGCCTCTCCCGCCACCACGTCATCTCCGGCTGCGAGGCCAGCCTGCGCCGGCTGGACACCGATCACATCGACCTGTACCAGGTGCACGAGTGGGACGGCCAGACCCCGCTCGAGGAGACGCTGCACGCGCTGGACCTGCTGGTCGCCTCCAGCAAGGTCCGTTATGTCGGCGCCTCCAACTACGCCTCGTGGCAGCTGATGAAGGCGCTGGGCACGGCCGGGCGGCTGGGCCTGCCGCCGTTCGTCAGCCAGCAGATCTACTACTCCCTGCAGGCCCGCGAGGCCGAGTACGAGCTGATCCCGCTCGCCGTCGACCAGGGCCTGGGGGTCCTGGTCTGGAGCCCGCTGGCCGGCGGGCTGCTGTCCGGCAAGTACCGCAGGAACCACGAGGCCCCGGCCGGCTCGCGGCAGCTCACCGACTGGGGCGAGCCGCCCGTCTACGACCAGGAGAGCCTGTACGACATCGCCGAGGTCCTGGTCGGCCTCGGCGAGCAGCGCGGCGTCTCGGCCGCGCAGGTGGCCCTCGCCTGGACCCTGGGCAAGCCGGCCGTCACCTCGCTGGTCATCGGCGCTCGCACCACCGAGCAACTGGCCGACAACCTGGCGGCCGCCTCCCTCAGCCTCACCGAAGCCGAGCGAGCCGAGCTCGACAAGGCCAGTGCCCCGCCGCTGATCTACCCGTACTGGCATCAGGCCAGGACCGCCCGCGACCGGCTGTCGCCCGCCGACCTGACGCTCCTCGGCCCGTACCTGCGATGATCCGCGGCTGAGCAGCGGCAGGCTGCTCAGCCCGATGCCCGCCAGGATGGCCACGCCGCCCATGAGCTGCCCGGGGCCGACCGGGTCCCCGAACGCCACGGCGCCAGCGATGGCGCCGACCAGCGGTTCGAGGTTGAGGAACGCCCCGGCGACCTCGGCGGACACCCGGCTCTGCCCGTAGGCGAACAACGTGAACGGCGCCAGAGTGCCGCACGACGCCAGCGCGACGACGGCCAGGACGGGACCGGGGCCAGCCGGGGCGCCCGGCGCGCCCTCCGCAAACACGGTGAACAGCAGCGAGGCGAGAGCGGCGCCCAGGAACTGCACGGCGGTGACCGCGACCGGGTCGCGGCCGGGCAGCAGCCGGGCCTGCCCGACGGTAAACGTGGCCGACACGACAAGCGAGGCCAGCACCAGGCCGTCGCCGGCGGGCGTCGCGCCGCCACCGCCTCCGCCCGCGGTGACCAGGCCAACACCGGCGAGCGACACCGCGAAGCCCGCCCAGGCCACCGGCCGGGCCACGGTCCGGTGCCACAGCGCGGCGATGACCGCGACCAGCACGGGCACCGCCCCGATCAGCAGCGCCGCGTGGGTGACGCTGGTCCGGGTGATGCCGGCGTTTTCCAGGATGACCGAACCGCCGTACCCGATCGCGCCCGAGGTCACCACCTTGGGCGTGAACGCGGCGCGCAGCCCCGAGCGGCGGGCCGCGGCCAGCAGGACCGCGGCGGCCAGGCCGAACCGCGTGGCGGTGAGCCAGCCCGGCGCAAGCCATTCCAGGGCCAGCTTGGACAGCGGCACGGTGGTGCCCCACAGCAGCCCGGCCGCGATGAGGGCTGCGACGGCGTGACAGCGGCTCGTGTTCATGTACACATGCTCGCCCGTATGTGTACAAAATTCGTCATATGAGCTGAGTAACGAGATAATATTTGGTAATGTGACCGCGCAACTTGATGAAGTTGACATAACGCTGCTCACCGCACTGCAGGAAGACGCGGACCGGACCAACGTCGAACTCGCTCGCCTGGCCGGATTGTCACCCGCGGCGACCCTGCACCGGGTCCGCCGGCTGAAGGAGTCAGGCGTCATCCGCATCATCAGAGCCCAGCTCGACCCGGCCGCCGCCGGCTTTCCCCTGCAGGTGTATGTAACGGCCACCCTGGCCCGTCACGACCCGCGGTCCAGCCGCGTGTTCGAGGACCAGATCCGGGCCCTGCCGCAGATCATCGCCGCGGACAACGTGGCGGGCGAGACCGACTATCTCCTCACCGTCGTCGCGCGCGACGTGGCCGAACTGCAGCAAGTGCTCGCCAGCCTGGCCACCCGCGGCGGGCAGCGGCTGGTGACCTACCTGCGGCTGGCCGAGGTCAAGCCCCCGTCCCGGCTGCCGCTGATCCCGACCATGCCCGCCCCCGGCCGCCCCGCCCGCCGCCGCCGCCGTTAGCGCCAGGGAGGCTGGCCGAGCGCGGACGGAACCTCACCTGGCCACCGAACCGGGCCTAGCCGAGCACGGCCAGCGCGTGCCGTATGGGCTCGCCCAGCGTACCGAGCCAGCCGGCCAGCGTCCGCAACGGGCCGATCAGGGCGCTGCCGGCCGCCGAGAGGGATCCTGCGGCGACCATCAGCTGCATGAACCGCCTGAGATACCGGGCCACCCGGGACCGGTCGGGCTCGGGCGCGCGCACCGCGGCGTCGATCGCCGCGAGCTGGATCCGCGCCTCGGTCGCCATGGTTGCGTCGAGTGCCGTGGTCGCCAGCCCGTCCCGCAGTTCGCGCACGGCACGCCGCGCCTCCTCGACCGTGACCGCCGGTACGGCGGTGCCGTGCTGGCCGCCCTCGATCCGCTGGTCGCCCGCGACGTTGTTGATGATGGCGGCGGTCTGCTTGTCGATCTTGAAGTTCATGTCGCTCTTCCTGCCGGGCTTGCGCCCAGCCATGCCGGAGGTTCCGGAAGCTCGCGGTCGACCCGCCTGCGTCGCGAGGTCGCGACGATATGCAGCACGAGGCCGACGGTGATCAGCAGCATGCCCAGCGCAGCCAGGGCCCAGCCGATCAGCCCGGAGGGAATGCCGTCGATGTTCTGCCCGATGGGGTTGGCCCAGACACCGCTGGGCTGCGCGGCGGCGCTGGCGTTGCTGCTCACCTGCTTGAGGAAGCCGAGAACGCCAGCGGCGAACAGACCGAAGCCCGCCACGAAAGACACCAAGCCCGTCCAGATGAGCCACCGGGCTCTTGTTTTCGTCGCGGCGATCTCGCGCAGGAAGCTCTCCCGCTGCGCGGTGACGTGCTGGACGTAGGAGTTGTGCTGGTCGCGCCCGACGTTGTTGATTATTTCCCCGCGCTGCCTGCCGATACTGTGATGCGATGAGGAGACTGTAACCGGCTCGCCAGGCGCGGGGCTAGCCTCGGCGGTCACGGCGCCGGCCGGCTCGAAGCGCGCCTGTACGTTGGCGAGGGTCATGATGTCACCGGGATGCAGCTGACGGGCGGCGGTCACCCTTGCTCCGTTGACGAACGTGCCTGCCGAGGAGCCGAGGTCCTGGACATACACCGCGTCCCCGCACCGCTGCAGCGCGGCGTGGGTCCGGCTTATGTACGGATAGTCGAGCTGAACGTCGCAGGTCGGTTCACGGCCGATGACCATGTACTCCCCGGGCAGCCGAATCCGGCGGCCGCGGTAAGCCGCCGGCCCCAGCAGGGCGAGACACGGGATGGAGGCGTCGGGAGCCGCTTGGATGGCCAGATCCAGCTTCAGTTCAATTTGCCCGATGCGGAGCACGTCACCGGCCTGCATGCAAGCCCGATCATGAACCTGCGTGCCGTTAACGTAGGTGCCGTTCGCCGAGCCGAGGTCTGAGATCTCCACGCCCCCGTCGCCGCGGCGCCGAACCGAGGCATGCTTACGCGAAACGAACTGGTCCGTGCTGAAGGGCGGGCCAAGCGGACCATCACGGCCAAGCACGATGCCGTGTACCGGTACCGGTATCCGCCGATACCGGCCGGAGGCAGAGACTACCACCAGGCTTTGGCCAGCGCCAGGCCCGTCGTCGTCGCGCCGCGACACCACCGGTTCCATGCGACTGCACCCCTCGTGGGTGCCCTCTCACTACCCCAGAGGTGAGTCCCCACCTGGAAATACATCTCAGGCCCGCGCGGCGGTGGTCCAGCACGCCTTCCAGTCGCACATCAGGAACCGCCATACGATCCGGCTGGCCGCGAACACGCCCGGCAGGTCCGATGCCGGGCACGCTACGGTGCGGGGATGACGAAACGACCTCGGCTGACCGTGCTGGGCAGCCTGAACATGGATATCTCCGTTACCGTGCCCCCCGTGCTCGGCTCGGCGGCGAGCTTCACGCCGGGCGGGAAGGGCGCCAACCAGGCGGTGGCGGCGGCCAGGCTCGGTGCCGACGTGCGCGTGGTGGGCTGCGTCGGCGACGACGACTTCGGCAGGCGGGTGCTGGCCGCGCTGCGGGGCGAGGGTGTGGACGCCGGCGGCCTAAGGACCGTGCCGCAGACCCCGGCGGGCCTGGCCATGATCTCGGTCGACGCAGCGGGGGAGAACCTCATCACGGTCGCGCCCGGCGCCAACCGCGAGGTCGGCGCGCAGGACGTCGCCGCGGCGACCGGCAGTCCGGCTGACGTGCTGGTGGTCAGCGCCGAGATCCCGGTGCCCGCGATCAGGTCGGCGCTCACCCAGGCGCGCGGGGCCCTTTGCTTGCTCAACCTCGCACCGGCCCCGGCCGAGGCGGCCGCGATCGTCGCGGACGGCGTGGACTGGCTGGTGGTGAACGAGTCAGAAGCGGCCGCCGTCCTGGGCCACCCGGTCGACGGGCTGAACGACGCGGCCCGGGCCGCCGCCGGACTCGTGGCCGCGGGCGCGCGCCACGCCGTGGTCACCGCGGGCCCGCACGGCGCTGCCGTGGCCGGCCCCGAGGGCACCGCGAAAACCATCCCGGCGTTCGGCGTCGACGCGGTCGACACCGTAGGGGCCGGCGACGCCTTCGTGGGCGCGCTCGCGGTGGCCCTGGCGGCAGGCGTCCCGGCCGCAGCCGCGGTCCGCGCGGCCGCGGCGGCGGGCGCTACGGCCGCCACCCGCCACGGCGCCCAGGCCGGGATGCCGCGTCCGGGGGACATCCGCGCCGCCACCGGCCTGACGTGGCCCGTACCCTAGGGTTCACGGCCGCCGAACCAGGTAAGGTGAACAGAAGGTTAACGGGGCGGGCGGTAGCATCGCCCCGAAGGAGAGCTTGAAGTGATGACGCCTGGCCTGCGGGAATTCGTCCTGGAGGCGCCCGCCGGGGACGACCCGGCTCAGGATCCCCTGCCCGCGGCGCTCGCCGCGCTGGCGCAGGCGTTCACCGTGCCGCCGGCGTACCTGGCTGGACACCTTCGACTGGCGGCTGTACCGGGCCGGGCTCACGCTCGAGTTCGAGCAGGCCAGACGGGCCGGACGCCTGCTGCTGACCAGAGCCGACGACACGCCGCAGGCCGAACAGCCGGTGACCGGCTGGCCGCCGAGGCGTCCCGCCCGGCCCGAGGATCTGCCCGCCGGCCCGGTGCGGGACCGGATCATGGTGCTGGCCAGCCCGAGGGCGCTGCTGCCGGTCGTCAAGGCGGTCAGCACGGTCAGCGTCACGCGCCTGCTCAACGCGGACGGCAAGACCGTCGCACGCCTGGTCGCGGACCACTCCACCGTCACCGCGGTCGCCGTCACCGCGGCCGCAGCTCCGGGGGACACGACCGCCGAACTGCCCTGGCGGCTGTCCATCACCGAAGTCCGCGGCTACCCCGGCCGGGCGCGCAAGGCGGCCGTGCTCCTGGCCGGCGTCCCCGGAGTATCCCAGGCCACCCACAACGTCTTGACCGCGGCCCTAAACGCGCTTGGCCGTCACCCCGCTGACTACTCAAGCAGCGTAGACGCGGAGATCACCGCGCAGATGCCCGCGTCCGTCGCGGTGGCCAGGCTGCTGCTGCGCCTGCTCGACACCCTGGAGCAGAACGTCGACGGCGTGCTCCGCGACATCGACACCGAGTTCCTGCATGATCTGCGGGTGGCCGTCCGCCGCACCCGGTCGGCGGTCAAGCTGCTCGGCGGGGTCCTGCCGGAAGGCCTGGCGGCGCACTACGGCGCCGAGTTCAAGTGGCTCGGCGACCTGACCACGCCGACCAGGGACCTCGACGTCCACCTGCTCGGTTTCGCCGCGATGGCCGAGCATCTGGTCGCCGCGTCGCCGGCCGACCTTGAGCCGTTCCGCGCCTTCCTGGCGGCCCGCCGGACGCGCGAGTTCCGGCGGCTGGCCGCGGCGCTGCGCGGGCCGCGGTTCCGGGCCATCACCGACGACTGGCGCAAGGCGCTGCTCGAGGTCCGTGACGCGG
>WNFJ01036994.1_pt1 | contig 11118 bp, 13 predicted proteins | sample 5400461 | NCBI WGS metagenome assembly WNFJ01 (sample SAMN13153349, study PRJNA577476) | soil metagenome | isolation source: 115 cm saprolite on Douglas fir-dominated hillslope | place: USA:California | collected 2013-09-17 | reverse complement strand
TCGTCCCGTGGAAACCGGCAAGGTTCTCGGGTTCCTCGAAAAAGGCAAGTTCAATTCCCACCACGATTGGAAACACCGGTTCAAGGAAAACTCAGAGCGAATGCGCACCGGGTCGCTCATCGAAGTGGCCGCGGTGCTGAAGAGCCTAGTGTCATTGAGTCGCAGCAAGCCGCTGTCGTTCCGCGAAAAGAAGATGCTGGAGCGGGCGAAGTTCCTGCTGGTGAGCGAACTGGCCACGGCGCGCAACACCAGCTCGGAAAATATGGAAGGCGCCCTGGTGAAATCGCTGGCGAAAGCCAAGCTGCAAATGCCCGAGATCGTAGAAAAGTTCGAGTAGCAAAAGCGGGATTCTTTCAAAGCGAGCGGTCCCAAGCGGGGCTGCTCGCTTTTGTGTTTCTGCCGACGGCCCTTCCTCCGCACCGAATTCCTGCCACATTGACACAGGCGGAAGCAACACCAACACATTCACTCCCATAGCCCGGGGAGAGCGCTGAGCGTAACGCCGGCTTGGCGCAGCATCTGGGCCACCGTTGCGGCGATCCCCGGCGCACCCGGAGTGTCGCCATGGATGCAGATGGTCTGCGCGTTCACGGCGACTTCGGCCCCGCCACACGCAATTACCGTCGCTCGTTCGACGATGCGCAAAGCCTGTCGGCCAGCTTCCGCAGGATCGCGGATTAGCGCGTCCTCAAATTTGCGCGAGCGCAAAGTTCCGTCCGGCTCGTACCGCCGGTCGGCGAACGCCTCGGCGGCGACTTCGAAACCAGCTTCCCGAAAAACATCGAGCATCGGCGATCCAGCAAGGCCCACGAGAACGACATCGAGGCCCCATCGAGCGACTCCCCTGGCAATCGCTTCCGCAAGATCGCGATTGTGCACCGCCTGGTTGTAAAGCGCACCGTGCGGTTTAACATGCGCCAACCGGGCGCCGCGGTCGGCGGCAACCTCGGCGAGTGCCCGGACCTGCTCAAATACGGAATCGGCGACCGCTTCTGCGGGAAGGTTCAACTCCCGCCGGCCGAAATTCAAGCGATCGGGATAGCCTGGATGCGCCCCCAACGCAAGCTTCCAGCGAAGCGCCTGCTCGATCGTGGTCTTCATGGTTTGAGCGTCGCCAGCATGGCCGCCGCACGCGATGTTGACCGAAGTGAGCGAGGGCATCAAAGCTTCCTGAGTACCGTCGGCAATGGCCTCCGGCAGCTCACCCATATCGCAATTCAGATCCACGCGTTTCATCCCAAAATCAGCTCCTCCGCTGCCATCAGTTTTTCCTGTTCCTGGAGCAGAGATCGCGCCTCTTCCCACCCGATCCGTTCAAATCGAATCTCATCGCGCGGGCGAAGCTGTCCGACGCTGGGTAGATCGGCGGAAATCACATTGGCGATCTTTGGATATCCACCGGTGGTCTGCTGCTCCACGAAGAGGATAATAGGCAATCCTCCGTCCGGGATCTGAATGGCGCCGAGCGAAACGCCCTCGGTAATCATCTGTCCACCGGAGCGCCCTACAATGGGCGCGCCTTCCAATCGAAGACCCATGCGATTGGATTCCTCAGCCACACGATACGCGCCCGTATAGAACAAGTCCCGCGACGACTCTGGGAACCAGTCACTCTGTGGACCTGGAGTGACGCGCAAGACCTTACGAGGGGACAGACGCTCCCATACGTGCGGGGCCAGCGTTCTTTTCCGAAAAGATGCGGTTGCGGACCCAATGGTCAGTGTGTCTCCCTTCCGCAGGGGTCTGCCATCGAGACCGCCGAGCCCGGTCAAGGTGTGCGTCGAGGCACTGCTTAGAAAAGGCTTCACAATAATTCCGCCGTGAATGCACAAATAGCAGCGCGCTCCGGATCGTGTGGGCCCCAGGCGAAGTGTTTGGCCCGGGCTTGCCTCAACCAAGGTGCACAGCTCGACGGGCACACCATCCAGCGTCGCACCGAAATCGGAGCCTGTGAGGGCTACGACGGCGCCTTCCGGAAACAGGAATGCGCCTCCGAGCAGCGTCATTTCCAGCGCAGCCGCGCCTTGGGCGTTGCCGACTAACCTGTTTCCGAGCCGCAGTGAAATCGGATCGGCCGCTCCGGAAGGGGAAATACCCAGAGGACCGAAACCCTCTCGCCCCAGATCCTGCACCGTGGTGAACGGGCCCGGCGCCTGGACCTGAATTACCTTCATGCACTCTCCAGCGCAGCAAATCGCTCGCGGGAAATCGGCATAAACCGCACGCGATCTCCGATGGACAACAGGCTCATGGCATTCCGGTCCGGCCGAAACATCGAAAGGGGGGGGGTGCGCCCGAGCAACCTCCAGCCGCCGGGCGTGGCGAACGGGTAGACACCTGTCTGGCTACCCGCAATGCCTACGCTGCCGGGTGGTACCCTTCGACGCGGCGTCGCCAGGCGCGGCGTCGCCAGCGCTTCGGGCAGTTCACCGAGATACGCGAAGCCCGGCACAAACCCCAGAAAATAGACACGATAGGTAGCCGAAGCATGCAGCTCGATTGCTTGCGCTGGCGTCATCCCGTGCATTGCACTCACATCGTTCAGGTCTGGACCGTACTCCCCGCCGTAGCATACGGGGATTTCCAATTGCCGCGGCTCCGGGAGATGCACGTCTTCCAGCCGGTCGAGGTATCGCCGCAGAATCGCTTCCAGTTCGACGTGGCGCAACTTCAGCGCATCGAACTTGACCAGCAACGAGCAATACGCCGGATGAAGATTGCGGATGCCCGGAACGGGTTCCAGCTCGAGCAGCCGGAGCAGCCTCAACACATGCCGATGAGCGTCGAGTGTAATCTGCTGACCGAAGTAAACCAGCAGCGATTGGTCGCTCGCGGATTGGAACCGCGCGGCGTCAGCTGCAGAGGTAGGCATGCCGGCGAAATTATACCGCACGCGGCATTCGGGTTTATCTTCTCTACGGGTCAGGCGAGCGGAAAGTTCGCCTCCGCATTCAACGCGGGGCCGGCAAGCTCACCAGCGAGCAGCTTCGGGTACGCCGCGGCTGCGATCATGGCGGCATTGTCGGTGGAAAGAGCGCGGCTCGGAAAGAAGACGTCGAGGCCGCGCATTCGCGCCTCTTCTTCGAACGACCGGCGAAGCTGGCTATTGGCAGCGACTCCACCAGAAACCAGAATCGAGCGCGCGCCGGATTCTTCGGCTGCAGCGAGCGCGCGGGTAACCAGATCGCTCACAACCGTAGCTTGAAAACTGGCCAGGAGGGCAAGCGTGTCGGGGCTGCACAGAGCCTGCAATTGCTCCGCCTTGCGCTCACCGCGCGAAAGGGCCGCCTCACGCAATTCGATTTCGCGGAGCAGCTCCGGGTGAGCGCGGACGTGATACAGCAGAGCAGTCTTGATGCCGCTGAAGCTGAAGTCCAATGGATTCCCTTTCATTCTTGCGGGCGTGAACTGCACGCCTCGGCCGCGTGCGGGACGCGGCTGCCCCGCCGCCAACCGATCAATGATCGGTCCGCCGGGATAGCCCAGGGCGAGAAGCTTGCCGACCTTGTCGTAAGCTTCGCCGGCGGCATCGTCGCGCGTCTGGCCAACGCGCCGGTAGCGGAATAAGGGCGCGCCTCGCTGGCCGCCGTTCTCATCGGCACGGACATCGTACAGAACCGTGTGCCCGCCGGAAACAATCAGGCACACAGCAGGCAGGTCCGGTAACTTCCCTTGCTTGCGGGCCTCCAAGAAAACAGCGTGAACGTGGCCCTCGAGATGGTTGACCGGGACGAGCGGCTTGTTCAGCGTGAGTGCCAGCGTTTTTCCATAGGTGATGCCGACGAGAAGTGATCCGACAAGGCCCGGCCCCTGCGTCACGCCGATGGCATCCACTTCTTCCAGCTTCAGCCCAGCTTGCCCGAGCGCCTCGCGAACCACCGGGACGATCTGGCGCAGGTGTTCGCGCGATGCCAGCTCGGGAACAACGCCGCCATACTTGCTATGCACGTCAACCTGAGAAGCAACGATGTTCGAAAGAATATCGCGGCCGTCGGCAACCACGGCGGCAGCGGTTTCGTCGCAAGAAGATTCGATGCCGAGGATGCGAATCGCCATGGCTTACCTATCGCAGGAGGAGCAGTTCCCTGCTTGCAGAAATCTCTATGTTAGCATACGCGCGTGGACCGCATTCTCCGCCGCGAATTCGACGCCATCGCGCGTGACCGCAATTCGGGCGCAACGGAGCTGGCTCTGCGAGCAGTCAAAGGGCTGGAGCTCTGGATTGGACGCCACGCCCCAGCGGCGCCAGCGAAGGTTGCCCGCGCACTGCTTCGCGCGCAACCTTCGCTGGCGCCGCTGTTGCGGCTTGCCAACGATGTGGCTCTTGCCGCCGATGCGGATGTTCCCGTAAAGGAATTGCAGCGAGTCGCGAAGGATTTCGGGGATCTGCTGCGTACAGCGAGCCGAAAAACCGCCAGGCGTTTCTCGCAAAACCTGGCGATCTCCAGACCGCGAGTGGTCGCTACTTACTCGTACAGCTCGACGGTAATCGCCGCTTTGATAGCTTCGCGGGCCAAGCTGGATTGCGTCATCTGCTCCGAATCCCGGCCACGGTGTGAAGGCCGAGCGACGGCCGAGAAATTGGCCCGCGCCGGAATTGCGGTCAAGTTCTTCACGGACGCAGGGTTAATGACCGTTTTAGGCTCTGCGCGAATGGTGGTGCTTGGAGCGGATGCTTTGCTCGGACGCGCTTTCGTCAACAAGATCGGTTCATCGGCGCTGCTGGCACAGGCGCATGCGATGCGTGTTCCTGTTCTTGTTTTGGCCGATTCCTCGAAATTCTGTCCGGAACCCTTGGCGGCCGCCGCGCTACGGCTGCGCATTGGCGAAGCAAGCGAGCTGTGGCGCAACCCTCCCGAGCTCGTGGCGGCGGAGAACTCCTATTTCGAGTACGTGCGTCTTAATCCCGGCGTTTGTGTCTTGACGGAGCGGGGACCGATGACCCAAGAACAAATCCGAACCGCGATGAAAAACATCCAAATCTCACCGCAATTACGGACTTTCACCGATTGACAGACACAGCTTTACCCCCTATCGTGCTTTCTGGAAACCATGGCGACGCAACCAAAGCGCGTGAGAAAAGCGGTCTTGCCTATAGCAGGATTAGGAACACGGTTCCTTCCTGCCACGAAGGCGCAGCCGAAGGAAATGCTGCCCATTGTGGACAAGCCCCTGATTCAATATGTAGTGGAAGAGTGCGTGGCCTCGGGGATCGAGCACGTCATCATCGTCACTGGAAGGGGCAAGTATGCTATCGAGGACCATTTCGACGCCGCGCCGGAGCTCGAACGATTCCTCGAGCAGCGCGGCAAGAAGGATCAAGCGGAACTTGTCCGCCAGATCAGCAACATGGTGCGGTTCAGCTACACTCGCCAGAAGGAGCCGCTGGGGCTTGGACATGCCGTCCTGGCGGCGAAAGACCTGGTCGGCGACGAACCCTTCGCGGTTTTGCTAGGGGACGTGATTATTCCCGGCCCGCAGCCCGCGACACTGCAACTGATCGAGGTGTATGAGTCCACCGGAACCGGCGCCATCGCCGTCGAAGAAGTGCCGCGCGATAAGACTCAGCTCTACGGAATCGTGGACGGCGAACCGGCGGCGCAACCCCCCTGGGGCGCGCGGCTGTTGCGCGTGCGCGGCCTGGTGGAGAAACCCAAACCGGATGAGTCGCCGTCGAACCTGGGCATAACCGGCCGGTATGTTTTGCCGCCCGACATTTTCGATTGTCTGGAACGCACCAAGCCCGGAACCGGCGGCGAGATTCAGCTCACCGACGCGTTACGTCTCCTCGGCGAGGAAAAGGGCCTTTGGGCCTTCATCTACGAGGGACTTTCCTACGACGCGGGAGACAAACTGGGTTTTCTGAAGGCCACGGTTGAAATCGCCCTGGAGAATAAGGATCTGGGTCCTGGTTTTCGAACCTACCTGAAAGGCTTGAAGCTGTAATCAATCGGCGGGCGGCACAGTTATTTCTCTTTCTTCCCAGCTCCGGTCTTCTTGGCTTCTTTCGGCGGAGCCGTATCTTTCGAATCCTTGGCAGATTTAGCTTCGACGGGCTTTGCCTCGCTGCCCTCGGCTTTTTCAGGTTTCGACGAATCGCCGCCTGAGCCCTTCCCCGCATAGTCGGTGACGTACCAGCCAGAGCCTTTGAATTGAATCGCAGGAGCCCCGAGCAAACGGTCTATTTTGCCGCCGCACTTAGGGCATCTTTTCAGGTAAGGCCCGGAAAAATTCTCAATTTTTTCCGTTCGCTATCTTGCCGCCGCACTTGGGGCATTTTTTCAGGTAAGGCCCGGAAAAATTCTCAATTTTTTCCGTTCGCTGGCCGCACTTCCGGCATTCGTACTCGTATAGGGGCACCGCGAAATCCTCCTCGAAGATAAGACCAAAAAAATATCTTAACATGCCAAATGAGTTCTGCGGGTCGCGGAGCGTGCTAGACTTGTGGAAGCAGACATGGCCCTTGCGGCACAAACCGATAAGCCTGCCGGGCGGCTGTACCTGGTGGCTACGCCCATCGGCAACCTCGAAGACATCACGCTGCGAGCACTGCGCGTGCTTCAGGAGTGCGACTTCATTGCCTGCGAGGATACCCGGCAAACCCAGAAGCTGCTGAGCCACTTCGAGATTGCCAAGCGCCTGGTCAGCTACCACGAGCACAACGAAATGACCCGCGCTCCGGAACTGGTGATCAAACTCGAGCAGGGGGCGCGAATCGCTTTGGTAAGCGACGCAGGCACTCCGCTGGTTTCCGACCCCGGCCACAGGCTCGTGACGCTCTGTCTTCGGCACCACGTTCCTGTCGTGCCCGTTCCGGGACCTTCCGCGATCGTGGCGGCTCTGGCGGCGTCGGGATTGCCGACGGACGAGTTTCTGTTTGCCGGCTTTCTTCCCTCACGCGCCACGGATCGCCGTGAAGCCTTGAGACGCCTGGGCGCCGAGCCCCGCACGGTGGTGGTCTATGAAGCGCCGCATCGGCTGGGGGATGCTCTCCGCGACGCGCGGGAACTCCTGGGCGACCGAAAAGCCTGCCTGGCCCGGGAAATCACAAAAGTTCATGAAGAATTTATCCGGGGAACGCTGTCCGAACTGGTTGACCGGACGAGTAAAAAACCGCCGCGGGGAGAAATGACCCTGCTGATCGCGCCGGCCGCCAACGGAGATCTGGCCGTTCCCACCGGAGCGCCTTCTAGTTTGTCAACGCGTGTGGAGGAACTGATTTCCACCAGCAAGATGGATCACAAGGCGGCGCTCAAACAGGCCGCGCGCGAACGCGGCCTAAACAAACGAGAGGCCTACCGGCAACTCCTTCTGGAAAGGCCCGGCAAACCAAACTGAGGCGGAATCGAACCACAGCAGAGCGCCTCGGCACTGCACAAAATCCAATTCCCATTGGGAGGTTTAGGTGTGGATTCGGGGCGGAAGACGCGCTGGAAACGCGGGCCGGTGAATTGCACGCCGACAATTCTGCTGTGCTTCCCCTCATGCGGCACGACGTGCACAACGCGCCCCTGCGTGGCAAAGTCGGATTCTGTGGCCGCACCCTGCTTCGCCATGGGGATGGTGATTTGGACGTCGGCGCCGAGGTCGAGTTCGTAGCGCGTGGCAAATGCAGCACCCGACCGGCAGAGATTCTCGCTCGAAGTGGTCTCTTCGAACTGGACGCCGGCGCGGTCGCGTCCGCGGACCCACATCGGCAGATGCACATTGATGCGGCGGTCGGCGCGCTGTTTGGCAGAAGGTAACACGGCTTCGCTCATGAGGTTGGGTGCTCCTGAGCCGCAGCGTGTGCGGCAAAAAAAGTATCTACGCGGTCGAGAACCTCCGCAGGCGTGTGGGACAGATGAACCTGACGGCGAAGCTCGCTGCCGTTTCGCACGCCGTGCGTGAACCAGCAGGCGAACTGCTTCATCTTGCCGATGGCATCGGGCAGTTCGGCTTCCACCAGACGGCGGAAATATCCCGAAAGCAGCCGGTAACGGTCCGCCTCGGAGGGCTCATCGTAACGCGCGCAGGAAGCATACTGCTCCATCTGGCGGAAAATCCAGGGATTTGTCGCTGCCGCACGCCCAATCATTACGGCGTCGCATCCGGTCTCGCGAATCATCTGCTCCGCATCCCCGGGAGCGTTGATATCTCCATTGCCGATCACGGGCATGCGCACGCATTCCTTTACGGCGCGAATAATGGACCAATCCGCCCGGCCATTCAGCCCTTGAAGGCGTGTTCGAGGGTGGACGGCAATGGCTTCGACGCCAACTTGTTCGGCCATGCGGGCCACGTCGGTGGCGACAATACTTTGCTCGTCCCAGCCGGCGCGGATCTTGATGGTCAGCGGAATGCGGACCGCCGCGCGGACCGCGCGCAAAATCTCTTCGAGTAGGCGGAGGTCGCGCAGCAACCCCGAGCCGCCGCACTTCACGACTTTTTTTGCCGGACATCCCAGATTGATGTCCACTAGATCGAAGCCGAGATCCTCGACTTGCGCGGCGGCCGCGGCCATGGCCTGAGGGTTGGCGCCGAATAGCTGCGCGCTGATGGGGTGCTCATCGTTCTCGTAGTAAAGGTAGTGAAGCGTGCGCGAGGCGTTGCGGACGATCCCTTCGGCGCTGGTGAACTCCGTCATGATCAAACCGCATCCGCCGAGGCTGCGGATGACGCGGCGAAAGACCGTATCCGTCACGCCGGCCATGGGCGCGAGCACGGCTGCGGGACGAATCATCACGTTGCGAATCGTAAGTATGGAAGGGAGCATGGTTGGAGCAAGCCGGGTCTTTCTACTCAAATGCTTCTCACTCCCTCCGTCAGCAACAGCATATCTTATTTCTCCTTCACCTTCGAAGAGCCGCGTGATTCAGAAAACAGTCCCGGCTGAGCGGGATCCGGCGGCGCGCCAGCGGCAGTGTCCCGCTTCCAAAATTCCTCCACGCGCAACAGGCGGCGATCCAGCGCGGCACTCCAATCGCTCCATTCGCCCTCTCCCTTCTCCGAAGCCAGCAAGGAGCGAATGGCCCCCATCTTCGAGTCGAGATCGTCGAGATAATGCAGCACCACGGCCTCGCGGAACATAGGAAGCTTTGGAGACCCGAACTCATATGCGCCGTGATGGCTGATGAGCATGTGCTGAACGAGCGTTTTCAACTCCAGCGGAAATCCCGGGATTGCGTCGATTTTCTTCGTGACCGTTTCCAGCTCCAGCACAATGTGTCCGAGCAACTGGCCGGGCCGCGCGCTCGTAGCACAACTCGTCGAGTTTGCCGACGTCGTGGAGGATGGCGCCGGTGAGCAGCAGGTCGGCATTGACTTCCGGATAGTGCGCCGCCGCAGCACGGCACAGACCGCAAAGACTGACGACATGCTCAAGAAGTCCGCCCAGATAAGCGTGATGCATGAGTTTAGCCGCAGGGGCGCGCTTCAGACGCGGAGCGATCAGGGGATCTTCAATCACGGAAACGGCCAGGCGACGCAGCCAGGTATCCGCGATCGAAGCCGCGTAGCCCTGCAGGTCAGCATAAAGTTTTTCTACGTCTTCTCTTGTGTGTGGAAAATAATCGGCCAGGTCAATTTCTGCGGGCTCGGCCGGGCGCATGCGGTCCAGCATGAGCTGGGGCTTGTTCTTGTACACTTCCACGCGGGCCTGGATTTTGACGATATCGTCCCGCTGGACGGCCTGCGCGGCCTCTTCAAAGCGGTCCCACATGCGCGCTTCAATGGTGCCGGTGCGGTCGCCGAGTTCGAGGCGGAGGTAAGGCTTGCCTTCCCGTGTGGACCGGACTTCTTTCTCGCAGACCAGAAAAAAAGAGGTGACGATCTGTTCAGCAGCGAGACCGGAGACGTATGTGTTCTTCATTCGCCAGGTTTTTGCGCCCGCTAATAGGGATCACTTTCAGCAGTCTTTTGTGACGCTTCTTGGTCTTTGTCTCTTCCGGCTGAGCCGAGACCTCTTGAATCGGGCTGCCGGAGACCCCCGCCGTATCGGTGTATCCGGGTTTCACCACGACGTAGCTTTCTTCGCGCAAGGTGTTCAAATAGGTCCGCAGAGCGGGTTCCATCCTTTGCTGGTAGAGCCGGTTCATGATCTCCGGCTCGACCTTATCGAGCGGCTGCTCTCCTGCAGGATAGTGCTGGAGGACCTGGAGGAAAATGAAGCCTTGCTTGGTGCGAATCACGTCGGTGAGCTCATTCTTCTGAAGTTTGAAAACGGCGTCTTCAATCTCTTTCGAGAGCTTGCCTCGTTCGAAGACCCCGAGATCCCCGCCCTGTTTTGCGGTCTCGTCGTCGGAATGGCGCTTGGCGATTTCCGCGAAGTCGTCGCCGCCCTTTATTTTCTCGAGCATGTCCCTGGCCCTTTTCTCCAGCGCGGGAATCTCCGTTTCGGGCTTGCCTTCCGTGCTGACGAAGATTTCGCGCAGGGCCACCTGCTCCGCGCGCACAAATTCCCCTTTGTGCTCTTCGTAATATTTTTGCACTTCGCTCTTATCCACGATGATCCGCGAAGTGACCTCGCGGCTGACGACATGGTTGGTCAGAAGGCGGTTGCGAAGGTTGTTCTTGAACTCCTCGTAGTTCATCCCCTGGTCCTGCACGGCCTTCTCCAAGGCTTCCATGTCCGCCAACTTGTTTTGCTGGCGAATCTGGTCGAGTTCCTTGATGAGCTCGGTCTCGACGGAAATCCCCATGTCCTTGGCGCGTTGCACCAGGAGCGATTGATCGATCAGGTCCCGGAGAGCATTCTTGTTTTTGTCCCCGACCAGAGTTTGTAGTTGTTCCGGAGTGCACCGGGGGCAGTCCTGGCGCGCTTCGTCCTTGGCAGCGTTATGGGCGCGCTGCAGGTCGGAAAGCGTGATGATTTCATTGTTTACGCGCGCGATAATTTCCTCGACGACCTTGCCGCCAGTCTGCGCCTCTGCCGGAAGAGCGGTCAGAACCCCCAACAGAAGCATCGCCAGTTTTTTCATGTAATTATCCTAAAATGTATTTTATCCCTGAGTGTGCAATTCGAGCAATACGTTTCTGAGCGCCCCGATCAAGCCTCCCTGCCCGCGGTTCCATTCCATCCACATCGCGCCGCTCGGGTCCAGCCGGATCCCCGTGTGTTTTCCAATCACGCGGACCAGC
>WNFJ01268418.1_pt1 | contig 11120 bp, 14 predicted proteins | sample 5400461 | NCBI WGS metagenome assembly WNFJ01 (sample SAMN13153349, study PRJNA577476) | soil metagenome | isolation source: 115 cm saprolite on Douglas fir-dominated hillslope | place: USA:California | collected 2013-09-17 | reverse complement strand
TGGTGGCAGGGTCGCCTTCCAGGTGCCCGTACACCCAACCGCCGCGTTCGAAGCTATAGGCGCCTTTCAGCCGAGGGTCGTTGGCATACGCTTGTTCGCGCGCCGACGCGACCGTGGCGTCCACTTCGTTCCTGGCCGCTTCCGCGCCTCCGCTGGAGCGCCCCGCAAACCACAAGAATGCCGCGCCGAGCACCATAATCAGAACAGCAATAGATCGTCGAGTCCCATCAGACATTGCGGAATTCTCCTTTAGCCCAGATCCGAAGTGCGTTTGAAAATCATACCCTTGGTGCGCCCGGCGTCGAGCGTGAACGACACCGGCTGGCCGGCCCCGTCGAATTGAAACCTTATTTCGATCCCCGATCCTGTCAGTTGAAACTCGTTCTTGCCCACGGGAACGAAAGCCTTGCCCGCGAAACCGCTGGATCGCGGAATGCCGCCAGTGAGCAGGATTTTGTCGAGCGCCAGCTTGTCGTTGGCCAATCGCAGGCGATAGGCCACGCCGAGTTCGTCGCTCCAATAATCTCCCGTCAATTTCTTCAATTCTTCCGCGGCTACGGGAACTTCCGGCTTTGCCTTGGTCGCGGCTTCGTCGTCTTCATCCTTTTTCGGCTCTTTTTCCTTCAGCACCGAAGCGAGATAAATATCCGCAACCTGTTTCGCGCGTCTTTCGGGGCTGATATCAGAACGGTTGCACAGGCAGACGACGGAGAAGTGCTGGTCGGGAAAGCGCAGCAGTTCCGCCCGATAGCCGCCCCACGACCCGCCGTGACTGACGGTGTTCAGCCCGCGGTATCTGCCGATGGACAAGCCTTTCGCGTAACTGAGCGTCTTCCCATTATTCAGTTTTGCCGGCTCCTGCAGTTCCGCCAGAAGCGGTTTGCCGCCCACCTGCGCGGTGTAGAAATTTTCGTCCCACTTCAGCAGGTCGCCCACCGAGGTGTGCACCGCGCCATCGCCGGTCTGCTCAAAATAGGAAACGTCGAATGTGTAGCCGGTACCCTTTCCGATGGGGTCGTAGGCCAGCGCGCGATTGGGAACCAGCAGCATGTGCGAGTCGCGGTACAGCGTGTGGCTCATGTTCAGCGGCTGGAAAATATTTTCCGCGGCAAACTCCCGCAGCGTCCGCCCGCTGACGCGTTTCACAATCACCGACAGCAGGAAAAATCCCGAATTGCTGTACAGCCATTCCGTGCCGGGATCGAAGTTGAGCGCCTTTTGCCGTGCAATCAGCGCCAGCGCCTCCTCGTCGGTGGTGACGCTGTCCGTATTCACTCCGGCCAGCTCAAACAGCACCAGATAGTCGCGCAATCCGCTGGTGTGATTGAGCAGATTCAAGATTGTGATTTTCTTGCCGTAGTCGGGAAGCTCGGGAATATATTTGCGGACCTCGTCGTTTACGGAGAGCTTGCCCTGCTTTTCCAGCAAAAGAATGCTGGTGGCGGAAAACTGTTTGGACGTGGAGCCGATATCGAACACCGACTCCGGCGTCAGCGCGACGTCCTGTTCGACGTTGGCCAGGCCGTAGCCTTTGGAATACCGCAGCTTGCCATCGCGCGCGATCGCCACGGCGCATCCCGGCGAACTGGGCTTGGTCAGGTCCGCAAAAACTTCGTCGACTGCCGCAGGAATTCTGTCGGGATTGCCTTGGCCCGAAACAATCCGGGAATATCCGATCGAAAAAACCAGCAGCCAGCTAACACCAATAAGAAATCGCATGAATGTCGCATGTCTCCCGAGCTGCTCGATACTATCCAGTTTTGCCGCCCCTCACAACCCGGCGAATTCGCTGCGGCCGGCGCGCTTGGGTGCTAAATCGCAGTCTTCTCTGGTACATTCACGGAATGTTGACAGCCATCACTCGTTCTGTCAGTTCCGCGCTCACTCATTGCGAGTTGAGTTTCATTCCTCGCAGCCCCATTGATCTCGAAAAAGCTCGTGCGCAGCATCACGCCTACGAGCAACTCCTGTCGAAACTCGGTGCCCGCGTGATTTCCCTCCCGGAGGAGCCGCAATTGCCCGATTCCATGTTCGTGGAAGACCCGGCCATTGTCGTCGGCGAACTCGCCCTGATCTGTCCGCTGGGCACAGAGACGCGCCGCAAAGAAGNCCGCAGCGTTGGAAAAATTTCGCAATCTCGCCTACGTCAAGTTGCCCGGCACGCTGGAGGGCGGCGACGTCCTGCGCGTGGGCAAAAGAATCTTCGTTGGCATCACCGCCAGATCGAATCCCGAAGGCATCCGCCAGCTCGCCGTGATTCTGAGCGCGTACGGCTACGATCTCACCGCTGTTCCCGTGACCGGGTGCCTGCACCTGAAATCCGCCGTCACCTATCTTGGACGCAACACCATGCTTGCCAACCGCGCGTGGTTCGATTCCCGGCGCATGGCGGGATTTGAGTGGTTGGACGTCGATCCCTCCGAACCGCATTCCGCAAACGCGCTAGCGATTGGCGATACGGTGATTTTTCCCGCTTCGTTTCCCAAGACGAAAGCGCTCATCGCGGCCAAGGGTTTTCGCGTCGAGTCTCTAGACATTTCGGAATTGCAGAAGGCTGAATCCGGCCTCACCTGTTCCAGTCTGATATTCGAAGCCCCCTGAGACGAGCGCCGATTGCCACTATTGGGCACATCAGGAAAAGCAAACCTGCACTTTTTCCTTGGAAAAGTACAAGGCTGTGGTATGCTCTCAAGCATGTTGTCCCTTGCCACGAAGCGAATCGAGAGCACCACGTCGTCGTCCATTACGACTACGACGAAGTCCACTATTATGAACACTACTTTCGCTTCGGGCGCCGGGGGAAACAGCTAGCAAAGCTGGAAAAAGTTTCGAACCCACCGCCGGAAGCGAACCTGGCGGTGGGTTTCTTAATTTCAGCCCCTTCCAGAAAGCCTCCAGCGGACCAACAAGGAGCATTCATCATGTACCCGGAGCATCAGGAACAATCCGCCGCGGAGGGTGATTTATCTCCCGTCGAATTGGCAGTGAATTTCGCCCAGGAATCTTCCGCGTCGAGCGTGCGCGCGCCTTCGCAGGAAGTCATCGCGCTTAAGTTTGGAGGCACCTCACTGCTGGGAGCAGAGCGCATGCGCCACGCGGCCGGCTTGGTGCGCGAAGCGGCGCGACAGTCCGCGGTGGCCGTAGTGGTTTCCGCGATGAAGGGAGTCACCGATCAGCTTTTAGGGATCGCCCGGCTGCTCGAGCAGGGAGAGCGCCAGATCGCGCGCAACGAAGCGCAATCGGTGATCAACTTGCACTTGGCGACGCTGCGCGATTTGCAATTGCCCGAGCACCAGCACGACCGGCTGCGCTCCGAAATTAAGTCGCTCGGCCGCGACTTGCTGCACGAGGTCAGCGAGCACGTCCGGGTGGTCGTCGACGCAGCGCTCCACGATCGCCTGGCCTCCTTCGGCGAACGGCTGAGCGCGCGCTTGTTTGCCGCCGCTCTCAGCAATGTAGGTGTTGCCGCTGTGCCCGTGGCTTCCTCCGACTTCGTTCTCACCTGCGATAACTTCCGCGATGCGAAACCGCAATTGGAGCGCACCTGCCGCCGCGGCCGAGACGTTCTTCTGCCTCTGCTGGAATCGGGCAACGTGCCGGTAGTGACGGGCTTCATCGGCGCCACTCAGGACGGCCGCATCACCACCTTGGGCCGCAACAGTTCCGATTTCTCCGCTGCGATCATTGCGTACGTTGTGGATGCGCAAGAGCTGGTACTCTGGACCGATGTGGACGGCATCTATACCGCCAATCCCAAGGAAGCGGCGGAAGCACGGCTGCTTCATGAAATGAGCTACGAAGAAGCCCGCGCGCTTGCGGAAGCCGGCGCAAAAGTTCTGCATCCGGGCGTTTTGCCGCTGGCTTCGCAGTCGGCCATGACGGTTTGGGTTCGCAATACATTCAGGCCTCACCTCCGCGGCACGCGGATTGGGCCAGCACACTCAGGAGGTGTGGCATGAGCGCAATGGGGAACGAAAAAAAGTGGCGCGCGGGCGTTCTGGGCGCGACCGGCATGGTCGGCCAGCGCATCGTTAAGCTCCTCGCGGACCATCCTTGGTTCGAATTGACGGATGTTGCCGCGTCGGAGCGCTCTTCCGGCAAAAAATATTCAGAAGCGGCGCGCTGGCACCAGGAAGGACCCATCCCCGAAGTGGCGCGCAATCTTGTGGTCAAAGATCTACAATCCTCTTTCGATTGCGACTTCGTTTTTTCCGCGCTCGATTCTTCCGTCGCTGGGCCCGCCGAAGAAGCTTTCGCCAAAGCGGGATTTCCTGTCGTCAGCAACTCCAAGAATCACCGCATGGATCCCGATGTGCCCCTGCTGATTCCTGAGGTAAACGCTTCGCACATCCAATCCATTCCGTTGCAGCAGAAAAATCGTGGCTACGACTCCGGGTTTATCGTCACCAACCCGAATTGTTCCACCGCGGGCCTGGTTGTTGTGCTCAAACCGCTCGCGGATGCCTTCGGCATTGAAAAACTCTTTGTCGTCACGCTGCAGGCCATTTCCGGCGCGGGCTATCCCGGCGTCCCGGCGATGGACATCGTCGGCAACGTCGTTCCCTTTATCGGCGGCGAGGAAGAAAAAATGGAAGAGGAGCCGCAGAAGTTGCTCGGCAAATGGGACGGCTCGCGTTTCATCGGCGCCGGCTTGGGCATCAGCGCGCATTGCAATCGCGTCCCGGTGGTCGATGGCCACCTGGAATGTGTTTCCCTGCGCTTGAAGAAGACCGCGACACTCGAAGAGGTTCGCGAAGCCTTGCGAAATTTTCAGGTTTCTCCGGAACTGGCTTCGCTGCCCACGGCGGTGAAGAATCCTGTTGTTGTGCAGGATGAGCCCGACCGGCCTCAGCCGCGCAAGGATTCCAACGCGGGACATGGCATGGCCGCCGTTGTTGGGCGGGTGCGTGAATGCCCGCTGCTGGATGTGAAACTCACTTTGCTCTCGCACAACCTGGTGCGCGGAGCCGCTGGCGCTGCTTTGCTCAACGCCGAACTTCTCGCGGCCCAAGGCTTCCTGAAATCCCGCGCCTCCGCAGCCACCCGCGCCGTCGAGCCCGTGACTCGCTGAGATTCTCTTTCTGTCATTCCGAGCGGAGTCTGCGCCGTGAGGAATCTCTCTTTCCTGGGTTTTTGCCAAAAGAGAGATTCCTCGTGTCGCTCGGAATGACGTGCCATCACAGCTGCGGAGCGAAATAGTAGCGCACCAGGTGGAAGAAAATCGGCGCGGCGAAGCAGAGCGAGTCGACGTGGTCCAGAATGCCGCCCTGACCCTCGATCACCACTCCAAAATCCTTGATCCCGATGTCGCGTTTCAGCGCGCTGATCACCAGGCTGCCCGCGAACCCCAGCAGGCAGATCATGAACGACATTCCCGCGGATTGCAGCGGCGTAAACGGAGTGGCCCACCACAGCGCCGTGCCGATCACCGTGGCGCTCACAACTCCGGCCGCAAATCCTTCCCAGGTTTTATTCGGGCTCACCCGCCACGCGATTTTGTGCTTCCCGATCAATTTGTCCCACACGTATTGCAGAATGTCGTTCATCTGGTCGACGAACCCCAGGTACAGCAGCAGTCGCGCGTTGTGTCCTGCAAATCCCGGTATGTTCAGCAGCAACAGCGCGGGCGCGTGGCTCAGGCAGTACACGCAAACCATCAGCCCGAACTGAATCTTCGCCGAACGCTCCAGAAAATTCGAAGTGTCGCCGGCAATCGCGATGCTTGTGGGAACAAAAATGAACGCGAGCACCGGAATCATGATCGAGAACAAGCCATAACGCTGGGCGCCCACAAGGTAATATTGCAGCGGCATGATCAGGAAGAAACTCCAGAACAAGGTGCGGTGATCGCCGCGTCGCGTGGGCACCAGCGTCATGTACTCGCGCATCGCCAGAAACGAGATCGCCGCGAACACCACCAGCGCGCCGATGCGGCCCAGGAGAATGCTCAGGCCGAAGATGGTGCACATCTTCCACCAGGCTCGTATGCGCGCATTCAGCGTATCGAGTGTGGAGCGGACCGTTTCGCGGCGTCGGCGATTTTTCAATATGCTGCCGGCCGAATTGAAGATGATCAGCGCGAAAAGCACGGCGCCAAAGAGCCACATCAGTGTTGCGTCGTGGAACGCTTGCGGCATCACGCGGATCCAATCCGGCGAAGGCTGCTGACAGCCTCGCGCGCGCGTTCCAAGAATTCATCCTTGCTTTCATGCCCTTCCACCTGAATCGGTTTACCAAATGTCAGCAAGCTCAGCATGGGCACCGGCACGAATTCACCCTTTGGCAGGATGCGGTTCAGGTTTTCCATATAAGCAGGGACCAGTTCAACATCCGGCCGGCGCAATGCCAAATGGAACAGGCCTCCGCGAAAGGTCCCCACTTTTTCCCCGGAGCCGCGCGTTCCCTCGGGAAACAGAATCAGCGAATGTTCGCCGCCCAGCGCTTCTCCTCGATCAGCGACCGTCCGGCAAACCGTCCTTCTTCATGATTCTTCCCCTTGGGTATGACGCCGCGTTCCACGAGCACAGCCTTGAATACTTTTGCCGCCAGATACCGGCGCAGCGGCGTCTCCTCCCAGTAATCTTTCGCGGCAATCGGACGAGTTCTCGCGCGGATCTCCGAAGGCAGCGCGGACCACAGCACCACAAAATCCAGATGGCTGGTGTGATTCGCGAAATAGATGCGCTGCCTCACGCTGGGCTCGCACCCGGCCCATTGCACTTGCACGCCAGTGATGAAGCGAGCAACGGCGGCCAGCACGCTGGCGATCGGGTGGATGCCTTCATTCATAAATCAACGCGTCCTCCGATGACGACTTTTTCCATGCGCACCGCACTCCGATTGCAGGTAGCCACAGCCGGCAGAGAGGCCACGCTCCAGAGGGTTGGTTCAGATTGTAGATGCTGGATGTCTCCTCCGGGGCCTAGGAAACGAGTGAGATCTCGATGTGGGTGCCGCCGGCATAATGTTGCAGCAAGGCGGCCATTCGCTGGCAAGATTGTTCCAGTCCGTCGGCGCCGCCAAAGGAAATCAGAATCGCAGCGACCTGCAGCGTCGCTGCCGTCACCATGGTGCGCTCGGAATCGCTGGTCGGGCTTCCATGCGGGCCCAGCTCATCGCAGAAAATCGGCAAGCCTTCCAGATTCAGATCGTATTTTCCGATGCCTTTGTAGGTTTCTCCGGCCCGCCCGGCGCGAAACGTGATGTTGCCCTTCACGTGTGCAAGGTCGTAGAGCCCGATCGGCAGGCGGCTTTCCACCGACATCAGATTGATAATGTCTACCACCGCGTTGATTTGCGGAAAATTCTTGGCGCTCAGAATGCGGCGAAGTAGCGCTTCAGCCGACCCGCGATATCGTGCGGGCTCTTTTCCCAGCGCCTTGTACCCGGCGCGCGCGGCGCGAATTTTCGAGGACTCCAGGACCGTGCGCGGCTCCGGCAGTCCCAGGATTTTGGCCTCACACGCCTTCATCTCTTCCCGAAGAGCGGCAGGCGCGTCTTGCGACGTGACGCCAGCGGTCACAAGGCCAAGCACTGTGTTCGGGCATTTTTTCTTGAGTTCCGGGTCGATATTAACGGTTGTCATGTGCCACAAGGATAGCTGACGTACCAGCGGTTCGCACAGAGAACTGTGTTGCCGCATGGCACAGCTGGCCTGTCGCGCAAGCGCTGTGCTCTAACGGCAGTTGTGGCAAACGTAAGTCGCGCTATGGGAGATGTGGCTCCACTCCACGCGACAGGCGGCGCAGAGTTCCGACAGAATCCCACCTTCATCAATTGCACCCAAGCCAACTTCCAGCCCAGCAACTCCCCGTTTCCTGATCGCTGATATCTGATATCCGCCGCCACGGCATGGCGTACGTTTCACTTGCGCACCGGCCTCATCCGCGCCGTAAAATGCCGCAAGAACGGCGCCTGCTGCACCACTTCGTACCCGCGAATGTCCCCGCGCCGCCTCCACACTTCCAGAATCACTTCCACCACGTATTCAATGTGGCTCTGCGTGTATACGCGCTGCGGAATCGCCAGGCGCACCAGGTCCATCGTGGCGTTTTCGCCGAACATCAGCAGTCGATCTCCACGGAACGAATCCCGCCCTCCAGATACAATTCCACGGCCAGCGCCACGCCTGGAAATTGCGACACCGCAATGTGCGGAAGGAACGCGCGCGCGTCCAGATAAATCGCGTGACCGCCGGGCGGTTGCACGATCGGCACACCAGAAACGCCGTCGACGCGATCCTGTACCGCAGGTACTCCTCGTCCAGCGCTTCATTCAGTCCAACCGCGATGGCCTCCAGGTCGCGGCCCGCCAGGCCTCCATACGTCGGGAATCCCTCAGTCAGAATCAGCAGGTCTTTTTCCTGTTGCGCCAGGATATCGTCATTCGTGCACAGGAATCCGCCGATGTTCGCCAGCCCGTCTTTCTTTGCGGACATGGTGCAGCCATCCGCATGCGAGAACATTTCCTTCGCGATTTCGCGCGGCGACTTGTCGGCATAGCCCAGCTCGCGCAGCTTGATGAAGTACGCATTTTCCGCGAACCGGCACGCATCGATGTACAGCGGAATGCCATGCCTTTTGCAGATTTGTTTCACTCCGCGGATGTTGGCCATCGATACAGGTTGGCCGCCGCCGGAATTGTTCGTCACCGTCAGCATCACCAGGGGAATTTTCTTCGCCCCTTCGCGCTCGATCAGCGCTGTCAGCTGCGCCGTGTCCATGTTGCCCTTGAAATCGTGCAGCCGCGCGGGCTCTTTTGCTTCCGGGATCGGAATGTCCACGGCCGTGGCGCCCACAAATTCGCAATTCGCGCGCGTCGTGTCGAAGTGCGTGTTGTTCGGCACAATGTCGCCCTTCTTGCACATCGCGTTGAACAGGATGCGTTCCGCCGCTCGCCCCTGGTGCGTGGGAATCACGTGCCGAAGTCCAAAAATGCCTTGCACCGAATCGCGAAAGCGCGTAAAGCTCGGCGAACCGGCATACGATTCGTCACCGCGCATCATTGCCGCCCATTGTTCCGTGGACATGGCCGAGGTGCCCGAAGCAGTAAGCAGGTCAATCAAGATCGCTTCCGAAGCGATCAGAAACAGGTTGTACCCGGCTTCTTCCAGCAGGTTTTGCCGCTGCGCCCGCGAGGTCCCGCGGATCGGTTCCACGTTCTTAATTCGAAATGGCTCAATGATGGTGCGAATCGACATAGCCCGCCCGGTCCCCCCTGCTGACACTACCACACCCGCGGGAAATGGATGCCCTGGAGGGTGCGCTACTCACCTGATCGCCCAACTATTCGAGGAAAATAACTTCTACCAACCGCCGCGCGTCGCGGGTAGAGATTTCTTTGCCAAATCTGCGAATCTTTCCCGCACAATCGAAATAAATCTCTGCATGAAGAAGGGCCGGGTCCCACTTCCCGCGGGCCCTGGGATCGAGAAAGAAGCGTGCGCCAAGGCTCCGGACATCTGATTGCGCAAAACGCCTGGACCAACCGAGTCCAAAGAGCTGATATCGAATGCACAGCAGATTGCGGCAACATTTTCGGCGGACTGTTCCACGAGCGCGCGTTTGGGGTTGTAGATTTCCGGGTAATTCGCTCTGTAGTAGCCGGTAACGCCGTCGGCAATTTTCCTTTTTGCCGTGTCGCGGTCCGGATAGTCGGCCTTCAGCAACTCCACCGCTTTCTTTCGAATATACGGAAGCTGCGGGCTCACCAGCCCGCGTGACATCCGAGGATGCCAGGCAAGATCAGGAAAAGGAGAATCGCGACGTACGGGTGGGATGGCCCCGGCAGCATGAAATCGTAAATCCAGAAGGCCATCAAAGTAATCGCGCTGCTCGTGGTCAGCACTACTCCGGCGAAACTGACGACGTTCTGGCTCAGGTAGTAAAGCAGTCTCGACCAATCCCGTGCCGTGTTGTGCGGGCTCATAGCCTGTTGGCTCCCAACTTCTTAAATTTGTGTTCTTTCAGAAAAAGGACCCAGCGAAGGATCCGCCAGGGCCCGTGTTCTTTCTCAATTTGTTGTGTTCCCGCGAGCGCGGGCGCACCGGCGAACTTACTTAAACAGACTCCGCATGTACGCGATGACGTCCTTGACGTCGGCGTCTGTCACTTTTGGTCATACCACGGCATCTTGTTCTTGCCCTTCGTGATGATGTCCGTCCAGGCCGCATCCGATTCCTTCTTCACTTCGTCGGAGCAGATGTCTCGCGCCTTGGTCGCTTTTCCGGCGGCGGTTTCACTCTTACCATCTGGTCCGTGGCAGCCGGCGCACTTTGCCTTGTACACCCTTTCGCCATGCACTTTGTCTTGCGCGAAGACGCTCGTGCTGGCCAGACACACGATTCCCACTAGCGCGATCCCTGACAGAAACTTCCTCATCACATTCCTCCTGTTTTTACGTTCTACACGAAGCGCGTAGGAGCGTCCGCGCTTCGTGTTCAATCCTGTTTCTCGTTCTACTCCTTACTTCTTGAACGTGCGTACGTACGCCACCATATCCTTCACCTGATCCGGTGTCATTGTCTTGTACGCCGGCATCGGGCTCTTCCCGTTGGTGATAATTGCCGCCAGGTCCGCGTCGCTCATCTTCTGTACATCCGCGGAACTCCAGTCGCGCGTCTTCATCGCGGGCTTGCCCTTGCCGTCGGCTCCGTGACATCCCGCGCACTTGGCCTTGAACGTGGCCTCGGCCGCAGCAGTGTCCGCCTTGGCTGGGCTGCTCACCAGGAGCGTGCCCGCCAGAAGCGCCGCGGTCAGCGCCGCCGCTCCCAGGTTTTTCATCGTTGTCTGCATGTTGCTTCTCCCTCACAAGAGTTCGGCGCGAAGACGATTGCTCGCTCCACACCGTCGTTCCAAAGACTTATCGCACACAGAGCATAACCAAGTTGCCCTGTCGATAGCGAGGCGCATCTGGCTTCCCGAAAAACACCGGCCACGAACGGGAGGACGACCTTTTGGCGCATTCGATTGCTTCCTCGTAAGCCGCACTGCTGCTACAAATCACAGCGGCTAGTGATTTCACATCATTGGTGTCCGGCTATAAATCGAAGAGGATCAGCTGGTTAGGGTTATCGAGTAACTCCGATTGAGAGTCGAATGCTTCGATCAGCTGTAAAATGG
>WNFJ01241350.1_pt1 | contig 11120 bp, 13 predicted proteins | sample 5400461 | NCBI WGS metagenome assembly WNFJ01 (sample SAMN13153349, study PRJNA577476) | soil metagenome | isolation source: 115 cm saprolite on Douglas fir-dominated hillslope | place: USA:California | collected 2013-09-17 | reverse complement strand
ACGGTGAGGATGTTGTTGTGCCGCAGCTTGGCGACCGCGACCGCTTCGATCTGGAAGCGAACCCGGTAGTCCTTGTCCTCGGCGAAGAACTCGGGCAGGACCTTGATCGCCACGTGGCGAGTAAGAGGCTCCTCATAGGCCTTGTAAACCGTGGCCATGCCTCCACGGCCTATCTGCTCGACGATCAGATAGGAACCGAGCGTCGTCCCCGGGCTATAACTCAGCCTGTTTCTCCTTCCCCCACCGTCGCCCGCGCCCCACGACCATTGTCGTCGATGTACGACCAGGTAGAACCCACATATGCCTCTAGTTACCCAATAAGAAATAACGAGCGTCGAAGACACAACGGTCGAAAGAACCTGTCCAAAACCCCCTGGGGGCTAGATTGGCGCTTCGCTCACGGCCAGAGCAGGTGGCCCAGCACCGTCCCGATGAGGACGGCGAGAACGTAGGTCCCCCGTGGGAACCGCCGGACAAACGCGCGCACGCCGTTGCTCATCGGGTCCCTTCCTTTCCTCAAAGCCAGGGCCTCCTCGAGCATCAGCAGGAACGCGATCCCGACTCCGGCTGTCGCGATCAGCGCCAGGATCGCCTCAGGTGTGAGGCTCACGGCTGGCTAGCCGATGGCGAGGTCCTGCCACGAGCAGGTCCCCAGAGGAAGTGCCCGAGGAGGATGCCGATGACGATCGCGATGACGAATGCCCAGGCAGGGTGGTCGTGCACAGCCGGCCTGACGTAGTCGGTGATCGGGGTGTGGTGGGTGATGATCGCCCAGCTCTCGTACACGAGGAGTAGGAAGAGCACCCCAAACAGGGCGGTGACCAGCCAGGAGAACAGGTTGCTCAGCGCTGTCATCACAAGTGCACCACTAGGCCAACGGACCGGAATCCTACTGGTTACGTAGCCTTGTGGCGCATTGGTTGCCACCGGCGAGCGCGTCCAACTCACCCGGGCCGCGCTCGTGGCGATCGCTGCCATCTTTTTCCTGATGGGCGTTCTGGGCTCGGCGTACGGCCCACTGCTCGAGCACCTCGCCCGCCGCTTCGATGTCAGCCTGGCCGTCGCCGGTGGAGTTCTCACCACCCATTTCTCGGGGGCTCTGATCGGGGTCCTCGCCTCGATGCGCGTGCTGCAGCGAGTCTCGAGCCGGACATTCATGCTCGGCGCGATTAGCTGCCTGGGCGTTGGATGCGCGAGCGTCGCGGTCGCGCCTTCCTGGCCGGCGTTCCTCGCCTCCGTCTTCGTGGTCGGAGTCGGATGGGGCGCGCTCGACATCGGCTGCAACCAGCTCGTCGCCCACAGCGAGGGAGTGCGGCGCACAGCGGTTCTGAATGCGTTGAATGGGACTTTCGCTGTCGGCGCTGTGGCCGGTCCGATCCTCGTCTCAACCGTCGGCCGCACGCACCTGGCCCTCCTTTACGGAGGCGCCGCCGTGGTGGCCTTCGCGCTCTGGCCCCTGGTCAGCGGTGTTTCCGGGCGGTTGCCGTTCACGTCCACGAAGACCGTGGACTCGTCAGCCCTCCTCCTCGCGATCTTCATGATCGGTTTTGCGCTTTACGTCGGGATGGAGGCGGGAATCGGCGGCTGGATGCCTTCTCAGCTCGAATCGGTCGGTTTGCAATCGGTGGCCGCCGCGACTTTGACGTCCGGCTTCTGGCTGGCGCTGGCGGCGGGCAGGCTCCTGGCTGCCCTCGTGTCGGCGCGTATGCCCGAAAGCGCGATCGTGATCACCGCATCCGCGGTGGCCGCCGTTGCGCTGGTGAGCGCGCTGATCCCGGCCGCCGCGCCGGTCGCCTTCATCGTCGCCGGCCTGGCGATCGCCCCCATCTTTCCCACCGGCATCGTGTGGCTGGCCAAGCTCCGGCCCGGCGACGCGCGCGTCACGTCGTGGCTGTTTCCGGCCTCTATGGTGGGCGGGGCCGTCATCCCGGGCGGCATCGGCGCGGTGATTGCGCGATTCGGGATCGGTGTGGCCCCGGCGGTGCTGTCACTGGTGGCGGTTGGCTGCGTCGCCTCGTTCTCGCTGGCGTCGCGCGCGGGGGCCCGGGGTATCGTTGGCGAACCGTGACGTCGCTCGCGCTTGGGCGCTGGTTTGGAGTCGCGATGGCGATCGTGCTGGTGGGCGGCTGCGCAGGGGGCGCTACCGGTACCGAAAAGCCGCCCACCCAGTCGACGCCGACCGCCGCCGCCGCTGTAGCGACTCTCCCCTGCCGGATGCCGGTCAACCTGCGCGTCGATCAGGGAGGCAGCCGCGAGGTGCTGGGTTACCTGGCGCTGCCGTCCGGCGTCACCACCGACGATCCGACCGATTCGATCGTCAAGGTCGCTGACTTTCCCGTGAGCGGGGGCGGCACGGTCCCGTTTTGGGGCACCGTGACCTCGCCGCAGCTGTTCGGAGTCGGCCTGGGGACTTTTTCCCCAATCGCCGGCAAATGGTTGCCCGCGCCTCCGCAGCTGGTTTCGCTTGACCTGCTGCACTACACGTACCTCCACCCCAATGGCAGCTTGAGGCTGGCGGGCGCGGCCGGCGCCGAGATCCCCGTCGCCAATCCGATCAATCTGACCCCGCTCGCTTATGCGAGCGCGGGCGTTGTACTCGTCCAGAATCAGCCGGCATCAAGCGGCCTGTGGCTGCTCGACCCCACGACGCACGCGATCACGGTGATCACGCAACCGACCGGGAGCGATGATTGGCGTGAGGTGACGTCGGCACCCGCAACTGCGACAGCGAGCGGTGGCACGCTCGCGTATGGCGTCAACTCTCCGGGTGGGCTGGGCGCTCCGCCTCCGACCACTGTCCTGCGAGCAAGCCTGCATGCCGGCGGCTTGCTCAAAACCACGACCGTGTACACGGCGGCCGCCGGTACGACGATCGCCCTCATCGCGGCCGACCGCCAGGGCGGGCTGCTCGTAGCGCTCACCGGACAGTCGCCCGGCCTGGTCTATCTCGACCTCAACACGGGACCAAGATTGGTGACGGCGCCGGCCGCGGTCGTGCCGGCGACTGTGGGCCCCCGCCACCACGCGGACGCGCATGGCATCTGGTTCATCGGCCATACCGGCATCTTTCTTTTCAACGCCACATCGGGCTTTCAGAAGATCGCAGCCGGGGTCACGACCGACGTCGCCCCAGGCGGCGACTGCGCTTAGGTAGTGGAAAGCGGCGAGAGGGCCCAACGCCAGGCAACCGTGAGGATGAACGCCTGAGGAACCGGCTCGCGGCCTGGCAGGGCGCCGGCGTCATCGACGCCGCCACCGCGGCCCGAATCGAGGCGTTCGAGGCGGGCGGTCCGGCCACCGACCGACCGTCCGGCATCTCGGTCAGCGAGGTGATCGCCTACATCGGCACTGTCGTCCTCTTGGTCGGCGTCGGCTTTCTGTACGGCACGCAGTACGCAGCTCTCGGCTCAGCCGGCCGGCTCGTAATCATCGGTTTGGGGGTGGTCGCGGGCCTGGCCGCGGGTGAGCTGGTGAAAAGGGTGGGCGCGAGCGGAGCCGCGCGACGGGCACGGGCGGCGGGCTGGACCGTGGCGGCAGTCGCCGCTGCGGTCTGGTTCTCGCAGGCGTTCGTCGACGCCAACGTCCTCACCCAGGCGTCGCGCTACGGCTACCAGGCGGAACCGGACACGAGCGGGTCGATCATGCTCGGAGCGGCATTCGGTTTTGTCATCGCTACGGTGCTTCTATGGCGCGCAGGCGCGGCATTGCTGGCCGTTGTGACCGCTGCCCTCGCCTATATCACCGCCGGCTGGTTCGACAACTACGCGAACTACACCCAGACGCTGCCAAGCGCAGGCGTCTTGGTGACCTGGCTCGTCCCGGCCGTGTTCCTGGCGGTCCTCTCCGAAACGATCACGAGCGGCCACGAGCGCCGCTGGGCGCGCGAAGTCCTGAGATTCGCCATTGTGGTCCCGCCCACCATCGTCGCGCTGTTTCTCTCAGCCAACGCTGACGGTGGAGCTTTTGAGTACTTCGCAGCCGTGTTCGCGCTCGCAGCGTTTGGATTGGCGCTCGCTCGAAGCAGCGCCGGCTACGCGATCGCCGGCGGAGTGACGCTGTTCATCGTCGTCAATGAGGTCGGCTTTCGGCACTTCGCACAGTCGCTCGGGTTTCCGGTGGTGCTGATCGTGTCCGGAATCACGCTGTTCGCCGTCGCCGGCGGCCTGGTCAGGCTGCTGCCGCGCTTGCGCCGCCGCAGGTGATCAAGACGACCGGAGGTAGTTGAGCACCGCAAGCACGCGGCGGTGATCGCCTCCTGCCGGCTCCAAGCCGAGCTTGGAGTAGATCGTGCCGATATGGGCTTCCAGTGTTTTCGGGCTGATTTTCAACGCCGACGCGATCGCATCGTTGGATCGGCCCTCCGCCATGAGGGCGAGCACCGACCGCTCGCGACCCGTCAAATCTTCGATCAGGTCATGGGCCCGCTTCCGCCCCAGTAGCTGCGAGACCACAAGTGGATCGACCGCGGACCCGCCATTGCCCACGCGGCGCACCGCATCGAGGAACTCATCGAGGTCCGCGAAGCGATCCTTGAGCAGATAGCCGACGCGATCCGGGCTCTGGCCCAGGAGGTCGAGAGCGTGATGACTTTCTACATATTGAGACAGCATCAGGACACCTATCTCCGGGTGCTGGCGTCGAATCCGTTTGGCGGCCACCAGCCCTTCGTCGGTCTGGGTCGGCGGCATCCGAACGTCGAGAATCACGAGCGACGCGTTTGCACTCGCCACGAGCCGGTCCAGATCGTCGGCGTTGGATGCCTGGCCGACGACTTCGAAGCCGCCGCTCTCGAGAACCCGAGTCAGCCCTTCTCGAAACAACACGGAGTCGTCGGCGACGATTACCCGCATGGCACCTCGGCACGAATGGTCGTGCCGCCCGTGTGGTCGCTCTTGATGATCAAGCGTCCTCCCACGGCAGCGACCCGGTCGGTCAGTCCGCGAAGACCAGAACCGACAGACAGGTCGGCGCCACCAACACCATCGTCGGAGACCTCGACGACCGCGAATCCTGAGTGGCGGCCGAGCGAGACGCACATCCGCCGTCCCTTCGAATACTTAACGGCGTTGGTGATCGCCTCGGAAACGACGAAGTACAAAGCGGCCTCGAGCGGTGGCGCCAGCCGGGCATCGCCCAGCTCCCCTGTGATGCCAACGGGGATTGGGCATCGTTCGGTGAGAGACCTGATGGCAGGCAACAATCCGGCCTGGGTGAGGAGCGTCGGATGAATGCCCCGCGCCAGCTCGCGCAACTCTCGAAGTGCCTCTTTGAGCGACGCGATGTTGGCGTCGATCAAGGTTGCGGTCTCGTGGTCGGAGCGCCGCGTCGCCTCTGTTTTCGTGTCCTGCAGCGACAACAACAGGGTCACCAGCTGCTGCTGAGCGCCGTCATGAAGGTCTCGCTCGACCCGCTGCCGCTCACTGTCGGCAGCCTCGACCAAGCGCGTGCGCGACTGCCGCACCTCCTCCAGCTGCGCGCGCAGCTGGACCTGGAGACGCGCGTTCTGCAAAGCCAGGTGCACGGCCGCCGCGGCGGTATCCACCAGCTGTCCCTCATCCACGAGAGAGGAGTCGTAGATGAGCGCAGCGACCGGGCTGGCCGGGTCGCCGAGAACGCTCACCGCTCGCTCCGAATCCCCGGTCGGCAGCTCGATACGCATCCCTTCCAGGTCTGCGAACCTCTCCTGAGCCGGCAGCCAATAGGCAACCTCGAGCGAAGGATCATGGAGGGCCTGTGCCAGGGCCGGCTGAAGCTGCTCAGGCGCCAGCCCGCCTGAAAGCTTGACGACCAGATCACCGACGGATGACATGTCGAGTCCGGATCTCAGCAAGCCGATCAGGCACCCGACCGGAAGGGCCACGAGCAATAGCGGGAAAACCGTCGCCAGCACGGTGACTGAACCCCGAAGGACCGCTGCTGTTGCAAAGCACGAAGAAAACGGTGATCGGGACCATCGGCCAGAAGACCGGTGACATCGACCGGCGCCGGGCGTGCCCGCCCAGGAACCAGCGGCGGATGACGAGGCCAGAACCGATGACCAGGCATGCGAGGTAGATGTAGCCCGCGGCCGGGACCTCGATATCGAAGACCGGCTGGCTGATCCGGCCCAGCACCGGGTAGCCGGCGACGACCGCGAGCACCGCCGCGAGCGGGACGACCGCGTAGAAGGATCGGACCACCACGCGGTCCAGCCTGGAGACAAGTCGGCCTCCAGGAAAGGCCAGCAGGAGGTGGATGAGCACGACCGCCCAGAGGGGGCTGATGAAATCAAGCAGGACCTCCGCCGCGGGCGAAACCTGGCCAACACGGTGCTGCAGTAAGGCATCGCCGGTGAGCAGACCGACGCCGACACCAATCATCAGAAGACCGACCCGGTTCCGGGGTCGTAGTGACCAGGCGATCAGGCCGGCGAGGACGAACGATGACCCCGGCACGATGTAAACCAGCGCCCCGTACCAGTCAGGCGAGAGCTCCCAGACAACGCCGCCGCCCGGGAGGAGGCTGAATTTCACCTCGGAGAAGCACGCCAGCGTGAGCATGGCGAGCGCGCCGGCCTGGATCATCCGACGCCACAACGTGGTCATGCTCCGAGCAAGGCCACCAGGCTTTCGGCGGATAAATCAGCTTTGGCGATGAAGCCGAGAGCGCCGCAGTCCTGAAGGCGAGGGCCATAGTCGGCGGCGTCGCGACTCGAGACCAGGACCACGTCGGGAGGCTCCGGCTCCGAGCTCAATGACGCGGCTACCTCCAAACCGTCCAGGTCAGGAAGCTGGATGTCGAGGAGCACGAGGTCGGGCTTCAGCCGCCGCGACTCGCTCAGCGCCTCCGCCCCCGTGCCGGCCTCGCCCACCACCTCATGGCCGGTGGCCTGAAGGAGGCGACGCGCGAGCCGGCGGAACCCCGCGTGATCGTCCACGATGAGCACGCGCTCACGCATCGCCGCATCATCTCACCGCCGAACTCAATCCCGGTACAGGGCTAACCCCTACTCGGGCACGGGCCAGGCCCCGATGCGGTCCGGCCCCTCGCTTACTAATGTGGCGGCGCAATCATGGGGAACCATCGAGTCGCCGACGCGGCTGCCATCGCGGGACTCGTGGCTGCGCTTGCGGCCTTGCTGGCGATCGGCTCTCTGTTCGTCGTCGAGCCGATCCTCCTACCGTCGCAAGGGCCTGACCCCTGCGGCTACCAATTGATCGGGCAGAACGGAGGACCGGACAAACAGTCGTTCATGTCCTGCGTCTCAGCTCATGCCGACTACTACCAATACGACCCCGTCACGGGCTCCTTTTCGACCCCCGCGTCGCGGATTTCGCAATCTCTGGAACCTATCGGCGCTGCGGCGCCCCTGCTCGCATTGGGTGGAGTCCTCATCAGCTGGCTGGCCCTGGCGATGCGGACCGGCCGCCGCCGTATTGCCTTCTCGGCCTTGACTATTAGCGCACTCCTCGTGGCCGGGATGGCTGTCCCGCTCCTTGTTCTCGTCCTGGGCGGCGCCGATTAACACCATGAGCGCCGCCATCCAAGCGTTACTGGGCATTTCGGGCTACCCGCTGATGGCAGTGATCTGCGGACTCATCATGCTCGAGGAGTTGGGCATCCCAATGCCGATGGCGCCTGGAGACCTGCTTCTGGTTCTCACGGGCGTTTCGATTGCGACGGGTCGCGTCAACCCACTTGCGGTGGTGACGGCGGTGTATATCTCCGCGCTGCTCGGAGCCATCGCTGGACGCGAGCTCTGTGAGCGGATTGGAAGCACGGCGCTGCCTCGGATTGCACGTGTGCTTCATGCCGGTGACCGGCTCGATGATCTGACGGCGAAACTCAGGCGCGGCGGGTCCGCCGCCGTCTTCGTTGGTCGCATCACGCCCGGCCTTCGCGTGTATACCACCCAGCTCTCGGGGCTGGTCGCGATGCCTCGGCGCACATTCCTCGTCGGGCTGGCCCCGGGAATAGCCGTGTATGACGCTGTCTTCATCAGCCTCGGTGCCTGGTTGGGCCTGAGCGTTCTGACGACGATCAAGCACTACATGCCAGGGCCAGGTGTGCTCGTCCTACTGGTCATTGTGATTGGGTCAGCGCTAGCCGGACACGCGTTGGTCAGCCACATCCGCAGACCAAGCCCGGCTTAGAGCGTCGAAATGTCACCTCTCGATGATGAGCGGAACCAAACGTCGCTTCCGCTGCGTGCCGACCCGGCGTCTGGAGCGTTGATCGGAACATTCCTGCTCGCCCTTTGCCTGGGCGGACCTGTCGGCCTGGTGCTGGTGTTGATCGTGTGGATCGTGGTCGAGGCCATCAGACGTGCAGCGTCGGGCGGACACCTAAGGGCTAACCCCTAGCAACAAGGCGGCGCAGCCCCGATGTGATCGTGGGTTGCGCTGCCTATGGTCGCAACCACATGTTGGATTTGGGATTCACAGGAGGAACGCGGCTTATGAGTCGATCTTTGCGGCAACTTCTGGCGGCAGCGACAGCATCATCGATCGTGATGGCGGCCGGGCCCGTCTTCCTAGCGGTGCAGGCTGATACCGGGGACAGCGGCACCGGCCTCGCCGGCATCAACCATCTGGTCGTCATCTATGAAGAGAACCACAGCTTCGACAATCTCTACGGCGCGTGGGAAGGTGTGAACGGACGCACGAACGCCGACCCCGCGCACACGATCCAGATCGGGCAAGGTGGCGTGCCCTACGCCTGCCTCCTTCAGAAAGACGTCAACCTCACATCGCCACCGCTTCTGGCTACGTGTACCGACACGACGACCGGCACCTCGTTCGCCAGCGCCTTCACCAACCAGCCGTTCGGCATTGAGACCTACATCCCGGCGAGCGCGCTGACGTGCCCGAAACCGGGCGTCTCCTTCGCCGCCGGCTCCTCAGTTCCCAGCCCAAACAACCTTCCCGGCGGCTGCACCCGCGACGTCGTGCACAAGTTCTATCAAGAGCAGTACCAGCTCAACAACGGTCAGCAGAATCGCTACGTCACCGGCAGCGACGCGAGCGGGCTGGCCATGGGTTACTACGACACATCGGCCCTGCCCATTTACGAATACCTGCATGATCCCGCCCACCCGCACTACGCGATCGCGGACGATTTCTTCCAGGGCGCCTTCGGCGGATCGTTCCTCAACCACCAGTGGCTCATCGCCGCTGCGACGCCGACGTATCCGAACGCTCCCACGACGCAACATTCGATCCTGGACGGCAATGGAATGCCGACCAGCTACGGGCTTTACTCGGCAACCACTCCAGTTGCGGACAAACCCTTGGCGCAGTCGTGCGGACTGCCAACCACCGACCCGAATGTGGCCTGTGGGGACTTCGCTGTCAACACCATCCAGCCGACATACCAGCCGACATCGTCGAACCCATTCAAGCTTCCGCCCCAGGCTGGGAAGACCATCGGCGACGAGCTCAGCGCCGCTGACGTGACCTGGGCCTGGTACTCAGGCGGCTGGTCGAACGCGGACGGCGACGTTGGCGCCCCCGGCTGGACCAACGGAACGACGCCCGGCGTCTGTGCGGACACCTACTCGCTTGCCAACCCGGCATATCCGTTCTGCCCTAACAAGGTGTTCCAGTTCCACCACCAGCCGTTCAACTACTTCGCCGCATACGCTCCCGGGACCCCCGGCCGATCGCACCTGCGCGACGAGCAGGAATTCGTTGACCTCGCCAAGGCGTCGGGCGAGGATTGCAAGCTCAACTCGGTCAGCTTCGTGAAGCCGGTCGGACTCGAGAACGAGCACCCGGGCTACACCAGTGAGACCAGCGGCAGCAACCACCTGGTCGGCCTGCTCCAGGCGATCCAGAACAGCAGCTGCAGCAAGGACACCATGGTCGTGGTGACATATGACGAGTTCGGCGGTCAGTGGGACCACGTGACCCCTCCGGGACAGGGTGGAACCGCGGGCGCGCACGACCAGTGGGGACCCGGAACGAGGGTCCCCGCGCTGATCATCTCTCCGCGCCTGCGGGGCAACTTCGTGGTCGATCACTCGCAGTACGACACGACTTCGATCCTCGCGACGATCGAGCACCGTTTCGGCCTTGCCCCGTTGGGCGCCCGGGACGCGGCGGTCAACGATTTGTCGAATGTTTTCCTGGCGGTGCCACCTTTCGATTAAGCACGTCCTATAGAGGCGAGCCGGACTCGGGCCGAACACCGGCCCGAGTCATTTTCATCGCTTCAGTAGCCGAAGCGCATCGCGATCATCAGGCTGAAGATGACGAGAAATCCGCCCAGATGGATCTTCCCGTAGCTCGCGAGGCGGTCATCGAGAGCCTCGATCTGCCCGGCGTCGCTCGTGGCGATGAGCTTCCCGACGGTTGGGCTGATGCGCAAGCCCTCGAATGCGGCAATCCCGAGACCCAGGGCGATCGCTGCCATCCACGTCAGGCCGTACGGCGACGCGAGCACGTTCAGCACGCCACCGATCAGGCCGCGGAGGATGCCGAGGAGGATGGTCAGGCCTGCGACCGCGCCCACCAACCGGCCGTACCTGGCCGCGAATGCCTCGATGATGGAACGCCGCGTTTCGGGTTGAAAGGTGCTGAAAGAGGGGAACGCGACCAGATGGGCGGTCATGGCAGAGCCGAACCAGAAGATGCCGGCCAGTATGTGCAGCCATTGCAGCGCAATCAGAACCCAGAGCACGTATGTCGCACAAATAATGCCAGCGACGAGCGACACAAACCAGTCCGGTGGCTTCCGGTGTCAGAACGGGACCAGGCAAAGCAAAGGCCGGAATCGCATCGACACCGGCCTTGAACGCCCGCTGAAACCTCGAAGGCGTCCTGGCTCTAGCCCGCTCCTTTCGGCATCGCCGGTCCACCTGGAATCGAGCCGGCGATGGCACCCACGACAGCTCCTGTCTCGGCGCCGATGACCAGCATCCTGTCCAGACCGATGGCCGGAAACCTGATCGGGTCGTAGGACTGTGCCGGGTTTGCCGCACCGGCCAGTTGGTGATTCCAGGCGGCGTTGCCGATTCCCGCCCCGACGAGCGCTCCCACCAACACGCCCCCGATCAGGCCTCGGATTCCAAGGCCGGACGCGCCACCATAGACCCCCCCGATCAGCGCTCCGACCAGTGCACCGAGTCGGTAGCCCTCCAA
>WNFJ01389361.1_pt2 | contig 11123 bp, 8 predicted proteins | sample 5400461 | NCBI WGS metagenome assembly WNFJ01 (sample SAMN13153349, study PRJNA577476) | soil metagenome | isolation source: 115 cm saprolite on Douglas fir-dominated hillslope | place: USA:California | collected 2013-09-17 | reverse complement strand
GGCGCGGTGGGCACCGGCCTCTACCTGACGGGGGGCGCGGCGGCGGCGCGGGGCTACCTGCACCACCGTCTGGTGGACGCCCTGGAGCTGGCGGTGAGCGACGATTCACGCTTCGGCCTCTGGTGCGTTCAGATCGTGACCGCGCTCACGGGCTCATCCTCATGGAAGGCGGAGGTGCTCCGGCGCCAGCCCCGGTTCGTCCGGCTGACCCTCACCCGCGGCGAGTGGAAGCTGCCGGTCGAGCTCTCGAACGATGCGTTCCCGCACGTGGGCGAGCTGACGGTCCATCCGGTGCTGGGCCGGCTGTCCTCGGTCGAGAACCTCGTGGCCGACCTGGTCACCGCCCTGGCCGACCGCGTGAAGCCCGAGGACCTGGCCGACCTCTGGGGATTCTGCTGCCGGCAGCATTTTCCGCCGCGGCGGGCCCTCGAGCTCGCCCGGGAGAAGGCGGCGGCGGTGTTCCCGATCGACCTCGCGCGCGTGGTCTCCGCGGCCACGCGCGCCGACTGGGAGCTCGTGCGCTGGACGGATCCTCCCCCCGCCGAGGGCTTCCTCAAGGACCTGCGGCACCTGGCGGAGCAGCTGCTGCTTCTGAAAATCTGACCCGTTCCCGGAGGGAAGCGACGAGCGCCTGGAGCGGTGGGCCTGTGTCGGTGCAGTTCTGTCGTGCAATGCCCGACCGCGGAGCGAGGGCGCGAAAGCTTCGATCCTTCGCCAGGCCGCGAGCGTCCCCCCGCAGAGGGGCGTTCTTCGCGACTCAGTCGAGGCGAAGCGCGGCCATGGGATCGACCCGCAAAGCCCGCACGGCCGGCCCGTAGCAGGCCACGGCTCCCACCAGGACGATGAGGGCGACCGCGATGGTCATGGTCAGCGGGTCGTAGGGCGACGTGTTCCAGAGCTGATTGACGATCAGCCGGTTCGTAGCCGCGCTCCCCGCGAGGCCGACGGCTATCCCCGCCGCGACGAGCTGCAGGCCCAGGCGGAGAACGAAGCCCAGCACGTGCCGGCGCCCTCCTCCGAGAGCCATCCGGATCGCGATCTCGCGCGCCTGTCGCGAGACCTTGTAGGCGAGGACGCCGTAGATCCCCAGCGCGACCAGGATCAGCCCGGTTCCCGCGAACGCCGTGAGGACGATCAGGCTGAACCGCGGCTGGGCATGGAAGGTCGTTCGGACCTCGTCCTCGAGAAGGCCGCCTCGAGGCAGGGCCACCCCGCGGTCGACCGCCCGCACTTCCCGACGGATGGCCTCGAGGGCGAGGGCCGGGTTGCCCGAGGTCCGGGCCAGGATGACGCGCCGGGGGCCCGCGCGGGTGGTCGAGGGCACGAGCACTTCGGGCGCGGCCGCCTCCCGGACCCCCGAGTTCCGGACGTCGGCCACGACGCCCACGACCTCGAACGTCGGGTCGGCCACCGGCTCCGACACCTCCCGGAGGGCGGGGAGGGTGATGAATCTCCCCAGGGGATCCCGGTCGGAGAAGAAGCGCGTCGCCAGCGCCTGGTTCACCAGCGCAACCCGGCGCTCTCGCTCCACGTCGTCCTCGGTGAGGCCTCGCCCCGCCACGACCCTCATCCCCATGACGCGCAGGAAGTCCTCGCTGCCCATGCGCACGATCGCCGGCTCGCGGTTTGGATCGCTCACGCCCGCGATCTCGAGCGGGCTGCGGAGCCCGCTGAAGGGGGGCGGCCAGCTCGCGGCCTCGGCGGCCGCCAGCACCCCGGGCAACGCGGCCACGCGCTCCCTGGCCAGCCGGGCGAAGCGATTCCTCTGGGAAGCGGTCGCGTACTGTCCCTTGGGAAAGGCGACCGGGGCCACCACGATTCTCGCGGGGTCGAACCCGAGGTCGACCCGGATCAGGGCCAAGAACGTCCGCATGAGCAGCCCGGCCCCCAGCAGGAGGACCAGCGACAGGGCCACCTGCGCCACCACCAGGCCGTTGCTGATCCGGCCCTGGCGGATCCCCCCGGCCACGCCCTTGCCCGCGTGCCGTAGACCCGCGACCAGATCGCGCCGCGCGCTGTGCAGGGCGGGCAGGAGGCCGAACAACAGGGCCGAAAGGGCCGCCGTGGCCAGGCTGAAGAAGAGGACGGGCTGGTCGAGCCGGATCTCCGTCTCATGGGCGACGTTCTGCTGGGGCATCACGTAGGTGAGGGCCTGCACGCCGCCGTAGGCGAAGAGCGACCCCACGGCCGCGCCGCCCGCGGCGAGGAGGAGGCTCTCCACGAGCAGTTGACGAACGATGCGCCCCCGGCTGGCCCCGAGCGCGGCCCGGATCGTCATCTCTCCCTCGCGCGCGGTCGCGCGGGCCAGCAGCATGCTGGCCACGTTGCAGCAGGCGATGAGGAGCAGGAGGCCCACCGCCGCGAACAGCGTGTAGAGGACGCGGCGGTAGCGGCCCACCACCCAGTCGATCACCATGAGAACGTCGATCCGGAACTGCTTCGGGTACTCGTGGGGATGGTCGCGGGCCCGTCGCGCGGCGATGAGGTTCATCTCCGCGTTCGCCTCCGCCAGGGTCACACCCGGCTTGAGGTGGGCCTGGAACCAGCGAAGGGTCGTGGCGGCGCCCGGGGGGGCGGGGTCGAGCTTCTCCGGGATCCAGACGTCCGCCACGTTCCAGGCGAAGCGGGGCGGCATCACGCCGATGATGGTGCGCGGCTCTTCGTTGAGCAGGATCGTCCGCCCGACCACGCCCGGGTCGCCGCCCAACCGGGTGCGCCAGGCGAGGTGGCTGAGCACCGCCACCCGCGGAGCGTCGGGCCGGGCGTCCTCCGGCACGATGCTCCGGCCGAGCAGGGGAGGGACGCCGAGGAACTGGAACGTGTTCGCGGTCACGTGGACGACCGTGATGGGCTCGGCCCCGTCGTTGCTCGTCCAGGTCATCGTTTCCCCGGAGGCCCCGGCCACGTCCTCGAACACGTGGCTCTGCTCCTGATAGTCGAGGAACTCGGGCACCGGGAGGCCGCCCCGGAAGACCGCGTCCGGGGTCGCCAGGTCGCGGACCACCACGTCGACCAGACGGTCCGAGCGCGTGTAGGGGAAAGGATCGAGGAGGACGTTTCGGATCACGCTGTACATGACGGCGGCGGAGCCGATGCCGAGCGCGAGGGTGAGGACGGCGAGGCTCGCGAAGCCGGGGTTGTGGCGGACCTGGCGCGCGGCGTAGCGGAGGTCCTGCCCCAGGGTCTCCAGGAACCCCACGCCCCTCATGTGAATGCCGCTCCCGGTCCGGCCCTCAGTGGCGCCGGACGTCGTAGGCGAAGAGGTTGTCCTGCTCGCGCAGGTAGAGGGTGCCGTCGAGGACCACCGGGTGGCTCCAGCTCGGGTCCTTCACCCCGGGGATGGCGAACGAGCCCTTCTCCTTGTAGCCCGCGGGGTTGGCCTCGATGAGCACCACCGTGCCGTTCTGATAGCGGAACACGAGGCTGCCGTCCGCGTAGGCCACGGCCGCGGACCCCGTACCCGCGTTGCGGATGTCCCCGCCCCAGGCCACCTTGCCCGTCGTGAACTCCACGCAGATGGGGAAGCCCTTGCTGTGGCCGTGTCCGGCGTAAAGGTAGTTGCCCACCAGGACGAGGCCGCCGTGGTGGTTCTGCAGGGTCCCCGCCTCCAGGAAGTAGATCTCCTTGGCCTGGATGCCGTCCCCCGCCTTCTGGAGCTCGAGGAGGACGGCACCGGTCTGGTAACCCGTGGAGGCGAAGACCCAGTTCGCCCGCACGATCGGGGTGGAGATGTTGGCCACGTGGTTCGCGATCCGGTTGTACGCCCACAGGAACGTCCCGTCGCTGGCCCGGACCCCCACCAGGCCGCGGCCCAGGAGCTGCACGTACTGCTTCACGCCCACGGCGTTCGAGACCACGATCGAGGAGTAGCCCGCCCCGTCCCTGCCCCGGGAGCCGAGGTCGGGGAGGGCGGTCCGCCAGATCTCCTTGCCCGTCGTCTTGTCCAGGGCCACCAGGCCGGCGCTGCGCGATCCGGGAGTCACGATCAGCCGGTCCCCGTCCACCAGCGGCGACTCGCTGAACTTCCACATCGACATCATCTCGCCGCCGAAGTCCCGGGCCAGGCTCCGGCGCCAGCGCTCCTTGCCCGTGGCCGCCTCCACGCACACGAGGTCCCCCTCGGTGCCGATCGCGTACACGAGATCGCCGTCCACGGTGGGGGTGCCGCGGGGCCCGCCCGACTCGTCGTTCCAGGGGGGCCCGACCTTCGCCGTCCACAGGATCCGGCCGTCGGCCCGGTCGAGGGCGATCACCTGCTGCGCTCCCCCCTTGTCGCCCATGGTGTAGATGCGACCGCCCGCGATGGCCACGCTCGAGAAGCCGACCCCTAGGCCGGCCGCCTTCCAGGCCAGGGGTGGGCCCGAGGGCTTCCACTCGGTGAGCAGCCCTGTGTCGGGGGACAGCGCATCGCGCTTGGGGCCCCGCCACCCCGGCCAGTCGGTGGGGGGCGCGGCCAAGAGCCCCCAGGGGAGCGCCAGCACAGCCACGGTGGCGAAGGGACGATACAACCAAATGGACATGGCGAGACTCCTTCGCGGCCCCCTGTGAAGACTGGTCGGCTCATTCTGCGACAGGGCGCGGCTGAGCCAAAAGGAAAAGGTCGCGGCGGGCGGCGAGAACACAACGTTTCACACCCCTCGGCGTTGACGGGCTTCCCGACCCGGGGTTGAGATCAAGGCCCGGCGAGCCCTCGCCGCCCAGGGCGCGAGCCTGACCCCCGAAGGGCGCGACGCGCTGCGCGCGAAGGCGGGCGCCGACGACGTCCTGCTGCTCCTCCTCGATCGCTATGCGCCCCTGTGGCTGGCCGGGCTCCTGGGGGCGGGGATCATGGCCGCGGTCATGGCCACCGACTCCCAGATCCTCGCCCTCTCCACCATGTTCACGGAGGATGTGTTCGCCCACTACGAAGGCAGGACACGCTTCGCGGATGCGGCCCAGGTCCACCTGGGCCGGGGCTTCGTGGTCCTCATCACGATCGTGGCCTATGCGGTCGCCCTGCGGGCGCCGGAGAGCATCTTCTCGCTGGCCGTCCAGTACGCCTTCACCGGCTTCGCCGCCCTGGCGCCCCTGCTCGTGGCCGCCCTCTTCTGGCGTTGGAGCACCAAATGGGGCGCCCTCGCGGTGACGGTCTGGTCGGCGTCCGGGGTGGTGGCGGTGGCCGTCTTCCAGGCGGTCGTCCCTGCTCCGCCTGCCCGCCCTCCGACCGTGGTGTGTTCGGCGGGCGGCCTCGACCTGCTCGCGCGCACCCCCGGCGGCACCTCGGTCCTCGGCTTCATGCCCGTGGTGCCCCTGGTGTTCGTCTCCTGCCTGCTCGTGGTCGTGGTCTCGCTCCTGACCCCGAAGCCGAGCCCCGCCACCATCGCCCGCTACTTCGCACGGTGACCCGTCGGGTTAGCGGAGTCCTTCGACCACGTACAGGTCGGAGAGGGTGCGGCGGTAGCTGTAGACGTAGGCGCGGCCGTCGGGCGTGGGCAGGGCCCAGGGAAGCCAGGAGACCCCGGGGTCGAGGGGGAGAAGGCTCGGCGGGTAGCCGGGGCGCCAGACGAAGATCGAGCGGTTATCGTCGCTCCAGCGCACGGGCACCTCGCGGGCGTTCTCGTCGAGGCCGGCGATCGGCCGCGCCTCGCCCCCGTCGACCGGGTAGATCCGGTACCCTTCGCCGAACGAGAGGGCGAAGAACGAGCGGCTGTCGGGGGAGACGGGCTTCGAGGACCAGACGAAGATGCTGCCTTCCGGGGTGACCGGACGGGGCGGGCCCCCCGCGATGGCCTGAACATAGACGCGCCAGGTGTGACCCGGCTCGGTGGCGGTGACGAGGAGGCGCTCGCCGTCGAGCCAGGTGACAGCCCCGCAGTCGACGAGGCCCTCCACCCGTAGCGAGCGAAGCTCCCCAGGTCCGGTAGGCAGGAGCCGGATGTCGCCCGGATGGTCCGCGTCGAGGGAGAGAGCCCAGCGGCCGTCCGGCGACAGGGCGGAGCCGGTGCCCTCGCCCAGGCGGACCGCAGGCGACCCGTCTGTCCCCCGCGCGTAGATCGCGCGGTCGGGGCCGCCGCCCTCTCCCTGCTCGCTGAAGAGGAGGATGCGGCCGTCGGGCGAGAGGTCGAGCACCCACGATCCGTCGAGCCAGGAAAGGTCGCGCTCCTCTCTCTCGCCCGCGGCCCGGCCGCGGGTCTCTGCCCGCACCACGTCCCGCGAGAGCAGCACTCGCCCGTCGCGCGCCACGTCGCGCAAGACCATCGCCCCGGGGATGCGGGCGATGACGCGGCGCCCACCGGACAGGGCCAGGGCATGGAGGGCGGTCGACCCCGCGGGCTCCTTCGCGGTGAACCAGACCTCCTCTCCCGAGGGCGACCAGCGCAGGCCCTGCATCTTGGTGGAGGTGAAGGCGTCGCGCACGCTGCGGAAGCCGCGGCCCAGGGTGGTGGGCTTCCCCTCCCGATCCACCACCACCACCGAGCCCGTCCCCCGCGCCTCCTGGCTCTCGTAGAAGGCCACGCGGTCGCCCCGGGGGGACACGCTCGGGCTCTGCAGGCCGTAGGGCGACTCGTAGAGCACCTTGCCGATCGGGTACTCGACGCGCACGCTCCCCTTCACCGACCGAGTGACGGCCAGGGTGCCGTCGGGCGCCCAGTCCGCCTCCTCCACGTCTTCTGCCAGCTCGCGCGGCTCGCCCCCCGCGAGAGGCGCCCGGGCGAGCACGAGGCCCGAGGCGCGGCGCAGCAGGTAGGCGATCTCGCCCGTGGGCGAGATCGCGCTCACCAGGCCGTCCGGCAGGCCGAGCGGGCGCGGCTCGGGGTTGCCCGGACGGGCCGAATACGTCTCGAAGCCCGCGCCGGGCCCCCTCACGCTGTAGACGATGGTCTGGCCGTCGGGGGCGAACCGGGCGGCACCGAGCAGGGCTCGCCGGAACGTGACCTGGGTGAAGGACGGAAGGGTCGCCTGGCCTCGCGCGCCGGTCAGGTAGCCCGCGGCCAGGAGCGCCGCCCCCAGCCCGGCCGCTCCCGCGAGCCAGGGCCAATGGCGGAAAGCCGCTCCCGGCAGCGCAGGCGAGGCCGCGGTCGTGGAGCCCAGCGAGACCGCCTCCAGGGCGAAGGCCACATCGCGGGCCGACTGGAAGCGCTCGCCCGTTCGCTTCTCGAGGCAGCGCCGCACGATCCGCTCCAGGGCCGGGGGCAGGCCGCTGCGCGTGATCTCCGGGGGGTCGTCCTTCAGGATGGCGTGCATGGAAGGCCCGCCGGCCCGCGAGCATCTCGTAGAGGATCGCCCCCAGGGAGAAGATGTCGGAGCGCTGGTCGACCACCTGGCCCCGGATCTGCTCCGGAGACATGTAGCCGGCGGTCCCGAGGACGGTCCCGGGGGCGGTGTTGCCCTCCGCGGTGTCGTCGGTCCCCGTCGGGTCCCGGTCCAGCTCGGGCCGCACCTTGGCCAGGCCGAAGTCCAGGAGCTTCACCAGCCCATCCCGGGTCACGAAGACGTTGTTGGGCTTCAGGTCGCGGTGGACGATCCCCTTCTCGTGGGCGGCCGCCAGGCCGTTCGCGATCTGGGAGGCGTAGTCCACGACCTTGCGCAAGGGGAGGGGCCCGCCCGCGAGCAGATCCTGCAGGGTCTCGCCCTCCAGCAGCTCCGACACAACGTAAGGCGCGCCCTCGTGGAGGCCGATCTCGAAGATCGCGACCACGTTCGGGTGATTGAGGGACCCCGCCGCCCGGGCTTCCTGCTCGAAGCGGCGCAGCCGGTCGGGGTTGCCGACGGCGTTGGCGGGCAGGACCTTGATCGCGACCTCGCGGCCGAGACGCAGGTCCCTCGCCCGATAGACTTCGCCCATACCCCCGGCGCCGAGGAGGTCGAGCACCTCGTGGGGTCCCACCCTCGTCCCCCGCGCGAGACGCATGTGCCGGGGATTATAGGCGCCCCGCGAGCGCGGGCTCAGGAGTCGGGGAGGATCACTCCTCGCGGAGAGCCACCGCGGGATCGACCCGGGTGGCGCGCAGGCCGGGCACCGCGCTGGCCAGGAGCGCGACCAGCAGAAGGAAGGCCACCGCGGCCGCGAACGTCGCGGGGTCGGTGGCGCGCACGTCGAAGAGCAGGCTCGACATCAGGCTTGCCAGGGCGAGGCCCGCCAGGAGGCCGAGGCCGGCGCCGATCCCCAGGGCCAGGGTCAGCGCCGCCCCCGCGGTGAACAGCGGCCGCTTCAGGAGGACGCGGAGGGCCAGGGCGAGGGCAACGAGACACCACGCGTTGACCACGTAACGTTTCGGGCCGAGGGAAGGTTCTCCTAAGGTGCGATGGGAACGGCGGCGGTGCGGGTCTCCGCGTCGCGGCCGTCGCTGAGGGTCACCCGCAGCTCGTAGGCGCCCGGCGCGAAGGCCTCTAGGGGCAGGCTGCTCGCGAGCTGGATGCGCCCGTCCGCGTCCGGACGCAGGCTGGTCGCGCGCGTGGCCGCGATCCGGCGGCCGTCGCGCACCACCTCCACCTGGGCTTCGACCCCGGGCCGCTCGACCGCGGGCCAGGCGGTCACGAAGAACGTCAGGGCCCCGCCCGGCTCGCGCTTGAGCGGCTGGCCCAGGTTCGGGATGAGCAGGAGGTCGCCGTACTGGAGCGGCCTCGCGCCCCCCCCGGCCGGGGCGAGCTTCTCCGCGCGGCCGACGATCATCAGGCTGCTCGCGCGAAGGTGGCCGGAGGCCGCGGCCGGGATGTCGAGGGCCGAGCGGACGGCGCCCGCGGCGCCGGACCGTAGGTCGTAGGCGATGGCTTCGAGGGTGTACGACCCGGGGGGCAGGCGCGTCTCCCGATAGAAGAGCAGCGGGCCGCGCCCCGCGGCCCCGGGCTTCCCGCCCGGCTCGGGCGAGTAGCGCTGGCTCATCTTGGCGACCACGCGCTGCGCGGCGTCGCGCACCAGGACGACCACCGACAGGTCCTGCTGCCCCGGGGCCGGCACGTCGATCACGATCGGCACCCGGGAGAACGAAGGCTCCTCGGGAAACTGCAGGCCCCGGAGGTGGAGGGGCACGGCGGTGGGAAAGGCTCCCGCCTCGAGGCGGGCGAGGGCCGGGGCCTCGTATTCGAGGGCGGGCACGGGCAGGGCGGTTTTGACCGCGAGGTAGCCCTTCCGGGCCTGGAGCCGGCCGTGCGGCCGCTTCAGCTTGACCGTGATCGTGCGGAAGCGGCCGTCATAGTCCTGGTTCTTCGGCGCGTAGGAGAGGACGTAGTAGGCCCCCAGCTCCTCGTCCATCTCCGCCAGGCCGGGGGCCAGGTCGTTCGTGTCCTGGAGCAGGAAGCCTCCCGTCTGGTCGGCCAGGTGGCCCAGGCCGCTGCCGGGGGCGAAGCGCAAGGTGTCCTCGTTGCGCTCGAGGAGGGTGAGGCCGCTCATCGGCTGGACGGTGGTCATGGAGCCGCGGGCGACCGGATTGCTGTTCTCAGGTTGGAGCCGGCCCTGGAGCGAGTCGATGGTTCGCCGGGTCTCGTCGCTCGCGCTGGCGGCGCGCAGACCGCCGGCGTCCACGGCGTAGATGCTCACGTTCGCGCGGTTCGCGGCCGCCACCACGGAGCGGAAGGCGGATTCGACGCCGGCCGGGATCGCGAGGCCCTCGGAGAACAGCACCACCGCCTTCCGCCCGGGCACGGGCTCCAGGCCACCCACGAGGGCGAGCAGCGCGTGCAGGACCGCGAAGCCCTGCTCGTCGCGCTCCAGCGATTCGAAGTGCTCGGCCAGGCGGCTGTCGAGGATCTCGAGGTTCCGGATCAGCTCGTCCTCGGCGTTCCGGCACTCGGGCACGCCGGAGAGCTCCGCGGAGGCCACGTGGGCCTGGCCGATCCCCGTCGCGAGGCCGGCATACGCGTTCCGGATGGAGTCCCTCTCGCGCACGCCCGCGACCGAGGGCGACGCCAAGGAGAGCGCGCGGTCGAGCGAGCGGCGCAGGGCATCCCGGTCGTCGGTGAACGGCTGGAGAGTGGTCAGACCGCGGTCGACGGAGAACACGCCCATCCAGGCCTTAGCGGCCAGGGCGCGGTCGAGGTACCCGAGCACCGCCTGCTGGGCGAAGCTCCGGGCGCCCGGGCTCAGGCGGTCGAAGACCACGCCCACCACCGCGGGCGGGTTCGCGGTTTGCGGATCGGTCTTGCTCTCACCGGGGAGCCGCTCGACGAAGTCGAAGGACTCGACGTCCTGGCGGACTCCGTCCTCGTAGACCTCGAGGTCGGGGGCGCCGAGGCCCCGCAGGATCGCCCCTTTCTTGTCCCGGACGACGACGTCCACCTTCACGCGCTCGGTGCTGACCGCGAACGTGGTGGTGGGGATGGCCGCGGGGACGGAACGGTCCTCGCCGGCCAGGGCAGCGAGCGCGGCTCCCGCGAGGAGCCCGGCGAGCGCCAGCGGGCTTACGGCGGACCGCATCACGTTACCATGATAAGCCCGATTCAATAGACGTCCAGGTCGCGCCCGACGACGACGTGTCCCGAATAGCGGGGGGCGATCTCGGCGAGCAGCTCTCCGGGCGACGACGCCTTGGGGTTGACGGCGGGCCGCAGGGCGATCGACGCGTGGTAGAGGATCAGCAGGCGCGGCCTGGCCTGGCTCGCCAGCTCGGCCAGTTGCACGGTCGTCGTGTGGTACCGGGCCGCGTAGGCCTGGGAGTCGGGCCGCTTCGCCAGCGATCCCAGGGTCTGGACCTCGTGCATCAGGACGTCGCAGCCGCGGCAGGCGTCGATCGTGGCCTGGGTCGGGTTGGTATCGCCCGAGATGACGATGCTGCGGTCCGGGGTGTCGAAGCGATATCCATAGCTCGGGAGGGCGTGCTTCGTCGGGAACGCGGTGACGGTGACGTTCGCGTCCTTGTAGACGACGCCGGTGCCCACCTCGTGGGCGTTCACGGCATGACCTTCCGGAAACGAGCCCACGGCGTAGAGGCCATCGGCGTGCTCCTTCGAGCGCGCCTCGAAGTCGGCGCGGTAGGCCTCGAGCAGATGCTTGGTCATGGCCTTGATTCCCGGCGGGCCGTATACCTCCAGGGGCACGCGCCGCCCGTACGTCCAGGGAGTGAGGAGCAAGTCCGCGTATCCGATCGTGTGGTCCGAATGCAGGTGGGTCACGAAGACGACCCGGAAGTTCGGCGGGTCCAGGGCGG
>WNFJ01305958.1_pt1 | contig 11123 bp, 11 predicted proteins | sample 5400461 | NCBI WGS metagenome assembly WNFJ01 (sample SAMN13153349, study PRJNA577476) | soil metagenome | isolation source: 115 cm saprolite on Douglas fir-dominated hillslope | place: USA:California | collected 2013-09-17 | reverse complement strand
CCGGTGGCTGAGGATTCTATGTAGCCTCTTCCTGATGGCGTTCTTGCCGCAATCAAAACCAGTGCCCGAGTGAAATGGCGATTCTTCACCGCCGACTAAATCAAGCAGTATCTTTCACCATGATCTGGGGATTGCAGGCGTATCTGTTGCGCTGGCAACATAATATGGTGGAGGAGGCGAAAGCTGGATATCAGGTAGCCAAGGGTTTTCTCGATGAGTGTGCAACTCTACGGATTTTGGCGGTCGATTGCCTCGTTTCGTGTCAGGGTTGCCCTCAGGCTCAAGGGGGTGGCGTTCGAGGAAATTCCGATCGACATCCTCTCCGGCGAGCAATTCAAGCCGGGGTATGAGGCTGTCAATGCCGAGCGGGTGGTGCCGACGCTTATTCACGACGGTTATTCGGTGTTTCAGTCGCTGGCGATTGTCGAATATCTCGACGATATTGAGCCAAGCCCGCGGCTGTTACCTCAGGATGCAAGGGAGCGCGCCTATGCGCGCTCGCTGGGGCTGATGACGATTGCCGATGCGCATCCCCTGGTGACACCTCGGGTCCGCAATCACCTGGCCAACACATTTAGCGCCGATGCTAAAGCAATCGAAGGTTGGGGCAAGCATTGGACGACTGAGGGACTTGCGACATATGAGCGGCTTCTCGCACGCCGCGCTCCGGCCCCGTTTGCCCTAGGTGTGGAACCGGGCCTAGCGGATATCTGCATTGCGGGCCAAGTCGTGGGCGCGCATTTTCTGAATTCCAACGGTGTCTCGTCTGGCGGTCCGCTGCTTCGAAATGCCGGCCTTCGCGACATCTCATCCGTTCGCGCAGCCGGGCTTCAAGACGCCGTGAACCAGTGCGCCTCAGACATCAAGGCCAAGCACTCTGGCGGCATTTCCGCCGGCGATCTGAGCCAACGTTGCCTCATCCATTCCGTGCACCCCCGCGATATGCCCGATCGGATTATATTCCGCCATATCGAACGGGTAGTCGGTGCCCATCACGATCCGGTCCGGACCGAAGACGTCGATCAGATATGCCAGTTGATGATAGGTGAAGACCACGGTGTCCAAATAGATCTGCCGCAGATAAGTCGTCGGCGGCAATGGCAACTCGCCATGCGAATCTTGCCGCGCGCCCCAGGCGTGATCGATCCGGCCGGAATAGCCGGGAAGGTAGCCGCCACCATGCACGGCCATAAGCTTCAAATCGGGAAAGCGTGCCAGCGTGCCTGAAAAAATCAGGTTATGAAGTGCGAGCGTCGTGTCGAGCGGATTTCCCAGGACATTGTTGAAATAGAAATGGGTCAGACGTTCGCCATGGGTGAATCCGTTCGGATGCATCATGATGAACGCCCCGAGCTGCTCGGCCTTGGCAAAGAACGGCCGGAATTTCGGATTGGACAGTTCCTGACCACCAACATTGGTCAGGATCTCGACGCCCTTCAATTTCAGTTCACTCATGATATAATCGAGCTCGCGGACTGCGATATCCGGCTCCTGCAGCGTAATGACGCCGAGCCCGACAAAGCGGTCTGGCTTGCGCGAGCAATACTCCACCACGCCCTCATTGGCGAGGCGATGGGCGGCTTCCGCGATTTTGGGGTCGATCGAATAATAACACTGGCCTGGCGCCGGCGCCACGACCTGAATGTCGATGCCCATCTTATCCAGATCGAACAGACGACGGTCGATCGTGGTCATGACTTCGCCGACGTCCTTTTCCTGCTGCGCATTGATTTCCTTGGTTGCAGCATCCGCAAAATATGCAAGCGGGATTCGGCTGGGATCGATATGCGGTTGCGCCAGCTTGGCAGCGTGGGGGACCACGATGTGGGCGTGGATATCGATCGTGGCGGACGATGGGCGCCGGGCGAGGCCGTCGGCGTCGTGGATGCGTGCGGCGGTGCGGCCATAACGATTCTTGCGATCGATCATTGGATTTGACCCCTGCTGTTGAATTCCCTCTTCGGGGATGAGGACAAGCTAGTGAATTGCGATCTAGGTACGGCGCTGGGCTCAATGGACCGGGACCGCGGTTGCGTCGGCCTCGCCACCGGACATTCGACAAAGGCAGCGCTCTGTTGCAGCACCGAAGAGCCGTTCGATGTCATCGTGTCAGGACGTACCATGCTGCTATCGATCACGAGGTTGCCGGCGAGTTTGGATTTCAAGATGGCGTTCGGCTCACGGTAAACTGATTCGGTTGCGGCATCATTCAGCAACATGACGATAATGACTTCGCAACCCGCCACAAGCTCCGCGGGGGATGCAAACAGCTTTTGCACCTGCATCGGTTAGGGGTTTTGTCTTTGCTAAACTACGATTCCAGACCTCAACTTCATGTCCGACCGACATCAATCGCTGCGCGATCGATGACGCCATTCGTTCAGTTCCGCATACACCGATTTTCATCGTTTTACCTCGATTTGCGAGTGGGTTTGATGATCTAAGGAGCGCGAAAAACGCCGAGATTCTGCGCAATCAGCTCTTTGTTGTTCAGAATATCCCCAGCACTGCCCGCGAACACACAGCGGCCCGTGTTGAGGATCACCCCCTGATCGGCAACATCGAGCGCGAGCTGGAGATTTTGTTCGACGAGAACGATGGATTGTCCTTCTTCCTTCAGGCGTCTGATGGTGCGGCCGACTTCAGCGACGATGAGCGGCGCAAGGCCTTCCGACGGTTCATCGAGCAGAAGCACCCGCGGATTGCCCATCAGCGCGCGCCCGATTGCCAGCATCTGCAGTTCGCCGCCTGAGAGCGTGCCGGCAAATTGCGCGTGACGCTCCCGCAATCGCGGAAACAGGCCGTAAATCCGCTCGACATTCCATGGCTTGCCGGCGGTCTTCTTGCGCTGCTGCGCCACAGCAAGGTTTTCCCGAACTGTGAGAGACGGAAAGATACGGCGGCCTTGCGGCACGAGGCCGATGCCGAGCTGCGAGATGCGTTCCGGGCTGAGTCCTTCAATCGGCTCTCCAAACAGCCGGATTTCACCGCCCCGGGGTTTCAGGAAGCCGATGATGGTCGAGATGCAGGTTGTCTTTCCAGCCCCATTGCGGCCTAGCAGCGCCAGCACGCCGCCCGGCTGCAGCGAGAAGCTTACGCCGTGCAATATGTGGCTGTCGCCGTAGAATGCATGCACATTCGTCAGACTGAGTGCATTAAATGCCAAGATACACCTCGCGCGTTCGTTCATCCGCGATCACGGCATCACGGTCGCCATCCGCAATCACGCGGCCGTAATTTAGCAGCGTCACGGTTTCTGCAAGGTCAAGGGCGGTATCCATGTCATGTTCGATCATGATCACGGTAGTCTCCCGCGGAATCGACGCGATCAGCGACTTCACTTGGGATCGCTCGGTGTTTGAAAGACCCGCCAACGGTTCGTCCAGCAGCAGCACGCGCGGTTTTTGCGCAAGTGCCATCGCGAGCTCAACCCTGCGCTTTTCGCCATAGGCGATGTCGGATACGGGGTGTTGAGCTAAATGCAGGAGTCCGACCGCATCGAGAGTCCGGCGGGCCTCGGTTGCGAGATCGCCGTAAAATGACAACGGCCGCCACATCTGCCAACGCGAGGGACGCAAACCGAGCAGGCCGAGCGTGACGTTGTGTTCGAGCGTATCGCCTGAAAATAGCGTAATGATCTGGTACGTACGTGACAGTCCGAAGTGCGCCCGCTTGTAGGGCGCAAATTGTGTCACCTCGGTGCCGAACAGCTTGATCTGTCCCGAATTCGGCCGCAGGTCGCCGCTGATCTGATTGAACAAAGTGGTCTTGCCGGCACCATTCGGACCGATGATCAGGCGGCGCTCGCCCGACCGTATCGCGAGAGATATGTCTTGCGTTACGACAAGGCCACCGAATGCCTTCTTCAGGTCGATGACTTCAAGCGCATGATCTGACGTCAGTGGGGTCATCGTGATCCCTTGCGGAGTCCCGTCATCAATCTGCTTACGGCGGGAACAATTCCGGTCGGCATCACCAAAACGATGAACAGGAACACAAGACCCAGCAGCATGTTCCATCGTTCGATATAGGCCGACGCGTAATTCTTCAATAGCAGCACGAGCGCGGCCCCGACCACCGGACCGCCGAGCGTTCCCGAGCCGCCGGCAATCACGCCGAGCAGGGCTTCGGCCGAGCTCGTAGTCGAAAGCGAAGTCGGGTGGATATATTTGTTGTAATAGACATACAGCAATCCGGCTACGCCACCCCAGAATCCGGCATAGATAAAGGTGATCCATCGGATCAGCCAAGGATTGAAGCCAAGAGCTGCCATCCGGCGCGGCTGATCACGCACCCCTTTCAGTGACGATCCGAACGCCGACGAGACGAAAGTCGCCATCATCAGAAAGGCTAACGACGCCACGATCAGCGCGAACCAGTAGAACGATGCCGGGCTGTCGAGCGAGATGCCGAACGGTGTCGGCCGGGTCAGGCCCGCAATTCCGTTATCGCCATTGGTCACGTTGGACATGCGATAGGCCAGTCCCCACAACACCTGCGACAAAGCCAGCGTGATCATGAGGAAGCCAAGACCCGTGGCGCGGAGCGCGATGACGCCGAAGAAAGCCGCCATCGTCGTTGTCGCCGCGATCGAGACGATAGCAGCTGTACCATGCCCAAATCCGTATCTGCTTGCCAACAGCGCCGAGATATAGGCGGCAACCCCGAGATAGGATGCGTGTCCGAGCGACGTCATCCCGCCAAAACCTACTAACAGATTTAGGCTTAGTGCGAAGATCGCTGCGATCAGGATTTGACTGGCGAGGTTGATGTAGAAATCTCCCGCGAACAAGGGCGGGAGAAGAAATGATGCGGCAAGCAGGCCAACGCCGATCCACTTCATGCGCCGGCGCGCCCAAACAAGCCTTGCGGCCGGAACGCAATGACGAAGATCATCGGCAGGAACAGGATGATATAGGCCAGCTCCGGAAACAGCGCAGTACCGAATGTATAGATGAACCCGATAATGAAGCTGCCGATGAAGGCACCGACCAGGCTTCCAATGCCTCCCAAAATGACGACGATCAGTGCCAGCGGGAGCATGTCGGCATCCAGTCCAGGATAAGCAGACAGAATCGGTCCGCCCAGCACCCCGCCGGCGCCGGCGATGCCGGCGCCCAGACAAAATACCACGGTAAACAAATTGGAGACCGGGATACCCACCGCGCGTGCCATCTGCCGGTCATCGACGCCGGCGCGGATCATGGCGCCCAGGCGCGTCCGCTCCAGCAGGAAATACAGCACGATCGCAGCACCAATAGCGCATCCCACCAGCACCAGCCGATAGGTCGGAAACACGAGACCAAGGACCCGGGTCGGAGATTGCAAGTTTTGCGGCGTCGGTACGGGAATCGAGTCGCCACCCCATAACATCAGGCATGCATCGGAAATGATGAAGGACATGCCGAGCGTAACCAGCACCTGTCCCAGTGGGTTGGCCTTCAGCCGGGTAAGCACCAGCCGCTCGAAAAGACCGCCGATCGCCGCGACAGCAATTCCGGCGCCGAGCGCGGTCACCCAGATATTCAAGCCGTCCCAGGAACGCAGCGCCGTCGCTCCGAAATATGTGCCGACCATGAAGAAGGCGCCGTGCGTAAGGTTTGCCAGTCTCATCAGGCCGAAGATCAGCGAGACCCCCGACGACAGCAGAAACAACAGGCCACCAAGCGACAGGCCGTTGAGACCCTGGATGATCCAAAACTGCATCGTCTGCCGATCTTATTTGCAGTCGCGAGACCGTGGGTCCGCAACTGAAGCAAAAATTACTGCTCCAGGTTTTTTGCAGGCGGATAGTCGCGCGAATAAACCGGATCCTTCAGGAACGCGATTTTGTCATAGGTCCAGAATTGAGTGACATCCGGATAAGTCTTGACGACGGAATTGACCAGCCGCCCATCGCTTCTCGTTACTTTGCGGATATAAACGTTGCCGATCACATTGCCGAATTCGTCGAATTTGATCAGACCGCGAACTGTCTCCGCGTTGCTGCCGCGGATCGCCGTCATCAGCGCTTTCTTGTCCTCCACGTTTCCTTTCGTGGTTCTCAACGCGGCTTCCAGAACTTCGCCGGAGAGGTAGGTGCTGCCGGCATAGTAACCCGGATCATATTTGAACTGTTTGCGGAATGCAGGCGCGAAGACCTTGTTGAGCGGGTTGTCCAGCTCTGCAGAATACCAGCTCGTGGTCAGGATCCCCAACGCTTCATCGCCCATATTGCGAAGCACGGATTCATCGAGCGCCGTCATGCCGCCAATGACGGCCATCTTGTCCTTCAGGCCGTATTCGATAAATTGACGAAGGAACCGGAATCCGTTCGAGCCGGCGGTGCCAAGAAAAATCGCATCCGCGCTCTTCACCTGGGCGACGTAGCTGCCGTAGTCCGGCGTTGCCAGAGGCGTGAAGATCTTTTGAATAATCTTGCCGCCATTATCCTCGAACGCGCGCTGGAAGCCCGCGCACATTTCATGCCCGTAGGCGAAGTCGTCGGCGATGGTCACGATCTTCTTGTATTTCAATTCCTTAGCGGAATATTCGGCAAGCGGGTAGGCGCATTGTGCCGACGTGGACGTCAGACGGACAAACCAGGGGCTGGGGTGCCGCTGCGTCATGTCCTCCGCCGCTGCGACGCCCAAGGTAGGTACTTCTTTTTCAGTGAGGTAGTCAGCAATCGCAAGCGCCTCGAAGGCGGCGAGCGGACCAACGATGCAATGGATGTTATTTTTTTCGATCAGTTCCTGCGCTTTGGTGCGTGCGGTGGCAGGAACGCCGGCGGTATCTGCAACGATCAATTCAACCTTGCGGCCGGCTAAGGTGTTGTCGCGTTCCTTGAGAAACATCGTCAAGGCAAGGTCCATGTCGATGCCGCCGGAGGCTAGTGGTCCGGTCTTGGCCGCCAGCAAACCGACGCGGATCGGTCCGTTATTCTCGGCAAAGACGATATTGGGCGTCGCCATACTGGCGATACCTGCGCCAGCAACGCTGCCAACAAATTGTCGTCGCGATATCGTCATCCGATCCTCCCCGGAACTCTACAACAGAATATCCGCTGTTATTTTTATGGCTTCCGCGATTTATCGGACGGAAGCCATGAATGATCAAGTGATAACCACGCCGTCGATTTGACGTCTTGGATATTTTGGCAGAACCGCATGGTGGAGAGCTCGAACTCCGCGCGGCACCTTTGATGCGGTGCGGCATTGCGGCGGCGCATTCTTAATTACCAATCGCCCGGTCGGCTTCATCGCGGGGATCGGTAATTGCCTAGAATCCCTATTTCGGATCGCGACCAGCCGATCTGGGATCTGTGATGATGGTCTTCTTCAAAACTTCAAACACCGCCGCCGTATCGTGATCGCCGAGCCCCATCGTCATCGCTTCCGCGTAGACGGGCTGGGTCAGCGTAAACAGAGGGGTTGCGCAGCCAACCTCATCGGCAAACTCGGCGATGATCGCCATGTCCTTTTTCCAGGTCGCGACTTTCATGGTTGCAGGCTCATAAACGCCTTCGACCATCATCGGCGCTCGCATCTGAAACATACGCGAGCCACCAGCGCCCGGCCCGACCATGTCGACCACCATTTTCGGATCAAGCCCGGCGCGCTGCGCCAAAATCATTGCCTCGGCCGTAGCAACGTTGTGTATAGCTACCAGATGATTGGCGATGAATTTCATGCGGCTGCCGTTGCCGAATCTTCCAAGATCGGCGCTTTGCTTGCTGAAGTCGGAGAACAGATTCATGCATTGTGCGATGGCGTTGCCGTCGCCGCTGGCGTAGACGATCAGGTCGCGAACCTTTGCCTGCGCCCCGGTTCCACTCAGGGGACAGTCGAGCGCGATGTGGCCAGCTTTCTTCAGGATGGCCTCGAAGCGAAGTTTGTCGGCGATGCTAAGCGTAGAGAGTTCGACTACGATTCGTCGAGACTGACCGGAACTGGCGATGGCATGCGCGACATCCTCGACCGCTGCCGGATCGGGAAGGCTGGTCATGATGACGGGTGCGTCGCGCGCGAGTTGGTGGACGTCACCGGCGATTGTGACGTTGGCAAGGGCAAGCTCGGATCGTCGTGCGGCGTCGATATCAAAGCCGATCACGCGCCATTCACGATCGATAAGGTTGCGGGCGATCGCGCCTCCCATGATGCCTAGCCCGACGATGCCAACGGTCTTGTCCATGAGAGTTCTTTTCTGTCGAATTCGATTGACGGGCAAGGCCGCCCGCGCATTATTAGTGCTCAGGCGATAAACTATCGTCAAGTAGGTTCGGCCGGTCAAGCAGCTTTGGTCGCGATGCGGCAAAAACGAAGAGAGGCAATTCCCTCTCTCTATTTTAATCTCAAAACCGCACGACGGGCGAAATAGCAAGGACGTCAAAATGGCAGGTGTTGGTCGGAAGCCAAACACAAATCTGCCCCCGGGGCCGGATACGGACGACCGCGCCTATGCGGCCATGATTGCTCGTGCCAAGGCGCTCATTCCAAAATTGCGCGATCGCGCCGTCCGGACTGAGGAGTTGCGGCATCTGCCGCCGGAGACCGAACGTGATTTGCATGACGCTGGTTTGTTCAGGATCGTGCAGCCGAAGAGGGTAGGCGGCGCGGAGTTCGACTACGTCGCGCTGGTCGATTGCGCCGATGCGCTCGGCCAAGCCGACGCATCAGTGGCCTGGAATTTCGCCAATCTCGCGAGCCACCACTGGATGCTGGGTATGTTCGACAGGCGCGCCCAGGATCTGGTCTGGAACAAGGATGCCAACGCTCTAATTGCATCGTCCTTCATATTTCCGGCCGGTCGCGCCAGTAAAGTCGACGGAGGATATGTGCTGCGAGGTAGCTGGCCGTTCTCCTCGGGGGTGGACTCCAGTGAATGGAATATGCTTGCCAGCGTGGTTTCGTCTGACGACGAAGCCGACGGGATCGAATACCGCATCTTTCTGCTCAACAAAAGCGACTATAAAATCAAGGACACTTGGAATTCGGCCGGCTTGCGGGGAACCGGATCGAATGACGTCGAAGTTGAGGATGCCTTTGTTGCCGAGCCAATGACGATTGCGGTGAGCGATCTCGCCGGTGGTCCGACGCCGGGCAGCGCCGTCAACCCGAACGCACTTTATGCGCTGCCGGTGTTCTCTTTGTTTCCATATGTGCTTTCCGGCGCAGCCTTGGGGAATGCGCAGGCCTGTCTGAATGATTATGTCGATGTCGCGCGGCACCGCGCATCGACCTACAATCGCGCCAGGCTCGCCGACCTCCAGAGCACCCAGATCAAGATTGCCGAAGCTTCCGCGAAGATCGATGCGGCGCGCCTGATCATGCGCTCGACCTGCATCGAGGCGATGGCCGACGCGAGGCGCAGCCACGTTCCGGATATGGCGGCCAAGACCAAATCGCGGCGCGATGGGGCTTATTCCGTCAATCTCTGCACCGAAGCGGTTTCGCTGTTGTTCGCGGCAAGCGGAGCGCGAGGATTATTCACGAGCGGGGCGTTACAGCGGCAGTTTCGCGATGCCCACGCGATCAATTCGCACATCGCGTTCAATTTCGATGCGGCTGGCACCAACTACGGCCGCATTGCGCTCGGCCTGCCATCCGAAAACCTGACGCTTTGAGGCCGCCGGATGAGCGACGCGCCAAAGCATCCGATCGAACCAGATCCGGCCAACGAACTGGCCAGCGATAATTCGCCAATCGATCCGCGAGATTTTCGTAATGCGCTGGGCACGTTTGCCACGGGCGTCACTATTATCACGGCCGCCACGGCTGACGGCAAGCCCTACGGGCTGACTTGTAATTCGTTCGCATCGGTGTCGCTGAATCCCCCGCTAGTACTCTGGAGCTTGGGGATATTTTCTCAAGGCATGAGCGTTTTCCAGGACGCCAGCCATTTCGCGGTCAATGTCCTTGGCGCATCGCAGCAAGCGCTTGCGCGCAAATTCGCAAAATCTTCGGGGGAAAAATTTGCCGGGGTTCAATGGAAGCCGGGTCTTGGCAACGCGCCGCTTCTTGCGGACAGTGTTGCAACCTTTCAATGCCGCGCGGCCAATCGATATTATGGCGGCGATCATGTCATTTTCCTGGGTGCGGTCGAGGCCTATACGTACAATCGACAGGAGCCGCTGCTGTTTGCGCGTGGCGGTTACGGCCGATTTCTCGCCACCCCGGACCGATGATGGTTCTTGTGGTCTGGACTAGGATTTCGACAGCTCGCTTCGATACCAGTCGCCGATCTCGCTCGCCGTCATCAAGGCGACGCCATCATGGGCGATGACATAGTCGAGCAACGCCTCCAGATATTTGATACGATGCGGGACCCCGGTAATGTAGGGATGAATAGAGATCGCCATGATCCGAGCATTCGTTGTGCCCTCAAGGTACAACCGGTCGAACTGATCGGTGGAGCGCTTTAGAAATTGGTCGGAAGAAAGATGCTGCAGCGCATGGATAACGATATCGTTGGTCTCCACTGAGTAGGGAATTGTTGTGATTGTGCCGTAAGGCGTTGCGATATCCTGCGGAAGATCGTCGATTACCCAGTCCGCCAAGTATTCGATCCCGTTGAGACGCAGCAGATCGAGCGTTTCGTCGGTTTCCGTCAGGCCCGGACTTTCCCACGATCTTGGCGGCTTGCCCGTGAACGCAGCGATGGTTTCGACGGCACGTTTGATGGTGTCGGCCTGGTTGTCCAGTCTGTGCATCGGGCCCTGAACGAATCCGTGGCCCATGAATTCAAAGCCGGCCTCGAGCGCGGCCGAAGCAACGCGCGGGTAGGAGCTGCATACGCTTGCATTCAAGGCCAATGTCACCGGCATATTCCGTTCCGTGAGCGCCTTGAATTGGCGCCAGAACCCGGCGCGCATACCGTATTCATGCCAGGACCAGTTGGGCACATCCGGCAACAGCGGCTGCCCCATCGGCGGGCTCAGCACCGTTCGCGGCATCGCGTTTTCGATCCGCCATTCTTCGACGTTGAGGATGACCCACACCGCGAGTTTCTTGCCGCCCGGCAGCTTTAGCCTTGGCCGGTCGACTTGCGGCTGATAGGGGATGCGATCGGTCAGAGCCACGATGAGCATTCTCGGAGTTGGCTGCAGACTATTCCGCTGCCTTCGACTGTTTCAACATCCCTGC
>WNFJ01280572.1_pt1 | contig 11124 bp, 9 predicted proteins | sample 5400461 | NCBI WGS metagenome assembly WNFJ01 (sample SAMN13153349, study PRJNA577476) | soil metagenome | isolation source: 115 cm saprolite on Douglas fir-dominated hillslope | place: USA:California | collected 2013-09-17 | reverse complement strand
CAAACTCAATCTTCTGTGCAGCTGAAAGGCTGAGACAGCAAATGGAAGTCTGGTTCTAATCTGGAAAAAGGAACCACGGCTGAGAGGCCAACACACGCGGCGAGGAATCAGAAAGAGTTTTGTACACGCGCTCCTCCGAAGCGCGTCGGGAGAGCTTTTGCCCTCTTGACAAAGACCTATCATGGAAGTCGGCTTGTAGGAAGTGATCTAGTGGCTTGCATCGATCCTGGGCAGATTGTTCGGAAGTAATCCACATGCCTGACGGGCTCCGGGATCGCCAAGGATAAGTGCGCATTACACCCGAAAACTGGAGCCCCGGCGCAATGGGAAACCTGTGCCCCTACGATTTTGCGGATAACCCTTGACAAATTTTCAAGGTTCTGGTACTCTGAAAATCGAAAAAGTGAAGGGGTTCTACGGACCCTTCAAGGTCGATTGCGGGGGTAAACCCGGCGACCTTACGCATCCGGCACCGAACACGCAAGTTAGTTAGGCGTGCTTCTCCCTCCTGCGGCTCCATCCCACGGAACATAAATGATTAATTGCGGGCGCATAAGTGCGTGCGATACCCGGCAGCGCATTATGCGTAGTCGGTGCGGCTGACTGTGGCGACATGGCGGTCGAGATTCGAAACAGGAGAACTATATGAACTCAAAAGTAAAGAAAGACATGACAAGGAAAAGTAGCAAGAACACTTTGTTCACCCAAGGAAGCGATGAAAGAAAAGAAGGCAGCATAACACAGCGTAGGACCGCAGCGGCTGGCGGGAACAGCGGCAGAATTCAAGACGGCGGGAAAGACCGCGAGGACAAATCTATGAAAAAAGATGCAAACAAGCAGTCAGGTAGCAGTCCGACGAGCCCGACGGAAACGTCAAAGCGTGCGAAGAAGCCCGCACATCCCGAGGACAATCAACCGTGGTTCGTAGTGGACAAGGAAGGATTACGAAAGACTTTGTCCCGCAAGGGCAAGGCTTTCGCGATTTACGAGCTACTTCAGAATGGGTACGACGAGGCGAGCACGAAACTCGAAGTCACCCTGACCGAACCAAAGAACGGAAAATCCACCCTGGTCTGCATTGACGACGCACCAGGTGGATACGTTGACCTTTCGAATGCTCACACTATGTTTGGTGAGAGCAAGAAGAAGGCAGACGTTCACAAGCGGGGGCGTTTCAATGTCGGAGAGAAGTATGTCCTGGCGTTGTGCGATGCTGCGACAGTCACCTCGAAGACAGGCAGGATCATCTTTAAGAAGGATGGCACACGCAGTCACGACAATGTCAAGACAAAGACTGGAACGGAATTCCGTGGTGAGTTGCCGCTAACTCAGGAAGAGTACAACGACATGGTCAGGAAGGTTAAGCTGGTGATCCCTCCAGTCACAACCATCTTCAACGGCGTGGAGATTCCGAAGCGTAAAATACTTCACGAATTCTCTGTATCGTTGCCCACCGAGGTTCCAGATAAGAACGACATCCTTCGCAGTCGGAAGCAGAGCACCAAGGTTCGACTGTATGAAGTACCGAAGGACAAGGCGAATCTCTATGAGATGGGGATGCCCGTGGTCTCGATTGACTGCAAGTGGTCAGTTGATATTCAGCAGAAGGTGCCACTCAACATCGAAAGAGATAATGTCACACCGTCGTACTTGAAAGCTGTTTTCGGTGCGATTGTGAACGAGAAAGGGGACGATATCTCGGACGAAGATGCCGCAGCCGCATGGATTACCACGGCGATGGAAAGCGACAAGCTAAAGCCCGAAGCTCTCCACAAGGTGTTCACAAAACGTTTCGGCGAAGGGGCTGTGCTCTACGACCGTGACGACATCGGTTCAAACAAGGAAGCCGTTGCAGTAGGACGAACTGTGGTGCCGAGAGGCGCATTGACTCCAGTGATGCGAAAGAACCTGATGAAGGCTGGCGTCAAAAAGGCGGGTGAGGAATTCTCAACCGATATCGAAGCACCTAACGGCGTCATTCCTGATAACCAGCCGACAAAGCCGCAGCTTCGTTACAAGCAGTTCATCGAAGAGCTTGCTCCACTCGTACTCGAAAAGAGCAAGTTGAAAAAGGTAGTCTTCGCCAACGATCCAGATTCGGACGTACTTGGTTGCACGAACTGGTCGCCCAGAGACTACATCTTCACAGTTAACGTTGCTCATCACGATGTTGGGAATTGGGAACGCAACTACGACCTGTTTATCCATGAACTAGCCCACTTCTACGTTCGCCGCAATGATCATCTGTTCGAAGACTTCTATCATGCGACGACCAGGATCGGTGCGAGACTGGCTCAGGTCGCTCTGAAACATCCTGAGTTGTTTCCGACGAGCGTCAAAAGAGCCATAGCAGCGTAACTTCAACTCCCGCTGCCGGATGCGGGCGAATCGCGAAATCCGGCACAAATTCGAGTCGGCGTGAAAGGCCGCCGGGACGTTGAAGCTGCCTAATGAAGCAGCAATTACTCAGGGCAAATTAAATGAACCATATTTCAGAATTCGAATCGTCGGGAAGCTCTCCTGGAATTTCATGCGCAGTTGACGGCTGCACGACGGTCTGCAGTTTGCCGCCTGATGCTTCCCTAACCGGCAGGTCGCGATTCATTTGTCACAATCATTTTCGCCAGGTCCAGGTCCAAACGTTCCAACAGTACGTTCCCGCACGAAGAAATTATGATCCGAGCAAAGATAGACAGGACGCTCAGGTCCATTTCCAGGAATACCAATTCGAAGCTAAGAAAACGAAGCGCGACGACCAGGCGCATGAATTCAGGCCGAAACGATTTCGCATAGCTCTACCGCGCTTCGATGCGAATGGCACGCCTGTCCCTCCGGGCCTTAATGCTCAAATAGACTTCGATGTGTCTCTGCCAGAAGGCTGGTTCGATTCTTATCCAGCTGGTGATCCTCGCGGTCTGCCTGATCCATTGAAACTAAGCCTCGCCGACGAATCAGAGTGGAGTCAACAGGCGCGAAAAGCTGAACTCAAGGTGCAAGCCGAGACGCAAAAGATCAACTTCAAAAAGTGGGTGAGCGAAAATCTGCCGCCTGACGAACAGCCGGGTCCAGACGGTTACAAGCTGTTCTTTGGCGTAGCTCGTCCCTTCAAGCCCGAACGGGAATTTGGCACGAAGGACTCGACCGTGTTCTATCGTGGTCCATCGCTCGTAGATTTACCGCAAAAAGAATTCGTGGCGGCGTGCGCGGACAGAAAGAAACTCAAGCGAGCCACGATCAAACTTCTGCACGAAATCAGATTTTTCAGCCCTGGCGAATCTGTCTACATCGGTCCTATGGACCCGAGGGACACCTGCCCTCGTTGCGGATGCCAGTTCTACACTCGGGACGACAACGGTGTTCTGCGCTGTCACGATTGCCATCTTCATTTGCCGGAATCAGAACCAGAGTCGGAAACAGAAGAAAGTGATGTGGTCGACCGAGGTGAGCGCGCGATAGAGCGCAATCTCCCTGAGAGCAAATTGTATGACCCGAGTGCCGGCCGTTGGTTACGGTCGCTCACACCCGAACAGTTCGTTGGTGGCCTGATCAAGTTGGGCCGCTTCAGACGGCTACCTCTGGGTACCAACCTCAAGAAAGCGGCTGGCAGCTACCAAATTCTTGTCGATGGCTTGTTGCCGAGAGACGTCGCGCAGCAGACAAGTGAGAAGCCTGCGACGATCAAGAGCAGGGCGGACGACGTATTCGACGCTGCGACCAATGATGAAGAATTGAAGGTCACAGCCGAAGACGTTCTTGCTCTCAAGTTGTTGAAGGAGAAGCATTTGTCGCAGAATCCCTCTCGGGATTCCTATCTTGTGAGGGAGGGCGACTAATGTTCGTTTTATTTTTCAACCGCGACGGCCTGGTTGGTGTTCGTGCGCCACAGGACGCCGCCGACAGCGCGACAGCGAAGGCGGACGTGGAATTCCTTCAACGGATCACTGGCCCGCTCCAGGCATTTAACGACGAGATCCTGAAGATCGAAGCCGAATTCAGGCAGCAAAGCCCGGTATACGAAAAGGAACAAGAGCGACGAGCCGAGCAGGAAGAGCTCGTCTGGATCGACTTTTTTCACGTCCACGATGATCTACAAATGACCGAGGCTAACAAAAATATCTTGAAATCAGCTCTTAAGCTCGAAGGTAAGCCGCTGACCGCAGCAAATTTAGAATGGGCGCTGCTGATGGACCGCGGCAATCTCACGAAGTGAAGGGAATCCGCCACGGTGGAACAAGATCAACAGGAGAACAACACGGAAGAACTAATTAAACAGTTCCAGCAGATAGCAGAACGAATAGCAGCACTCGAACAAAGTGTCGCTGACATGGAAGTGCAGATTGGGGCGGTTCAGGCGAGCACGATTGAAACGGAAATAAACTCACACGGCTTGTTTCCTGGGCGTCGAGGTTAATCCGCATCCATAAGTTTTGAATTCAAAAGTTTAGGGAGTTCAGTTACGGCGACTGGATTTCCTGCCCACTAGAGCCAATAGGCATGAGGGTTAAAGCCGAAAGAAAGGTGGTGATTTTACTTAATAGGAGAATTTTATGCAGCGTATAGGAAAAGTAGTTTGGTATTCAGAGAAGCGCGGATTCGGCATATTGTCCGCTCCCGCTGCTGACGGGGCGGCGGAACAATTCTACGTCCATGTCAGCAAGATTGTTAAGTCGCCTGCGGTAATCCTTCAGGGACAGCAAGCAGCATTCACAGTAGGTTTGCCACCAAGACGCGAAGGTGACTTGCCGATGGCGGTAAACGTCACGATCAGTGATGCACCTCAAGCAACCGGCGGTGTTCAGTGATTAACGTCGAACAGTTGACGCAACTTAATAGAGAAGCCAGGGCGAACGGAACGACGCTCAACCTGATAGCTATCGCAAATGAACACAACATGGGGGTTCGTGAAATTCTCGAATTGCAATCAGTGGCGTTTGCTCAGATCAACAAGGAAGAGCAGGAAAAACAGAATGGCGAACCTGAGCTTGCGCAACAACCGATACAACAGACGAGCGAAATTGCACAGCCGGAATCGGCGCTCGGGCAAATTCAAATAGACCCTTATCCAAATGTTCCAGCAGAATTGAAGCAGCATACAGGCTGGCTTACGTGGAAAGGCGGCACTGATAAACAGCCGTTCCAATCGGGAACGTCAATCCCTGCATCAACCAGCAACCCACAGCATCTTGTTAGCTACGACACTGCGGTTCAGAACATTCAAAAAGGGTTGGGCTATCCACATCTAGGCTTCGTTCCGGCACATCCCATTTTTGGTTTGGATATGGATTCGTGCCGTGATCCTGAGACAGGCGAGCTACAAGGTTGGGCGATAGAACTATTGAAGTTGTTGCCCGAGACCTATACAGAGGTAACGCCTTCGCAGGGCGGATTACGTCCGTGGATCAAGATCAGTAACGTTGATCGAAAGAAGACGACGTTCAAGATTGATGCTGCTGAAACGATTCCTACTAAGAACCCGCAGGTTGAGGTTCTTGCGAAGAACTACGGGACCATCACCGGGCAACAATACGGAAATAGCTCAGTGATCGCTGAAGTTACCAAAGAGCAGTGGACAAAGATTGCAGAATATCTGCGTTCACTGGCTCCGAAGACTGAAGCAAAGACTTCATCGGGTTCACAATTCAGCACGCCTGAATACGTCCAGAAAATCACGGCAAAGGATGGCGATATCAATGCTGTCTTGGCTGTCCTTCCGGACGTACAGGAAGGCGGTAGAGATAACTTCCTAGCGTCTGTGCTAGGCAAGCTTCACCAAGCTGAATGGTCAGATCAAAATGTTCTTGCCGCTGCGGAGCGAATCAACCAAGAGAAGTGCCATCCGCCGATTGGAGACCCGGAGCGGATTGCACGTTCGATATGTCGCTATGAGGTAAAGAAACCGTCACAGATTTTGTTGGGCGGCGTTCCTGTCGGAACTGCGCCTCACGTCCAGGTAAAGACTGAACCGCAACAAGACACGATAAACTGGCAAAGTCAGTTTCGTTCCGTAGACGAGATGGAAGACGGCCCGATTGTTATGGTCATCAACGGGGTGTTACAGGAAGGAATTGCCTTCATCGGTGCAAATCCAGGCGATGGTAAAACCTTGGTTGGGTTGGCATTTGCTAAGGCTATTTCGACAGGCACGCCATTGTTTGACATGCCGCAGCACGATGTTCCAGAGCCGCGAACAGTCATCTATCTTATTCCCGAATCACGGGATCGTGCATTTAGGATACGCTGTGAGGCGTTCCAGATGCCGAAAGAAAAAATGAAGTTTATGGCACGAACGATCTCCGCTGGAGTTCCGCTCGAATTGGGAAACCCATATCTATTGGAAGCCGTTCGTCAAACGAACCCGGTTGTGTTCTTGGATACTGCTAGCCGATTTATGAAAGGCACAGACGAGAACGCGGCGGCACAGAACCGACTGCTGGTAAATGATGTAATTGGTTTACTAGCGGCTGGTGCTGTCACAGTCGTGCTCGTCCATCACGCAACCAAGGAAGCAAAGCAAAAGAAGGCGGCGATGACCTTGGAAAACATGCTCCGTGGCTCATCGGACCTTGGCGCTATGTGCGACCAGGCCTACGGTATCCGTAAGGATATGGTGCTGTACGCAAACGGCAACGGACCTATGGAAATCGACCTGGTTAATTTGAAAGACCGAGAAGACGTAGGCACGCTAACTTCGATTCGTTTGGCGGCGAGTTACAAGAAACAGGACTCAATCTTCCCCGTGTCTTACATCAATGAAAAGCACAATTTCCAGGTAATCAACGATAAGGAGGCGTTCAAACGCAACGTTGACTCCCTGGTCGGAATGGTAGTGCAAGACCCGAACCTGCCGGAGAAGGAACTGGCAGCACGAACTGGTATGAGTGCATATACCGTTAAGAACTACCTCAACGGTCGGGGCTGGCATCGTGTCCAAGGTGGTGCCGATGGGGCTTCACCGTGGCACCAAGATAACGGCGACATTTGCCCTTTTAAGAAATCAAAGAAGGGCTCCGCTGTCGTTGATCTGGAGAAGCGGTCTAAGCCTGGTATTGCTGAGGCTGTCGCGTACCTCAAGGAACGGTCAAAGGACTTCCCCGCTGTCGAAGAGGAAATCCTACAGGGGGCAGATCGGCAGGGCCTTCCTGACGGATTGCTCCGCAGAGCCAGGAAACGCCTGGGGATCAAGATAGAGAGCGGTATGTGGCTCATTCCCGAGCCGGAAGTCAGTGCTACCGTGAATTAAATTAACCAAAGTGCATACCGTGGAACGAACACCCGGTTCTAGTTACCGGGTTGTTCGCTTCACGGTCTGTTTGTACGTGGATCGAACCGTGAAACGACCGTTCACGGTCATCCCACGCTTCGGGCTACGGTGTCGCTTCCTTTCAACTTTGGACTCAGACCGAAAGACGTGCACCACCATTCTCGAAATGATCTGTCGAATTACGAATTTTTGACGAACTCGGTCACAAAATAAGACAAAAGCTTTATAAATCAACGAGGTACAGCGACAATCACCTCGTTGGATAAGCCGATTGGCCCGATTCAGACCCACTTTCGTGTGCGACGTTTCCCTTAAAAATGGTCTCTCCAAGCATGAACTTTGTCGGATGTCGGTCATAAATACTCATAAGTTATTATACATCAATGCGTTAAGTCGAAAAATCAGCTAAATTTCGTCACGATTCGGGCTATTCCCGCTTTGTCCCCAGAACACTTTGTGCCTAGGCATACCTATTGTTCAAGATTTTTTTCAGGACAATCCTGTAAAACGTACTGTCAACGCACAGAGTTCCCCCAGGACGCGATCTCCGGGGGGATGACAATCGGGGATCGGTTCGGGAGAACGGCTGTCCTGGCTTAGGCCGTGGTCTACACCTGTGATTTCATACCGGGCAGATCGAGATCACGGGACAGGTCGGAGCCGGCGCGGGTAGGAGTTTTCGGGAGGGCCGGGCGACCTGAATGGTACGATTCGCCGGGAGCGGGCTCAAAGGTGGGAGATTTTAACCCAACGGCTAGGTAAGGGTTGTCTTTTTGAGAGTTCTCAGAAGGACAGCAAATCGGGGTGAAACGGTCAAGAAAACAAGACGGTTATGCCGCCTGTTCTGACAGGGTTTTATGGACAAGGCTCCGGCTGCAACGGAGGGCCAGGGCAATCTCACGAATGGTCAAGCCTTCCGAACGAAGCGTGGCGAGCCTGCCAGCGTCAAGAACGACGGGTTTACGGCCCACGTGAAAACCTTTGGCCCTACGATTAGAGATTCCAGCGCGTACCCGCTCTCGAATCAAATCCCGTTCGAACTCGGCCATTGCAGAGATGATGCCAAACATTAAGCGGCCTGCCGGGGTGCTTAGGTCTAGCGATTCCTTGAGGCTGATGAAGGCGATGCCGAGCGATTCGAATTCGGCCAGGGAATTTACAAGGTGTTTCAATGACCGCCCAAAGCGGTCCAGCTTCCAGACTAGGACGGCATCAAGCTTGCGCCGATGAGCATCAGCAACGAGTTTGTTGAGTTCTGGCCGTGAATCCTTCGATCCGCTAACCCCGACATCGACATATTCGCCTATGATTTCCCATCCTCGACGTTGGCAATGCTCGCGCAGTTCCCGCAGTTGCATCTCGGGGTCTTGGCCTTTGTCAGATGTGGATACGCGGGCATAGAGCGCAGTTCTCATGGCTTCACCTTTCGTGGGCGGCCGCCGAGTTTACCGTTTGCCGCAGAAGACTTTGCTTTCTTCTTCGACTTTCGGCTACCGAGCAATCGCATCGCTTCGGAGATTAACTTCTTTTCGTTCACGGTTTAACTATAAGCTATCCGTTAGGTTATGTCAAGAGAATGTTGCAATGATTTGGGGCTTCCGCAACGAATTAGCAATTGCAAACGAGAGATGTTCGCGTGTCGATAAGAATTTGCCGACCGGGGACCGTGGGCAATTCCGTCCGGTTGTGTGAACTTTTCCCAGCTGAATTTTTCTGGGGAGAGAAAAACTTTTTGGGGGCGGGTGGGAGTCCAGGGAGTGGCAGGTCCCCCAGGCCGTCTCTTTTCTGTCGAAAGTGTATGCGTGGTATCTTTTTTACCAGCATTTGACTGTGACGTTGAAGATAAAGCACTTACCAGAATAACCGGGTCTGATAACACGAGCGCAAAAAAAAAAGATTTTCCGACTGTCGTAAAGCACCGTACGGAGTTAGTTGAACGCTGCCAAAGCGTCGGAACATGCGCCACATCAACGGCCATTCGCCCGGCCGCTGATCGTGTTGATGTATCGGTAGCACGGTGCTACCAAAATAAGATGCAGCTACCTGATAAGGCCGTCGGGCGTTTTCATTTTGAGCCGGCGTAGACCGCCAAGAAGTCGCCACATATGCCGACCGCGTATCTCTGACAGTTAATCTTGGAGATCTGGTCACAACTTAGATCGCAGGTTCAGCAATTCCAAACATGCCGATGGAAACCTGCCCCAAGTCACGGCTCAACCGTGCGGGAAATCGGAACTTCGGAACGAGCAGCGCAGCGAACACTGCGTCAACGGACACTCGCCGGGGTCATGTAAACGGGATACGCCGCCAACTCGATAGCGGCACAAGCCAAAGCAAGTCTGCCAGGCACTCCGGAATCCACTGTCGGAGTTTGCCTAATGCAAATCTGTCGAAGATTCACGTGCCTAGATCGCGAGGCGACCCAGTACAAAAAGCCCATTGAACAGCCCGCCAATGCTGTTAGCATTTCTCTGCCGCCAGTTCTAGCGAGGAAGAGAGGCAAGTGCATGACTCGCAGGACTGGACAGAACCCGAGGGTGCGTGTCGGTAAACGCGCCAACGGGCAGAAGTACTTCTTTTTTCAGTACTGGATTGACGCCCCAGGACAAGAAGAAAGAAAGCGTCAAACGGAAGTAATCGGACCAACAAGCCTGATGACGAAGAGCGAAGCCGAGCGGAAGAGAGTGGAGTTCATCTTGAAGCTGGAACTCAATTCAAGTGAATACCAACTCCCTTCCTCCCAGACCTTCGCCGACGCGGTGTCGCACTACCGGGAAGTTTTCGCCCCCAGAATGCTTCGACCGTCCACATTTTCAGTTGCGGACGGGCATCTCAAGACTCATCTCGAAGCTGACTGGAAGGACGTTCCGATAGAGCACATCAACATTGATTCAGTGAACGAATGGATTTGGAAGAAACGAGAGAAAGGTCTCTCTTGGGTGACCATAAAGAACGTTCTGCGGACTATGCAGCGTGTTCTGTCGGCATTCTCGAAGGACAAGAAACCTCCCTTCTCCCAAAGCGGACTTGCAATTCCTGAGCGTGACAAGTTGCAGATGAAGATACACAGCCGTCGAAAAGTATCTTTCTCGTGGGCTCAAGCCGAGCAAATCGCCGAGCGCGTTCGCAAATTGGACGGGCTGGGCGATGCTCGCCGAGAACGGTATGCGACCCTGTTTCTTCTTGCAGCCGCCTCGGGCTTGCGGTTCAGTGAGCTACTTGCACTAAGGGTCAACGACCTTGACTTCGGTGCGAGCACGATTCGAGTAGAAGAATCCTCAGACCAGCGGAGCGCGGGAAAGATTGGGCCGTGTAAGAACGCCACGGCCTATCGGACAGTGCTTCTGGGTGACCTTGAGGGTCAGAAGGCAATGCGGAGCTTGAAACAGTTCGTGGGACAAGCTGCAAGCTCCAATGCTCTCGTCTTCCGCTCGAAGAGTGGCGGCCCTCTTCGTGCGACCAACATCCTGAATCAAGGTCTACATCCGGCTCTCGAAGCTCTGGGTATAGAGAAGTCCGGTATGCATGCCTTTCGACGCGGCTGCAACCGTCGATGGGAACTCGCTGGTATCAACTCCGCCGTCATCCGTCAGCAGATGGGACACACGTCCTCTACGATGACGGCCCGGTACACCGGAGAGATCCCTCTCGAACAAACCCGCACTGAATTTTCTATGAAGTTTGGCAATAAAATTGACGTTTTGGAAAATATGGAAAATGAGGTAGCGGCGTAACTTCTTTAGAATCTGGAGCGGGCGATGGGAATCGAACCCACGTCCGAAGCTTGGGAAGCTTCTATACTGCCATTGTACGACGCCCGCTCTGCACACTAAACTAGCAAAACACGGGTAGGCTCGCAAGCG
>WNFJ01229023.1_pt2 | contig 11124 bp, 8 predicted proteins | sample 5400461 | NCBI WGS metagenome assembly WNFJ01 (sample SAMN13153349, study PRJNA577476) | soil metagenome | isolation source: 115 cm saprolite on Douglas fir-dominated hillslope | place: USA:California | collected 2013-09-17 | reverse complement strand
CCCCTGGCACAGGATGCCGCGCTGCCGCGCGAACCGCACGATGTCATGGACGGTCAGAAAATAGCGGGCATAGTCGAGCCGCTCGATCAATTGCAGCTCATGCTCGATCAGATTGCGGACCTTGTCCGGGACACCGCTTCTGTCGAAGGCAGTGGCTGCAGTGTGGCGGTGCGTGCTTCGAGACGCGCCTTGCGGGCGCTCCTCAGCATGAGGAAGTCCTTTATGGCATTGAATAATGTCCTCATCCTGAGGAGGCCGCGAAGCGGCCATCTCGAAGGACGCACAGTGAAAGCGCTCGGCGGCACCCTGCCAAGTGAGCTCTGCCAGACGCTGTTGCGGCGTCATCCCCTCCGGAACCGGCTCTTCGGGATATTCGTAGCGCAGCTCGTCGAGGCTGAAGCGGCAGCGCTCCGCGATTTCGAGGGGGCGCTCGACCGCATCCTCGCGGCCGTGAAACAGCCGCGCCATCTCCTGCGACGGTGCGGCGAGGCGATAGCCGGCTTCACCGATCGTGCAGCCTTCGCGGATACAGGTCAGCACATCCTGCAAAGGGCGGCGCTCGGGCAGGTGGTAGAGCACGTCGTTGACCGCGACGAGCGGCAGCCCGGCCGCTTCGCCGAGAGCAGCGAGGCAGGTGAGGCGCCGCATATCGTCGCCGCGATAGAGATGGTGGGCGGCGAGATAGGCGCGGCCACGGAAATCCGCCGCGACCCGGGCCGCGGTCTCGGGGGACAGGATCACCACGATCTGACCTTCGCCATGCGCGACCACATCGGCGTAGTCGAGATGGCATTCACCCTTGGGGGCGCGGCGCTTGCCGAGGGTCAACAGCCGCGTGAGCCGGCCATAGGCGGCTCGATCTTCGGGATAGGCGAGGAGGCTCGTGCCGTCACGCAGATCGAGACGGCACCCGACGACGAGGCGGATACCGACCTCCTTGGCCGCATGATGCGCGCGCACGATACCGGCAAAGCTGTTGCGGTCGGTGATCGCGGTCGCCTGATGGCCAAGCGCGGCCGCGGTCAGCACCAGCTCGTCCGGATGCGAGGCGCCGCGCAGAAACGAGAAATTGCTGGTAACCTGCAGCTCCGCGTAGCGCGGGGCCTGTTCAGGAAAAGACGCCATGGACAAACCAGCGCGGCTTACGGTCGCCGCCGTGGAGACCCGCCCGAAACAGCCATAAGCGCCGTCCCTCCTCGTCCTCGACCCGGTAATAATCGCGGATCGCATCGACCTCGCCGGATGTCCCCGGCCACCACCATTCGTCCGCGATCCGCTCCGGCCCATCGGCCCGCGCCACCCGGTGCCGGCGCCGCCGCCACGTGAACCGGAACGGCGGATCGTCGGGCAGCAACCAGAATGCGTCGACCGGTTCCGGCGGGTCGAACAACCGGATCGGCCGGCCCCCACCCTCCCGCTGCGCGGGTCCCTCCCTCCACGGGGAAGGGCCCGGGTGGGGGCTGGCTGCCGGCACTCTTACCGAAGCTCGCTCCGGGATATGGCTCTCACGGGCATCGAGCCGCGATATTGCGGCGAGACCGAGCCGGTTGCCGAGCCGGTCGAGGAGCGGAGCGATGCCGCTCGTCTCTTGGCTGGCGGTTTGGCCGGGAAGGCCGATCTGTTCGGCCGGCAGGGGCTCGACCGCGTAGGCGGCGAGGATCATGTCTTCGACGCCGAGACTGGGATCGATTGTATCAAGCCGCTCCCTGAAGAGCGCCGCGATATGGCGCGGATCGCGGCTCGGGCGGGCGGTGCCGAGGCTGATCCGCTCGACCCGGCCGTCGACGCGGTGAAAGGCGAGATCGAGCCGGCGTGCCCCCGTCCCTTCCCGCGCCAAGCGAACAACGAGATCCGCGGTGAGCCGCTCCGTTGCCAGCATCAGATCGGCGGGCTCGGTAATCGGCTCGGCGAAGCTCAACCGCACCCGCCGGCTCGGCGCCTCGCCGAGTGGCGACAACGGCTCTGGCATCTCGTCCAGCGCCTGATCGAGCAGCCGCGCCACGGTCTCGCCGAACCGGCGAGCCAGCGCATCGCGCGGCATCGCGTAGAGATCGCCGACCCGCTTCAACCCGACCCGCCGCAGCCCCTGGGCGGTGATCGGGTCGAGGCGGAGGGCTTCCACCGGCAATGAAGCGAGGGCGGCGCGAAGCTCTCCCGGAGCCAGAATGACGTTGTCGCTCGCTTCCGCAAAGCGGGCCATGGCCCACGCAGCGCCGAGCGTATCGGCAATGACGATGCGGCTGGCGACACCCCGTCCGCCGAGCCGGGCCGCCAAATCGGCGGCGAGTGCTCTTTCCCCTCCCCAGAGATGGGCCGAGCCGGTGATCTCGATCCGCACCCCATCTGCGCCATCTGGAGCGGTCCATGGGCTGTAGCGGCCGCACCATTCCGCCAGCCGCCGCAGCCCGGCGGCGTCCTCCGCTGGCTTCGCCAGGGCAGTGGCGAGTCCGGGCAGAAAGGAGAGGGCATCCGCCAGCGGCATTCCCGGAGCCAAGCCGGCGGCGGTTGCGGCCGGGTTGACCGCGGCGAGAAGCCGCCGTCCGGCAGCATCGGCAACCGTGGCGAACGGGGCCTCTTCAGCCGGCGCGCCGATATTTTTCCGATGCGACAGGCGCAGCCGGTCGATCGGCCAGCGCGGCAGCCAGAGATACATGATCCGTCGCATCCGGCACCTCCATTTCCCAGGCCGGCATTTCCCAGGCCGGCATTTCCCAGGCCGGCATTTCCCAGGCCGGCATTTCCCAGGCCGGCATTTCCCAGGCCGGCATTTCCCAGGCCGGCATTTCCCATGACGCCGGCTCGCCGCCGCGGCAGCGCAGCAGCTCGACGCGCCACCGCGGATGCCCGACCCCAGAGCGCGCTCGCGCGCCGCCTGCCCGCCATCGCGCCAGCGCCGCAGCAGAAAGGTGGTGATGCCGGAGCGTTCCGCGGCGAGCTGCAAGCGGCGGCTTGCCACCATGGGGAGCGACCCGACTTCGCCGACAACTGCGGCGATGCCTGGGGCGCGCAGCCCCTCCTCCATCGCCCACAGGATCTCGGCATCACGTGCCGCCCGGACCAGCACGACCCGCCCGGGATCGAGCCCGTGCGCCGCGAGGCCCGGCCCGTAAAAGTCTGGGCGCGCCAGGCACCACAGCACCAGGCCATCCGAAACGGGCGACAGCGAAGGCCCGTGCCGGCCCCCACCCTCCCGCTGCGCGGGTCCCTCCCTCCCCCGTGTCCGCGGGGGAGGGTTGGGGTGAGGGCCAGCACCGAGGCGTCCGAGAATGTGAGCGGCAAAGGCGGCGGCGAGCGCGCCATCCTCCTCGTCGCCGCCTACCCCCAGGATCTCGTGCAAGGCGCCCCGCGCGAGCCCGCCGCCCGGCAATGCCCGGTCAATCGCAGCGACACCAAAGGGCAATACTCCATGTGCCATCGCCGGCGACCGCTCGATCCGTCGGACGCGCTCACGTAGCTCGGGAAGAAGGTTCCTTGCCGCATCGAGCATGTTCCATTTTTGTTCTTCAGCGTACCTCTTGTCAAGACCAGCGCTTGACGATGTGGCGTTCCGGAAGCATCACTCGCCCTAATGACACTCGCGCCGCTTCTCAACGCTCCCTTCGTCATCCAGATTCACGCCTTGGCGGCCATCGCCGCCTTCGCTGTCGGCCTCGTTCAGCTCACCGCGCCGAAGGGCACGATCCCACACCGCCTTATCGGCTGGTCCTGGGTCATGTTGATGCTGACCGTCGCGGTCAGTTCCTTGTTCATCCATAAGATCCGGCTGTGGGGTCCGTGGAGCCCGATCCACCTGCTGTCCATCCTGGTGTTGGTGACATTGCCGCTGGCGGTGATGCACGCCCGCCGGCACGACATCGCGCAGCACCGCATAGCGATGCTGATGTTGTTCACGGGCGCCCTGGTGATCGCCGGCGGATTTACCTTCCTGCCCGGCAGGATCATGCACGCCGTGGTATTCAGCCCACCCCAGGCAGCCACTCCATGAGGCGGCGCCCCGCCTCGGCGACGTCCTCGGTCGAGCCGGCGAAAGAGAAACGCACCCAGCTGCCGCCATCGATCGGGTCGAAATCGAGGCCCGGGGTCACCGCGACCCCGGTCTCGGCGAGGAGCCGCCGGCAAAAACCTTCGCTGTCGCGCGTCAGGCTCGACACGTCGACATAAAGATAGAACGCCCCTTCGGCCGGGGCGAAGCGGGTGAGCCCGGCAGCCGACAGGGTGCGGATCAACAGATCGCGGTTGGCGCGGTAGCGTGCGACGTGACTGTCGAGCTCGGCGCGGCGGCCGAACACCGGGAGCGCCGCGAGCTGCGACAATGCCGGCGGCGAGATGTAGAAGTTCTGCGCCAGGCATTCGACCGAGCGCGCCAAATCCGGCGGCACCAGCATCCAGCCGAGCCGCCAGCCGGTCATGCTGTAGTATTTCGAGAACGAGTTGACGATGACCGCCTCTTGCCCGAAAGCACGCGCCGTCGCTGCAGCGCTCTCATAGGTGATCCCGTGGTAGATCTCGTCCGAGATCAGGCGGATGCCGCGATCATGGCAATAGCCGGCCAGCCGGGCGAGGTCGGCGGCGCCGATCATCGTTCCGGTCGGGTTGGCCGGGCTGGCGATGATCAGCCCGTCGAGCGCGCCGAGATCGGCGAGTAGCTCGGGTGTCGGCTGGTAATGCGCGTTCTCGCCGACTTCGATCAGCACCGGCTCGATGTCGAGCGCCGTCAGGATGTTGCGATAGGCGGGGTAGCCCGGGACAGCGAGCCCCACTCGGTCGCCGGGCTCGAAGGCGGCGAGAAAGGCGAGCTGGAACGCGGCCGACGAGCCGGTCGTGACGACAACTTCGGCGGGGTCGACGGCGACGCCGTATTGCGTCTGGTAGTGGCCGGCAATCGCCTGCCGCAATGACGCGATGCCGAGCGCATCGGTATAGCCGATCCGCTCGCCGACCAACGCACGGCGAGCGGCTTCGAGCACCGCCTCGGGTGCCGAGGTTCCCGGCTGGCCGACTTCGAGATGGATCACGTCGGCGCCCGCGGCCTCCCGCTCGTTGGCGGCGCGCAGCACGTCCATTGCGATAAACGGCGGCACCAGGCCCCGCCGGGATGCGCGCAAAGTCACCTCCGGGCACATCCCTCCGGCTTGAAGATCCGGTGCGTCGACGCCGGGTGGCGCAGCAGCCGGTCGCTCGGCCGTATCGGCCGGCGCACCAGTTCGCCGGTGCAATTGGGACAATGCCCGTCGAGCACTCCTTCGGCGCACTCGCGGCAAAACGTGCACTCGTAGGAGCAGATCCGGGCGTCCAGCGAGTCGGGCGGCAAATCCCGGTCGCAGCATTCGCAATTGGGCCTCAATTCCAGCATCCTTGTGCCATCCTGATCATGCCGACGCCTGTGCATCCTGAGCGAGAAGGTTGGCATTGGCGAGCGGCTTTCGCTATGAGGGGCGCCTCATTCCGCCAAATAGAGAACCCCCTTGACCCGTCTGATTGGAATGTCCGGCAGCCTGCGCAGCGGCTCTTATTCGAATGCGGTGCTGGAAACCTTGCGCGAGAAATTCTCCGGCCGGGCCGAGATCACGATCTGGGACCTCGGGACCGTCCCGCTCTACAATCAGGATTTCGAGGGCGAGAAACGACCCGCGCCTGTCAAGGAGCTGCTCTCGGCGATCGCCGAGAGCGACGGGCTCGTGCTTTGCGCGCCGGAGTTCAACCACAGCATTCCCGGCGTCCTGAAGAACGCGCTCGACTGGGCTTCGCGCCCCGCCTTCACCTCGGTGATGGCGTACAAGCCGGTCGCGATCATGGCGACCTCGCGTGGGGCGCTGGGCGGCGCGCGCTGTCTCGAGCATCTGCGCGTGGCCCTCGACTCGATGCTGTCCCGGGTCGCGTTGGCCCGCGAGGTCATCATCGCCTCCTCGGCCGACAGGATCCGCGACGGGCGGCTGGTCGACGAGACATGTCTCGGTTTCGCCTGCGGCGCCGTCGACGCGCTGCTGCACGAGATCCGGCTGTGGCGGATGGCGGAAAGCCTAAAAGGGTGACGCAAGCCGATATCCGCGGCGTACACCCTCGTCAGAGGGCGCGAGCTGCTTTGAGCACTTCGGCGACATGGCCCGGCACCCTGACCTTATGCCAAACGCCGCGCACGACGCCCTCCTGATCGATCAGGAAGGTGCAGCGCTCGATGCCCATATACTTGCGTCCGTACATGCTTTTTTCGACCCAGACGCCGTATTTCTCACAGACGTCGGAGCCAGCATCGGAAGCGAGGATGAACGGGAGCTCGTGCTTCTTCTTAAACTTGTCGTGCGAGGCAACCGAATCTTTCGAGATCCCGATCACCACCGATCCTGTCCCGCCGTAGTCCGGGAACGCATCGCGAAACCCGCACGCTTCCGCGGTGCAGCCTGACGTGTCGTCCTTGGGATAAAAGTAAAGGACGACCTTTTTGCCCTTCAGCGCGGACAACGTGACACTGCCGTTGCCGTCGGTGGGCAGCGTAAAATCTGGGGCTTTTTCGCCGATCTCGACACTCATCGCGCGTCGTCTCCTCTTGCCTGAGCCGCCTGCCGGGCCGGCTGATCAACGAGGCGATCGTACCAGCTGCTGACACGTGCCGCGGCGCCGGTGATATCTGCGTCAAGCCGGGCGAAGTCAACCGCGCCCACGCAGGCCGCGAGCGCGGCAGCATCCGGTTCGGCCAGAACTGCGGTCGACGGCGATCCGTCGCCGAGCAGAGTGAGGACCGCCTGGACGTTGCGGAAGAGCTCCGCCGCGTCGCCGAGCTCGCGCTGCGCCTGGGACGGCAGCAGCCCCGCCTCGCCGAGCGTGGCGATCGCCTCCGGGGTCGCGCGCCGAAGTATCTGCGGCGACAAGGCGCCGTGCCTCAGCACCAAATACTGGACGATGAATTCGAGGTCGATCAGCCCGCCTCGGCGGTTCCTGAGATCCCATGGCGAGGGCCGCGGGTTCTCCTCGGCAATCCGGCGGCGCATAGCGGCGACATCGACGACGAGCTTCTCGGGATCGCGGGGCGAGCGCAGCACGGCAGCGACGGTCTCTGAGATCCGCCGGCACAGGCCGGCGTTTCCGGCAACGGGCCGCGCCCGGGTCAGCGCCATATGTTCCCAGGTCCAAGCGGATTCGCTCTGATAATGCGCGAACCCGGCGAAATGCGAGGCGATCGGGCCCGCTTCGCCCGAAGGCCGCAGCCGCATATCCACGTCGTAGAGCCGGCCTTCGGCGGTGGGCGCAGTGATTGAACTGATAAGCCTTTGGCTCAGCCGCGCGAAATAAGTTGAGACCGGTAGTGGGTGAGGGCCGTCGGAAGTCTCGATGCGGGGCGGGGCATCATAAATCAGGATCAGATCCAGATCCGAGGAGAGGGTCATCTCGCCGCTGCCGAGCCGGCCCATCCCGATCACCGCGAAACTGCTGCCCGGAACCCGGCCGTGCCGGCGTGAGAACTCGGTTTCCACGCGCGGCAGCAGGGCGGCAAGCGCGGTTTGCGCGATATCGGCGAGCACCGCTCCGGCCTGTGCGCCGTCAAGGGCACGGCGCAGCAGCTGCACCCCGACCTGAAACCACCTTTCGCCGGCCCAGCGCCGCAGCCGATCGAGCGTATCTTCGAAATCCCGCATGCCCGTCATCACCTGATCAAGCTCGGCGGCGAGACCAGAAAGGTCCGGTAGCGGAGCAAAAAAGCCTTGCGTCAGTACCGAGTCGAGGAGAGCGGGGTGCTGTGCCAGGTGCTCGGCCAGCCGCGGAGCCCCCGCCATGATCTCCGCGACGAGCGCCAGCAGGCCGGGATTGGCGTGAAAGAGCGAGAACAGTTGCACCCCGGCAGGAAGGCGCGAGAGGAAATGGTCGAACCGCCGCAGCGCCGCATCGGGGTGCGGGGTCGCGCCGAATATCCGCAACAGCTCCGGTACGAGCTCGGTCAGGATTTCGCGCGCCCGCTGGCTGCGGGTGGCGCGCAATCGGCCGTGATGCCAACTTCGCACCAGCGCGGACACCGTGGCCGGCTCGGCAAAGCCGAGCTGGGAGAGGGTGCGCAGGGTTTCGCGATCGTCGTCGGCACCGGTGAAGACGAGGTTGCCGGGGCCGGCAAGGTTCGGAGCGTGCTCGAAAAGCTCCGCATAATGTCGCTCGACCGAGGCGAGATGAGCGCATAGATCGGCGACGAAGGCCTCTGTATCCGCATAGCCCAGAAAGATTGCGATGCGCTCGATCCCGGCGCGGCCCGAAGGAAGCGCATGGGTTTGCGCGTCCTCGACCATCTGCAGCCGGTGCTCGAGGCGGCGCAGGAAACGATAATCGTCAATCAGCTGCGCCGCGGTCGCGGGATCGATCCGGCCGGCTCCCGCGAGCCGGCGGAGTGCCTCGCAGGTCGGGCCGACGCGCAGCTCCTGCAGTCGCCCGCCCCATATCAGCTGCTGCGTCTGGGCGAAGAACTCGATCTCCCGAATCCCCCCGCGGCCGGTCTTGATGTCGTGCCCTTCCACCGCGATTCTTCCGCCGCCGCGGTGCGCGTTGATCTGGCGCTTGATCGAGTGGATGTCCTGGATGGCTGCGAAGTCCAGGTTTTTCCGCCAGATGAACGGTTGCAGCTCGCGCAGAAAGCGTCGAGCGGCGGCGCGGTCGCCGGCGACCGGACGGGCCTTGATCAGCGCGGCGCGTTCCCAGTTCTGCCCGACGCTCTCATAGTAGGCGAGCGCTGCCGGAACCGACATGGCGAGCGGTGTCGATGCGGGATCCGGGCGAAGCCGAAGATCGGTGCGGAACGAATAGCCGTCGCCGGTGTAGGCTTCCAGGATTCGCACCAGGTCGCGCGTCAGGCGGACAAAAAAGGACTGTACCCCGTCGCGCGCACTCACCCGTGCCGACGCCGGGTCGTAGAGGATGATCAGATCGATATCGCTCGAGTAATTGAGCTCGTACCCGCCGAGTTTGCCAATGCCGAGCACGATGAGCCCGCTGTCCTGCTCCGGCTGGTCCGCATTCGTGAGCGCGATGAGCCCCTTGCGCGCCGCCTCGCGCAACAGGTGGCGCAGCGCCGCGCCCACCGCCGCCTCGGCAAAGCGGCTGAGCGCCGCGGTCTGCTGCTCGAGGGACCAGGCGCCCGCCAGCTCGGCAAGCGCGGCGACAAGTGCGACCCGCCGCCTGGCGATACGCAAGCGCCGCATCACCGCCACCGTATCTTCGCCAAGATCCTCGGTTTTTTCGATCCCGGCGGCGATGTCGTCGAAGAGCGGGTCGGGACCCTGCTCGACAAGGCGAGTCAAAAAGGCCAATTCTTTAACGGCGACGCCGCTCAGAAAGGGGCTGTTGCCGAAAATTGACGCGAGCAGGCGTTTGCCGGCGCCTGCGGCGCTCCATTGGCGCGCGGGATCAGAGGCGGGGGTCCCTTGTGCCAGGGCGAGCGCCTCGTTCCAGCCCTCGAACCCAAGGGCGAGCCTGCGCGCATCGGCCGGTTTCGGCAGCTCGTCACCATCGGGGGAGAGGTGAGATAATAGTTTCATCCGGTAGGTCCAGCCGGGGCGGGGACACTGGCGGGTCGGGGGTCGTCGGTCAAGGCGGGGCCGCCGAAAGGGATGATGCCAGGGTAGGCAGCGAACCTGCCGTCAGCGTCAAGCGGCTCGGGCATCCTTCACCGGCCCTGGCTTACCGCATTTTGGCGTGGCTCGGCACACCCGCGGCGGCGCTGATCCTCCTGTGCGGGTTCGGCCTTTGGCGTCTGACGCAGGGGCCAATCGACCTGGGCGGGCTGACCCCCTTTGTCCAACAACTCGTGAACCGGCCGGGCAGCGGGATGCAAGTTGCGATTTCCCGGGCGCGCCTCGGCATCGATCGACAGACCGGACAACTCGATCTGCGGCTCGGAGGCGTCCGCGTCGCGGATGCGGACGGAGAACCGTTCGCCGCCTTTCCAGACATGGCCGCCAGTTTCAGCCTCGGCTCCCTCCTGCAAGGCAAATTGGCGCCGACACGGCTCCTCATCGAGCATCCTCTATTGCATCTCGCTCGCGACGAGGCGGGTGCGATCCACTTGCGCTTTGGCGAACCGGAGAGCCAGGCGCCGAGCTTTGGGCCCGACATTCTCGACCAGCTGGCGGGTCCGCCAAATCCGAACCGGCCTTTCGGGCTGATGCGCCGGATCGTCGTCCGCAACGCCGCCGTGATCTACGACGATCGCCAGACGAACCGCCGTTGGGAGGCCGATCGGGTCGACGCCTCGATCGAGCGGAACACCCAGGGCCTCACGGGCGATCTGACGCTGGCCCTGCCGTTCGGCAGCAGCCAGCCCGAACTCCGCGCCAGCTATCGTTACGCCTCCGATGAGCGCGCCGTCGATCTCTCCGTTCAGATCACCGGGGTGGAACCTGCGACATTGGCTTCGCTCTCTCCCGAGCTAGCTCCCCTCGTTCTTGCCGATTTTCCGGTTTCGGGAACGCTCACGACACGGCTGAACCTGGCCGGCCTGACGAACGAGGGGGTGCGGCTCGATCTTTATCTCGGCAAAGGGTCGATCAGGAGCGAGCTGTTGCCGGAAGGTTATGTCGCTCTGCACCGGGGAACGATCCGCGCCGTTTATGCGCCGGAGATCGGCCAGCTGCGGCTCGCCAAGCTCGATCTCGATCTCGGCGGCGGCTCCGCGCTTACCGTCGACGGAACTATCGACGGACTGACGCCGGCAAGGATCGCCGGCACGGAGGCGCTGCCTTCGTCGATCCCCGGCAAGCTCCGGATCGTTCTTTCGGATGTGCCGGTGGCGAAATTCGAAAGCTTGTGGCCGCCGGCCCTGAGCCGCGGCGGGCGGCGCTGGGTATTGGCCAATGTTCATGACGGGGTTCTCGACGAGGCAGCCGTCCAGCTCGATCTCGCGGTCGATCCGGCGGCGCGCTCGGCGGAGGTCGTATCGGCGCATGGAACGATGCGCTATCACGATGCAACGGTCAGCTATTTCCAGGGGCTGACCCCGGCGCGGAAGGTCAGCGGGACCGCCACTCTCGACGACAAGCGGCTCGTGTTCACGCCCTCCGGCGGGTCGGTCAAATCGGTTCAGGTCACGGGGGGCTCGCTGCAGATCACCGATCTCGGCGCGCCGGTGGAATGGCTGACGGTCGACCTTTC
>WNFJ01246555.1_pt1 | contig 11125 bp, 5 predicted proteins | sample 5400461 | NCBI WGS metagenome assembly WNFJ01 (sample SAMN13153349, study PRJNA577476) | soil metagenome | isolation source: 115 cm saprolite on Douglas fir-dominated hillslope | place: USA:California | collected 2013-09-17 | reverse complement strand
CGCTATCGACGCGCCGAGCGTGCCCACCAGGGCGAGCAGCCACGCGGGATACAGGCGCGCGTAATAGAGCAGGGTCGCCTCGAACGCGGTCGGCAGGAACGGCGACAGGGGTCCGTGCACCAGGAGCGCGAGTGCGAAGAAGGTGACGAGCTTCACGCCAGGAGCCCCGTGTAGCGCCACGCCACGACGGCGAACACCGCGCTCTCGAGGATCCACGCCCACGGCTGCCGATAGTACCCGACGTACATCGCGCGCCCCCAGTATCCCGTGTTCTTCCACAGGTTGAGCGACCAGCGCCGGCTGAACGGCAGCAACAGCGGGAGGCCGGTGTCGGTCGGCAAATCGGCGACCACGTGCGCGACGATGCTCGAGAACGCGAGTCCCCCGAGCCAAGGGCCGAACAGCGCGACCGCGAGCGCTCCCACGACGCCGCAGANNNNCCAACCGGCCCGGATGATCAGTGAATCGGCGTTTGGAAGGAATTGCGCCGCCCCGACCACAACGAACGTCTCTGGGCGCGGGTCAAGCGATGCGATCGCGAGTGCGATGCCGACGTGCCCGAACTGCATGGTGTCTCCCGGTGGAGGATCCGGGGACACGTTCGGCCCATGGCATCAAGCCGATCTCAAGCGACTGCGTTCGTCCGGTAGCGTCGTGCCTGACCGGGGGTGATCATCTCCTGCAGCAGGACGGCTCGCTCGATCGGCGCCGTGAACACGTATCCGCGCGCGTCCGCCACCAGCCACCGCTCCCATTCCAACGCATCGAGTGCCCGCTCAAGCGCCGTACGGTCGAGCCCCGTGGCACGGACCAGTCGAGCCGCGTCCACACGCTCTTCGAGGGCCGCCGCCGCCGCGAGAGCCTGCTGCGCGATCTCCGAAAGCGCGCGGTATCGCCGGCACACGACCCCGATAATGGTCGGCGGAAGATCCCCGGGGAGCGAGTCGATCAATGTTCGGTTCGGGGACGGCCAGGCTGGGGCATCGGGCGCCGGCGTGAATCCCGCGGCCACGGCCTCGAGCATCGCCACCACGAGAAGGGGGAGCCCGCCCGTGTCGCGTTCCACGCGGCGGGTCAGACGCGCCGCGTCGGCGGCGTCGTATCGGGGAAGCGCCCACCCCACGAGCTCCCGCAGCGCCGCCGCGTCGAGTCGTCCCAACCGGACGACCGTGCCTTCGAGATCGCGGCCCAGCCGGGCCCGCAGATCATTCAGCCGTTCGCCCTCGGGCGACCCGCGAGAAACGCCCAGCAGGAGGAGCACCGGTCGCGCTGCCGTGTCGCGAGCCAGGGCGGGGAACGCAGTCAGCGTGGCCGCGTCCGCCCACTGAACGTCATCGAGTGCGATGAGGAGAGGCCGCTCTGCCGCTACGGCGCGAACGACGGCCCCGAGCGCCTCGGCGAGTGGGACGGCTGGCGCGGCCGGACGGAACCTGGTTCGCAGGTCACCATCAAGCACGGCGAGCCCCGCGAGGGCCCCCGGTGGTGCCCCCGCGAGTCCCGGCGCATCGCCCAGCCCCCCGGCGAGGAGCCCCGACAGCGCGCTCCACGCGGCTTGCTGTTCGGCAGGCACGGCCCGAGCCGCGGCGACACTCACCTCGTCCAGCCGCGCATTGGCCACCACCTCTTCGATGAGTCGGGTCTTCCCTTCCCCGGGCTCACCCTCGACGATCACGACCTGCCCACGCCCGCCGCGCGCCCGTTGCCACGCGGCCAGTAGCGACGCCAGCTCGACGCTCCGGCCCACCAGCGGCGGGCGCGGGCGAGCATCCGGTGGGGCGGCGACCACGCGACGCCCGACGCGAGTGTCCCGGATCCTGGCAGCCAGGCGCGCGGTCTCCTCGCTCACCTCCGCGTTGTGTGACTCGCGCAGGGCCTGTGCCAGCTTGTCGGCCACGCGCAGAGCGGCGGCGCGATCACCCGCCAGGGTCAGCGCGCGCATCGCGGCGCGGGCCGCCGGCTCGGACGTGCCGTCGAGCGCAACCGCGCGGAGTCCCACTCGAGCCGCCGACGCCGCGTCACCGCGCGCGAGATCCGCGGCGACCCCCTGCACCAGGGCGTCGAGCGTCTGTGCCCGCCACAGCGCGCGCTCGGCGGCCAGCCAGTTCTCGAAATCGTTCGCCTCCGGGATCGCCAGGCCCTCGAGAAACTCGCCATCGACCAGCGCGGCGGCAGCTATCCAGTCGCCCCCCCGGCACAGCTCGGTGAACCGGTCGCAGTCGAGCGCCACGGCGTCCGGCGTCAGCCGGACCTGATCGACGTCAGCGACCACTCCCTCTTCCCCGAGGGCGCGCCGCAGCACGCGGAGCGCCTCGCTCAGCGAGTGTCGGGCCTGGCGCTCGTCGCGGTCACTCCACAACAGGCCGATCAGGTGCTCGCGCGTGCGGCTCTTGCGCGGACTCCGCGCCAGGTACACGAGCAGCGCGACGTGTTTACGCCACAGGAGCTCCGCAGGGGCGTCGGCGCCCGCGACGGTGACACGCAGGGGACCGAGCACGCGACAGAAGACAGGTGGCATGGCGCCCCCGAGTATCGGGCACGCTGCGGCCGTGGGCAAGCGCACGTACATTCTCCTGCTCTTATGCAGACGCCCGACCTCGAGGCCGTGCAGCGCGCCGTCGGCGACCGCTACCAGGTATTGAGCCTCGCGGGCGTCGGCGGCATGGGCGCGGTGTTCCGCGCGCGCCACCGCACGCTCGGTCACATCGTGGCGGTGAAGGTGCTGCCCCCCGACGTCGCGGCGAGCGCGATGCGGCACGAGCGGTTCCGCCGCGAGGCGACCCTGGGCGCGTCGCTCGACCACCCCAACATCGTGCGGGTCTACGACTTCGACACGCGGGAGGGGATCAGCTTCCTCATCATGACGTTCGTGCGGGGGGACACTTTCGAGGAGCGACTCCGCGGCGACGCGCCGGTCCCCACCGACCAGGTGCTGCGCGTCGTGCGCGAGATTGCCGACGCGCTGGGGTACGCCCACCGGCGCGGCATCGTGCACCGTGATGTGAAGCCCTCCAATATCCTGCTCGACGAGGACAGTGGCCGGGCCCTGCTCGCCGATTTCGGGATTGCCCGCGTGGAAGGCGCCGGGGAGTCATCACTCACACAGCCCGGCGCCGCGATCGGCACGCCCGGCTACATGGCGCCCGAGCAAGCGGCCAGCGGGCGCGTGGACGGGCGCGCCGACCTGCACAGTCTCGCGGCGGTCGCGTTCGAAGCGCTGGGCGGCGGATCGGTGCCGTTCAACGCCGATCGGGTCGCGTTGGGGCGCGCGTTGCGCGCCGTTCGGCCCGACCTGTCGACTCGTCTCGCCACCGCGCTCGCGGCCCCGCTGGCGCAGCAGCCGGACGATCGACCGGCTACGGCCGCAGCATGGCTCGCCGCGCTCGGCCGCGCCGAGGTCCGCCCGTGGCGCCCCTGGGCGGCGGCCGGTGTCGTGGTCGTAGTGGGTGCCGTTGCCCTTCGTCTGCTGCTCGGCTCGCAAGGGGCCTGCCGTTTACCGCGCGACGCACCGGCGCGCCTCGCCGTGATGCCGTTCGCCGTCCTGGGCACGCCGCCCTACCCGGCGAGCCAGCTCCCGGAATACTTCATCTCCCGATTCCGCCCCGTGGAGCACCTCAGCGAGGTCGTCTCGTTCGGCCGGGTGGCCGCGCAGATCGCCAGCGAGCATCCGTCGAACGAGGAGGCGCAAGCCCTCGCCTGTCGCCTCGGGGCGAAGTTCTTCGTGCAGGGGAGCGTCGCCTATGTGGGACCGACGGTCACGCTCCAAGCGACCTTGTACGAGGGCGGCCGGGCCCGACGCAGCGCGAAGGCGGAGGGACGAGTCGGCGCCGAGGAGTCGGAGGTGATGGATCGCGTGTGGGCGGCTCTCTACCCCGAGTTCACACCCGGCTCGGACGCGACTCTGCCGAACGGCGGCCCCGAAGCGCTGGCCGCATACTTGAACGCCGAGGCGGCGTTCCGCCGCGGCGACTACCGAACCGCGCGCGACGAGTACACCCGCGTGATCCGCGCGGACACCGGCTTCGCGATCGGGCGTCTGCGCCTCGCCCTCGTCGCCGCGCAGGTGGACCCGACCGAACAGGGGTTCGGCGCCTCGCTGCGGGGAGCGCTGGTCCACCAGCGAGGACTCTCCCCGGCCGACAGTCTGCTGCTCGACGGATTCACCCGGCTGCTCGCCGAAGGCGACGGGCTGGTGGCGCTCGATCGATTCAAGCGGGCCACCGAGCACGCACCGAGCTATCCCCAGGCGTGGTACGTGCTCGGCGAGTTCTACTATCACTTCGCCGGCCTGTTCGACGAGACGGTCGGCGAGGCGGGAGTCGCGTTCAACCGCGTCCTCGACCTCGATCCGCGGTTCTCCCCGGCGATCGGACACCTGATCTCGCTGGCGCATCAGGCGGGCGATCGGCGCGAGACGGCGGACCTGATTCACCGCTACCTGCGGATCGACTCGACCTCCGTCGTCGCGGAGGCGGTCGGGATCGCGGACACACTCATTCTCGGCTCGGCACCGGCCCAGCTCGCCCTGCTGCGCGGCGTGTGCCGGCACAGCTTCCTGGCGCTGCAGTACCTCGCCTTCCAGGCGGCTGAATTCGGCACACCGGTGCAACGCACCGGTCCAGCCCGCGTGGTGTTGCGCTGCCTCGAGCAGCGCGGCGCCACGGACGCGGAGCGGACCCGTATCCTGCGTATGGGTGTCGCCGCAGATCTCGCGGCGGGGTGGGCAGACAGCGCGCGCCTGCGGCTCGGGCGCACGACGGGAGGCGCGGCCGCGCGGGAGCGGGACCTCTGGGTCCTGCTGGCCCGCGCCACCGAGCTGCCGAACCTGGGCGACTGGCACGGGGCGGCGGAGCGCGTACGCGGACGGTTTGGAACCGCCCCCGACACGGACGCGGTGGCCCACGTCGAGCGCGCTCGCCACGCCGCCGCGTTGGCGCGGCTCGCGAATGGAAAGCGGGGCCCGCTCCCGGCCAGTCTCGCCGCCGACCTCGAGGCTCGCGACGCCCTGGCACGCCGTGACACCACCCGGGCGTTGCAGCTCTGGGATGGGGCGACGCGGCGCTACGCCGTGCTCAGCGTGCCGCTCGAGCTGGTGGCGTCGCTCTGGCCGCTGCGACTCGACATGGCGCGCGCGGCGCTGGCACGGCGAGACAGCACCATCGCGGCGCGCGCCTGTCGATCGTTCGAGACGCTGATGGGCTACGTGGATCAAGTCGTACAGCCAGAGGTGCAGCGGCTGTGCCAGGCGACGCCCACGAGCTGAGGACGCGAGACGGTCGAGATCTGCTCACCGTCCGCACGCCGGCAGCGGGTCGGGAAAGCTGCTCCCAAAGCGGTTGCGGTCCCAGCAGCTTCCCTTCCCCGACCCGTCCCACAACAGATCCACTGCGGGGAGGAACGGGATCGGCGACGCCGTACCGTTGCCCATGACCCGGTTGCCGCGGATCACCGCGTTGTCCGGGTTGGGCTCGATGTCGGCGAATGCCTCCGGCGGCAGGCCGGCCAGCGTGCCGAGCAATAGCGTGCTGCCCACCGCGATCCCCGTAAACTGGTTCCCCGAAACCGTGTTGCCCTCGACGGTCGCGCGATCCGCGCCGACGATGAGAATCCCCGACCCGCTGGGCACGAACGACGCCAGGTCGCCGGGCGGCGCGAAGTTGGGGTGGTTGTTGTCATGGACGTTGTTCCTGGCGACCAGCACATCGCTCGTGCTTTTCACGTCCAGGCCGGGCAGCACCACCACGAGGATGCCGACCACGTTGTCGTACGTCTCATTGGCGACGCCCTGTACGCGCTGCGAGTTCTCGAACTCGATGCCGTTCACATTCGCGAACGTGACGCTGTGGCGAACCGTGACGTCGTGCGACTGCCCGACGTAGATCCCCGTGTCGTTGTGCCCCGAGGCGCGGCAGCGCTCGATGAGACCGTGGGACGAGTGCACCGGAAAGAGCCCGTATTCGCCGTTGTCCTGGGCCGTGACGCCCGCCAGCAGAAACCCGTCTACGCCGCTCAACAGGACGCCGTTGTCCACAAACCCGCGGACCGTGACGTTCAGCAACACGAAGCGATCGCTACCCGGATCCACGCGGATGCCGTTATCCTCTCCACCTGGATTCTCGATCACGACGCCGCGGCCGTCCTCGCGCCGTTGCCCGACGAGCGCGAGGCCGGGGACCGACACGTGAATCGCCTCGGCGTAGGTTCCCGGCTCGATCTGGATGACGGTGCCCGGCACCGCGGCGTCCACCGCCGCCTGGATCGACCCGCCCGCGTGCACGATGACGGCGGGCCGCCCGCTCAGATCGGCGGAGGGCACGACTGGCGCCCCGATCCGGCCGGGCGCATCGCAGGCGACAGCCACCAGCAACATCAACGGCGTATACCGTTTCATACAGTCCTCCTCGCTAGCACCCGGGAAACGTTCCCCACTTCGGTCAAGGACAGATCAAGCGGACCGGCCGGCCAGCTCGAGCATCCGCTGCCGCTGGCCCGGCTTGATCATGTCGCGATCGATCACCGCCCGCACGATCCGCGCGACAAACGCGTAGCCCCGGCGCTCGGCCGCCAGCCAACCCTGCCACTCCAGCTCGTCCAGCGCGCCTGCCAGCGGATCCCCGGCGACGCCGGACGCGCGCCCCAGGAGCTCCAGCACCGCCTGCGCGTCGCCCGACAACCGTCGGAAGTTGATCCGGATGGCCGCCACGACGTTGTCCGGAAGCTCGCCCGGCAACGTTTGGTCCAGCGTGCGGGACGGCTCGGGCCAGGCGGTCGGGCCCTCGCTGAGATCCAGGCCCGCCGCGACCGCGTCCAGCAATGCGGCGGCGAGCAGGGGGATACCCGCGGAGTCGGACAGCACGCGCCGCGTGACGCGATCCAGCTGCTCCGGCCCGTACGAGGGAAGCGCACGACGCGCGAGCTCGCGCACGTCGCCGCCTCCGAGCGGTCCGAGTTTCACGGCGGTCCCGGCGACCTCCCGGCCCGCCCGTGCTCTCAGCTCGTCCAGCTCGGGTCGCGCGGGATGCGGCGCCGCCGCGATTAGGTACAGCACGGGTGAACCCGTCAAGTCGCGCGCCGCTGCCGCGAGCGCGAGCAGGGACTCCCGGTCGAGCCAGTGTGCGTCATCCACGAACACGATAACCGGCTGCTCGTCCGCCACGGCGTGCAGCACCTCGGAGAGGGCCCGCCCGGGCGCTTCGGGTGATGTCGCGCCCCGTAGCTGCGCCAGCGCGGGCGGCGCCGCCGCCGCGACTCCCGGTGCCTCGAGCAAGCCCCCCCGCGCGATCCCGAACGTCCCGCTCCACGCGTCCGTCCGATCGGCTTCCACCGCGCGCACCGCGATGACCACGGCCCCATCGAGGCGGGCTCGGGCTACTAGCTCCTCCGCGAGCCGAGTCTTCCCGGTGCCGCCGTCTCCCTCGATCACGGCGATGGTTGCCCGCGACGTGCTCCGGCATCGCGTCCAGGCATCCACCAGACGCTCGAGCTCCGGGCCGCGTCCCACCAACGGCCCGCCACGCGATCCCGGCCCGGGCGATCCGGCAGTGACGCGCCAGGTCCGCTCCCGCCGAATGCGCTCGGCGAGCACGCGGGTGTCCGCGTCCGGCTCCACACCAAGCTCTCGCTTCAGGCGTGCTGCAAACCCCTCGAACAGGGCGAGCGCCCCTGCCCTGTCACCCGCCAGCGCGAGCCCCCGCATGGCCGGTCGCACTACGACCTCCGGCCGCCAATCGAGGTCGCGCGCACGTCGCAGGGTGTCGTTGGCCGCCGCGAGATCCCCGACGGCGAGCAGCTGGTCGGCCCGGTGCGCCAGCACCTCCACCGAGCGCCGGCGCCAGTGGTCCCGCTCCGCCACCAGCCAATTGTCGAACTCCGAGGCGCCCGGGACGCTGAACCCCTCGAGGAACTCTCCCTGCACGAGTCCCGCCGCACCCGAGTAGTCTCCCGCGGCAGTCAACAGCTCCAGGGTGTCGGTGTCGAGCTCGACGGCGCCCGGCGTCACGCGAACCTGGGCGGCGTCGGACTCGAGGCCATCGCCGGTAGACTGACGCAGCACGCGGACTGCCTCGTTGAGCGAGTGACGCGCGTCTTTTTCGGGCTTTTCGGCCCACAACAACCCGACGAGATGCTCGCGGGTCCGGAGGCGTTTCGGGGAGCGCGCGAGGTAGACGAGCAAGGCGAGGTTCTTCTTCCATAGGAGTTCGGCCGGCGCGCCCGCGCCGTGGACACGCACCTCCGCCGGCCCGAGCGCGCGGACGACGATCACGCGCCCGAGCCGCAGCCGAGCGCCGCGAGCCTGCGGGTCGCGCTGTCCGCGTGCGCGCGGTAGGCGGGGTCGCCCTGCGACCACAGCCGCGCGACGTCCCGATACGCGTGACACGCCTCCTCGCGCCGATCCACTTTCTCAAGGAGCGGTGCACGCCGCCACCGGGCGATCGTCCCGAACGCCCAGTCTACATCGCCGACTTGAGGGTCTCGCGTGAGGTAGCCGGATACATCGTTGTTCTGATACCAAACCAGCTCTCGCGCGGCGTCGTGCGAACGGCCCACGGTCGTCGCCCAGTCCGCGCGCAGCATGTGCAGCACGGTCCGGAAGAACGGATCGACGGAAGCCGAGCCCGAGAGGGCCGGCGCTTCCAGCTGCGTGAGTGTATCGGAGGTCGTCAGCGCTTCGTCGAAGCGTCCCTGACGCGCGAGCCAATCTGCCGCCAGGAGCCGCGTTATCGGGCGAGGGAGGGGCTCTCCTGCGAGCAGCGTTCGATAATGCCCGGTATCCGGCGCACCGAGCTGGCGGGCCACCAACATGAGCAACCAGGCCGCCCGGCGGCGCGTCGCCGCCGGGAGCGTGCGAGACTCAGCAGCCCCGACCAGCGCCGCGCTGGCACGCAGCCACTCGCTCGAGGCCGAAGGCGCGTCAGGTCCGAAGAGTAGGAGCGTTGCTTCAAGCTCGGGTCCGGTCAGACCGAGCTCCTGCTCGTCAAAGCGATCCAGCAGCCGGCGAAGCTCGGCGCGTGCCCGTGTCAGCTGCCCGAGCGATACCAGGCCAAAGGCGGCGGCCACGAGCCCGGAGCGCTGCAGGACACGGTCTGGAGAACGTGCGAACAGTTCACCCATCACGACCGCACCGCGCGGCGCGTCGAACGTCGCCAGGTAGCGCGGCCCGGCGGCCAATTGAGCGAAATGCTGCACGCCCTCGGCATCAAGCGCGCTATCTAGCACCGTGCGCGCTGCCGTCGAATCCTGGAACCGGAACGCATAGCCGGCGCGCAACAATGCGCGGAGCGCGACTGTGAAAGCATCGTTTGGGGTCCCGAGCGCGGCTAGTCGCATCCATTGCGCCCACGCAGCGGAGGAGTCGCCTTCGGCGCTCAGGGCCCACGTCAGGTGCTCCAAGGACGGCCCGAAAGCCGGCCGCAAGCGCGCGGTCATCTGGAACGCCTCGATGGCCTCGGAACGAGCGCGACCCACGAGCGGCCCGCGATGATAGAGTTCGTCGGCCAGCTGGAACCAAGCCGGGAAGAAGTCGTCCCATTGCCTCGTGATCCGCCGGAGCGCGTCCAGGCGCGGTCCGAGGGGCAGGCCTAGCGCCCGGAACAGGCTTTGATAGCGGGGTGGGAACGAATCCAGGTAGGGGAGGTAATGCGCTATCAGCGCCGGATCCGGGTCCCGACCGAGCCACTGCTGGACCTCGCGGTGGCGCCAATAGCACAGGCGACACGTCGAATCGATCTCCTCCGCCGCCCGGTAGGCCGAGTCGGCCTGCCCCCACCGTGCTTCCACGAATAGCCGTTCCGCGGCGAGCCAGGCCAACACGCCGGCACTCGAACGAGGTAGCGCTCGAACCGGCAGCGAGGGGTCCAACGGGTTTTCGCGATTCCAGATCGCCCGGACGACGCCGAACGCAAGACTATCAACGAGCCGATCGGGATGACGAGAGTCAGCCGCGATCGTAATCACGCTGGGCTGTCCATTCCGGCCTGCCCGAATCTCCATTTCCACGCGTAGCGAATCGCCCGCCCTGCGCACGACGGAGCGCAGTACGAGAGCGGCGTTCGGGCGCAACCACGTTCGTGAGCCTGGACCATAGACCAAAAAGTCGGGATAGCCGATCAGCTTGAGGACCAGCGAATCCGCGAGGCCTGCGAGGCCGGCGCCACCACGCGCGCCAACCGTGTCGAACGGCAGGACATACAACTCGACCGACGCCGACCGACGAAACGGCCATTGGCTCTCTAACCTTTGACGTATGAGCCCGGCCGCCCCGGCTGCACCTACAATCAGCCCGGCCATCGTTAGCAGAAGCGTTCGGAACTGGTATGGCCATATGCCCGTGCGCTTCAGCGCGCGCCGAAAAGCCGTGGCACTCCGCCAACGGCCCTCAGGTTCGAGCGCTAGAGCGCACTGCAGCACCCATGCGGCTAGGAACGGCACCTTCGTCCAGTCACCGGCTTTGGGGGATCGCTTGTCCCAACGGACACCTTTCAAGGCTTCGTAGAGCACCATTCCCGCCCCGTACGAGTCGGTGCGCTCGTCCGCCTCCACTCCGGCAAACTGCTCAGGCGCCATGTAGGCCGCGGTCCCCCGCAGGATCCCGGGATCGGAGCGCTCTTCCTCGGTCAGTCGGCGCGCGATACCGAAGTCCGTCAACACACCCCGTTCCCCGTCGAAGAAGACGTTCGCGGGCTTCACGTCGCGATGGATTACGCCATTCTGGTGCGCAACTTCCAAAGCCTTCAACAGGTCACGCCCCAACGCCCGTGCGGCAGAGATGGACAACGGACCGCGTCGCTCGAGATGGCTCTTGACGGTATCACCAGCCAGGTAGTCCATCACGTAGAAGTGAAGGCCGTGCTTCTCGGCAACCTTGTGGACGGGAACGATGGTGGGATGGCGAAGGCGCGCGAGAATGCGGGCTTCCTCCACGAACCTGTCGGCGGATTCGACCGTCCAGAGCTCGGGCCGCAGCACTTTGACGGCCATGGGGCAGTCGAGCGCCACGTCGCGCACGAGGTACACCGTCCCCATGCCGCCGCTTGCGAGCTCGCGCACCAGCTCGTAATCCGGCGCCAATGCCGCACGCAAGCGCTCGAAGAAGGCGGACATGAATCGCCCCGCAGAACATCCCGGCCGC
>WNFJ01051929.1_pt2 | contig 11125 bp, 9 predicted proteins | sample 5400461 | NCBI WGS metagenome assembly WNFJ01 (sample SAMN13153349, study PRJNA577476) | soil metagenome | isolation source: 115 cm saprolite on Douglas fir-dominated hillslope | place: USA:California | collected 2013-09-17 | reverse complement strand
TGATACGCACGGATTTGCCTTCGTCGCCGCGCACGGGCCGTGCGCGCCGTCGATGGCATTTCGCGTGGTCGATGCCAGGCGGGCCTATGAACGCGCGCTGTCGCTCGGTGCGGAACCTGCCGGCATTCCAGCCGCGCAAAAGACCCTCGATGTCCCGGCTATCAAGGGCATCGGCGGGAGCCTGCTGTATTTCGTCGATCGTTACGGCGCCAAGGGGTCGGCCTACGATGCCGAGTTCGAGTGGCTGGGCGCCAAAAATCCCCGGCCGGAAGGCGCGGGGCTAATCTATCTCGATCATCTCACCCACAACGTCCATCGCGGCCGCATGGATGTCTGGACCGGTTTCTACGAAAGACTGTTCAACTTCCGCCAGATTCGCTTTTTCGACATCGAAGGCCGCGCGTCCGGCCTGTTCTCGCGGGCGCTGACCAGCCCCGACGGCAAGATCCGGATTCCGATCAATGAGGACGCCGGCCAATCCGGCCAGATCGAGGAATATCTCAGCGTCTATCGCGGCGAAGGCATCCAGCATATCGCCTGCGGCGCAAGGGATATCTACCGCACGGTCGAAACCCTGCGTGGTGCCGGCCTGCCGTTCATGCCGTCGCCGCCCGAGACCTATTTCGAGAAAATCGATGCGCGGCTGCCCCGGCATGGCGAGGATGTCGCGCGCTTGCAGCGCGATGGCATCCTGATCGACGGCGAAGGCGTGGTCGATGGCGGCCACACCAAGGTGCTGCTGCAGATTTTCTCCGCCAACGCCATCGGGCCGATCTTCTTCGAGTTCATCCAGCGCAAGGGCGACGACGGCTTTGGGGAAGGCAATTTCAAGGCGCTGTTCGAATCGATCGAGGAAGACCAGATTCGCAGAGGTGTATTGAAGGTCGAGAACGCGGCGTAGCCAAATTCGTCATTGCGAGCGAAGCGAAGCAATCCATAAAGCGGCGAAGGAAGTATGGATTGCTTCGTCGCTGCGCTCCTCGCAAAGACGAGGGAGTTACCTCCCGCCCTTCCACTCGCTCGCGAGGCTAGCGATATCTGCCGCTTCGGGCTCCCGGATCGCCGACGGCGTGCGCGAAAAGCGCGGCGCTGGCGCCGGTTGCGTCACCCCATGGCGGTCGACAAAAATCTTTCGTGCTGCCATGTGCGGATGCTGGGGCGCCTCTGCCATGGTTAGAATCGGCGCGAAGCAGACGTCGGTGCCTTCCATGATCTTGCACCATTCGTCGCGCGTCTTGGTCTTGAAGATGTCCTTCAGCTTCTGCTTCAGCGCGGGCCACGCATTGCGGTCCATCTGCGCATCGAAATCGGCATCCGAAAGACCCGCATGCTGGCGCAGCAGCGCATAAAATTGCGGCTCGATCGAGCCGATCGAGACGAACCGGCCGCAGGCGCACTCATAGACACCATAGAAATGCGCGCCACCGTCCAGGAAATTGCTCTCGCGCTGCTCGGTCCAGCGGCCAGCGGCCGCCATGTCGAAGAACATCGACATCAGCGACGCCGCGCCGTCGCACATCGCGGCATCCACCACCTGTCCCTTGCCGGATTTTGACGCTTCCAGGAGTGCAGCGAGCACGCCGACCACGAGATAGAGCGCGCCGCCGCCGAAATCGCCGACGAGATTGAGCGGCGGCACCGGCTTATCCTTAGTGCCGATCGCGGCGAGCGCGCCGGTGACCGAGATGTAGTTGATGTCGTGGCCGGCGGCCTGCGCCAGCGGGCCTTCCTGGCCCCAACCGGTCATGCGGCCATAGACAAGCCGCGGGTTGCGCGCCAGCACCACGTCAGGTCCGAGCCCCAATCGCTCCATCACCCCGGGCCTGAAACCTTCGATCAGCGCATCGGCATTGGCCAAGAGGTCAAGCACCTGTGCGATTGAACCCTTGTCCTTCAGGTCGAGTTCGACCACTTTTCGTCCGCGCCCCGCCACCGATTTCAGATTTTTCCTGGCGCCGACGCGATCGAGCGTCACCACCTCCGCGCCCATATCCGCCAGCATCATGCAGGCAAAGGGGCCGGGTCCGATGCCGGCGAATTCGACGATGCGGAAACCTGCCAGCGGGCCGGAGGTGCGGGTGGAGGATTTTGGCGCTGATTTATCGAGCACGTTGTTATTCCCAAGATGTGAGCGCGAAAGATTACGACGTCGCGGAGGTTTTGCTGCCGTGGCGGGCGGGATCGCTCAAGGTGACCTTGGCGGCATCCGCCCACAGCTTGGCGTTCTGTTTCTGACGCTCGGTGCCGGTGCCTTCTTCCGCGACCTTGCGGCCGAGCGCGATGTAGACCGGAATCTCCTCGTCGCGCATCGGTTTGGTCGCTTGTTTGCGTGCCATCGCCTTTTCGATGTAGGGCGCGAGCTCTTCCTGCTTCTGCTTTTCGCGCGCGATTTCGCGCTGCCTGAATTCCGGCATCACATCCTTTGCGAATAGCTCGAGCGCCTCGCAAATGTGCTCATGCTTGTTGCGGCCGCCCTGCTGGATGAACACGGTCTGGTCGACGCCCGACTCCTCGAAATGCCGCAGATGGGTTCGCAACTGGTCCGGCGTACCGATGCCGTGATCGGCGCCGGCCGACGGCAACGCATGGCGCGCCTTTTCGAAATTGGCCCAGATATCGGTTCGCCCCGGCCGGTGCTCGCCGAAGATATAGTGATGCGCCAGGCCGTAGCGGAAGAATCTCAGGCCGTCCTCGCCACGGCGGCGCGATTCCATCTCATCGGGGTGTACCGAGAACCCGGTCACCATCGCGACATTGGGATTGACGGCATGCCCGATCGGCACGCATTCCTCCCTGAAGATGCGGTAGTAATCATCGACCCATTGCCGGGCCTCGCGGGGATCGACGAACGCAAACGTCAGCGCGCCGATGCCGTATCGCGCCGCCATTTTGATGGTCTCGCGGTTGGAACAGGCGACCCACAGCGGCGGATGCGGCTTCTGCACCGGTTTCGGCACCACATTGCGGCACGGCATCTCGAAGAACTCGCCCTTGAAGCCGGGATAGGGGTCCATCACCATCATGTTGGTGCATTGCTCGACGCCTTCATGCCACATCCGCCGCTTCTCGACCGGGTCGAAGCCGATATTGAATCCGCCGAGCTCCATCAAGGAAGCGCTTTCGCCGGTGCCGAATTCGACGCGGCCGTTGGAGACGAGGTCGAGGGTGGCGATGCGCTCCGCGACCCGCGCCGGATGGTTGTATTTCGGCGGCATCAGGCAGATGCCGTGGCCGAGACGAATGTTCTTGGTGCGCTGCGAGCAAGCCGCAAGGAAAATCTCGGGCGCCGAGGAGTGCGAATATTCCTCGAGAAAATGATGCTCGACTTCCCAAGCATAGTCGATGCCGAGCCGGTCTGCGAGCTCGACCTGATCGAGCGCCTCCTGAAACAGCCTGTGCTCGGCGCTATTGTTCCACGGCCGCGGCAGCTGATGCTCGTAGAAAATGCCGAATTTCACAGGCGCTCCTCGCGCGTATTCCGCAAAAGTGGGTACCGGTTTTGCGATCCGAATACGCGCAAAATTATCGGGTGTCTTGTTGACTGAATTGTCCAGCTTGGCAGGGAGGGTGGCAAGCGCCTTTTGGCCCGAATATGGTTAAATGCACCGCGGCGCGCTTAGCTCGCGCGCCGCTTGTTGAACCGTGCGGAAAACCGCGGTCAGCCGGCTTCGGCGATCGCGCGCTGCGCCATCACCTTGATCAGGTTGGCGCGATAGGTGGACGAGCCATGGATATCCGTCAGCAGCCCGTCCGCGGAAATCCTGACGCTGTCGAGCGCGCCTGGCGACCAGTTCGACTTCAGCGCCGCCTCGATGGCCGGCATCCGCATCACGCCGTTTTGCGATGCGCCAGTGGCGGCGACGCGGACGTCGCCTGCCTTGGTCTTGACCACGAACACGCCGGTCAGCGCGAAACGCGAGGCGGGATGGGGCATTTTCGAATAACCCGCCTTGGCCGGAATCGGGAACGCGACCTGCGTAATAATCTCGCCGTCCGCCAGCGCTGTGGAGAAAAGGCCCTTGAAGAAATCATCGGCCGCAATGCTCCGCTTGTTGGTCTTGACCGTCGCGCCGAGTGCGAGCACCGCCGCCGGATAGTCCGCGGCAGGATCGTTGTTGGCGATTGAGCCGCCGATGGTGCCGCGATAGCGCACGGCCGGATCACCGATCAGCGAGGCGAGATGAGCGAGCGCAGGGATAGCTTTTTGCGCAGCTCCGCTCGTGGCCACGTCGTAATGCGGTGTCGCCGCCTTGACGGTCAGCGCGTCGGCCGACAGCTCGATGCCGACCAGCTCCTTGATCTTTCCGAGATCGATCACGTCGGAAGGGGAAGCGAGCCGCTGCTTCATCACCGGGATCAAAGTGTGACCGCCGGCAAGATATTTCGAATCCGAGCCTTTTGTGAATAGTGCTGCGGCTTCGTCGACAGAGGAGGGGCGATGATAAGTTGTTGCGTACATGGCGGCTCTCCCTATTGCGCGGTGCCGTGAACGGCGTGCCAGACACGGTCGGGGGTCGCCGGCATTTCCAGCTTGTTGTTCCCGATCGCGTCGGTAATGGCGTTGATGACGGCAGCCGATGCGCCAATCGCGCCCGCCTCGCCGCAGCCTTTGACGCCGAGCGGATTGCCCGGACACAGCGTCGTGGTGTGGTTCAATTTGAACGACGGCAGGTCGTCGGCGCGCGGCATGGTGTAGTCCATGAAGGAAGCGGTCACGAGCTGGCCGCTTGAGTCGTAAACCGCGCCCTCCAGCAGCGCCTGGCCGATGCCCTGGGCAAGGCCGCCATGGACCTGGCCTTCGACAATCATCGGATTGATCAGCCGTCCGAAATCGTCGGCGGCGACGAAATTGACAAAGGAGGTCTTGCCGGTGCCGGCATCGACTTCGAGCTCGCAGATATAGGCGCCCGCCGGGAAGGTGAAGTTGGTCGGGTCGTAAAACGCCGTTTCCTTCAGGCCGGGCTCCATGCCGTCAGGCAGGTTATGTGCGGTGTAGGCCGCGAGCGCGACCATCGGCAGCGCGATCGACTTGTCGGTGCCGGTGACCTTGAACTCGCCGTTCTCGATGACGATGTCACCCTCCGACGCTTCTAACAGATGCGAAGCGATCTTCTTGGCCTTGGCTTCGACCTTCTCCATCGCCTTGACGATGGCGGTGCCGCCGACCGCGATTGAACGCGAGCCATACGTGCCCATGCCAAATTGCACCTTGTCGGTGTCGCCGTGGACAATCTGCACCTGGCTGATCGGAACGCCGAGACGTTCTGCAATCAATTGCGCGAAGGTGGTCTCGTGGCCCTGGCCATGGCTGTGCGAACCCGTGAGAACTTCGATGGTGCCGACCGGATTGACGCGGACTTCCGCCGATTCCCACAAGCCGACGCCGGCGCCCAGGCTGCCGACCGCTTTCGAGGGCGCGATGCCGCAGGCTTCGATGTAGCAGGAGAAACCGATGCCGCGCAGCTTGCCTTCCTTCTTGGCCTGGTCTTTCCGCGCGGGGAAGCCGGCATAGTCGATTGCTTTCAACGCCGCATCGAGCGAGGCTCCGAAATCGCCGATGTCGTAGGCCATGATGACCGGCGTCTGATACGGAAACTGCCTGATGAAGTTCTTGCGGCGCAATTCCGCCGGATCGACCTTCAATTGCCGCGCCGCCGTTTCCATCAACCGTTCGAGCAGATAGCTCGCTTCGGGCCGGCCCGCGCCGCGATAGGCGTCGACCGGCGTGGTGTTGGTATAGACGCCGGTTACTTCCGCATAGATCGCCGGGATGACGTATTGACCCGACAGCAGCGTCACATAGAGGTAGGTCGGCACGGCGGAGGAGAACAGCGACATGTAGGCGCCGAAATTGGCGTGGGTCTTTACCCGCAAGGCCAGGATCTTGTTGTCCTTGTCGAATGCCATCTCCGCCTTCGAGACATGGTCGCGGCCGTGCGCATCGGTGAGGAAGGCTTCCGAGCGATCGCCGGTCCATTTCACCGGACGACGCACCTTCTTGGAAGCCCACAGCGCCACCATTTCTTCAGGATAGATGTAGATCTTCGAACCGAAGCCGCCGCCGACATCGGGCGCCACCACCCGCAGCTTGTGCTCCTGCGCGATATTGTAGAATGCCGACAATACCAGGCGCGCGACATGCGGGTTCTCGCGCGACATGCGGGTTCTGCGACGTCGTGTAGAGCGTAAAATGCTCCTCGGCCTCATTGTACTCCGCAATTGCCGCGCGCGGCTCCATCGCATTCGGCACCAGGCGGTTGTTGGTGAGTTCGAGCGACACCACATTGGCCGCCTTGCTGAAGGCATCTTTGACCGCGGCCTCGTCGCCGAGCGCCCAGTCGTAGACCACATTGCCGGGGGCTTCCGGATGCAGTTGCGGCGCGCCCGGCTTGATCGCCGCGCGAATATCGGCCACCGCCGGAAGCTCCTCGTAATTGACAACTACGGCTTCGGCCGCATCGCGCGCCTGGTTCTTGGTCTCGGCGATCACCACCGCGACCGCCTGTCCGACGAAGCGCACCGTCTCCGGCGCCATCGCCGGCCAGGCGCCCATCTTCATCGGCGTGCCATCCTTGGATGTAATCGCCCAACCGCAGATCAGATTGCCGATCTTGTCATCGACGATCTGCTTGCCGGTCAGCACGCCGACCACGCCGGGCATTTTCATCGCCGCCGAAGAGTCGATGCTCTTCACCTTGGCATGCGCGTGCGGGCTGCGGACGAAGTGGGCATGGGTCATGCCCTGCACCTTGATGTCGTCGACGTAGCGGCCCTTGCCGGTGATGAAACGACGATCTTCCTTGCGTACCACGCTTGCGCCAATACCTTCAACACCCATCGCATCTCTCCCTGTCGGGCCGCATCAACTGCGCGAAAGTCTTGAAATGCGCAGATCGCAGCCAATTCTTGATTTTCGAAAGCTCTGACCTTGCAGATCAGGATCGCGCTGATTATTCCGCCGCCATCGCAACGTTCATGCGGCCGGCGGCGTCGAGCACCGATTTGACGATATTGTGGTAGCCGGTGCAGCGGCAGATATTGCCCTCCAGCTCTTGCCTGACGGTATCCTCGTCGAGCCTGCCGCCGTGCCGGTTGACGATATCGATTGCCGACATGATCATGCCCGGGGTGCAAAAGCCGCACTGCAGTCCGTGATTGTCGCGGAATGCCGCCTGCATCGGATGCAGTTCGTCGCCTCTCGAGATGCCCTCGATGGTGACGACGTTGCTGCCGCTGGCCTGGCCCGCCAGTACCGTGCAGGATTTGACCGCCCGGCCATCGATATGCACGACACAGGCGCCGCATTGGCTGGTGTCGCAGCCGACATGGGTGCCGGTCAGGTTCAGATGATCGCGCAGGAGATGGACAAGGAGGGTCCGGTCCTCGACCTCGGCCGAGACCGCCTTGCCGTTCACTGTCAATTTGACTGTAGACACGTTGAGACCTCCCCATGGCTTTTTAATTGTTGCAATTAGAAGCACGGGGGCGGGACTTTGCAACAACGATTTTTGCCGCCGTAGTCATTGTGATGTCGTCTGCGTTTCGAGGGGTCGTTCCAGCGAACGCCGCCCTATACCGTCATGGCCGGGCTTGCCCGCCTTCGCTAAAGCTTCGGCGGACTAGCACGGGAGAGCCCGGCGAAGCCTTGGCGTAGACGGGTCCGGGGCCATCCACGGCTTTTCTTGCTGCCGGGCGTTAAGACCTGGATGCGCCGGGACAAGCCCGGGCATGACGAGTCCCTAACAGATAAGGCGCCCAACTGCATGGGCTGCATCCGGCCGTCCAAAAACGGAGGACATGGTGCGAAGAAACACCCACGCTCTCAGGATGAGGATTCGGCGCAAATTTACCGCCTCTTATCCATTCTGCTCTAATTTTCAGCACCTGATCCGGAAGCTCGCGCTCCCGGCTCTGCTGATTTTCGGCAACGAAGACGGGGGTTCGAGGTGGGGTTGTCAAAGCGCGTCTGGCCGAAATCGATATCCGTAAGGCTCCCCACATTGCGATTTCGCGGCAAAGTCATGCTCGGCTTTGCAGTCGTGCTCGCCATCTCGGCCGCCAGCATGGGCATCGCCTATCTCGGATTCGAGCGCGTTTCCGCCGGTGTGGCATCCTACCGAAACAGCGTGTCGGAAGCCGATCTGGCGCGCAATATCGACCGCGAGCTGATTTCGTACCAGGCGCTGGCGCGATACTATGTGGTGACCGGAAAAGAGGACGATGCCACGGCGGCGCTGACGGCCGAGACAAGCCTGAAAGGCGCCATCGATCAATCGATGAGGGGCACCACAAATCCGGCGCGTCTCGAGCAGATCACCCGCCTCGCCAGGGAATTCCGCATCTTCACCAAGATTTTTGCCGATATTCTCAAGGTCAAGCGCGAGAGCGCGCTTGTGACGCAAAACCAGCTGGCGCGCGGAGCCAACATGCTGCGCTACAAGCTCGACGATCTCCCCAGCAACGCCGACGACGCGGAGCTTCAGGCGATCGAATTCGGCGCGAAAAAAGCCAATGCGCAATTTCAAGCTGTGACGGCGCTCGCCAATGCCTTTGTCATCAACTCCGACCAGACGGTCGCCGCCAGCGCGCTTGCGCGCCTCAAGTTTGTCGAAAACGCCCTTCACGCAATTTCGTCGAGCGATGAAAAGATCGTCCAGGGCCTTAAGGAAGCCGCCACGCTGCTCGACGAATACCGGCAAGCGCTGACCAGACTGATCGATAATTCCAAAGAAATCGATGAACTGACTGGTGAGATGGCCGATTCCGCGGCAGCGATCGTCAAAGGCGCGAGCGCGATGAAGGCGGACCTGGTTTCCGATCAGCAACGGCTTGAATCGGAGTCGGACACGACCATCGCCGAGACCGAGCGCCTGATCGTGGTGCTCGCGGCCGGCGGCTTCCTGCTGGGCGCGGTACTGGCGCTGATGCTGGGCAAGCAAATCTCGCGGCCGATGACCGCGATGTGCAAGGCGATGCGCGAACTCGCCAACGGCAATTTCGATGTCGTGCTGCCGGGTCTCGGCCGCAGCGATGAGCTGGGCGAGATGGCGGGCGCGGTGGAAGAGTTCAAGATGCAGGCGATCGCCAAAGCCGAACGCGATGCCGCCGCCCAGGATGCCCAGAACAAGGTGAGCAGTGCGGCGCGCCGCGCCGAGCTCATTCGCTTTGCCGATGATTTTGAGGCGGCCGTGGGCTCCATCGTCTCGAATGTTTCGGCGTCAGCGGTTCAGCTCGAACAGGCTGCCGGAACGCTGACGCGAACGGCAGAGACCACGCAGAGCCTGTCCAGCCAGGTCGCCGGCGCATCGGAAGAAGCGTCCAGCAACATGCAATCGGTCGCCACGGCGACGGGGGAGCTTTCGACTTCGGTCGATGAAATCGGTAGACGGGTCCGCGAATCCAGCCAGATCGCGGAGGCCGCCGTGCTTCAGGCACGGCAAACCGACGGGCGCATCGGCAAATTGTCGCGCGCCGCGCAGGAGATCGGCGACGTGGTCAAGCTGATCACGGCGATCGCCGAGCAGACCAATCTCTTGGCGCTGAATGCAACCATCGAAGCCGCCCGCGCCGGCGAAGCCGGCCGAGGTTTTGCGGTGGTCGCGTCCGAGGTCAAATCGCTGGCGAGCCAGACTGCGAAGGCGACCGATGAGATATCGTCGCACATTTTGGGCATGCAGGATGCGACGCAGGAATCGGTTGCAGCCATCAAGGAGATCGGCGGCACGATCTCCCAGATCTCAAGCATCTCCTCGACGATTGCCAGCGCAGTCGAGCAGCAAAGCTCGGCAACCCAGGAAATCGCGCGCAGCGTTCAGAGCGTTGCCCAGGGTACCCATCAAGCTGCCGCCAATATCATGAAGGTCAATCGCGGCGCCACGGAAACCGGGTCTGCGTCGGAGGAGGTCTTGAACTCGGCAAAAACCCTCTCGACCGAGAGCACCCGGTTGCGCGAGGAACTCGACCGCTTCATGGAAAATATCCGCGCGGCGTAGAAATCGCTGCTCGAAAAAAGTCATCATCCGCGAAAGCGGATGATCCAGTACTCCGTGATGTCTCGATCTCTCACTCAGGCCGGCGATTATTGGATACCCGCTTTTCGCGGGGATGACGGCCGTACAAAACAATTGGCCGCGATCACTCGTCGCGGCCGAACTGGTGCCTCAGCTCGGTCTTGGCGCGCTGCAAGCGGTCGCGTTGCGTTTTCGGCAAGGTCTTGCCGGCGCGGTTGATATAGAACGTCAACATCGAGAGCGCCGAGCGATAGGCGCCTGTCTTGCGGCGCGAGCTGCGTTCCGCCGAGCGCTTGAGCGAAGCCGCGATTTTCTTCGGGCTGGTTAGCTTGAAGACGCCTTGTTGCAGATCGAGCGCGTCGCTCTCCCGCGTCACGCGCTGCGACCAGCGCTTTGGCGATTTCCTCTTGGCTGCAGATTTCCTCCGTGCCGAACTCGCCTTCCGAGCCGTCGCATTGGCCGTATTTTTCCGGGCAGCAGGTTTGCGCGTTGCGGTTTTGCGCGCACGCGCCGTTTTCCGACGTTCAGCCATATTCGACTCCATGCTGTTTCAGCCAAAAACGGCGACGAACCTGATCGGTTCCTTTACCGCAATGCGGGAACTCGCACGTCCTGGAGGCGTTGGTCGAAGCGGCTGGCACAAACGTTATCGATCTCATATTTGAGAGCCTTGGAACACCGCGTTCCCAGGTACTATCTCACTGGTTTGATGCGATGAATTTGCAGCGACCGCAGCGCAAATCGGCATTGAACCGCAGCGCTCCCATTTCCGTGGAGTTCGTGAGCGGCAAGCAGTGGAGCAACGCGGCATGGCCGGCCTGAGCGATGCGACAATTCTTCCGACAGTTGCCGCGACGAGGCCGGCACGACGGAACGAAGATCGCGTCATCGAAACCAGCATTCCCTCGCGTCTCGACAATCTGCGCTGGAGCGGCTTCCACACCCGCGTTGTGGTTGCGCTCGGCATCACCTGGATTCTCGATGGCCTGGAGGTGACGCTGGCGGGCACGTTGTCGGGTGCGTTGAAAGAAAGTCCGGCGCTGCAGTTCACCAATTTCGAGGTCGGGTTTTCCAACAGCGCCTATCTTGCCGGCGCCGTGCTCGGCGCCCTCGGG
>WNFJ01012810.1_pt4 | contig 11125 bp, 7 predicted proteins | sample 5400461 | NCBI WGS metagenome assembly WNFJ01 (sample SAMN13153349, study PRJNA577476) | soil metagenome | isolation source: 115 cm saprolite on Douglas fir-dominated hillslope | place: USA:California | collected 2013-09-17 | reverse complement strand
CGGCACATGCACGCCTGCCGAAACAGCTTTCTGAAGGCGGTCATCCAGTGGGAACGCGGAATGACCAAACGCGATATCACAAGTAATATCAATTTTTTCATGAACGTCCCGGTGACCCCGGAAGGCAAGCTCACCTTTGAAGACGGCATTTCCGATCCTGGCAAATATGTGGAGATGCGCGCGGAAACCGATGTCCTCGTGCTGATCAGCAACTGCCCACAGTTGAACAATCCTTGCAACGCCTACAATCCCACTCCGGTCCAGGTGCTGATCTGGGATGGGGCCGAGGCGTGATGTTTCGCAAGGTACTGATCGCCAACCGCGGAGCGATTGCCTGCCGTATCATCCGAACGCTGCGCAAAATGGGCGTTGGGTCGGTGGCCGTTTATTCGCAGGCCGACCGGCATTCACCGTACGTGAGCCAAGCCGACGAAGCTGTGTTGCTCGGGGCGCCGCCACCGGCGCAGAGCTATCTTTCGATGCCGGTCTTGCTGGAGGCCGCGCGGAGTACCGGCGTGGAGGCCATGCACCCGGGTTACGGGTTTCTCAGCGAAAACGCAGAATTCGCGGAAGCTTGTCTGGCGCACGGGATCGTGTTCATTGGGCCGACTCCGGAGCAGATGCGTAACTTCGGCTTGAAGCACGTGGCGCGCCGGATCGCCGCCGAGAATGGCGTACCGTTGCTACCGGGTAGCGGATTGCTCGAAGACATTCACGCAGCGATCGAGGCCGCCGATCGCATCGGGTATCCAATCATGCTGAAGAGCACCTCGGGCGGCGGTGGCATCGGCATCAGGTTGTGCGCGTCTCCCGCTGAGCTGCGCGAGGCTTTCGATGCGGTCGGGCGACTGAGCCAATCGAACTTTGGAAGCGGCGGATTGTACCTGGAACGCTTCGTTTCCCAAGCCCGGCACATTGAGGTTCAAATCTTCGGCGATGGCCGCGGCGCGGTGGTGGCTCTCGGCGAGCGCGATTGCTCGGTGCAGCGGAGAAACCAAAAGGTCATCGAAGAAACGCCCACGCCGGGACTCGAGGACCTCATCAGGCAAAAGCTTTTGCAGGCGGCGGTTCAGCTCGGCAGGGCAGTAGGCTACCAGTCGGCGGGCACAGTCGAGTTCATCTACGACAACGCCACCAACGATTTCTATTTTCTCGAGGTCAATACGCGGCTGCAAGTGGAGCATGGCGTAACGGAAGAAGTGACGGGCGTCGATTTGGTGGAGTGGATGGTGAGGCAGGCGGCGGGCGAGAATCTTTTGCTCGACCAACTCAACATTGTGCCGTCGGGGTGTTCGATGGAGGCGCGGATTTACGCGGAGGACCCCGCAAAAAATTTTCAGCCCAGCGTAGGCATGCTTTCGCATGTTGTGTGGCCCCAGAAGGCGCGCGTCGAGACGTGGGTGCAAGCGGGAACCGAAGTGACGCCATTTTACGATCCCATGTTGGCGAAAATAATCGTGCATGGATCGAGCCGCAGGGAAGCGCTCGAGAAGCTCCGCGCGGCATTGCGCGAATGCGAGTTCTCCGGACTAGAGACCAACCTCTCGTACTTGCAGCAGGTCTGTGAACATCCCGCTTTCGCCGCCGGAGGCGTCACGACATCCTTCTTGCGTGATTTTCCCTATCGCTCCCGAAGCATTGACGTCATGGAACCGGGCACGCAAACCACCATTCAGGATTTCCCCGGGCGCCTGGGCTACTGGCATGTTGGCGTGCCGCCGTCGGGACCCATGGATTCGCTGGCATTTCGTTTGGCGAATCGTTTAGTTGGCAACGCGCCTGGTACCGCCGGACTTGAAATAACACTTTCTGGCCCGACACTGCGTTTTGCCTGTGACAGCAGGATTGCTCTGACCGGCGCTGATTTCGGTGCACGCTTGGACGGTCAGGCGGTGCCATGCTGGCAAACAGTGTTTGTCCCCGGTGGGTCAGTATTGGAGATGGGATCCGCTCAAGGCGCGGGCGCACGCGCTTATCTCGCGGTTGGCGCCGGCATTGCAGCACCGCCGTATCTTGCCAGCCGCTCCACTTTTATCCTGGGGAAATTCGGCGGTCAGTCTGGCCGCGCGCTACGTGCGGGAGACGTGCTGCACATCGACAACGCTCCCAGCGACTCGCGAGAAGCATCCGAACTTGCGGAAGGCAATCTTCCGGACGGCTTGATTCCTCAATATGGAACCGAGTGGGAGATTGGCGTCCTTTACGGCCCACATGGCGCTCCGGATTTTTTCACTCCCGAAGACATTGACGTGTTTTTCTCAGCAGAGTGGAAGGTGCATTATAACTCGGACCGCACCGGCGTGCGGCTGATCGGCCCGAAGCCGCGGTGGGCGCGCAAGGATGGCGGCGAAGCTGGCCTCCACCCGTCAAACATTCACGACAACGCCTACGCCGTGGGCACTATCGATTTCACCGGTGACATGCCGGTGATCCTCGGGCCGGATGGTCCGAGCCTGGGCGGCTTCGTTTGCCCAGTGACCATCGTCGAGGCCGAACTGTGGAAGATCGGGCAGCTCAAGGCCCGCGATGTCGTACGATTCCGCGCGCTGACTCTAGAGCAAGCCTCGGAATTGAAGACTGCGGTGGAAGCGTGTCTGGAAACACTCTCCGGAAAGTTCCCTGCGCTACCAGTCGCAAGCACGCGGGAAGATCCAATATTAAGTCGTCGCCACCATTCGAACGGCGCACCTGCAGTGGTATGCCGCGCAGACGGCGACAAGTGCCTGTTGGTGGAATACGGTCCAAACGTACTCGATTTGAACCTGCGCTTCCGCGTCCATGCGCTGGAACAGCAACTACGGGAAATGAATCTTCCCGGGATCATTGATGTCACGCCGGGCGTGCGGTCTTTGCATATCCACTACGATTCCCGCGTGGCTCGAGAAGCTTTGCTGGAGGCGCTCGAGGAATGCGAGCGGCGCATTCCGGACCTGGACGACCTCACGGTGCCGTCGCGCGTGGTTCATCTCCCGCTTTCCTGGGATGATCCCGCCACGCAACTTGCCATTCGCAAGTACACGCAAAGCGTCCGGCCTGACGCGCCATGGTGCCCCAGCAACATCGAATTCATCCGCCGCATCAATGGCCTCACGTCGATCGACGAGGTGCACCGCATCGTCTTCGGAGCCAGCTACCTGGTGCTTGGGCTGGGCGACGTCTATTTGGGAGCGCCGGTAGCCACGCCGGTGGATCCACGTCATCGCCTGGTGACGACGAAATACAATCCTGCACGAACGTGGACACCCGAGAATGCCGTGGGAATCGGCGGCGCTTATCTCTGTGTGTACGGCATGGAAGGCCCGGGTGGCTACCAGTTCGTCGGCCGCACCGTGCAGATGTGGAACACTTTTCGCTCGGCGAAGGAGTCTCCGCCGGGTACGCCCTGGCTGCTGCGCTTCTTCGATCAACTGCGCTTTTTTCCGGTAAGCGCGACCGAGCTGTTGGAGATTCGCGACGCTTTCCCCCATAGCCAGTATTCCCTCCGCATCGAGCCAACAGAATTTCGCCTTCGCGACTACCACGCGTTCCTGAAATCGATCGACGCCGATTCTGCTAAATTCAAAACGCACCAGCAGCAAGCATTCGAGACCGAGCGCGAAAGATGGATCGCCGCGGGTCAGGTGGAGAATGCCGAACCGCCCGATGGGCTCAGCGCATCCCATAGTGATTTGGATACCCCTGAGGGCTGCAAGCCCGTGCGTTCTCCCATCGGTGCAAGCGTCTGGACCATTGCCGTGGAAATGGGACAAAGGGTGCAAGCAGGCCAGAAATTGCTGGTGCTCGAAGCGATGAAAACGGAGATCGCCGTGATGGCTCCGAGCGCGGGCACTGTGGAGAGGTTGCACTGTGCGCCAGGATCGCTGGTCTCCTCGGGACAGGTATTACTGGCGTTTCGCCCGGAGGCACCAGTATGAAGATTTCGGAAAAGGTCATGGCAGTCTATGACCGCTTGGAGTCCGCGCCTCCGAATCCAGTTTGGATTTCCCTGGTTTCGCGCGAGCGAGCGCTAACTCGGGCGCACGAAGTCGAAACCAACGCACATAGTCCGCTTGCCGGAATGACCTTCGCCGTCAAAGACAATATTGATGTTGCGGGCATGCCGACGACCGCCGGCTGTCCGGCCTACGCCTACACGCCTGCCGCAAGCGCGACCGTGGTCCGCCGTCTCGAGGATGCAGGCGCCATCCTGATCGGCAAGACGAACATGGATCAGTTTGCCACCGGATTGGTCGGGACGCGCTCGCCGTTCGGCGCCTGCTCCTGCGTGTTCGACGAGAGGTACATTTCCGGCGGCTCGAGTTCGGGCTCAGCCGTAGCAGTGGCGAAAGGTCTCGTAACGTTTTCCCTCGGCACCGATACGGCAGGTTCAGGCCGCGTGCCGGCAGCATTTAACAATTTGATTGGCCTGAAGCCAACGCGAGGTTTGCTCAGCACTGCGGGCGTAGTCCCCGCCTGCCGCACGCTCGATTGCGTCTCCATCTTGGCATCCAGTTGCGACGTAGCGCACATGGTCTGGAGCGCCGCTAGAGGTTCCGATTCCGGCGATCCATTTTCGCGTGAACCTCGCACTGGCGAAGATGCCGCGCCCTGGTGGAATGTTCCTTTCCGGTTCGGCGTGCCTCGACCCGAACAACTTGAGTTTTTCGGCGACGAAGAAGCCAAGGCTCTGTACGCGGAAGCCGTGCAGAAAATCGAGCAACTCGGCGGCGAGAGATTCGAAATTGATTTTTCAGCCTTTCGCAACGCCGCCGACCTGCTATACGAAGGCCCCTGGGTGGCGGAGCGCCTCGCGGCCATTCGATCCTTCTTGCGGGATCACGCCGAGGAGATGAACCCTGTCGTACGGGGCATCATTTCCGGCGGGGAGCGCCGTACCGCCGTGGACGCGTACAAAGCTGAATATCGCCTAATGGATCTGCGCGGGGCGGCCGCCAAGCAATGGGCCACCATGGACATGCTTGTCCTGCCCACCACGGGAACCATCTATACCCACGAGCAGGTGGCGTCGGATCCGGTGAAGCTGAACACCAACCTCGGCTACTACACCAATTTTGTAAATCTGATGGACCTAGCCGCTGTTGCCGCTCCCGCCGGCTTCCGCTCGAACGGCCTGCCATTTGGGATTTCATTCATAGGACCGGCTTTTTCGGACGAAGCTCTGCTGGCACTCGCGCATCGCTACCTCGGCGCGAAGACTCCCCTGCTTGACAAGGCACCCGGCTGCGTGGAGCTGGCCGTGGTCGGCGCTCATCTTGCGGGCCAGCCCCTGAACTCGCAATTGACCAAACGCGGCGCGCGCCTGGAAAAGACCTGCCGCACAGCACCCGGTTACCGGCTCTATGCCCTTGCGGGTACCAAACCACCCAAACCCGGTTTGGTGCGCGACGACCAATTCCATGGACCCGGCATTGAAGTGCAAGTGTGGACGATCCCCGAAGACCAATTCGGCAGTTTTGTGGCAGATATCGCTGAGCCTCTCTGTATCGGGAACGTGACCTTGGATTCCGGCGAACCGGTCAAATGCTTTATTTGCGAGCCGTATGCACTTGCCGGCGCCATCGAAATCACGCGTTTTGGGGGCTGGCGCAACTACCTCGCATCATCCAAACCGTGAATCACAGGAATCGAAAGATTCAATCATAGCGCGGGCGCCCTCACGCTAAGATTTGGCAGCGTATGCGCCTAGCGAACCTCAGTCGGGCTTCCGTGTTGCGGGAGCGCCAAAAGATACTACTTTCTCTGTTCCTCCTTTTGCTGCTCACAGCCCCGGCGTTTGCCCAGAAACCGACGTTTACCGTAGGTTGGTCGATTTACGCCGGCTGGACGCCGTATCACTACCTGGCAAAGTCAGGAATTCTCAAGAAATGGGCGGACAAGTACGGCATCACCATCAAAGTCCAGCGTTTCGACTATGCCCCTTCGCTTGACGCCTTTGTCTCCCGTAACATCGACGCCTGCACTATGACCAACATGGAAGCGTTGGACATGCCCGCGGCATCGGGTGTGCCCACCACCGTCGTCATCATTGGTGATTATTCCAACGGCAACGACGCCCTGCTTGTCCGCAATGGCCTCCAGATGAAGGACTTGCCTGGCAAGAAAATGCTTCTGGTGGAGAAAACCGTCTCGGAGTATCTCTTCGACCGCGCTTTAACCATGAATGGCCTGCGCGACCAGATCAAGCAGGTGCGCAAAATCAACACTTCCGATTCCGACATCCAGTCCGCGTTTGTCAGCGACAACAGCGCCTCCGCGGTGGTCACGTGGAAACCGATGCTTTCGCAGCTTGCGAAAGAAAAGGACGTGTCTTCGCTTTTCAATTCATCGCAAATTCCCGGTGAGATTCTCGACCTCACCGTTGTGCGTACGGACGTGCTGGATCGGCCCGACGGCTCCGGACAGAAATTTGCCAGAGCCCTGGCCGGCGCGTGGTACGAAATGATGGGACTGATGTCGGCGCAAGACCCTTCCGCCGACAAGGTGCTGGCGGCCATCGCCGAAGGCTCGGCAGATTCCCTGGCTTCTTATAGGGAGCAGCTCAGCACGACCAAGATGTTCTACCGGCCGGAGTCCGCCGCGCAATTCGGCAAGTCGTCGGAACTCAAACAAAAAATGTCCCTGGTGCGGCAATTCTGTTTTGAACACGGGCTCTTGGGCGAGAAAAGCCGGTCCGTTGACGATGTCGCGATTCGGTACCCGGACGGTTCCATACAGGGCAAAACGGACCACGTCCGTTTGCGCTTCGAGACTGCTTATATGGAGATGGCGGCACAGGCCAGCCTGTAAAAAGAATCCATGTGGGATAGCTTCCAACTCGTCCACGCCAAACCCAGCCGAACGTGGGCAATTTTTCTCTCCTGGTTCCTGTTCCTGCTGGGGATTGGGCTTTACCTTCAGACCGCTCACACACGTCATCAAGAGAACGCTGACGATCGAATAGTGCCCACTATTCCACAAATGGCGCGCAGCACTTACGATGCCGCGTTCAAGCCCGCGGAAGACGACGAGCAAGCCCTCTCCGAAAATGCCAGTCTGCCGCGACGCTTTTTCGCAAGCATGCTGTGGAAGGACACCAAGGCCACGTCGCGCCGCTTCTTCTATAGCTTACTGCTGCTGATTCCAGCCGTTACCTTGGGCCTCCACATGGGCCTGTTTCCGTACGTCGGAGTCTTCTTTTCCCGTTTTGTGCTCTTTTTCGACAAGATTGTCGCTCTTTCGCTTTTGCCGATTCTATTCATCGCTTTCGGCATCGATGAACTGTCCAAAATCATGCTGATTGTTATCGGCGTGACTCCGACCATCATCCTGGACACCTTCAACCTGACTCGAAGTGTGCCCGCTGAGCAGATTGTGAAAGCTTTCACGCTCGGCGCTGGCGATTTCGACGTTGCCTATCGTGTCGTCCTTCGCCAGATCACGCCGCGCGTGCTGAACAGCATCCGTCTGAACCTGAAAGCGGTCATGCTGTTTCTGTTCGCGGGAGAAATGATCGCCTCCACCGACGGGCTGGCTTATCGGATCGCCTTGCTGCGGCGGCACATGGGAATGGACGTAATTATCCCCTATGTCCTGTGGGTCGCGTTGCTGCTTTTTCTGGTGGACCTGGCGATGCGCTTCATCAATCGCAAGCTCCACCCTTGGTTCCGTGAGGCATAACAGGCATGGCTCTCATTCATATTGAGAATGTTTCCGTCGCCTACGGTTCACCGGCTCGCCCGGTATTGAGCGCCGTCGATTTGAGCATCGAAGAGGGTGAATTCGTCTGCCTGCTGGGTCAGACAGGTTGCGGAAAATCTACGCTCTTGCGGCTGATCCTTGGTTCGGAACAGCCGGCCGCTGGCCGCGTCCTAATCGATGGTGTCGAACGCCACCAGCCCGATCGCACCTGCGGCTTCGTGCCTCAGAAATACTCGCTGTTTCCCGATAAAACCGTTCTCGGCAACATCACCTTCGGGCCGGAGGTCAACGAATTCAATCTGCTCACTCGCCTGACGCCGCGCTACTTCCGCCGCCGCCGTCAATTTCGGCAAGAAGCCATGCACTATATCCGCCGGCTCGGTTTGCTGGAAGCGGACGCCGGTAAATATCCGGACCAGCTCTCCGGTGGCATGCAGCAGCGCGTCGCCATCGCGCAAGCCCTAATCAACAAACCCAGAATTCTGCTTTTAGACGAAGCATTCAGCGCGCTCGATCCGGGCACGCGCAAAGACATGCAACGCCTCATTCGCCAACTCTGGCGCGACACCGGAATTACGGTCCTCTTCGTAACCCACAATACACAAGAGGCGTTGTATTTGAGTTCTCGCGTCATCGTTCTGGCTAAGGAAGCGCCAGATGAAGGCTCCCGCATCGCGCTGGAACTGCCCGTCCCCGAGCTTTGCCCCGAAGTCCAGATTTCCACTATGGTCACACGGCTCGATTTTGCTTCCGGCTGTGCCCGCGAACCCGACGGCGCTACCCTCGCAACTGCGTAGGTACTTTGGTCTTGGACAGCTAACCTTAACAACGACGCCCACTCGCGGACCAAAGCGCACTCAGAACTCATATCGCAATGCAAACTGCATCACGCGCGGGTCCATCACACCTTGGAATTCGCCAAAGGTCGACGGCGCAGTCAAGGCCAAGCTCGGGTTTGTGAAGTTCACGTTGTTAAACACGTTGAAAGCTTCGGCCCGGAACTGAATCCGCTGGCTTTCCCGAGGCAACTTGAATACCTTTGTCACCGCCATATCAGTATTAATAAAAGAAGCCAGCCTGACGGCGGCGCGCATCCCCGTGTGTCCCGGAAGTTCGTCCGCGAAAGAGTTCGAGGCACTCGTATTCGTAAAGATGCTGGGATTCCCGTTTTGATCGATGTAATGCCCAGTCTTAACCGGCCCTGTGATGATCGCCAGCGAGCTTAGCCAATAGTTGGCGTTATACTCCAGGCCGCCCGCCACCGTAGTAGGCAACCCTGTCCGGAACCGCGTCAGGCCGGAAACCTGCCACCCCCCGATAATCGCGTCTAGCCATCCGGGAGTGTCGTGCAACAAAGCTTTGCCTTTGCCCAACGGCAACTGGTAGAGCACATTGCCGGTGATGTTGTGCCGCATGTCGAAATCGGATGAACCGCGGAACTCCCTTATGTTGTAAATGTTTTGAATCGCCGCACCTTGTTCTCCGGCTCCGGATTCTGCGGCCGAGCCGTCATCGATCGAGTGCGACCACGTGTAGTTAAAATCGAAAGACAGGCCGCTGGAATACCTGCGCCGCAGCGACACAGTTAGTGCGTGGTACGCGGCCGTGCCGCTATTCATCCACGTGGGCATGGAACTGCCTTGCTGCGGGAAGAAGGTAAAGCACCCGGAGGCCGACAGACACTGGCCCGGGAAGTAGGAGCTGGTGACGTTGCGATCCAAGGCATGGAGGCAGTCGAGATAGCTGCCGCCATAGTCTTGATAGACGCACAGAAAATAGTTCGCCGAGGCGGTCCCTGCGACGTCCACATTTGCCAGCGTGGGCCAGATGTTCTCGACGAAGGGCAGGGTCGGCACCAAGCTGGGATTGGCTTTTACCTGGTTCACCGTCAAGCCGGAATCAAACAACGCCCGCACCTTACGCGCGTTCTGTTCCCAGGTGACTCCAGACTTGGGGTCCTTGAAATACTCGAGCGGGGTGTAGACATCGCCTTCCATCAAGAGGCGATGAGAAAGGCGGCCGGCGTAACCGACCTCGATGCTCATCCCGCCGGGAATTTCGCGCGCGAAGCTGGCATTGAGAACGTAGGCGTACGGCGGCTTCAGATTGGGCGAGATGCCCTCGAAGTCCCCGGCGATCGCAGCAATCTGTGGCGGCGTGTAGGGGAAAGTCTCCTGGGAAGGAGTTGGCAACGAGGGCGCGGCGCCGGTGTAGCGCCTGCTGGTGCTGAAGCTGTAGGAATCCGGGAAATTCTCTTTATTGGCTACGCCGAGTGAGCCGTTCTGGTCGTACTGCGTGATGAGGTCGCTGCCAAAGCGATCGTAGACCATGCTGGCTCCCACTCGAAACGCTCCGCTCTTTCCGAACACTTTGCCGAGCAAGCCCCCTCGGCCGGTAGGGGCATAAGCCAATCCAAAGCGCGGCCCGAAGTTCAGATTGGAAGGTTTCCACCAGGTTGGTTTGCCGTTCGCTGGGCCATTGAGGGCCCAGCTCAGGGTGGCGTTGGGCATGGCGTTCTGGGGCACGCCCTGGCTCTGAAGAGCATTACGCTCGTTGAAGTATTGCGTCAGCGGAATGGTGGAGGTGGACTGCAAACCGTGGGCTTCGTACGGCGGCCGGTAATCCTCCCAGCGCAGGCCGAAAGTCAGCGTCAGGCTGCGGTTCATGCGAAAGGTATCGCCAACGTACAGCGCATAGTCGTGCTCGATGAAAGAGCGGACCTGTGGAGCACCCAGCGCCAGTGCGTTGCCGCTGCGGCCGAACTGGTTGGTGTGAAAATCGTCGTTCACCAGCCCAAGGATGGCGCCGAAACCGTTGGTGACCGAGGCGGTATCGGCAAGCCCCGGATTCGGCCCGAAGCGCGCGGAGTTCGAGGCCATGAAATTTGTCAGCGCGTTATCGATATCCGCGCCCAGGCCGATCAATTCGGTGGCGCCGTAACCGTAACGCGGGAAAGAGCTGGCGTAAGAACTGGTGTTGTTGTGGATGATGCGGGCGGAAAAGCCCGCAGTGATGGTGTGCGGCCCCTTGGACCAGGTGACATCATCGTTGGGATTCAGCGTGGGCAAAGTCTGAGCGAACGGGCGCGCGAAGGGATTCAGCAACGGGTCGAGACTCGTTTGGAACAGAAGCGGCCCGCCCACGCCGGACAAGGCCTGGCCAAATCGCGTGTAGCTCATGTTGAAAACATTGATGAGGCTTGACCGCAAGACCGCCGTGTACTGCGCGGCAAAACCCTTGCTGTTGTCACGCAGCGTGGATGCCGGGCTTTGCCCGGGAAACTGCGCCAGGATCTGATCGTCGGTGTTGTCCGCGAGCGTTCCGCGCACGCTCAAGGTGTGCTTGGCGGCTTGATCCAAATGGACATCGATCTTGCCGACGATGGCATGGTCGCTCCGGTGGCTCGGAGCATTAAACCGATACCCGCTGAAGTTCAGCCCTCCATCCT